>ERZ791803.4-NODE-4-length-360959-cov-6.784738_pt1 | contig 360959 bp, 315 predicted proteins | sample MGYA00510307_ERZ791803 | MGnify/ENA primary metagenome ERZ791803 (study PRJEB30046, sample SAMN00791963) | human gut metagenome | study: EMG produced TPA metagenomics assembly of the A metagenome-wide association study of gut microbiota in type 2...
TATTTTTATACTCATCAGCCAGAACGTCACTGAGCGGGCTCAGTACATAAATCACCGCACCATCAGGAATGTTTGCGATATCCGCCTGGGCTTTCAGCAGGTCGGTATATTGCTTTCCCAGAGGGACCAGGTTTTCCCGCGTATTTTCAACTATTGCCGCGAATGTCTGCAGCATCAGGCGCCAGGTGTCCAGCGGTTGCCCGGAACGGTCGGTAACGGTGCCCGCGGGCCCGTTAACGAGTTCGTCCAGGCGAGTGGCGTTATCGAGCAGCACCGCGGGCGACGTGCTCCCAAGAGGCGGATCAAAGGCCATGTTTTTGCTCCAAAAAAGAGGCTTCGCCCAAACGAGGGTTTGAGCGAAAAGAGTTAATAAGGGGTTTTTATGGGGTATTACGAGACGTCGCCGGGGTAGATAGCGTCGTCGTAGGCGTAGAAAATTTCTTTATATTCCGGCGCGGTAATCTGACAGTTGCTGTCACCGGAGGGGGCGACCTCCTGGACTATCCCATGCCGGGCACCTTTTTCACTGTCGCAGAACAGCAAACGCGGTAGATCAATATCAGGGTCGTCCATAATCCAGTCTTCCGGGTGCAGATCGTCGTTGTAAGGTATGGTAAGAGTGAAATCATCTATCCGCTGCGGCGTCAGCATCCGTGACGATGGACGACTGTTCTGAAACTGTATCCAGCACCGGGGATTTGTATAGCTCCAGTCCAGAGGCTCGGTGACATGTAACGTTATTTCCTGAAAGTCGTATGTCATTGCGTCAATCAGGCAACTTTGGGTTTTCCCGGTTCGAATATCATCTGACAAAATGATGTGGTCACCAAAATCATGGCACCATCCCAGCATTGCAGTTGTAGCCGTATACGTCCGGCGTTGATGAAGATATTTCATTAACCGGCGCATCCCGATACGCCAGGCACGATCCGCTGTCATGACGACATCGATGGTGTAAGCCTCCGTTTTCCGGGGGAACGGATTTTCAGGCGTCCGGCACTGTACGGTCTCCTCCGCCCAGGTAACGGGATTGATGTATTTCACATCCACGCCATCAAAATCGTCCTCCGAAGGCACCCTGAATGATGTCTGCATTTCCTCGACAGTATCCTGGGGAGTAATGATTCCGGTCCAGCTTTTGACGCCCTCTCTCCCGACAGAAAGCAACCCGTCAGACAGCAGAAAATACCCCATGCCAGCCTCTGCAATTTTGTCGAAAATATCCTTTGCTGACGTGCTGTCACTGCTTGCCTGGTGATCAAAATATTCGCCCCTTGGCGTCCAGTAGGTCGCCTCCAGCGTACTGAGTGCCGCAATGTCGATCTGGTCGTCGCGATATCCCAGACTGCGGGCAAGATGCAGGAACGCACCGCTGATTGCCCTGTCACCACCGCCATCATAATTCCGCGTGGCGACAACACTCACACGCTTGTCTGACTGCGCCGCCAGCTGGCCGCCGGTTTCAACCGTGATCCCTATTGTTGATATCCCAGCGTAGGAGGTCGGACGGGAAAGCAAACGACCTCTGAGCGCCTGCCAGAACATGCTGTCTCTCGCGTTGTTGCTCCCCTGCTCGTTACGGCGGCGGCATCGAACCTCCACCAGCCCGGGAGAGGACAGATCAAAACGCTCTGTAAAACCGAGGCCATTAATGTTTTTAAGCGCGTAAACCCCTGGCTTACTCGTCCACCCTGATCCGGAACCATAAACGCGATACTGGATTTCATACTCGACATGGCGGACCCGCTTATTCCCGTTGTTCTGGAACCCGCAAATTCCGTTTGGGAAAGCAAAGTTGACCTCGAAGGCGTCCACAACTTCATTTTGCGGGCAGGCCAGAAAGGGGCCTAGCCAGGTTTCATTATCGTTAATACCAGACGCGGCAAAATCCACGACGGTACGGTTCATAAAGCCTGACCAGGTGCTGTCGATGACACCGTTAACCACACGCTGTACGGTCGCAGAGGGGCCATCAGTAGACGCTATCTGGTATTCGTTGCCACGATGCGCCAGGGAAATCCGCTGGGTTCCTTCCGGCAATCCGGAAAAGGCAGTGCCAGAATCGTATGCCAGCGTGACGCTGGCTGTTACCGCAGGGCTTCCGCCGCTGGAGGCTGCACCAGAAGTAAATACCGGGCCGTCACCAAATACTGACGCAGGCAGGAAAGATGACGTAATGGAACCGCCACGCCAGGGGCTGGAGATCTCGACGATACGTATCACGCCGCCATCATCCTGAGCAATGAGCCCCGAACCATTCAACCCGCCATTAATCGCTGCGAGCAAGCCAGACATTGTGCCGTAGTTGGCGACCAGAGATATGGTATAGGTGATACCCTGCCAGGTCAGAGCAAAGGTCTGGCTGGTTGTCGTAAAGTCATACGTTGACGGCGACGCACTGGCGCGTAATACCGCAGTCGCTCCCCCTGTTCCCGGAACGGCGTCCTGGTGAGGGGTATACGTGGCGATCTGCAGGTCATAGTCAGTACCGTTAAACGTTAGGGTGACAGGCATTCCGCTGCATGGCGCAATCTCTGACACGACGTCTCCTGTCAGCACGTTAAAACCGCCCTCGATGGATACCTGATAATTCACTGGCGCTTTCAGGGTGACAATTGCACCGGCGATCCAGCCAGGAGGAAGTTTGTTCTCATCCTCGTCTTCATCATTATCATCATCGACATCGAGGCCAGAAAACGAGACAGAGGCACCGCTGACGGTCATGGCATCAGCAACGATATCACTGGCTTCAGGGGCAGTCTGAGCCATATCGAGGCCGCTGCCGCTCGACGTTCCCCCAACTTCCGTTGAGTTGAACCATATCTCACTGCGACGATCCCCGGCCACATTATCGCCAGGCCCATAGCTGGTATATGAAAAGCCCTCGCCTAAGGTCAGCGCCGGAGTTTCTCCTACCCGAAAATCCCCACCGGTATAGGAGAAACGCCCATATCCAAGGCAGACAAACATTTCGACCGTCATTCTGGTTGGATCAGCGGGGTCGAATCGCGTTACCGGCTGTACCAGGTAATCCGGGTAGATCCGATTTCGCCCGAAAGCCTCCCTAACGGGATCGCCAAGCTTCGCTGTGTTGGCTTTAGCTGGAGTCAGATCCAGCGATGAAGCGTTACTGGATGAAAAGCCGCCCAGCTCTGGTTTAGGGGCAAAGAATAATGCATAGGCCGTAGACGCAATGGATACGGCCACCGAAACCCACGCGGCAATTTCAAGACCCGTGCCATACGGAATGGGATATATCCGCACGTCGCTGTCTGGCCGCAACAAACATAACGGCCATTCCGCCGGGGGGACTGCCTGGCCGTTCAGCTCGATCACGACAGGATGAGTTTTATCCTGTGAATAGCTCGGGACATTTCTGCTCATCCACTCATGCAGCGTAAGCACACCATGCTCGTGCGTTTCAAGGGGTTCACCCGGAAGCCGGGACGGGTAAAACTTTATCGTCATTGCCAGAACTCCACGCGGTTAAAGCGACGGATAAATCGCGACATTGGCAGAAACGTAACCCCCGAGCCTGGATTACATTCCGCGACCTGCAGCTGGTTATCGAGCATCACAACAATCCCGACATGGGAAACCGTTGAACCCGAATAGCAAGCCACTCCGGCACCTTCACACGGGGCACAACGTTTCAGCGAAAGCATCAGCTTTCTCGCTTCCCGGTCGAGGCCCCCGCCGTCTTTGGTCACACCTGCAAAATCCGGCCATTCAGGTAGCCCAAGGTCGCGACGTATCTCATTCACAATGCCGAAGCAGTCGAGTTTTGGAAAAGAGCGACCGCCCTTCAGCCAGGTGACTGAACGGTATTTATCAGCGATAAACATATTTGCCTCAGATTAGTAACGTAAGCCCGGATGCTCGGCGAGGTTGTAACGTTTACGGGGCCAGGCTGTTTTGAGGACATTCATATAGCCTGCCGTGACCTGAACTGCTGTCGGGGTCCAGGAGCCGGATTTGATATCGAGCGTATACGGTGATGATGCCGGAGCAGACAGATCGGATGAAATGTACCGCCGGAATGTCAGCGTGGCTGATTTCATTTCATCCAGAATTTTATCGATCGCCTCAGAAACCCGTCCGTCAATATTGCTGATAGCAAACTTTAAATCCTGTGTCCCGTCGGCGTTCCTGGCTGGTAAGGCGATATCTATCGCGCTGGCCTCAAACGTCACCGGCTGACCATTTTCCAGCGTCACTGGAACGTCATCCCAGCCACTGGTTAGCCAGTAGTTATCATCGCCTGCTGATATCTGCAGCGTATCGTGAATAACCTCCGATCCACTGCTGGCATATAGTCGCTCAAGAATTGTCATGCTTCGGCCACTCTCTGTTTAGCGCAATATCCAGTAACGACTGGCCCGCCAGCCATTCCGGGTAATTTCCCCAGCCTGAAGGCGGTAACGGGCGCTCCCATAATTCCAGCGTTGCGCTGTACTGCCAGTATTTTGGCGCGACCAGCGTCGGCCCTTCGTAAATATCCACGAACCTGGCTTTATAGGGCTTTACCCCGACTGGAGTCTGGAGTTTCAGATAGAACCAGGACTGGCCATCTTTAAGCGCATCCCTGAAAAACGCCTCAAACACCTGCGCCAGAGCATCAGTTTTAAAAATCCATTTAACCGATGCCTGGGTGGGTGTTGAGGTGTATCGCCTTCGTTGTTGAGCGCGACCGGACGTCATCTCCGTTCGCAGCAAAGGTGATATGGGCTTAAACCCGTACCCGTCCATAAGCGGCATGGGCAGGTATTCGTCCGGGTAGAAAATATCTGCCATGAATATTCCCTCCGGGCAGGTTATCGTGGTTTTTTGGGCTGAAGGTTGGAGTAAAGTGCTCTACCGAAGGCATTTTGAGGATTGTTTACGTCGCTCGTCAGTTCAGATTTTATCTGTTTAACCAGGCGGCGGCCGTGGGCATCCAATGTCTGCATCATCACATCATCCGGTTTACCAGTGAGGTGGTAATTGATGTTGATGTCACCAGTTGAAAGAAGTTGTCTTTCCTGCTGCTGCCTCGCAGCGTTCTGTACCGCCGGCGATTCCCGCCCTACAGCTTTAACCCCCAGCGAACCATCAGCGCCACGGGTCAGGGGCATAATCGCTTCCGGGCCCGCCTCGCCGAACACACCCGCCCCTTTCGCAAACGCAAAATATTGCGGGGTGCTGTACACGCCGTTGCTGTAGGCAGAAAGTGACGGAGAATCGTAGACACCGCCCAGAGCATTAAACGAAAAATTAGCTCCCGCGCTTTGAATAGCACTCCCAACACTTGACCCACCGCTGGCACCGCCAAAAAGACTACCGAACAACCCACCCGCTCCGCCGCCAAATGACGCCATAATCGCTTTGGTGATCAACGCCTGTGTTGCCATCTGGATCAGCGCCTTAATCACCGTTTCTCCCAGGGAAGAGAAAATATTTGACATCCCATCTTTGAACGAAGCGGCACCCGTCAGGACGTTTGTCAGGTTGCTGGAGATAGAGTTAGTGGTGGCATCCAGAATTTCGCTGGTTGCAGTGGCAGCCATTGAACTCAGATCAGAAGCCTGATCGGCATAGTTCATCAGGGAATCGCTGATCCCTGCCCGCCAGTCTGACTGCTGTTCATCGGTTTTTTTGTAATACTCCTCCTGAATATCCAGGCGTTCGGCAAGCGCTGTTTTAAGCGCTTCCGTTTGCTTTTTATACAGGTCTTCGGAAATCTGCCCACGACTGAAATCACGCTGTAAATCACGCTGCTGCCTGAGAAAATCAGCGCGAATATCCGCCATTTCCTTCATTCGGTCACGGGCTTTATCCCCCTGTCCCGCGCCGAGGAAATCGATATTCCCCCTTTCCCGGGCGGCAGTATTACTGTCGGCCAGACCTTCGCGGAATGTTTTTAACTGTTCAGCGATATTTTTCTGATCAATAAGCGCCGCATTGTGCAGCAACGTTTCCTTTTTGGATTTTTCAAGCGAAGATAATTCCCCCTGAGTAACCTGATATTTCATCTTTGCCAGTTCAGTGTTTTGGCTGGAAAGAGCAATTTGCTCCCGTTGCTGTTTAATCAGCCGGGTATAGGTATCTTCGGTTTTCTCCGCCTCGGTTTTCCCATGCCTTCCTTTTGGCTTGGGTTTATTTTCCTGGTTGTTTCTCCATTCATTCAGGCCGTTATTAATCAACTCCTGCCGTCCGGTCTGAAACTGTGGGTCGTTAGTTAACCCCAGGTCATCCGCAGCATAACCCAGTCGTGCGCGCTCCTTGTCCTCACCTTTGAGTTTTGAAAGCGCCAGGTCACGGCGGCTTTTTTCCAGTGCAGCCGTTTGCTGGGTTGTCAGGTCTACCTGTGGTAAGCGTACTGGTGCGTTTACCAGCCCCTGTCGGGCCATGAGAAGATTATTTCCGAGACCCAGCAAACGGTTAAATTCAGTATGCTCACCGTTCATCATTAATAACGATTGATATGCTGAATTCTGTTCTGCAGCCTGCTGCCGGATTAATGCTATTCGCCTGTTCTCTATCCCTTCCAGTACCAACTGGATCGACTCAGACTTAGCCTGCATCTGAGCTAACCTCTCCTGTTCAACGGCCAGAGCGGAAGTCGCTTCTTCCAGACCACGGGTGACCGTTTCGACCGAAGTCAGGTGGTTTATCATGAAACCACCACTGGTTATCGGGCCGGGGTTAGACAGGACATACTGATAGCCAGCGATCTCTTCCTTCAGGCTTTTTACTTTAGATGCTTGGGCATCAACAAGACGGTTTTGCTCCTCCAGCGCCTGACGGGTTTTGGTCTCATTATCAGAAACTTCGGGCAGGGACATTGATTTTGTCTTTTCACGGACTGCATCAATGGTGTTTGCATATTCCTGAGCGGATAATCTGGCCTGCTCCTGATTCTGGTACATCGTGTACCAGGCGCCGGCACCAAGCAAAACCAGCCCAGGAATACCGCCAACGAGGCCTAATGCTACCCCCATGAGCCGGGAACCTACAGCAGTAACCGAGTTCAGTGCAGTCTGAGCGGATACTCTGGCCTGAATATTACGGTTAAGTGACTCCTGCGCCAGTGAGAGCCGTTTTTCTGCGGCGGCCTGCGCGTCTGTACCCCGCGCCGCTGACAGTGCCTGCTGGGCACGATAAACTGCAGCACGCGCACGAGCTGTCGAAACTTGCGTCCCTCTGACCTGGGCTTCAGCTAAAGCTACTTCACTTTTTGCGGCGTTAATAATCCCAGCCGTTGCAGAGCTGGCACCAAGAGCCATATTTCCCAAATATCGGGCAGCACCAACGGCAACAAGCGCTCCGGCAGCAGTGGCGACCTGATCAATATTGTTGGCTACGCCATCAAGTAATCCGGTCAGGGTATTTGTCGCGCCACTCGCTTCATTAGCTCCACCGACCCATTGCATAAAAGCGTTTTCAACTTTTGTTGCCGACGATGAAACGGTCTGCGGCAACTCACCATATTCATTCCGTAGCTTACCAAGCTGGCTGATGAGGGCTGGCACTACTTTATCAATGGTTAACTGCCCCTGATCCGCCATAGATTTAAGGTCTTTACGCGCAACCCCCATCCCTGCCGCAAGCGCCCGTATAACCCTGTCGCCGCTCTCGTTGACGGCATTGAATTCTTCGCCTCTCAGCACGCCCTGCGCCAGAGCCTGGCTAAACTGAGTGATGACCGAGCTGGACTCCTGAGCATTCGCGCCAGAAAGTTTTAAACCAGTAGAAATAGCCTCAGTAATATCCAGCACCTGGCTGGAGCTGTAACCATATTCCCGCATTGAGGCTGCTGAACGGGAAAATAAATTAGCGTTGTCAGAAAAAGATGTGCCCGTTTTCTGGCTGATATCCATCAGCTGTTTTTGAGAGCTGGTAAAATCATCAGTTGATTGAGATGCCTGTTTTAGGCGGGCGTTTACTGAATTCCATTCATCAGCCAGGGATATCAAATGCCCCGTAGCAAAAGCACCAGCAAATGCCCCGGTTAATCCCAGTGCGGTAGCCTTTGCTGACTCCATCTGGTCAGTTAGCTCAGCAACAGAACGGCGAGTTTCCCGAACTGAAGCCGCAGCCTGCCTGCCGCCATTCTGCATTGTTTTATAATAATCAGCCCCCATACGTGACGCGCGGGCTATCTCGGTCTGGAATGACTGAGAGTTAGCAGAAACTTTAATGATAAGTTCACGCAGGGTTGCCATTTCATTTCCTCAGAAACAAAAAACCCCACATTGTGGGGCTTTTTTATGATTTCAATATTATTAAATTAAACCAGCTTTTTTCCTTGCTTCTTCCAGATAATCTTTTTCTGGTTCCTCTTTTTTATGAGCAAGTGCAATCAGAAGATCAATTTGAGCACTTTGCTTTTCCGAAATTTCTTTAAGCATAGCGATCTGATCATTAGCTCTTACGCTTCCTCTGTTCAGGAAATACCAGATAACAAGATCAATAAGGCGAGCAAAAACAAATAATAATATCCAGCCAGTAGTAGTCATTTAAAGCACTCCGTGTGTCAAAAAAACAACATAGCACCCGTTATTAGTGGCATCCACACGAATTATTACTGGCTATGCTGACGCAGCCAGCAGCGCCGCTTCCAGCCCTGCAAAGGGATCGCCGCCGTCGTTTACCTCATCCTCTGCTGCGATCCACTGAAGCTGAGCCTCTTCAATGGTGACTTTACCGCCCTGCGCTCCGTAAACCGCAGATACCAGCTGAGCATTGAGAATATCGCCGCGAATATCGCCGATTGGGCTGATACGGTCGTATTCAGCCCACATCCTGAATTCGCCGACCGTCATGATTTGTCGCAGTTCGCCCAGCGTGCGGCCCATCCGGAGCGCCAGCGCCATCAGGAACTGCATACCAGGCATTTTTACTTTGCTTTAGCATCATCCGCGTCACGAATGAGATCAAGTGCCTGCTTCAACAGCCGGGAATGCACAGGGCCATAGATCGCTTCAACCTGTTCGGTGTCATCGACAGTAAAGACGGGCTGCAGGTCGGTATCCAGCAAAATATCGATGAAAAGCGTGACATCAGCCCGCATCGTGCGGAAGGCTCGTTCTGAAGGAGTCAGTTCTGGTACCTCCTGGGGTTCCTGCCCTTCCGGTGGTTTGGGTGGTTCCGGGCTGGCAATGCCCTGCCAGCGAATCCAGGCTTCTGCTGATGGCTCACGAATGATGACTTTAGCGTTATCCCACTCCGGCACGGAGACTTCTTTTTTACGAAAGCCCGCCATCGGTGCCAGCGCCAGTGCTTTAAGACTCGGTTTTGACATTAAGTTTATCGCCGGTCTCCCGGCGCTCCGTTAATTGATGGTGAGGGTGCAATCAGAAGAAGTGATCACAGTGCCATCGGCATCAGTAACCACGCAGGAATAAACACCGGCATCACCGGATACAGCGCTGGCTTTCGTAAACGTTGCGCTGGTCTGGCCGCTGACCGTCGAGGTGCCCTTTTTCCAGATGTAGGTATAAGGTGCCGTACCGCCGTGGACAACCACGCCCATAGTCAGGGCGCTTCCTGCCGCGACCGTTTGGGACGCCGGAAGGTCAGTAGCAAAAGACAGGACTCCTGGGGCGTTAATATTGGTGGGTTTGCCTTTCAGACGCAGCGAGAACGTTGCAGCAACAACACCATTGGTTTGAGAATCCCAGGTATGCTGACGTACCTCAGCGCGCATCAGGAATCCATTACCAGACGGGAAAATAACCTTAAATCCATAAACTCCGTCGTTATCATATGCTGCACGAAGTGCATCCTGCGCCGGGTTGCGGTAGAAGTTACCGGAAAGTGACATTTCAGACGGAGCCGGAAGGCCGTTGATATTTTCCGTTTCATCCGAACACAGCACTGTCACGTCAATATCGTTTTTCTGACCAGCGGTAAAGCTGGCCTGTTTGATAGTGCAACTCAGGTTTAACCAGGTTGCCGTATCCAGCTCTGCCGCAGTGACCGGCACAGAGGTAATCATTACTACCGTTTTTTGGGCACGTTCAAATAGTGCTGACATCGCAGCCTCCATAAATGAAAAAACCGCCAGCGGCGGTCGGATTGGATTGGTTTTTGTCAGACAATAACCGTTATTTCGAGGGTTGCCCGATGAAGATGGGTTGTCGTGTCGTAGCCAGGAATTTTTGTCACCTCGACAGGTGAAAGCACCTGCAGGCGTGCCAGGGCATCCAGGCGTAATGCTCTGGCTTCGTCATTCGTTTCAGCCCATACATCAACCTGAATGCGCAGTGTCGACTCTGCCTGGCCGCAGAAAACATCCCCGGCAACATCAGTCGGTATCGAGAAAATGACATAGGGAGTGGAAACTGCAGGAAGTCCGTCGCTGCCCAGCGATACCACATACGGATAAACCCGCCCGTCTGCCAGCGGCGACAGCAGGTCATAGAGATCATCTTCTGTCATTTAGCCAGCACCTCATCAATAGCCTGATTAATCCGCTGCATAGCCACCTGCGCAGCCTCTTCCATGCGGGTATCAAAGGCAGGACGAACAAACGGATGTGCTGGCGCCGTAGATGTTCCCAGCTCCACAAAGCGCCAGTAAAAAGCATTCCGCTTGTTGCTGGCCTTCATGGTGTTGTCGCTGTTCCCCGTTCGGGGGTTAACGCCACGAATATGCACCCCCGATGATATTTCACCACGACGGCGGCTTTTCTGGGTGACGACAACAACGTTTTTCTTCAGTTTCCCGGTTTTCTCAGGAGCGCGATCAATCACCTCCTCGCGGAGCAATTCGGCACCAGCACGGGTCGACTCCCGGAGAACTTTATTATTTTCGGCCTTGCTGAGCGTTTGCAGATCGCGGGCGATATCCTGCAGCCCGGAAAAATCCAGATTCACATCAATCATTTTTCTGTCCCCTGTTTGCAGAGAATTTCCAGCCGGGTACCTTTGCTATCTGGCACCGGAGGCCCGGTGACATTCAATGTCACTCCTTTGTAGGGGCCATTCAGGACAAGAAGCCGCGATGATGCCGAAATATCTTTGCGATATCGAACCCATACACGAATGGTAGCATCCGCCCTTTCTGCTCCTGCTGTCAGGCTCTCTCGCCCACTGATTCCCTTAACCTCTGCCCAGATAGTGGCGCCGTCAGACCACTCTTCTGTTGGCTGACCACTCGGTGTTCGTGTAGTAATAAAATTACGGATGGTGATCCGATGCCGCATTGGTCCAATTTTCATCATCCCCTCCGGCTAAACACCCATTTGAATTCGCCAGGGATTCAGCAACCAGCGTGCGGGCCCTGGAATATCAGTACTCAGATCATCCCCGCGGTTTTCATACAACCAGCCCACGATAAGAAGAACCGCGCTCTGAATGGAGGGCGTGATGATAAGCGGACGATCGCCAGCGCTTTCATTCTCAACAGCACTATCCAGAGCAGCCTGGTCAGCGAAAAAGCGTCGGTTGAGAAACTGCATGGCAGCATCCTCCGCAGCGGCAAGATACCCCTCCACCATCGTTTTATCGATTTCATCATCCAGCCTGAGATGTTCCATGGCTGTTTCAGTGTTGATTACCGTCATAACCATTACCCTTTGGTTTCGGGGGCGCGGTTCATTTTGTTATCAGGGACTTCACCTACTATGGTCACCAGCCCGTTACCTTTGAGCTCGGCAGCACGTAAGCGAGAGACATGAAACGGATCATCAGCTGGCGTCCTGAAAATGTCGCCATCCATAAAACGCCGGACAGGCTGAACCTGAATAGTCCCGGACTCTGTGAGTTCTGGCGCCGCATTTACGCCGTCGGGTACAGACGGTTCAGACACATTTTTTCTGGCCATCACTATCTCCTCAGAAAGAGAGGGCCGCTAAGCGGCCCTGAATTGTCAGCCGCCAGAAGCGGTTACAGTACCGGTGACAAATGCTTCCGGACGATAAACCGCTAACGCCAGACGCTCTTCCGCACGAATGGTGACCATGTTTTTAATAAAGTCATCTTCGTTCTCAGTGGAGAGCAGCACTTCGATATCCATGCGGTCGAAGATTTGCGCAGCCATGTTGAAGGCACCAGTCAGGAAGTTGTTCTGCGCCATGGCCTGTGTTTCCACAACAGGGAGACCCCAGATACGAGGAACACCACCATTGACCGGCTGCGCGATGATATAGCGACCTTCGTTATCTTTGGTCAGCTCGATGCCTGCCCAGTCAATCGGGTTCAGGACAAAACCAGACGCCGGATATTCCGCAAGAACGGCCTGAAGAACAGCCAGGCGAAGACGGTCGATCGGCGTGGCATTGGACAGGGTTAGGGCTGGCGCAAATTCTGTTGCCTGCGGCAGAATACCTAGGATATTCGCGCCGGTGCCATCGCCGCTCAGCAGTTGCTGCTCTTCTTTGAAACGAAGACCATACTGAGCGCGGCCATTGATATAGCTGGCCAGACCGGGCGCATCGTCCAGGATCTGACGGGACGCTTTAAAGTAATGCGCTATAGTACGAACCGGCGCACTTTTCAGATCAAACCGAATGTCAGATTTTGGTTTCAGGGCACCTTCCGCCACAGCTGCAGCATTATTGGTAAACCCCGTTTCCTGAACGAATTCAATACCGTTAGATGCGGTAGTGCCGGGGATAAGCAGATTACGGATGGTCAGAGTACGTTCCGGCGGGGCGATAATGCCCTGAACACGATCGGAGACCACCAGGCTGTTGGTTGGGCTCGCGCCTGTGCCCGTAGTGGCCGGCACGTTCATAATATCTTTCTGTTCCAGTTTGACGCGGATGCTCTTACGGGCCGAACTGTCCATACCTTTGAACTCTTCACTTTCGACCACCAGCTCACCGAGCGATTTTCGCTGTGCAGTTGCATCGTTCGGGCGGCGTGCACCTTTTTGCTCCAGCTCAGTGAGACGTTCTTTCAGCTCGTTCATCTGATTAAGGCTTTCGTCCGTTCGTTGTTTCAGTTCCAGCGAAACGGTTTCTCCTGCCTCCATTTTTTTCTTCACGTCTTCGCCAAAGTTTTTGACCTGATCAATCACCATGGTGAGCTGATTAGAGATTTCGCCAATACTTTGTGGCTGATCATCAGCCGATTTTTTCTGGTACATATAAATCCCTTAGAGAATTTTTGGGAGAGAAAACTGGCTCAGTTGCTGGCGCATCGCCGCAATAGCCGCTTTGGTTTCGCCGTCTTCGCCCCCGGACTCACTCCGGTCAAGCAGATAGGACAGTCCGCGGGAGGCGACCGCAGCGGACTGACTTTTCGAGAAACCTGCCTCTCGCAGGAACTTCTCAAATTCAGGTAAGGAAGGAAGATCACCGTGTGACAATTTCGACTTAATGACGTCGATGCGGGCATCGTCGTTGGCTGGTACGGTAACGATAGAGATTTCAACCAGGTCGAGCTTCGTTAATGTGCGGATCCGGGTTTTCTCATCGTAATTCGATTCCCGAACGTAATAGCCAATGGAAAGGCCCGTAATGGCACGGGTTTTCATGCCTCTCCATGCAGTTTTGGCGTAGGTGGCGTCGTCCAGCCACAAAGCGCCTTCACCAAAAAGCCCATGCTTATCTTCTTTCAGGGTTGAGATATCCCAGTTCCCGACGGGTTCACCGGTGCGATGCTGCCAGAGAACAGGGAACGTCCTCCCCTTAGCTCGCGTTTCCTCGATGCTTTCGAGGAATGCGCCCGGCGCCACGACTTCGTTGTAGCTATCCACCACATCGAAGACAGAACCGTATCCAGAAAAAAGGCCGTCATCGTTGACAGCCTTAATATCGAAGTCGAATGCCTTTACTTTCATGGCTGCGTTTTTACGGTACATTCCGGCGTCTCCTCTGATTTAATGCCAAGCCATTCCCGCAGTGCGTTTTTGGCTGATTCACTGTCGCCGGACTTGCCAAGCTGATCTATCGGCAGCAGGTTGGATTGAACGGTTAGTTGGTCAGCGCCAGGTTTTGGCTGAAGGTTTTCTTTTTGCCGTGCTTCATTGCGGGTCATCAGACCGTTCTGGGTCATCGTTGAGTAAAAAGCGGCACGGGCGGCGCTGTCAGCACGTAAGAGACCTTCGATGGAAAACTCTGCGAAGTACTTATTTCTTTCTCCCGGAGCCAGGAGACTTTTACGAATCGCCTGCTCAATACGGGTCAGCCATGGACGAAGTGAAAACGTTAAAAAGCCAATCAGCATCTGTTCGACGCCACTTCCCCACATCGTCTGCCCCTGGGCGGTATGTCCAATCAACCCCGGCCATACTCTGAACCACCGACAAATCTCTTCGATATTGAAGGCTCTGGACTGCAGCATCTGGGCGTCTTCCGGGTTGAGGTCAACAGGCTGAAACTTCATTCCCGCTTCAAGAACCATCATTTTCCCGGTATTCATGGATCCAGAAAATTGCTCAACCATGCTTTCACGTACTTCATTGCGCTGCTCTTTTTTCAGGATCTGATCCATTGAGAGAACGCCGCTGGGCCGCATACCGTTTTTAAAAACTTTGGCGCTGGCTTCATCTGTTGCCATTGCCAGACCAAGTGTCTGTCGGGCATAACTGACAGGTGACAGGCCCATGACACCATTGGTGCTGAACGCACGGATGTGCATGATGTCCCGTTCATCAATGTTTCGGGATGTACCTGAAGGCCAGTCACGGTAGGTATAAATTGGATCTCCGCTCTTGCTTAAATCAACCTTCATCCTTTCTGGCCTGAGAGGCACCAGCGAGGTAATACGCTTTCCGGTTCGATCGATTTCTGCATAAGCATTCCCCCACAAAAGCAGGCTGGCCATGATCATTTCCCAGAACTCCACTGCAGTCATATCAGCATTGGGTTGATTATGGAGGAGCTCATAAAGCGGGTGATCATTTGCATTCTGGCGACCGTCAGCCGTTTTTTCGTAAAAACCAACAGGCAACGTCGCGATGGTTTCGGATAACAGCCTTACACATGACCACACTGCCGATAACTGCAGGGCTTTATCAACCGTAACGGATTTCCCTGCTGCGGACTGCCCACCAGCATAAGCAGCCCAGAATTCACCGTCGGTAAGGGAGATGGGTACGCCGAGCCACCGGCGAACGGCGCTTTTTATCCGGCCTGGCTTCTTCTCTTTATTCATGGTGACTCACACAATGATGGGATTACTGAAAAAGTCGTCGATATCGCCAGAATCATCCTCATAGCCTTCGGAGGCACCGATTGCCATAGCGCCCGCTACAATGCCGTCGATACGCCCGGTACTTTTTTTCTTGGCAAAAATTCGGTTTTCTTTCTGATCAGCCTCCGTCACTGCTGAAGCCGCATTCCAGCGAAGACAAGGGTTCGTCCTGATGATAATGACGCTGTCATCAAGCAACTCTTCAAACAATTCGATGGAGTGAGGCATCCACAGCCCGGAATCTTTCGCTTTGTAATACCCTTGCCCATGAGGGATTAAGGGAACAGAAACAGATGCTTCCTCAAGCTCCGGCTCAAGATATTTAATGCGATACTGGTCGAAGGCGATGGCCTTGATATCAAACTTCTCCGTCAGATCGGCAATACGCTGGGCAACAAAGCCGTATTTCACCGCTTTGCCTGGCGTAGTGTGGATGTGACCATCGCGCTCCCAGGCGTCATAAGGCACCCGGTCCGTTTTAGCCCGTTCGAGCAAGGTATCTTTGGGTGTCCAGAACTCCACCAGCAACTTGCGTTGTTTTGGAAAAAACAGCGCCAGGGCAGTCAAGTCACGGGATCCGGACAAGTCCAGGCCACCGTAGCATTCCTCACCCTCCAGCTCATCTGGATCAAAGTTTTCCTCACATCCCATCCAGACATCACTGCTCATCCACGGGTTAGCCGCGTCAACCCACTGACAGAAGTTGAGACGCCTGACAATACTCTCTTTCGAAGGCATCCCCCGGGCCTGAGTCACCTGCTCACGAAGATAGCTTTCTTCAAACGTGTGACCCAACGAGGGGTTAGCCTTTTTCCAGCAGGACTCATCCTTGAAAGGATCGTCACCTTCATCCAGTGAACAAATAAAGGCGAAAAAACTGTCATCTTCTATCGAACCGGCAGATACCTTTCTACCGTATTCGTGATAGTCATAGCAGACGCTGGTTTTATCGTGTCCACTGTTGGTAATCATAAAAATGAGTGCCTGCCGGCGACCTTTAGTGCCGGCGCGCATCATTTCAACAACCTGATTGCTTTTATGCTCGTGAACTTCATCAATAAGAGCGCAATGTGGTCGTGGACCCGACTGTCCGTCATCTGAACTAATTGGGCGAAAGAATGAACCAGCCTGAAGAAAAGCCAGGTTCCACTCTTTTCCGGCGCCGCCAGATTTCTGTATGCGTGCGGAAAGAGCCGGAGACTGATCGACCATCGCCACCGCATCACGAAAGAGGACCATTGCCTGGTCTTTTTTCGTTGCAGCAGCATAAACTTCAGCACGAGGTTCTTTATCTGCAGTGAGACAGTAAAGACCTATCCCGGCAGAAAGGGGGGATTTGCCAGATCCTTTTCCTGATTCCACGTAAACCATTCGGAACCGGCGAAAACCTCTGGCATTTTTCCAGCCAAAAATCGAACCGACGATGAAACACTGCCATGGAAGCAGAACAAAAGGCGCACCTTCAAAATCGCCCCCGTTAAGCTTGAGGACTTTCGCAAAATAATCAATGGAGCGCTGTGCTGTCTCAACATCCCAATGGAGCCCTCGTGCATGGCAAGATTCAAGATCCCTGAGGTGTCTCTGGCAGGCATTTCGAATGTCAGGACCGGCCAGTTCTTTTCCAGAGGTTACATCCTTTGCATACTGCGTTGCCGGATCAACCGAAGAACTTGTCGAGCGTGTCTTCTTCGGGGGTTTCGCCATTCACTTTCACCTTCGTCCTTGCCGCTGGTGTCAGACCGAATTCAACCAGGTAACTTTTAAAACGACGGTCAGCATCAGCCAGCATTGAAACTGCCGGGTTGGCCTTTATCAGAAAACCACCCTCGGTCTGGACGGTATAAGTTCTGCCCTCTACAGCGATGGTGTCGCGCAGTTGCAGGATATCGGCATAAATATCGCAAAGCCTTTCAAGAGCCAAAGTATCTGCAACGGTGAGAACACCCATACCATCGAGAAGCACAGTCAGCCGACCCCATGCCACCTTACCCCAGTCGGTAAGATGAGCTGGGGGGCCTGGAATTTCTTTAGCTGGCGTGGGTTCTTTATCGTTGAGTTTTCGTTTGCCCGGGTTGCCGGTAACCACTTTGAGGTGGGTCGGTTTCGGGCGTCGTCCTGCCATCGGAACCTCCCGGAAAAAAAATTTTCATTTCGCGGTTGTGCACAAAAAGGACTGGCGGCGGTCATTTGGGTTCGAGGTTCTGAACTTTTGACCCGCCCCTTCCCCCTCAGATGAGAATCGACATCATTTGAATGCTAATGATTTCAAATGATAATCACTTTTGAGGTGTATTGATAATGGTTATCACTTAAACCAATGAGAAGCCGGGTCCAGTGGCATCCCGTTTTCATCGCATCCGATCACGGTGCCACGCTTCTCCATTCGCTGCTTCGTTGAGTCGTGGTGCTGCTTACACAGTCCTTGCCAGTTCTTCCGGCTCCAGAAAAGTTTTTGCGCCTTCGCGATTGCCTGGCTGTCACCAGAGCGCAAAGCCTCTTTCAGTTTGTGCGGGATGATGTGGTCAACCACCGTTGCCGCTGTCACCCTGCCTTGCTCCTGGCACAGGACGCACAAGGGGTGCGCACGAAGGAAGATAAGACGTTCACGGTCCCATTTGCTGCCGTAAATACGAGGTTCGCTACTCTTATTGGAATACATTAATTCACTTACCTCTTATAAAAGTTACTTCTTATGTTTCTAACTTTAATTTAAAAAGGTTATATGATTAAGTTTACTCTTAACAGTCACCTTAAGCTATTCTCTTATATTAAATGAAACATGGCTTTTGTCTTTGGTATAACTTACTTGTTATCCCAAGACGCTTAATGAAAACTAAGCACAGCAATAAGGACAATTATGGAAATTGAAAATGTTTACAAAGTATTTTCAAATATAAAAAATGAATGCTGCACGGAGATAAGCTCAACATTAAACTTAAAAAACAAATTAATATCTTATATCAACAATAATGATTTAGTAAGCGCAGCAGCATCGGCTTCTATTATAGAGAATAACCTCACCATCGACCTTTCACATTTCAATTTAAAACTTGAGTGCAAAGAGTCTCTAAAGCTTTATGACTTCCCACCGATTGTTGCTTCGTGTATAGAAATGCATTTCTTTTTTAGAGAAGAAGATATATTTCACTCTGTGTTAAAAATATTCATAACGCAAGACGGCTATATCGTGAAAGATGTTTTCTCAAGCGATTATATTTGCAAGACCGAAAACGAATATCGTGGGAAAAAAGTTTTCGAAGAAATAATATCATCACTTATTGATAAAGGATATATAGCGTTGACCCCAGAACAACAATGACAGAGTCAAGAGCTTTAATAATAAAACAGAATTGATATTATCATAGGCACTCATAGAGTGCCTATTCTGCTTTACTAGCTAATCTGCTCTAAGGCTGTATCAAACAGCGCCAGCGCTTCGGTGGCTTCCTGAATCGCTTTGATGGTCTTCGCAACCACTTCAGATTCGGTTACAACCCGGTTGTACTGCTGGATGAAAATCTGATATTTCAACTGACTGTCCTGTACGAATGCAATAGCCTTAGCAGCAGCTGCTGTATCGTAGTTCAGGATTGAAAGCAAGTTCAGGCGTATCTGTTCTGCTGGTGTGATGTCTGCCATGTCTGTCTTACCTCTATGCGATGTGGGGAGCATTATCAAAGTCACTATTCGGAATGGCTTCTGAAGTGCCATTAAAAAAACCACCTGTGGGTGGCCTTTTTAATATCTAAATAAATTGCAGAGCAGTGGTTATTTTGAATCAAAGACAAATCGTGAAGATGTTATTTTATTAAGCAACTGCACTAATGGTGCCTTAGTCCCTTCGCCGTTAATATAATGTTCAAAGTCGTCTTCGAATATTATCCAGTCTCTAGCAAGTTGAGTCCCATCAAATAAGTGCTCAGTAGCAAGCCAAGACGACTGGCAGGCGTCAAAGATGCTAAGAAGGTTATCAAATCTCTGCACATTCTGCTCTCCAGCATCTATCTGCTGACTTATGAGAGCGACATCTTTAAAAAGCCACCTTACAATAACCTGCTCCCTCTCTTCCTCAAGTTCATCTCGGTCAAGGTTTAGTGGCATATTTAACAAGGCGACTCTTAATTGTTTGATCGCAAGTCTAAACTCCATTTTTACTTTTGTTTTTTCTTGCTCTCGCCAGGTTGTCAGGGCTCTATAAGCAAAAATCAAAGTGACTACGCTTGCAGTGCCACTAATAAATGCAGCAATCATTGACCAAAACGCCCACTCAGCTGCATTGCGATTAGCCACGAGCGTTTCATAAGCTATATAACTAGCATCCATATCCACCTCACATTAGTTATGAGGTTATTCTAACAAAATATATTAGGGCCGCCACCTGGTGAATGGCTCCTGCAATGCTTTGCCACTTCCCGGAGTGGCCACGCTCATGCCCTTGAGTCGCTGTCGCATCATCGCCGCTGATAACCGGTGCACGTTTAGCATTCGCGCTGCTTTACCGGAGCTTATTGTTATCTATGAACCCTTAGCCATCACCACACAGGCTCGCCATTACGCGACTCGGGGCAGCATCACTACTGCTTCATTGTTTTATCCTCGGATGGGGATAGTTGGTGATTTATCCCTTAGTGGGATTAACAGTCAGCATCTGGCCGGGCAACTGCGCGGCATGCCCACATACAGGCTTTCTGCATTTTTGTGCACGCAATGGACAGGCGCGAGGCATTAGTGCTGGCATGTACCTCCCTTATACAAATCAAAAGTAACCTGCATTGAGTTTCTCCATCGAATGGATTTGCTGCTGATGTGAGCCAGATCAATAGACTTCATGAGCCAACAGGTGTAGATATTAATCTTTAACTTTAGAGGGTTAACTCATGGATATTAAGGATAAAATCAATACCATTTTGTTATGTGACATTGCCATTCACCTAGGTATCGAAACTGATATTGATCCGCAGCTTGTTAAATATGCTGTTTCATCAGGTAATGATTGGGTTCTCAAGGCCGAATATTCATCTTTGGATGCTTGCGAACCAAGTAAAGAAGACCGTGATTTTGTTACTGCTGTATTGAGTATGTACCGCGGAATTTCCAAGGCTTTCAGGAACCTTAGTGATGACGAGAAGAAAGAATTAGTCCGAGACCATCATCTTAAAATACATGATGGGGTAATTCAGCTCCCAGGTTTCGATGGTAATAATGAATGCGATTACTTCAGTATAATTGAGGCGTATCAGAAATTTGATCGCTTCCCTGAACAGCAGCAGCCCATTGCCAATACTCATTCACGAACAGAACATCTATATAACGCAATGCTTGATGAGCTCAAGAAAATTGATGCTGTAAATCGAAACTGGGATTTATCGAAGGAAGAGCTGGCTTCCATTCTTTCAACTGCTCCGCGCAGTTTCTAAGTGCTTCAGGCGGGTTTCTACCCGCCTTATTATGACTCGCATTAAGATATGGATACTCCAAAATTAACCAGAACGGCTTTCTTTTCTTCAATACGGCGGTCAATTTCAGCTACTGCATGCGGGCGTATAGCCTCAAGAAAGGTATTATCCTGATAGGTAGACTGGATTGTCACGCCAAGCCCAGCACCACTTTCCAGTATGCCTTTCTGCCGCTGTAGTTCTTTCATCTCATTATAGATGTAATGCGCGTTACTTAGGTTCTCAACGTTCACTACTTAACTCCTTCCTGCAATTAGCCTGAACCGCCTTATCGTGCGCCAGGATATCGCGCTTGGTCTGCTGATCCAGCACGTCGATATCGTGGTCGGTCAGGTAGATGATCCGCACCCAGTTGCAGGCCGTATCAACGACTACCGGGGCGGGTAAACTTTTCGCGCAGCTCCCGATCAACATCGTCATCAGGCATATGGCTAACAGTCTGCTGTACATCACTGGCCCCTTTCGTGACTTCGGCACGGCGTTCTGCCGCGGCGACGGTGGCGGCGGCATTCTCTTCGGTGCGCTGTTGCTTGGCCTTTGATTCTGCCTTGCTGGTCCCGCGAGCATGACCAACGCCAAACGCGCCAGCGATAACCCCCAGGATGACAACCACCAGCCCCGCGATTGCTTCGATTCCCATAATCACACCAGTACCGATTTTGCTTTCAGGAAGCGGGCGCGCCGGTCATCAATGCCGTTCTGTCCGCCGTTGATAATCTGCGTGACGCGTGCAAGGTCACCGGGATAACGCAAACAGCCGCGTGAGGTATAGAACCAGGCAGCACTGCGCGCCGCATACTCATCCTGGGCCAGCAATTCAGGCTGTTTAACCAGATCAATCTTCAGAGCATTCCCGCAGTCGCGGTAATTGTTCAGGCCAGTGGTCTGGATGAGCCCGCGCCCGCGGTAAAACCAGCCGTCTGTTGGCCCGTTATTCCCCATGCGTTTGCTGTACACCAGATTGGCGATCGCTCGTTGCCTCTCCAGTGGTAACGATGGTTCACCCTGCCGGCGCCCGAGGGAATTGGCCTGATTCTGCGTTAATCTGCCGTATCGAACAAAATCAGCAAGCCCGGCGATGCTGTAGTTGAAATTCTCCACTACTCTGTTAAACCCAAGGCTCTCATGGCCGCATTGAGCAATGAACATTGCCTGATCGAGTGGAGCAGTGATGCCGAACTCTTTCATCGCAGCTGTAATATGCGGATACCAGCGCGCAGCTAACCCGGCGCTGATGCCAGCCGCCTTCTGGAATTGTGATTGATTCATTAGTGCCTCAGTGTATCGACCAGACGCGCCACGTTACCCCGTGCCCATAACACGGCGGCGCAGATTAGGATGTTTGCCAGCACCACCAGCCAGTGGGATGACTCGTAAAGGCCAAACAGGAAACGAAATGGGATGCTGGCGTAAACCAGCACCATGAGATAAGCCAGGAATGATATTCCCGGCCTGTGTCGGGATCCGCCACGTTGGTAAAACATCAGAGCAAGAACAATCACAGTACAGGTGAGTGCGTTAACCAGTGCTGAAGGATCATTTACCATTTGAGCCTCCTCCCCGGAACCGGGTTAGCATATTGAACAGGCTATTCAGGTCCTGGCTGTTAAGGAACGTCAGCACTTTGATAATCAGCGACGAGATAAGCACAGCACCCAGTGCGTCAAGTGGGCGGTCGCTATAACCCGTCCAGCTTGATAGCTTTGAGCCCACTAACCCAGCGCCCAAGACACCAACGATGAAAGACGTCATAAAATATGCCACTAGCTTACCGCGTGAAATGTTTGCTGCCGTAGCTACATAGAAGACCGAACCAGCGAAAGCGCCAAACACAACGCCATAATCAATTCCGGTGGCCAGGCCAAACATACTGGCCCCCATCAGGCCGCCGGCCGCAACTGATGTTCCAGAGACAGGATCGGACATTTAGCCCCCTCTTTATTGCTGTGAGTTCCTCTCAGTTGAGGGGAATAAAATTGCCTGCTATTCCACAGGCTATATAGAAAGGCCCACCGAAGTGAGCCCCTTGTGTTTTTTACATCCAGCGATGCCAGAAAACGATCACGGCTAACCCCAGCAGGAAAAACGTCCATAACCAGCCCATAAAATCTCCTCTTAACGATAAAAGTCACTTTTGCCGCTCTGGCCCAGTTATTATCTCAGGGTTGCTGGCGAAAAATTTCCGTTAAGAGGCCGATTTGTTGTTTCAGCGATTTTTTTTTAAAAAGTAACTTTTACACTCTGTCAAAGGCACCCTAGGATGCCTTTTGCACAGTGTCAGGACTTGCTTTTGAATGGCCAGTAACGGCAGGCTGCCAGCGCAGCGAGGATAACCACCAGTGTAACCATATCCATCAGCACCCCCGCCAACTGCCAGGCTACGAACAGTAGAACGGCAAACAGCGCCCAGAAACACAGCCTGCGCAGCATGATTATTTACCGTTGGTACCGAGCACCCGGCTCAAGTTTTTCAGAAGGACGGTCGAGGCTGTTTCCAGCACCTCATCACCCGCATCGGTATTGGCGACCACCAGCGTTTTAGTGCAGGGAATTTTGACCTTTGAATCGCTCAGCCAGCCAGCCTCAGTCACTGCCTTTTTCAGCTCGTACACGGGTTTCCCGTTCGGCAGCTTGTCGTCAACATGCCAGCCGTTCATATCGATCATCATCATGCCGCTGCCTTCCTGGTTAACCGCCTCCAGAAATTTATTCGACCTGTCCGGCGCAGAGACCCAGAGGAAGGCGTCATACTCGCCAGTGGTGACTTTCGCCAGCGAGCGCACACCGCCTTTGGCGTAGGTCTCAACTTTGGCATAATCCTTTTCCAGTCCCTGCAGATATTGCCAGGATGCATACGATCCGCTGGTTGGCTCACCAACTGCGATTTTCACACCCGCCTTTAAATCCCCTTCGTCGCTGATCTTGCCGCCCTTCTTCACCGCGACAAAAACGCATTCATCAGCCAGTTCGCCGATAATGTCCACCTTCTGCGCTTCGTTGCTGTGCCGACTGCGCCAGAACTGGAAAGCATCAGCCTGGGTGAAACCGATCTGCGCGGTACCGCTGGCCACCTTGTCGAGATTGTCCAGCGAGCCTTTGCTGGGGATCACTGTCGAACTGTAACCATACTCACTCAGGGCGCTGGCGAGGTTCACGCCGTACACCGCATTGTAGGTAAGACCCTGCTGGCCGGTAGTAATGACGACTTCAGCAGCCGAAGCGGCATTACTCAGGCACAGCGAAGCGACCACGATTGCGGTCATGATTAACTTTTTCATGTGACTTCCTTTTGAGGTGAGCCTTCGCCCGGAGTGGTCGCCCTGCAGAACAGTCACACGACCATTCCAAAGGCTCACCCCGAAAAGCTCTGCAGGTTTATGCGCCGGGCGTGGCGCGGAAATAAATAAGCTGCCAAATGGCAGCCTCAGTCTTGTAAGAAATGTGAATACATACTAGTACGTAATAAATTCTGTTCCTTAAAGATAAAAACGATCTATATCAACACCTTGAGAGGTGATTAAATATTGTTCTCCTCTATCACTACCTCGATAAGGGTTACAATGGCTGACATGGATAATCCAGGTAAATTAATCTGGCACGTTTCCTGCGATGAGTCAGGAACTGGTGGACAACGATTCTATGGGTTTGGAAGCCTGTGGATGAAATACCAACGTCGTGGCGACTTCGTTCAGATGATCCGCGAGCTTCGTGAAAAACATAACTGTACCGATGAGCTGAAATGGCAAAAAGCTCATTCGAAACAAAATGCTGCATTCTATGATGATGTTATTGAAGCTTTTTTTAAACATCAGTGGCTTGCATTTCATTGCATCATTATTCAAAAAGCGCATGTAAACAAAGAATTCCATGACGGTGATTATGACTTAGCAATGCGTAAACACTTTACTGAACTACTGACAAAAAAAATCATACGAGTTATACGCAAATTCCCTCATAGAGAATGTGAATTCCGTATTGATGTTGATCCAATAGCATCCAGGTACGATAAAGCTGATGAGGCTTTCCATAAGATTGCAAACAACATAATCAAAAACGCAACAGGGAAAGAAGAAGCCATTAAGACTGTAATCACAAAGGATTCAAAGGAATCGGCTCAAATCCAAATCTGCGATTTTTTACTTGGTGCAGTCATGAGTGCGTACCAAGACAAAGCCTCAAACCCACGAAAAATTGCAGTAGCAAATAAAATCGCAAGTTATTTAGGTTGGGATGGGTTTCACTATGATACTTGGGGCACGGAGCGAAAATTTAACATTTGGTATTTTTATGACCCTACAAAGGGACCGCGTGAGCTTCAAACAAGGAAGGTAACGCTCAAGTACCCATTGCCAGAATAAAACTAGCGACCTCCCAGCCGCCACGGTTCGGGTAGACGCGCAAACACGCGGTTTACGAACTGGCGGACTTTTTCAGGGCCGCCCCTGACTTCAAAACAAAAAACCCGCTCGGAGGCGGGTTTGATAACGTTGAACATACAATGCCCATCGTTAAGATTAAATTTACACAAAAACGGCAACTTTGCAAGTATCGTGTCGCTATTTCATTCGAAATTTATCAAATTAGTCGTTTTTGTAACTCGCCGGAGTTGAGCATCAGTAAAACTCTCCTCCATAAAACATTTGGTCACCAGGCTTTCATAAAAAGGTTTCCAGCTATAACGCCAGGTACGCTCCGGCAAGCCAGGTAGCTCTGAAAGGATGCCGCGGTATGCGTTGGAGGATTTTGGCCTGCTAAACCCGCGGCCTTCACAACGCTTACATGTCTTGTAGACAGGCACTCCCTGAAGTTCGGATTCTTTGCGGTCAAGTGTCTTCCCCGTCCCGCTGCACTGGCAGCGCTTACTGATTTTCCCGGTGCCATGGCATTTCACACAAAGTACGTGATCGACTTCCTGCACCTGCCGCTTAACCTCGAAATCCGAAGGTGACTGCCTGAGGTCTTTTGCCCATTGGGGTAATCTCATTGTGTAGTGGCTTTTCTCGACCATTTTAACTTTCTTCACGAACCCCTTACCTGCGCATTTCGTACAGTCCGTAGTATCCGCAGCTGATGAGGCGTAGTAGTGATATGCGAACCTGGCGATGATCAGCATGCAAAGAGGAAATTTCTTGCCGGCGGCTTTCCTGACTGAGCGGGGAGCATTCTTCTTTGCATATTCGGCCAACCAGTGAATTGAGGCCATGCGGTCATTCTCGCTGATGCCAGCCTTACCCAGGAACATGGATAATCCGATCCCCGCTTCGGCCTGCGTCATCCCCAGCGCAGCCATAACGTCAGTTACGGTGAGTTGTTCGCTGGCAGTTGCTCTCCCGTTATCTGAAATATGCATTCCTTTCGGGGCAAAGAATTTTGGAATTGATTCGATATTCATGCTCAGCACTCCATACACTTATTCTTTAAAAATGACGCCAATGCCAAGCGCACGATCAAGAAAACGGATTAGCAGCTCCAGCTGCGAACCATACTTCTCTTCAAATGCGATGAGGTTGGCATGTAGTTCATCGTGATGCGCTCTGCACAGCGGTATCACGAACAGGTCATGGGCTTTGGTTGCTGTTCCTCCCATACCATGCCCTATTATATGGTGTGGATCGTCAGCTGGTTGCCTACAGCAGGCACATTCCTGTGTTTTTACCCACTGGGTGTATTGAGGGCAAATCCAGCGCCGGCGCTTCGGTCGCAACATAAATGCTTCAGGGCAGTCCGGATCCACGCCCAACCGGAGAATAGGTCTCCCTGCATCCTGATCACCCGTCACCAGACCCCCTGTTATGGCATGGCTTTCCCTCTTATCCAGACGTCTTTTAAGTATGTCGGCCGCGGGTATTGCTGGGATGATGTCGCTGTCCCTGTATACCGAACGGTGCGGCTCTGGAGCTATCCGCAAGGCCTTTTCAGCCATAGCCTCCGTTATCGCATCAGAAATCCCAGACTGAACAGCCCACCAGCACAACTCTGCCAGGGATAATGTCCTTTCCCGGGTGCATCCAAGCGAAAGCAGGACCATATCGATGACCCAGTCGATAACATTACGGCTTGCTATTTTCTTGATCGCCGGATCCGGCTCATCTCGAAGCTTATTGTCGCAATGCCAGCATAATAAAACGGAGCCTGGATCTTGCCTTAAGATGACTGTTTCGATGTGGTGATATCCCTCATCATGATTCTGGCATTGTCTGACAGACAGGCTAAGCCATCGCTCCAGCCCCTCAATACCTCCCGCAGCTGTGATGACACGTGGATCGGTAAAGAAAGGAACAAGGCTGCGATCTACGGATAACGGCTGGCGAGCGTCTGGCACTTTCCCCGTCGGAAAACCGGCCATGTACTCGGGCTGTGGAGTTATTAGAACGCGCCCCTGAGCAAAGAGGCTCATCAGCTCCTTTCCCGGTTTAAAGAGTACTACGCCGAGGCGGGGCACAATCTCTGGTGTTAGTAATCCGCGCAAGATCATCCCCTACTGCGTGACAATGCCGAGCAGTCTCAGAAGCTCGGGAAATTTTGATTCAAAAAAATGTGGCTGAGTCTCCCGGGGATTCGCAGGGCTGGTGATATTTTTCCCGTAAAGGCAGCCTTTGGCTGTTACAGACCAGAATTTTTTTACTCCGTTTAATCCGCTCCGGCTTTGCCGTTCCTTCTGATCCACGATCCCGGCACGCGCCATTAAGTGATATGCCTGGTTTGCAGTTAGCCGTATCCCATGGGTTTTAAGCAGAGCACTAAGCGAGAGTGTTGGACGACTGGATCCATCCATGGCGTCGGCTGGAGCATCAATCGCATAAGCAGGCATTAAATCTGGAAGCCCGGCCGCCTGTTGCAATTTCTGGTAAGCACCAAGTTTGGAAGAATTGGAGAGGTTTAATGTTCGGGATGCTGACTCCAGCAAAATGACACCAGCCTGAATACGATCGGAGGTCAGCGTTGTCATAGTATTTTGCACCGCATCAAACGTTCTGATGACTTTCAGATTGAAGGCGGCGCTAATCCACATAGCATAGGCATACACCAATTCCTTGCAGGCGTATGTCCCAGGGTTGATCCCTCCTCTCACAACATCGACAGGAGCAAACGCCATATCTGGCGTTAGCTCAGCAATCAACTGAGCTGCCATCTCGGACCGAAGCCAGCGGTTAGGATTATGACGTTCTTCTCCACCAGCTGCGCGCTGAAAGTCATTTAAACAAAATCGACCTGCTGAATCCCGGCGAACGAAAATACCTTCTATCGCCAAATGAGAGTGGTTTTTGGGCGCACCATAGCCCATAACGTGGTTAGCCATATTTATCTCCATACACTTTAACGTGACGATCGGGCCTGCACGCCCGGTTCGTTTACACACCTTGAGATTAATGCCTGATTGCATAGTCTTCAACCTACCACTGAACAAACATCCAGCACTTTATTGAATGCCGTTATGGTGATCTCAACTCTCCCTCCCTTTGCATTCTCACCCCACTCGATCGTCATCCTCTTAACCTGGCTGTCATCCTCCCAGATACCGGCGTATGTAAGTGCGTCGAAAAGCGCCTTGTTGTAGTTGTCCAGATCGCGGCGGCGGTAATCAGGCGGATGCAGGACAATGACTACCTCCGCTGGTGAAGCGGAGGGTTTTGGGACTGCTTTCAGCTGTTCGATAATCGCTGCTCTTACAGCATGTTTGAATTTGCGGCCGGCTTCGCTGACCAGCAATTTACCTTTTGCAGTCCCCTTATTTGGGGACCGCCAGTAGGAGTTCACGCTGGGTGGGAAAGGAAGAATAAATTTCATTCATCCTCCAAAATCAACTTGAGCTCAAAGGGAACCTCCCCTCCGCAATAGCAAAGTTGTCCCAGGTCAGAGATAAGGCGCCATAGGGTCATTGACGAGTAGCCATTTTCGTCTGTCGCCAACGGTACAAACTCTCCGAATATCCCCGGATAACGTATACGGTTCTCTTCGTGTTGTTTTTCCAAATGATTGAGGGAAACTTCATTAAGTTTCACTTTCACGATGCTGTTGAGGTTAACGACCAGCTCCTTTCGGGAAAACGAAGGAGTGATGCTGATACCGCGGGATACCCCGCGGGTGATTGTGATGGCCCCTTTTCTCTCCAGTGCCTTCAGGTGGCTTGCCGCCGCATTGGGGGACCGGCACCCCAGCATGCCGGTCAGCTCGTAGGTAGTAGGCGGGAAACCATGCTTACGCTGGTAGTCGATCAGGAGGTTCAGAACCTCCTGCTGCCTGAGTGTCAATTTCGTCACGCGGCTCGCTCCTGTTTGTTAACACACATTTCCGGCAGATTGGCCCTAACCAGCGCCTCAGCGAACGGGGGCGGAACGGCATTGCCGCAGCGTGCAACCTGCTTATCCTTCGCATACTTCACCCCGCGGTAATCCCGATCGATGATGTACCACTCCGGGAACCCCTGCGCCCGGTAGAGCTCATGTGGCTGCAGCATGCGCATGCCGATGTCGACAATGCGGTAAACGATGCCCTTAATCGTCACCAGTTCGCTGACGCCAAAAGAATTGAGGAACTCTTTAACTTGATCCGCACGCCGCTCGTCGTAATCATTAGCCGCCAACAGCGCGCTAACCTCTCCCACATGCTGACCTCCAGCGGTGATTGTCGGCATCGGTTCATCGGTACGCTGACCATCACGGCAGGTACCACGCAGTTTTACCAGGTGCGATGTCACAAGAGCGTGATGATCAACGGTAGTAACTGAGTGAGCTGGCTCATCAAGCGCAACGCCCGGACCGGTGTAATTCCCGCCATAGTGTTTCGCCAGGAACGCAGTTGTTACGGCAAACTTATTGCCCCCAGCTGTAACAGTACCCAACGGTTTACCAAGATTGAGAACCCGCGGCGATTGCCCCACCCGTTCGCCATACCCCATCTGAATAAGCGTGGCCATGGCTAACTGAGACTTACCCCCACCACCAGCGGTAATCGTAGCGCTGGGCTCATCTGCCCGGTGGCCGATACTGCCGCCGAACTGGCGCGCGATCACCGGCGCAACTATGCATGCTCGAGATTGCTTAAGGATGGTATGCGCTGGTTTGTTGAGTGGACGCGGTTTCGCCTGGTACTGGCTACCACCATTTCCAGCCATAAACGGTGCCAGAGTAGGTACAGCCAGCGCGTAGCCGTGGGTTTTGGTAATTGTCTGTATCGGCGAATACAACGCCTGTCCACGGAAACAATCATATTTACCGCGCGTCGTGGTGTGGTTGCACTTCACGATAAACGGCGACGCGCTCTCGATAACAAAGCGTTGGATGCCGCGCGCGATCCGCTTAAGCGTATTCTCTGCCAGAGACTTTTTGCGGTCGAAAATGCTTGGCGCTGGAATTGACCAGTCGATGCATTCTGCAGCTGTGCGCCATGGTGCCAGTTTGCCAGAAATCACCGCCGGCGATTTCGGATCCCCGTGAGTAGCTGCCGGCCAGACTATCGGCTGCCCGTCCCGTCGCATAACCATGAAGAAACGTTTTCGGATAGTTGGCGCGCCGTAATCGCAGGCGCGCAATTCGCGATAATCGACGTCATAGCCCAGCCCGGTAATCAAACGCATCGCCTGTTCGCTATCCGGCGATAACTCCAAAAATTCGCAGCATTCCAACAACGCAGGGTGATCTGCAGGAACTCCGGATGTCAGCATGCCTACGAACGCCGCGAACGTTTCACCAACGCGGTCCGGATCCGGACGCATTTCCGCCGCCAGTAGTGGACCCCACGTTTTAAACTCTTCGACGTTCTCCAGCATCATTACCCGCGGACCAACATCCAGCGCCCAGCGAAGAACGATCCACGCAAGCCCACGAATCGCTTTTTCAACTGGTTTAGCTCCTTTCGCTTTGGAAAAGTGGCGACAGTCTGGGGAGAACCAGGTCAGGCCAACAGGTTTGCCGCTGGTTGCTGCGCCAGGAGAAACATCGAACACGCTTTCGCAGTAGTGCAAGGTATCCGGATGATTGGTACGGTGCATGGCCACAGCGTTTTCATCATGGTTAATGGCAATATCGACACTACGCCCAAGAGCCATCTCAATCCCGGTAGAAGCGCCGCCGCCTCCGGCAAAGTTATCAACGATAATTTCACGCATGGCTAACCCCCTGCATACTGCTGACCAGTCCGCTGGCAATAGTTATGATTTCGGTACTGGGCGTACGCTCAAGCCACAGCTGATTGATGTGTGCCTTCAGCTTGTTTTGCTGAGACTCGTTAAGATGATTCACGCCTTCGACTTGCTCAAAAACCAGGCCTACTTCCAGTGGCCATATCCGGCTTTCGGGTAAGGTCTGTTTGGCAACTGAGAGAGCTTCCCGAACATGGCTGCGGATCAGTCTGCTGTTGAACCAGCTTGCTTTATCCAGGCTGCCAACAATATCGATGAACTCAGTGACCGGGCATGTGTCGATAAACTCTGCATACACCGAATTCATGCGTTCTATGTTTTCTTCGCGTGCAGTTGCGGATCCAAAATCAACACCGTTAAGCCAGCCCACCAGCACTTGTTTCGCAGTTTGTTTGATGATCAGGGATTGAGCTGTGGCGATCGTTTCTGATTTAACCGGCGTAAACTCCGGTTTATCCACTGAATCAGCCGCCCAGGTATGACCAAACTTCGACTCGGCAAAGGTGTACTCGGCTTTATCTCCAAAAGCCGCAACCACGCAAGCCCAGGATCGTATGCCGCTTTTCGCGAGGATTTCGTCCTGAAGAAATGGGATTTCAGTTTCAGCTTGCTCTGTCTGAGGCTGATCCATTACTGGAGCTGTTGCCTGTTTACCCACGGCGTACTGGGCCAGGGCCATACTCGCGCGCCCCTTGGCTTCAAGAGCCACACGATCGATATAGCTAAAGCGCTCCCCTCGCCATGACTTATCAAATACAACAATCGCCCCGGCAAAGAAGGCACTGGTCGGCTTCTGCTTATCGTCCGCCGGCTTAAACCAGGTAGGAAGATCGAAACCGATGCGACCGCGGATAAAACAGACATGATCTGCATCTTCTGGCCACCACGTCTCACTCGTCGCTGACTTCACCAGAAAGACATAACGACCGCCATTTTCGCGCTGAGCGGATGCATAACTCATGATGTGGGTCATGCCTGTGATCGCCTGCTTTTCGTGATACTGCGAACGGCTATACGGCGGATTTCCAAATGCCGCGCCGCCGAGTTCTATCAGTCGCCCCGCCCAGTCCTGCGTCAGGGCATTGTCTTCTGCTGAGTACCACGCAGGGCATTTTGCGTTGGTTTCGTCTGCAAAGAGGTCCAGCACCAGCGGACCATACATAGCGTTAACCCCCCAGAACAACAGATCGGGCGTTCTCCACTGGTCGCCCACCTCCTTGAGATAATGGGCAGGGGCAGCACGTAATGCATCCAGAGCATCACAGTATTGGCTTCTGGTGATTGGGAGTTCGGCCTCATCCACCAGCATTTCCCCTTCGCTGGTCGTGTTCAGTCGATGCACAGATCACCTCCGCAGTAATTCCCGGCTAACAGACACTCAGTGTGTGATTTCCCCATGCGTGCTTTCCGGAGGCAGGCATTTTTCTGACGAATGTAATACTCAAGAGTTTTCTGGCTGCAGCTTGAGGTACTGAGCTGGTGCCATACAGTAGCGGCCCGGCGATACAGGCTGCGCTCTTCGAGTTTTTTAGCGGCTTTTTCCTGTTCCAGGTTGCCTCTGGACTTAAAGTCGTCCTGTAGGTCATCGCAGCAGGATGCATCATTGATGACTCGATAAATAAAACCGCATGAGGTTGCTTTGGTTTCCAGGCGCCCTTCTGTGTACAGGCGATATACGGCACTTTTCACAGAAACAGGTTTGCAGTCAGGAAAGGCGGCAATGATATCGCGCATTTTCTGATCTGGGTTTTTAGCAATGAATTCAAAGGCCATTTGAGTAATGTTCATCCACGAAACCCCTTCGGTATGGTTGTTTGCACTGCACCAATTTGGTTGATATCCCGCGGCTTACTTCTGTCCCAGCATTCCCGTGGCGGTCGCCCTTTGGCATCCCAGCGGATAGCGCTCTGCAGATAGCCCTCGAATTTTTTAGGCCCAAAAAGTGTCTCGGGGCGCATGTACTGGTATTGCTCGTCGTTGCCATGCCAGTGCTCATGCTTAACGTCGATAACGAGTTTCAGATCTGGAACGGTATGCCCCTCACGTAGACGTGCCCGAATGTTTTCGAGGGAATTTTTTGACTTCTGAAACCGGGAGCCACTGACCTGATTCAGATGCATTAGAACTTCGATCGCATGGTCAGTGATTACCACTTCAGGATCCGGCTTATCGTCGGGTTCCGCAGGAGCCCGACAAGAAGGTTTTTTAGATGACGGATCTAATGACGGATCTAATGACGGATCGCCTTCAACCATTGAGGGGTCCCCCCGCAATATTTGAGGGGATGCAGACCCATTATTTGAGGCGTCAGAAATTGACCCCTCAAATTTTGAACCCTCAATTTCTGAGGCATCAAATTTTGATTGCTCACGCGGGGTTGCGTAGAAGAGTTTTGCTTCAGCTGCTGCACGTTCCAGCATATCGACGTTGAGTTTGTAGACGTTCGAATTATTCTTGCCGCCTACGCGACGCTCCTGCTTCTTCAGCCACCCTTTCGCCTGAAGTTTTTTAATGGCGCTTCGAACAGTGTTCTCGCTCTTTGCCCCGATCTGTCGCTGAATAGTTGTCACAGCAGGCCACGATATTCCTTCGTCGTTGCTGAAGTCAGCCAGGCGGGCCATGACCGCTATTTCAGATATGATCAGGCCTTTGAAAGCACAGGCTTCCCATACCAGACCGTGTAATTTACTGCTCATGGCTGCCCTCTACTTCCCTGAATTTTCGTTGAAACTGATCGAGTGGGCTAAAACACTCGTGCGGATAGCCTTCCCTGAGGTAAATGACACGATTCGTTTCACGTTCCCAGCGTATGACTCTGACGGGCTTGCCATAGTGGTCTCTGAACTTTCGGTTAACTTCGCGCATAACGCTTTTACCCTCCGGTTAAAGACCCCCACAATTGCCGTTGCCCGGCTGTGGTTACATGAAACCCATTTACCGCATACCATGCGTTCATACCGAAACAGCGCAGCACCCGTCACCGGACGCATACGTAGTTGCGGTAACCTTAGATTTACGATTAAATTGCTCATGCGGATTATTTCTCCATACACGTTGATTTATCTGCCACGACGCCCGGAGCTGCACACTCGCGGGCGTCACTCTTTTCTGGCTGACAAAAGACACGGAAAAGTAACGTTAAATGCTCCTGCCATTTCGCCATGACCTGGTAACTGTTCTCCTCGATCTGCTCACGTTCGGCCTGGTCAATAACACCGTCAGCAGTGGCTTTGCGTAGATACTGCGAGTGTTTTCCTATCCACTCGATCGACTCCATCAGACGCTGATTAATATCGGCATTGTCAACTTCCTCGATATCGGCCAGTGGCACGAATACCCCGTTCGAATGGCGTGCTATCGCATTGGCAATATGGTTCGAACCACCAGCTCGCTGCAGAACCATTGCCCAGCCGAGTGGGAAAATCTGATCGCCATCGGAACGTAAACGGTTAAACAATGCATTTTCAGTAACGCCCAGCCACTCCGCTGCTTCCACGTAACCACCGTCCAAATCAGTGATCGTTTTTTTTATAGCGGCCACCAGCCATGCCGGCTGCTTATCCACTTTCCATTCAGGTTCATTCATTGGTATTACCTCTGTTGGTGCCGAACGCGCCTTCGGATATTCTGGGTTTTCCACACCTAAGGACCGAAGGAGGTTCTGTATGGCAATTGATTACGCTAAGATCTTCATCTCTCATGTTCGTAATGTTTCCAAAGCCAATAAGTGGTTAACAGAAGGTGAAGCACTCCCTACCTATCGGTCCTGGATCCGTGCTGAGCAGTTGCTGCGCCTTGACGTTGTTCTGATTAAGCACAGAGAGCGCTATTCCGCTCCTTGGGAGCCGCTTTTCGGACGTAATGGAATTACTCATCTTCTTGCGACCCGTTACGGCTGGTCACCTGAGCAAGTGAGGATGCTTTCTTTCGCTGATGTTCTTCTTTCGCTTCAGCAAGATCTGGCAGAAGTGAATATCCCACCGGAAGAACTGGCCCTTCCTGAATACGTTCGCCAGTCTGACGAATTCGAAATTCTCTCCCGAGGTCAATATCGAACTGAATTGCCACCTTGTCAGGAGCATGAATGGGATCATAGGATTGCAGAGAGAGACCAAGGCCAGCGTAAGCCACAATAAGTGCTTCAGCAGCTTCCAGCTCATTGACCGTACTACGATGCTCTTCCAGTTTTTCCTGGTGGTATACGAGGTACAAAATGGCATTGGCTTTCCCAATGAGCCAGTCAGCTAAATCACGCCCTTCGAGCCCGCCGGCCCAAACTTGCGGGCTGTCTTTGAACACCTTCAGAGTTACTTCATCATTGCTATGATTTTTGCCTGTTACATTGCCCACGGCTTACCCCTTATCTCTGTGGTTATTTCCGGTGAAACCACATGTTATTGTTTGGAATAGATATCTGGCCGAAGGTCAAACTTAGTGATCTGGCCTGATGTGATGTTTTCCAGCTTTTTGGCCAGATTAAAGCCGGCCTTTTTGTAACCGTTAAAAACTAAACGCAGATAACCGGTTGTAGAACCAACGCTTGCCGCTAATGTGCTTTGTTGCTCTTTGGTCAATGAATCCCAAAACTCTTTCATATATGTACCTCCTATGTACATATTACACAAAAGAAATGAACCTTCAAGGTACTTGTACCTTTGAGGTACACGCGGTTAAATTTCAATATGAAAACAATCCAGGAAATCAGGCGGTTAAACGCCAGAAAATTGAGAGATGGTGTTGGTGGAAATATCTACTTTGCCAACATGATTGATCGCGAGCCTACCCAAACCAGCCGGTTTATGGGTGATGGTGCAACTAAGAACATTGGTGATGCTATGGCCCGGCACATCGAAAAGTGTTTTGACTTGCCTATGGGTTGGTTAGATCAGGAACATCAAACCACTAATGTTGCTAAATCACCGGATGTTTCAGATACGAATAGAAATTTTGTTATGGTTCCGGTTATATCCTGGGTACAGGCTGGAGCATGGACCGAATTTGGCTATGCTGAGGTGGACTTGAATAGTACAGAAAACTATCCATGCCCTGTACCATGTGGGCCCATGACTTATATTCTTCGCGTTATTGGCGACTCGATGATCGATGAATACCGACCTGGCGATATGATTTTTGTGGATCCAGAAGTACCAGCAGCGCACGGTGACGATGTAATTGCGTTAATGCATGATTCTGGAGAGACTACTTTCAAACGCCTGATTGAGGATGCGGGACAACGTTACCTAAAAGCTCTGAACACAAACTGGCCAGAGCCTTATATCAAAATCAATGGCAATTGTTCGATTATCGGCACCGTTATTTTTTCTGGAAAACCAAGAAGATAACTTATAAGAGCCTCACCAGCATGACTTAACCTGCTCCGGCAGGTTTTTTTATACTTGACAATGTACCATGCAGGTACATAATGTACCTAAAAGAAACAGCGGACAGGCAGAACGCCCACGAAGTAGCCGCCCGGGGCATACGAAGACCGGGATGATTCGCGGTGATGCTTTATGAATTTATTAAGGCAACTATCTGATAGATAAATGCTTCACAACATAGAAGTGGTATTTGCTGGATATCACGTAGCCGTCCGAACCATTACCACAATTGATGTCATAGGTTCGCTGAAGAATTTCTTTATGAACCAATAACTCGATGATTGGATTGTGATTTTTTAGATAAACAACATTCTGTCCGGTTTCAATAATGTATGAAAGACACTCTTTTTCTTGAGTAGACAGTAAAGCGACTTTGAGGTTACGAGCCTGTCCAATCAAAAACTGCATCGCAGATTGCGTTGTAAAGCTGGTTACAGAAGACAAAAAGAAGCTGATGCAAACAACCAGCACGTAATACAGGCTGAATGCTGGGAGGAACTCTGGGTTGTGAGCACCGATAGATTGCTTCAGCGACTCAGGAAGAACAACAAGCAGTACGACGAAGATAATAAGCATGTGCATTAGACGCCTAAAGTCTATGTCACGCAGGAAAGATCGGAATAACTCCTGCAACCAATTGTTGTCCATCGGTGAAAATCCATCGCTCTGTAGGGGTGAATAGATGTTAACCGATTTCTCGCTGTAGGGGTACACGAGAACCACCTCGCCTGACGTGGATAAAAGCAGGCACACAACATGAAAGCGCATTCCATCTTCATCCGTCGTGGGGACTGGTTTGTAACCGAAGGAGTGCGCTTCCAGTTGTGAACGGCAATATTCACGACCGTTGTATGGCACATGCAGCGTTAGCAGCCCGGATGGTTCCCTTGAAGTTCCATGCGCTATCCGGACAACTGGAATGTGCAAGCCAAGTGTTTCAGGCACGACGTACGCCCCACCAGCGCGGCGAAAAGGTGTGACGCCCGGGAAGAGTCCGGGACACAACGATGAGAGCATTGACGAGCAAGGCACAGAGTCTGGTTCGATTCCAGACGCCAGGATAGTTCTATATCTGGTGATGGGCGAGGAAAAGGTCCGTTCGATTCGGACACCGGCAGTGCTCTCTTCGTTGTGGTAATTGCGGCTATGCGCACGTGGCGAGCCAACCCGTTCATGGAATGCGTTTCCGGGCAGTGTACGTCGCCGGTTATGGCTTAACCCGGCAGGTGGAGGCACCACCGCTACAACCTAGTTAACTGTGCTGTGTGTAGTCTTGGCGGTTATCCAGTTTTCCACTATCCAAAGGAGGAAGAGGATAACGTTCTGATGGATAACCGCCCTTTTTACACAATACACAAGAGCATCACCGGGCGACGGGCTCATTACCCAATCCACCCGGGCGGCATCCAAACCGCAGGTGCTCTTCTGTGTTGTGTATGGAGAAACCGTCGGCGGTGGCAGCCGCCCTAACAAAGAGGTAGTGCTATGAGCAATGATCGCATGACCAATGTTCCAGATTTCCTGGGCGAATTGGATGCTGGCGTGTTCATCAACAAGATCGCCGGGGCGCTCAATACCGCCGCACTGGGCGTTTTGAACAATGGCAGCAAAGGCAAAGTAGTACTGACTTTCGACATCGATCGCATGGGCAATTCGATCGAAGAAAAGCGAGTCATGATCAAACACAAACTGCAGTACATCACCCCCACCCCTCGCGGGAAAGTTTCCGAAGAAGACACGACAGAAACGCCGATGTTCGTAAACCGCGGCGGCAAGCTGACCATCCTGCAGGAAGACCAGGGCAACCTGTTTACTCTGGGCGGGGAGCCGGATGCAAAGCTACGAACGGCGCCATAGGCCGTGACTGATGCGTTTTTAGTTTAACTTCATTTTTCTTTAAGGAAATTTTATGTCTCAACAATTAGATGGCAGCGCAATTAAGCAAGTTCAGGACCTGGTGCTTTCCGGTTACTACATGGAAGATATCCAACGACTGGCATGCCCAACAGCTGTTCTCCCAGCTGGCACGGGTATCGAAAGCCTCGAACTCTTCTCCTCGGAGCGCTTTCGTTTCCGTGGTGCGATGGAAACCACAAGCATCGACGACTTTGTGCGTTATTCCTCAGGCTACGCAAAAGAAGACGAAAAAGCCCGTTGCTTTATTGATGCCGATAACATGCTGGCGCGTTCTATCTTCAACATCGGTACACTGGATAATCCCGGGCACGCTGATAACGTCGCCTCGATCAAGCTGAAGAAAACAGCCCCATTCCGCGCGCTGCTGTCGATCAACGGGGATCACCTTAACCAGAAGCAAATCGCCGAATGGCTGGAAGACTGGAGTGATTACCTGATTGCATTCGATGCCGACGGTAACACGATGAAAATCGCCCAGGCCGCGCAGGCAGTTCGCCGCGTCACCATCCAGCAAACTAATGCCTCCGATCATGAAGATGGTGATTTCAGTGGCAAAAAGTCGCTGATGCAGAGTATCGAAGCCAGCAGTAAAGACGTGATGCCGGTGGCGTTCGAGTTCAAATGTGTGCCGTATGAAGGACTCAGAGAACGTGCATTCAGCCTGCGCAACAGCCTGCTGAAAAGTAATGATCCGGTATTCGTCCTGCGTATCGTCCAGTTGGAAGCCCAGGAAGAAGCGATCGCCAATGAGTTCCGCGACCTGTTGATCGGTAAGTTCGACGGTAAGCCGGTCGAGGCCTTCATCGGTACTTTCAAAGCCTAAGCCTGATTGCTCAGCCTTAAATCTCCGCTGCTGCGGGGATTTATTGAAGCGTAATCATTTTATTTATCGCCTTCTGGCGAGGGATTTCTACACCCAAATAACAGCGCTGTGCAGGCGTAACGTATGGAGAAAAAATAATGAGCTTTATTCAAACCCTTTCAGGCAAACATTTTAATTATCTCGATATCCAGCAAGACGCGATCGAGATCGAGGATATTGCCACCGCTCTCTCGCATATCTGCCGATTTGCCGGCCACCTGCCAGAGTTCTACAGCGTTGGACAGCACAGCGTTTTATCCAGCCTGCTCGTACCGCAGGAGTTCGCACTTGAGGCACTTCTCCACGATGCTGCCGAGGCTTACCTGCAGGATATTCCGGCTCCGCTTAAGCACCTCTTACCTGACTATTGCGCAATGGAGATTCGGGTTGATTCTGCAATACGTCAGAAATTCGGTCTGCCGGCTGAGCAGCACCCGACCGTTAAATATGCCGACCTGGTGATGTTGGCCAGCGAACGTCGTGATTTTGAGATCGACGACGGCACTGTCTGGCCCATGCTCGAAGGCATTATTCCGACGGATCAATTCGTTATTAATCCGGTTCGCCCAGGCCAGGCCTACGGGATGTTCATGAACCGCTTCCACCAGCTGATGGAGCGGCGCTAATGGCACATATGAAAGTTAAAGAACTGGTCGCTGCAGCTTACGCTGCGGCACCCGATCTACCACCGGAAAAAGCAGAGTTAATGCGCAATATCGCTTCACGGCTGGATGTAACGTTCATCGCCCTTACCGAAGCAATGGACCAAAACACAGCACAGGCTGCAGTGTTGGCAGGCCTGAATGGGGTTAATAACCATGGCTAAAGACTCAAAGGTTGTATACGGCGCCAGCGGCAAAACGAACGTTTTAGCGTTTGAACCTGAAAAACTGCACCTGGTTATCGACAAAACGCACCCGCTTTACGATGAGCGCATCCACCTGCCTATCAGCGAGACAATGGTGCTGAACATCATGGACCAGGGCGTTCTTGAGCCGATTATCGTCTGGAAAGACCCGGAGACAGGGCTGTCTTGTGTGGTTGATGGCCGCCAGCGTGTGCGCCATACACTGGAAGCTAACAAACGTCTGACGAAAGAAGGCAAAGAACCGTTACTGGTTCCGGCAGTCGCTAAACGTGGCTCCGCCATTCGCATGGCGCAGGCGATGGTAAGTGCTAACGAAATCCGCCAGGCAGATACGCCGCTAGGCCGAGCAAAGAAAATGGCTGATGCGCTGGAGCGCGGGCACGACGAGGACGATTTATCGCTGATGTTTGGCGTGAGTGTCCAGACCGTACGCGCAACGCTGTCACTGCTGGATGCCACTCAGGCAGTCAAAGACGCTGTAGAGTCCGGCACAGTGACAGTTACACAGGCGCGTCAACTGGCATCACTGAAACCCGAAGAACAGCGGGAAAAGGTAGCGGAAATCGAGCAGGCGACCGCTGGCACAACCGGCCATGAAAAAGCCAGGCGTCAGCGAGCTGTGCTTGGCGAAACTAAGCCACGTCTCAAATCACGCAAAGAAATCACAAAAGCCCTAGAGGGTGCCAGCGGTGAATACGCTCATGCACTGCGCTGGGTGCTTGGGGAGGCTGAATGAACAACCAAATCAAGCATCCGGCTATTCGATACCACGGCGGTAAATTCCGTCTGGCGCCGTGGATTATCGAGCAGATGCCGGAGCATATCTGTTATGTCGAACCGTTCGGCGGTGCTGCTGGCGTATTACTCCAGAAGCCGCGCAGCTATTCAGAGGTGTACAACGACCTCGACGGCGAGGTAGTTAACCTGTTTCGTGTACTGCGTGACCCTGCATTAAACCAGCGCCTGCAGGATGCCTGCTACCTAACCCCGTACTCACGAGATGAGTTCTGTCATGCTCAGGAGCCAGCGACAGATTCTATCGAACGCGCCCGCCGCATGGTGGTTCGTGCCTGTATGGGGTTCGGCTCTGCAGCAGGTGTCGGCGGTCAATCCGGTTTCCGCAGCGACAGCAAACGCAAATACGCTACGGCGGCACATCTTTGGGAGCGTTACCCGAGCAACCTCGCCGCTGTCTGCCAGCGTCTGCAGGGAGTCATTATTGAGAACAAAGACGCTCTGGCGGTAATGCGCGCCCACGACGCAGAAACGACCCTGCATTACATCGATCCGCCATATGTACCGGACACTCGCGTGCAAGGCAATCGTTACTACGCGCATGAAATGACCGTTGAAGGGCATGAGCAATTACTCGCTGTGGCCAGAACGATGGCGGGGATGGTGATGATTAGCGGTTACGACACTGAGGTCTACAACGACATGCTGACCGGCTGGGTAAAAACGGAGAAAACCTCACGCATCAGCGCAGGGAGAGGTACGAAAGTACGCACTGAATGCCTCTGGCTTAACCCGGCTGCACAACAGAAACAGGAGTGTGCAGCATGACAACTGATATCACCGAACTGGCGCAGCGTATGAAGGCGGCAGCAGAGAAAGCGACTCCGGGCGAATGGTGGGCCGACGAAGTTAAAAACGAAGGATGCTACGGGTCTGGCGATGACTGTGTGGAGGGATTCACCTCATACGCAATCTATGGCTCTGACGGGCAAACCCTCTTCGATTCACTCAACAGTGACTCCGCATGCATCAGTGAGGAATACGACGGCGAGGGGCATGTGGCATGGGATGAGACGGCGCAGCGTAATGCCGAATTCATCGCTCTGGCTAACCCTGCCAACGTTCTCGCGCTGGTAGAGGCGCTGGAGAAGGCGCAGCTGAGTATCGCCGAGCTGGAGCGCGAACAGGAGCATCTTCGCCCGGTAGGTGTGATGAGCGAGAAAGCATTTCACCGTCTTGAAAACAGCGAATGTCGCTTTATTGCGTTGTGGCCGCGCCCCGGCATCTTTTTGCCACGCAAGCGCCCCGAGGATGGCGTGATCGTTTATGCGCGCACAGCTGCCGCCGCTGGCATCAAGGTGGAGGCTGAGTGATGGCTATAGAAAGCCCGAGATCATGCCCGCACTGCGGCGGTGAGAATGGATTCCACACGAAAGAGGTTGTGGATTTCAAACAGTTTTATGCTTGGGATGGCTCTTTCCTTGAGGGGCAGCACACCAGCGGCATTCGCGGCGGGAAAGCATTCTACTGCTGCGACTGCGGTCGGAATATAACATCGCGCATCAATAAGCCAGGAGCCAACCAATGACCAGCAAATTAACCAGAGAGCGCCTGCAGGAAATCGCTGAAGATGGATTCCTGAAGCATGGCGAAAGCAAAGAGTTGGCCCGCATGGCGTTGGCCGCAATGGACAGCGAGCCGGTGGCGTGGACATGGCACTATCGTGAGCAATGGCATGTTACAAACGATGAACGTCGCGCAGAATTTGTCGCAAAAGATGGTGATGTGGCTGTACTGCCGCTCTATCATCACGCTCAGCCAGCGCAGATAAGCGAACCGGTATTGCCACTGCAAGACAAAGACCTGCAGGGCGTGATCGACGCACTGGAGCACCCAGCAGGGATTAACGCAGCAGGTAAACAGTTGGTGCGCCTCGCCTTGGTGGAGATACAGGAACGCCGCAAGGCTGACAATGAGCCGGTGGCGTGGACTGATGAAGAAGAACTGCGCGATGTAAATGTTGCTGGAATCGGCTATTTGTTTGGCATTGACCGAGAAGCGAATAAATTTGCCGATCCACGTCGCCAGATCATGCTCTATCGCCACGCGCAGCCAGCGCCAGAAAAATACAACATCGGTGATGCCACCATGCGCCACATCTTCACACCAACCGGCATGACTAATGTCTCTGACATGCAGGCGGTATTTGACCGAGTTGAAGCTGTTTTGGTGGGAATGGAGCAGCCAGAGCCGGTAGTGCCGGATGGTTACGTGATGGCACCGATGAGGTTAACTGCTGAGAACGGCGCGAAGGGGGCGCTATCTGGTGAGTTTTCAGAAACCAGGTTCGTAAACTGCCCGGAATGCTTTGGTGATGATGAATGTGAAACCTGTGACGGCAGCGGGAAAATTGAAATAACAGTACCTGTCACCTGGACGACTATCAAAGAAATCTGGGCTAAAGGCGTTGAGCATTTCTCCGCCACACCAAGGGAGGTGAAAGGTGAATAAAGCCGAACTGCTTGAGAAGATATCGGCGCTCGCTACTGAATGCCACACGCTGGCTTGTGAGCTCGATATTGGTGATGAGCGAACCGAAATGTTCGAAATCTACAGCGTGCTACACAACCTCGGTCGCCGCGGGTACGCCTGCCAGGTAGAGCGGCGAATGAATCCATTGCTCGCATCCTGCGATGACGACGATGATGACGATGATGACGATGATGACGATGATGACGATGATGAGGATGATGAGGATGATGACTGATGCCAAGTAAATTAAAGCGCCGGCGATGGAGGCGTATGCGGGATGATTTAGCTTGGTATAAGGAGGAAGCAAAGGACCTTCATTGCCGCCTTTTGGAATTAGCTGATGAAGTTGCAAACCTTCGCAAACAGATTCTCCCAGGATCTAAGCTGATTATTGCCAAAATGAAGATTTACGAAACAGATAAGGATAATCGAGACCACCAGCTATGCAGAAGATGTAATGACGGACTTCGAGGTGGGTGTTCGTCATGTTCTTTTAACGTTCGATAACCGGGTGCAGCCGGTTTATGGAGAAATAGCCATGGCAAAACTAATGAAAGCGAGTCAATGGGGAAAACGCGAATTTACCAAAGACTCTATTCCAGATAACAGAACCATTAAACGTTGGGTAGAAAATGGCCTTCTCACTGGAAAAATTGTAGACGGCACTGTGTTCGTCTACGAGTCTGAAAAGTGGGGAGTAGACTCAATGGTAAATCATACGGTTCTTCAGCTAATAAATGAAGGTTGACCATGGCCGCCAGACCGAGAAAAAGAGAATATCGTCATCTTCCAGAATACTTGTTATTTGATAAGGATCGTGGCGTTTATAAATTCACACTAATAACGGGGAAGAAGAAAAATCTTGGTAAAGACCGGGCTATGGCGATCGCTATAGCTCGCGAATATAACCTAAGAATGAGGCCATTAAATGCACCATCTGTTGAATTGTTAATACGAGAATCAGGCGGTGTTACTGGCGAGGCTAAACCATTTGCTGAGCACGTAGATCATATCATGCAGCGAGCAATAGAGAATGAGCGACCGTCGCCAAGTACCCTTGACGACTGGAACAACGACGCTCTTAGGGTAAAAGAGTTTTTTAATATCATACCTGCTTGCGATATTGAGCTGGAGCATGTGAACGCGTACATAAATCGTTTCCACTCAGATTCATCAGCGAACGTACAAAACCGAAAGGTTAGTTTCCTTAAAAAATTGTTCTCGTATGCGGTCGATGAATCATTGATGTTTGATAACCCTGCTTCACGCAAAAAAATGCGAAGAACCGAAGAGAAGAAACGCCAACGTCTTTCACTCGATAACTTTAAAGCCATTCGGCGGGCCGCCGAACCCTGGTTACGCACCGCGATGGATTTAGCATTGCAGACGACGCACGCGCGCCTTGAAGTGTCACGAATCCGGTATTCAATCAGTGAGCCAAAGGATGGCGTCTGCGGTTGCGTATGGCTGTCACAGCCGGAAAACGGGATTTATGGCACGCTGTACATCCACCGCCAGAAAGTACAGAAGAAAGAAGCCTCGCATGTCGCAATCCCGATCGGGGAAGAATTGAAACGGATTATTGACGAAAGCCGCGATAATGTGGCCAGCCCGTTTGTCGTCCATCGGATTCCTGAGCGGCAGGTTAAACGTAGTAAAGAGGTTTCACACCCGACGCAGGTTGCGCCGGATTATCTGAGCCGGTCCTTTTCCGCGGTGCGAGACAAACTAGGTTTATGTGACAAACTGGCAATGGATGAAAGACCAACCTTTCACGAAATCCGAGCGTTGGCCGCTCACCTCTTCGATCAACAGGGTATCGATCCACAAGAGCGTATGGCGCATAGTGATGCTAAATCTACAAAGATTTATACTCGTAATCATATAGATTGGGTTATTGTTCCTCATGGAGAAATAAAAACCGGATAGCTATTTGATTCTTAGTTTTAATTCATTCATGATTAATAAGAAATAGGGCTAGACTTAATTAATAAGACAGCCCTACTCCTAACCATATGGTCATGCACTATTTATGACCATGATATCCATCAGTGATAGCATTCATGGCAGAAATGTATTTTTCCAATCCTCCATAACTAGCTATCATTCGAAAAGAATTTCGATGCGCAGCCATTTCTACATCTTGCTCAGTAATACCACACCAACCACAAATGTTACTATCAAAATCTAATGGTTCATAGCATTTTTTACATTGACGAGAAACAGCTCCTATTTTACCATCAACAAACCGGTGTGATTTAAGATTTTTAGATAAAAGAAATGGTGTAGTTGATGTTTTTCCTATTACCATTTCAAAATACCTACATTTAGCCTTTTTGGCTAAATCTTGAATTTTTTGTTTTAATGAATCGTTTGATTTGTGCCCAACTATAATGCCTGTAATACAACTGATTGGTACAGGAAGTAACATAAGCCAGTCATTGGGTTTCGTTAGCGCTTTTTCATCAATAATAACACGTCTTTCCTGCTCATAACTCCAACAAGTTTGCTTTGTCAAATATGCTGCGTTTCTTATACATCCATTTAGCCAGTAAATATAGCGAGGTTTACAGATGTGAAATGCCCTTGCTAGAACACCTTCGATTCCAACATCTGGAGAATCCTTATATTCAACATCTTCTATAGCACAATGTCCTCCAAAACCAATTTCCTCTAAATATTTTCTAAATTTACCTTCATTTATTTCTATCACAAAACCAGATGAATTCCCTGCATAATGTGCCCACATGGGAGAAATTACTGGACTTTTTGTAAAGCAAGTGGCAGGCTGTCTTGTAATCATACCAATCATTTCATTATAAAATGCAAGCTCATCTGAACCGCGATTAAAATCAATTGTAAGAAAAAACTCATATGGATCATTATATTCATGCAAGTGAGAGAACTTTATACCAATATGTTTTTCATCCATCATTAATTTATCGACTATATCCGCGCCCATAAATTTGTACAAATTAGCCATATATTTTTCCTTTATAGTATACTAACTTTTTAAATCTTAAACCCGCCTCAAACTAAAATCCAGAAAGGTTAGTTTATCAAATTTGATAAGTTCTACTAGTAACTATGCTAATGGTCAATTTCCTACAGAATTCGGCACTACTCTTATACACGTGCAAACGAAGTTTATGTCGCTGATAGATGTGCGGTATGGATGATTATAGCGAAATCAAATGGGGAAGAACTACCCCCTATCTCATTGATGTATATAGCGCAGATTTTGAAAAAAAAGCACTGTTTGTTTATACATACGAATACCCCGCACCACCAGCAACGGTGGGCCTTTCAGCGTTTTGAAAGCGGTGTCATGGGGTGTCGGGGGTCGGAGGTTCAAATCCTCTCGTGCCGACCAAAAACTCCACAGAAACCAGCCTTTTAAGGCTGGTTTTTTTATGCCTCTTTCCCCTGTTGCCGCCCGCTCGCTTAATTTGTGCCCTTTCTTCAACGTATCGTGAAGATGTACGACTATCCTGATGGTAAATTACGTCGTAGCATCTATTATTCGACCGTATGACTCATAAGCAGGAGCGGATAACATGAGAGTTAATGGACTTACCAAAGGATTTTTCATCCTTATCGTCTTCATTGTAACCTTGGCCTTTTTTGATGTTCTCTCACCCTATTATTCCGCCATCCTTTGGGCTGCGATCCTCGCGGTGATTTTTAATCCGGTCAAAAACAAGATCCGTACCCGCCTCGGCGAGCGCAATGGCCTCGCGGCGCTGATGACCATCGTCATTATCTGTCTTATCGTTTTTACGCCGCTGGCTATCATTCTCTCCTCGCTGGCCTACGAGCTCAACCTGGTGTACAGCAAACTGCAGCATAACGACACCCAGTTTCCGACGGTGGTCGCCAGCCTGTTCGCCCATCTTCCCGGCTGGGCCAGAAGCTTCCTCGCCGATCATAACCTTGATAGCGCGCAGCAGATCCAGCAGCAGCTCTCTGATGCCGCTCTGAAAGGCGGTCAGTATCTGGCCGGCAGCGCGTTTCTGATTGGCAAAGGGACTTTTGGCTTCACCGTCAGCTTCGGCATCATGCTGTATCTGCTGTTTTTCCTGCTGAAGGATGGACCTTATCTGGTGCTGTTGATCCTCGAGTCTCTACCGTTATCAAGCTATGTGAAGCAGCATTTGTTCGCTAAATTCGCCGCTGTGGCCCGCGCCACGGTAAAAGGTACCGTCGCCGTGGCGCTGGCGCAGGGGGCGCTGGGTGGCTTTGCCTTCTGGATCGCCGGTCTGGACGGCAGCATTCTCTGGGGAGCGCTGATGGCGTTTCTGTCGCTTATCCCGGCGGTGGGCTCGGCCATTATCTGGGTGCCAGCGGCCATCTACCTCTTCGCCACCGGCCAACTGTGGCAGGGCGCCTTTATCGTCGGCTTCTTTGTGATTGTGATTGGCCTGGTGGATAACATTCTGCGTCCACTGCTGGTGGGCAAGGATACCAGGATGCCGGACTATCTGATCCTTATCGCCACTCTGGGCGGCATGGAGATCTACGGTATCAACGGCTTCGTGATCGGGCCGCTGATCGCCGCCCTGTTTATCGCCTGCTGGAACCTGCTGTCGGGACGAGAACATGCCGGCAATACCGATGAAATCGATGAAGAGTTTATTGAGGAAGCGAAAAATAGCCGTAATGAATAGCTTTCCCGGCAGGGGGCTGGCGGCCCGCCAGCGCCTCTGTTGCGCTCTGCGCGGCCGATGTCTTACCAGTAGATAACACTATTCATTTTGCAAAAATTGGTAAATAAATCTTAACATTCAGCTGAGTGATGATAGGCTATCTCTGTCAGGAACGAAAATAAAGGATGATCAACCGTGAAAAAAATCACTACGCTAGCCGTTTCTCTGCTGACCGCCGCCTGCATGTCCGCTGGCGCATTGGCCGCAGACCAGCCGCTGGAAAAAGTCGCGCCGTTCCCGAAAGCGGAAAAAGGCATGAAGCGTCAGGTTATTCAGCTGCCGCAGCAGCAGGATGAGTCGGCGCTCAAGGTTGAGCTGATGATCGGCCAGACGCTGGAAGTCGACTGCAACCATCATCGTCTCGGCGGGGAACTGGAAAGTAAAACCCTGGAAGGCTGGGGCTATGATTACTATGTCTTTGATAAACTGAGCGGCCCGGTATCCACCATGATGGCCTGCCCGGACGGCAAAAAAGAGAAGAAATTTGTCACTGCCGGCCTCGGGGATGACGCCATGCTGCGCTACAACAGCAAACTGCCGATCGTGGTATACACGCCGAGCAATGTCGATGTGAAATATCGCATCTGGCGCGCCGACGAGACTATCGGCAACGCCGTCGTCCGCTAAGGCGAACAGCGCAAACGGCAATAAAAAACGGCAGCCCGCAGGCTGCCGTTTTTGTCAGAGCGTTTATCAGAGCGCGATATCCGCCATCGGCTTGCCGCCGCTCAGCGGCTTCAGCTCCGCCTGCGGTACCTCATCCACCGCCCCGGCTGGCTCATATTTCAGTTCCAGCACTTCACTGGTCCACGCCAGCGCTTTCTCGATCTCCGCCGGGTTGCCGTCAAGACGAATACCGTAGGTTGGGATGATCGCCTTCAGCTTGGCCTGCCATTCCGGCGAATTGACTTTATCTTTAAACACTTTTTCCATTAGCTGCAGCATGATAGGCGCCGCGGTGGAGGCCCCTGGCGACGCGCCGAGAAGCGCCGCGACGGTGCCTTCATCATCGCTGACCACTTCGGTGCCCAGGCGCAGTACCCCGCCCTTCTTCGCGTCGCGCTTAATGATCTGCACGCGCTGACCGGCCTGCCACAACCGCCAGTCCTCTTTCCGCGCTTCCGGATAATATTCGCACAGCGCGGCCAGACGATCTTTATCTTTCTGCATCACCTGGCTAATCAGATATTTTACCAGATCGAAGTTGTCCAGGCCGACGTTGAGCATTGGCAAAATATTTGAGGTATTCGTCGAGGCCAGCAGATCCCACAGCGACCCGTTCTTCAGGAAACGGGTCGAGAAGGTGGCGAATGGTCCGAACAGCACCACGCGTTTACCGTCGATAATACGGGTATCGATGTGCGGCACCGACATCGGCGGCGCGCCCACTTCGGCCTGACCGTAGACCTTCGCCAGATGGTGGTTCACCACCTCCGGATTTTCGCAGACCAGGAACTGGCCGCCGACCGGGAAGCCCGCATACTCTTTGGCCTGCGGAATGCCGGTCTCCTGCAGCAGGGTCAGCGCTGCGCCGCCGGCGCCGATAAAGATAAATTTGGCTTTAATGACCCGCTTCTGACGACGATTGTCGGCATCCGCCAGGGTGACCGTCCAGCTCTTGTCGGCGTTGCGCTTGAAGCGACGCACCACGGTGCCCAGCTGTAGGGAGAAATTATCATGCTTTTGCAGACCGGCGATCAGCTGGCGGGTAATTTCACCATAGTTGACGTCGGTTCCCACTTCTGAGCGAGTGGCGGCGACCTTTTGCAGCGGGTCGCGGCCTTCCATCACCAGCGGCGCCCAGGCTTTGATCTGCTGATGGTCTTCAGAATAGCGAATACCGCGGAACAGTTCACTTTGCTGCAGCGCCGCGTAGCGCGCACGGAGGAAGTTGACGTTATCTTCGCCCCACACAAAGCTCATGTGCGGCACGCTGTTAATGAAAGATTTTGGTTTGTTCAGGACGCCGCGCGTCACCTGATGCGCCCAGAACTGACGCGAGATATGGAAGGCTTCGTTGATGTCGACCGCTTTGTCGATATTGATGCCGTTGGCGGTCTGCGGCGTGTAGTTCAGCTCCATCAGCGCCGCGTGGCCGGTACCCGCATTATTCCACCCGTTTGAGCTCTCTTCCGCCACGCTGGACATCTGCTCAACCATGGTAATAGACCAGTCTGGCTCAAGCTCCTGCAGCCAGGTTCCCAGTGTGGCGCTCATAATGCCGCCGCCAATCAACAATACATCCGTCTCTTGCTCATGGCGGGTGTTGGTCCGAGTGCTGTTGGGACCAACCGCCTGTGAGCGTGGTACGGCCATCTTTTTATTCATCGGATTTGAGCCTTACTTTACTCGCTGTTTTTATTTAGCGCAGGTGATACGATTCTCACCCCTCACGTTACCACCGAAGCTCAAAAATTTAAATATTGTTTAAATTTTAAGTTCTGTTTTGAGATCCGTTATAAAAATGTTTAATAAATGTATACACCAAATCACTTTTTGTACTGGTGCGCTGACAGATTCCGCGCTATCATCCCTGGTTTTGTGACAGACCGCACGGAAGCAGGGCCTGACACCGCTCCCTCTTTTTTTATAAGCTGCGAACTTTTTTTATGCCCCCAGTTTCTGACCCCGCCGCTTCCGGCAACCTGCGTCTCATCCTCCGCTCCCCGTCTTTACTGACGCGCGAAGTGCTGGCCGGCGTGCTCACCGCCCTGGCGCTCATCCCTGAAGTGATTTCGTTTTCAGTCATTGCCGGCGTTGACCCGCAGGTAAGCCTGATTGCTTCGGTGGTGCTCTGCCTGGCGATGTCAGTCTTCGGCGGACGCCCGGCGATGGTCACCGCCGCCGCGGGCTCGGTGGCGCTGGTGATTGGCCCGATGGTGCATCAGCACGGCGTGGGGTACATTTTACCGGCTGTCATTCTGGCGGGTATTATTCAAATTTTGTTTGGTCTGTGCGGCATGGCGCGCCTGATGCGCTTTATTCCCCCGGCGGTGATGACCGGGTTCGTCAACGCCCTCGGGATCCTGATTTTCTTTGCTCAGGTGCCGCATTTCTGGAGTCGACAACCGCTAATCGTTGGCCTGTTCGTCCTGACGCTGCTTATCGTCCTGTGGGCGCCGCGCGTTATTAAGGCTATCCCGGCGCCGCTGATCGCCATCGTCGCGCTCACCCTCTATACCGCGACCACCGGCCAGCAGCTGCCGACCGTCGGCGATGAAGGGTCAATGAGCGGCGGCCTGCCGGGGTTCACCGCCCTGACCGTTCCCCTGAACCTGACCACCCTGCAGATAATCTGGCCGTGCGCCCTCAGCATCGCCTTTGTCGGCCTGATGGAGTCCTTGCTGACGGCTAAGCTGGTGGATGATCTCACTCATACCCCGTCGAACAAATCGCGGGAAAGCGCCGGGCTGGGTATCGCCAATATCCTTGCCGGCTGCTATGGCGGCATCGCCGGCTGCGCGATGATCGGCCAGACTATCGTGAACGTGGAAATGGGCCGGGCCCGCAGCCGCCTCTCAACGGTAATCGCCGGCCTGGTGCTGCTCCTGCTGGTGACAGCGCTCAGCCAGGTGATGGCGAAGATCCCGATGGCGGTTCTGGCCGGGGTGATGGTGATCGTGGCGGTGAAGACCTTTAGCTGGCACAGCATTCGCCCGGGCGAGCTGGCGCGTAATCCGTGGCCGGAAACGCTGGTGATGCTGGTGACCGTCGCCGCGACGGTGGGAACCAGCAATCTGGCGATCGGTGTGCTGGCGGGGATTGTCGCGATGGCGATCATCCCCCGCCGCCTGCGGGCAAAAGCGCAGGCTACATTAGAAACAGCGTCGCCAGACCCAGAAAAATAAAGAAGCCGCCGGTGTCGGTGATGGCGGTGATCATTACGCTGGAGCCGACCGCCGGGTCGCGCCCCAGCTTCACCATGACCATCGGGATTATCACGCCCATCATCGCCGCCATCAGCAGGTTGAGCATCATGGCCAGCGTCATCACCCCGCCGAGCTGCGGATCGTCATACAGCCACCAGGTGATGGCCCCCATAATCCCGCCCCACACCAGACCGTTAATCAGCGCAACGCCCATTTCACGCAGGATCAGAAAGGTAAAGCTGCCGGGCTGGATCTGCTGCAGCGCCATCGCCCGAACGATCATGGTGATCGTCTGGTTGCCGGTGTTGCCGCCGATGCCGGCGACGATCGGCATCAGCGAGGCCAGCGCCACCAGCTGTGAAATGGTGTGTTCGAAGCCGTCGATGACCCGGGAAGCAATAAACGCCGTACACAGATTGACCGCCAGCCATGCCCAGCGGGTTTTCACCGCTTTGCTGACCGGGGCGAAGACATCCTCTTCATCGCTCAGGCCGCCCATCCGCCGCAGATCGTTATCGGTTTCTTCATAAACCACATCGACGATCTCATCGATGGTCAGGCGCCCGATCAGCTTGCCGTCGGCATCAATGACGGCGGCGCTGAGTAAGTCGTCGCGTTCGAAGGTGCGCGCCACCTTCTCCGCCTCTTCGTGCGGCTGAAAGGTGACCGGGTCGCCCTCCATCACCTCCCCCACCCGCTTCTGCGCATCATTGAGCAGAATGGTCTGCAGCTCCAGCTCGCCGAGCAGCAGCTTGTTACGGGTGGTAACGAACAGCTTATCGGTGTTTTCCGGCATTTTTCCGAGACGCCGCAGATAGCGCTGCACCGCCGCCAGGGTGGCCTCCGGTCGCACCGTAATGACCTCAAACTCCATGATCGACCCGACGCTGTTGTCAGCGTAGCGCATAATCTGGCGAATACGGGCGCGCTTCTCGGCCGGCAGGGTCGCCAGCAGCCGTCCGGTCAGGTTGCGCGGCAGATGCTGCAGCAGGTAAACCTGTTCATCGATATCCAGCGGCTGCATGGCCTGCAGCAGCTCGGGGTCGCTCATCTTGTCGATCAGGTCGCCCCAGACGTTCTCTGAGGCCTCCAGCAGCACTTCGCCGCGTTTATCGTCGGGCACCAGGCACCATAGCGCGGTGCGGGCGTCATAGGGAAGCGCTTCCAGCGCATCGGCGAGATCCGGCGGCGGCAGATGCGAGACCAGCATTTCCACTTCGGCCAGGTCATCGGCCAGCGTCCCTTCATCATAGCGCTCAGCCAGCGTCAGTTTGCCCAGCAGCGCGGAAGTCACCGCTTTATCGGTGCTCAAGAGCCAAATCAGACGGGCGCGCTCTTCGTCACGCAAGCGGGCGCTTTTTTTATGCAAAACGGACATCGATCGGGCAATCCTTTTGAGAATGGTGAGCCGGCCTGCGGGCCGGAAGCCTTAAGCATAGCGCGAGGAGGGGGAAATAATAACCGTCAGCGATGTAGACGCTGAAAATTTCAGCGGCGCCCGGGCTTTTCCGGGCGCGCGTTGTGAATCAGGCCGTACGGGCCACCGCATCGCGGGAAGCCTGTTCCCGCTCTTCGCCGGTAAGTTCGGCGAGCTGGCCGGCGCGCATCTCCAGCAGACGATCGGCGTGCTGGAAGTAGTGATCGTCATGGCTGATGGCGAACACGGTTTTGCCCATCTGCTGCATCAGCGGCAGCAGGACCTGGTAGAACTCGCGGCGGAAATGCGGATCCTGATCCGCCGCCCATTCATCCAGCAGAATGATGTCCCGGGACTCGGCCAGCGCCAGCAGGAGCGCCACGCGCTTCTTCTGCCCTTTCGACAGCCGCAGGTCGGCGATTTTTCCGTTCTCCAGCTGCAGCTTGTGGGCCATTTGCAGACGCTCCAGCCATGTCGCCACCAGCGCCGGATCGGCCTCCTCGCCCTGCGGCCCGAGCAGGCGGTCAAACAGCCAGACGTCGGTAAACACTGCGGAAAACAGTTTGCGGTACTCCTCTGGCCTCTCCGCCGCCAGCGGCTGGCCGTCGACGAGGATCTGACCGGATATTGGCTGGTACAGGCCGGTCAGGAGCATCGCCAGCGTTGACTTGCCGCTGCCGTTGCCGCCTATCAGAAACACCAGCTCGCCGCGCTTCAGCGTCAGATTAAGCGGCCCTACCGCAAAGCGCTGGTCCGGATAATGAAAGGTGACATCGCGCAGCTCCAGCGTCTGCCAGTCAGGATGCGCCTGCGGCCGGGGAAAGTCGGCCCGGTACGGGGCGAGGGAGAACTGACGCAGCTTGTTAAACGCCACCTGGGCGCTGAGCAGCGTGGGCAGCGCGCCGACGGCGGAGAGCAGCGGCGTGCGCAGAAACAGCAGCGTCAGGGAATAGGTCGCCGCCACGGCGGTATCGGCCCAGCCGAGGCTGTTGGCCATCCAGAACACCAGCCCGATGGCGCCAAGCATCATAATATTCGACCAGTTGACCGCGCTGAGGTGGAAGGTATCGGCGCGAACGATATGGTGCCGGTACTCCCGGGCGTCCGGGAGGTAGAGCTGGTTAAACACATACTCCGCGCGCTCGCGGTTGAGGGTCAGCTCTTTACGCCCCTCCAGCACCGTCTGATAGTCGTGATACAGTTTATCTTCCGTTTCGCGCAGGCTGGCCATATGTTTGTACACCCGCGAGACCAGCACAAAGCCGCCCCAGATGGTGAGCGCCATCCACAGCGCCGTCACCAGCATCATTTTTCCTGACAGCCAGGCGAGGTAGGCCGCGGAGCCGAACGTGAGAATGATCCCCTGCACCAGCTCCGGCAGGCGCACAAAGGCGATGGTGATATTGCGGATATCGCTGGTCAGCCCGGCAAGCAGCGACGCGCTGCCGATCTTCTCTACTTGTTCAATCTGGGTATCGAGGATGCGTTTAACAAACTCACCGCGCAGACGATAGACAAAATGGTGGCCGAGGGTGGTTAGCGCCAGCTGCGAACCCAGGGTCACCGCCATCAGCAGCCCCAGCAGACCAAGAAACTCCGGCAGGACCCGCAGCGAGGTATCGACAGCGGTAATCAGACGCAGGTTAATGAAAGCGATTAAGCCGATACCCAGCGCAGCGCTGAGCAGGCTGAGAGCAATAACGCCCAGAAACGGCCAGCGGTACTGGCGCCAGACGAGAGAGAGAAGTTCCATAACAGGCTATCCGCAAAAGCAAAACAGCCAGCAGTTTAAACGGCTCGCCGATGACATCAAGAATAATTCTTATTTTAATACTGGCGACCGCCCGCCTGTCGGAAGGTGAGATTATAACGACAGTCGCCCGTTTCCGGATGATGCCCCGCTTTCAGCGGCTGAATGCCATGATAAAACAGGCGCGACTCGCCGCCCCAGACCACCACATCGCCATGCTCCAGCAGCAGCCGCTGCAGCGGGTCGCTGCGTTGCAAGCCGCCAAACTGAAAGATAGCCGGCAAGCCCAGCGAGACCGAGACAATCGGCGCCCGCAGATCCTGTTCATCTTTATCCTGATGCAACGACAGTTTTGCGCCAGGACAATAGCGGTTAATCAAACAGGCGTCGGGGGAAAACTCCGGGTAGCCGCCGGCGGCGGCCGCCGCCAGCGCCAGTTCATGAAATACGGCAGGCATCGGCGGCCAGGTTTGATCGGTTACCGGGTCGACCGGGGCGTACAAATAGCCCTGGCGATCGGTAGTCCAGCCCAGCGCGCCGCAGTTGGTCATGGCGACCGACATGGTGTACCCGCCCGGCGTGACCATCTGGCGAAACGGCGACTGACTGGCGACGTCGGCTATCGCCTGCAGCAGCGCCGGGGCGCGTTCGCGGGCAAATCGCCGCAGCACCACCGCGCCGGGGGCCAGCGGCTCCTGCCACGGTGGGGTATCGCTAAACAGATCGAGCATTACTCCTCCTCATATTGGGCCTCGCGCGCCAGCAGCTGCGCTTTTCGCGCCGTTCCCCAGCGATAACCGGACAGGGCGCCATCTTCACGCACCACCCGGTGGCAGGGAACAATCACCGCCAGCGAATTCGCCGCGCAGGCGCCGGCCACGGCTCTTACCGCCCGCGGCTGGCCAATATGCTCTGCCACCTGGCGGTAGCTGCGGGTCTCACCCGCCGGGATCTGCCGCAGCGCCTGCCAGACCTGCAGCTGAAACGCGGTGCCCTGCAGATCCAGCGGCAGCGATACCGGCCGCCGGCTGTCGTCGAGGTGGGCGAAAATCTCGGCCATCTGCTGACAAAAATCGGGGTCGCCTTCACGCAGCTCGGCATTGGGAAAGCGCCGGCGCAGGTCGTCGAGCAATGCCGCATCGTTATCACCCGGCAGCACCGCGCAGACGCCGCGCTCGCTCTGCGCCACCAGGCAACGACCCAGCGCGCAGTCGCCCGTGGTCCAGGTTACCACGGTGGCGGCGCCGCCGCGGCGAAACTGGCTGGCGGTCATCCCTAACGCTGCATCGGCCTGGCGATAATAGCTGCTGCTGTCGGGAAAACCAGCCGCCAGCGCGGCGCGGGTCACCGGTATCCCCTGCTCCAGCGCTTCCCGCAGGCGCTGCGCCCGCCACGCTTGTTGCCAGGCTTTAGGGGTCATGCCGGTGACGGATTTAAATAAACGGTGGAAATGAAACGGGCTCATCGCCAGCTGGCCTGCCAGCGCCTCGAGGGTCAGGGGCGCGTCCTGCTCCAGCAGCCGACAGGCCTGCGCCACTTTGTCGACCCTTTGCTGCTGCGGGTAGTCTTTATCCGGTTGGCAGCGTTTGCAGGGGCGGAATCCCGCCGCCACGGCGGCGGCGACGTCGGCAAAAAAGCGTACGTTTTCCCGCCGCGCGCGCCGCGAGCGGCAGGAGGGACGACAGCAGATGCCGGTGGTTAGTACCGCAAAGACGAACTGACCATCGGCCCGGGTATCACGTTCGCAGACCGCCTGCCAGCGGCGATCATCGGTATCGGCAACTATCGGTTTCATGACGGGTCTCCAGCTGTAAGTGTACCCTCAGTCTGTGGTAAAGCCCGCAGTAAAAAACCCGCAATCTTGCTTTTTAATTTTTCTCGCCGACAAGGAAAGTGCGGAACTGCGGCGACATCCAGGTTTTAAAACCCTCTCCTTCTTTAACGATCATGTAGACCGCCAGCCCCTCCTCGCGCACCACCTGCTGCGCTTTTTCCGGCCCCAGCACCATCAGTCCGGTATCCCAGCCGTCCGCCTCCAGCGCCGTTGGCGCAATGACGGTCACGGAGACCAGCTTATGGGTTATCGGCTGCCCGGTCTGCGGATCGATAACGTGCGAGATGCGTTTGCCATCGAGTTCATAGTAGTTGCGATAGCTGCCGGAGGTGCTGATGCCGTGACCATTGATGTCGACAATCGCCTGAACGGCGTTTTCGCGGTCGGTCGGTTTCTGGATCGCTACCCGCCAGGGCTTGCCTTCGCCGTTCATCCCGCGGCTGACCAGCGCCCCGCCCACCGACACCAGATAGCGGGAGATCCCCTCCTGCTCCATCAACCGTGCGAGGTGGTCGGCGGCATAGCCTTCCCCCACGGTGGAGAGGTCGACAAACAGATCGGGAATATCTTTTTGCAGGAACTGCCTGCCGCTCTGATTGATAACCTGCAGATGCTGCAGGCCGGTGCGCGCTTTCGCCGCGGCGATCGCCTGCGCATCCGGGGTGGTGACCGGCTGTTTATCCGGGCCAAAGCCCCACAGGTTGACCAGCGGCCCTACGGTAATATCCATCGCGCCGTGCGTTTTGGCGCCAATCCGCAGCGACAGGGTGACGATATCCGCCATCGCTTCGCTCACCGGCCAGGGTTCGGTAGTGGCGGCATGATTGAAGCGCATCAGCGCTGAGTCGTTTTTCCAGGTCGACAGCAGGCGATCGTCGGCGTCCAGCTGGGCCTGAACCTTGGCGCGCAACGCCTGGGCCTTTGCCTCATCCACGCCAATGACGCTGACCCGCCAGAAGGTGCCCATCGTTTTGCCATCCAGCACGGTGGCCGTCGCGGTGGGGGTCGCAGGAGTGGTAGCTGAATCGCAGCCAGAGAGCAGAACGCAGGCGCCCAGCAGCGCGGCGCGAAAGAAAGTCATATCCATTAATCGAGGCTCCTCTTACCAGGGCGACAAGAGTATACCAGCGAGGTTAAACCGGACATAAAAAAAGGCGCCAGAGGCGCCTTTTTGTTATGCAGCTTGCAACTTAGAACTGGTAAACCAGGCCCAGTGCAACCACGTCGTCGGTAGAGATACCGGCGTTGCGGGTGAAGCTGTTGTCGTCCAGCAGGTTGATTTTGTAGTCAACATAGGTGGACATGTTTTTGTTGAAGTAGTAGGTCGCGCCAACGTCAACATATTTCAGGATGTCCTGGTCGCCGTAGCCGCGCTCCAGATCCTTACCTTTAGACTGCAGGTAAGCCACAGACGGACGCAGACCGAAGTCGAACTGGTACTGAGCAACCACTTCGAAGTTCTGCGCTTTGTTTGCAAAGCCCAGGGAACCGGCGCGAGTTGCGTTGTAGGTCTGGGTGTACTGAGAGGCCAGGTAGATGTTGTTGGCGTCGTATTTCAGACCACCGGTATAGGTTTCAGCGTCGTCACCACGACCCAGTACCAGGTTGTTCTGGTCATCAGTACGTTTAGAGTGGGAGTAAGCGAAACCAGCGCTGATGCCGTCCCAGATATCATAAGTTACGGAGGTGCCGAAGCCGTCGCCGTTCTGTTTCTGAGCGCCACGACCGTTGTTGGTCATGTCTTCGCCGCTGACGCTGCCGTTTTTACCTTGGTACTGCAGGGCAAAGTTCAGGCCGTCAACCAGACCGAAGAAGTCAGAGTTACGATAGGTTGCAACGCCGTTAGCACGGGACTGCAGGAAGTTGTCGGAACCGTAGGTGTCGCCGCCGAATTCCGGCAGAACGTCGGTCCAGGAAGTCACGTCGTAAACAACGCCGTAGTTACGACCGTAGTCGAAAGAACCCGCGTCGCCGAATTTCAGACCCGCGAATGCCAGACGAGTCCAGGACTGCTTGTCAGTACCTTCAACGTTGTTCGCCTGAACGTTGTATTCCCACTGGCCGTAACCGGTCAGCTGGTCGTTGATCTGGGTTTCGCCTTTCACGCCTACACGCATGTAGGTCTGGTCGCCGTCGACGCTCTTGTCGTCAGAGAAGTAGTGCAGACCGTCAATTTTACCGTACAGGTCTAATTTGTTGCCGTCTTTGTTATAAATTTCAGCCGCATTTGCTGCGCCTGCTACCAGCAGAGCCGGTACCAGGAGGGACAGTACTTTAACTTTCATGTTATTAACCCTCTGTTTGTTATATGCCTTTTATTATGCCACTGCTTACTGATTACCCTTCTAATCAGTCGGCTATTTCATTGTGCTGCAAAATGCAGAATAATCCAACAAGAATATGATACTAAAACTTCTAAGATGTTTCAAAGTTCCCACAAGATGTTTCAATTTGTAAATTCAGCGGAACTTTTTTCACCGCAAAATGGTCAGGGAAATACGCACTAATCATCAAAAAAAATATTTAACCTTTTATAATCAAAGTGATAGACGACAGCATATCTATAGCACTGAATGGTAAAACAAAATGATCATTGGTGGCTAAAATAAGAGTCGCTATCATCATTAACTTTATTTATTACCGTCATTCAGTTCTGAATGTCTGTTTACCCCTATTTCAACCGGATGCCTCGCATCCGGTTTTTTTTACCCTTCTTTACACAACTTTAATTTATCTGTGCTATGGCTAATGATTCCCTAACGACTATTAATCAATCAATTAGGCCATCAGTGGTGCATATTCTGCCAATGTCTTGTTATTTCGTGCGATTCTTCCCTTTCGTTTCCGTCAATATCGTCGCCGGTTAACGTTCCCGGCGCGGTTTCATTTACGCTTCGTTTCTAAGATAATTCCTGGGCGGCATCGCACCGCTGGCGCCAATCTGTAGTATGGATTTACGCCATTAGCCTTTATACTGCCAGCAGCATCTGCTTTGTTGCCAGTTACTCTGGCGCTACATCCTGTTTACAAACAATGATGAGTCGTTCAGCCACAAGATGACCCCGAAAAAATTCTCCCTGATCCCCGGCAACATCAGCCGCTTCTTCATTTTGATGGTTATTGTCCTGCTGGCGACAATGGGGGTGATGATCCAAAGCGCCGTCAATGCCTGGCTGAAGGAGAAAAGCTATCAGGTGGTTGATGTCTCCCACGCTCTGCACCAGCGCATTGACGCCTGGCGCTATGCCACCTGGCAGATCTACGACAATATCGCCGCCACCTCAGTCAACACCGCAAGCGGCGGTCTGCAGGAGACGCGTTTAAAACAGGACGTTTACTACCTGGAGAAACCCCGGCGTAAAACCGAAGCCCTGATCTTTGGCTCCCATGACAGCTCCACCCTCGAAATGACGCAGAAAATGTCCGATTATCTCGATATTTTGTGGGGCGCGGAGACCATTCCGTGGTCGATGTACTATCTCAACGGCCTGGACAATAGTCTGATCCTGGTCTCCACCCTGCCGTTGAAGGACCTCTCTTCGAGCTTCAAAGAGTCAACGATCAGCAGCGTCGTGGAGTCGCGGCGCGCGGAAATGCTGCTGCAGGCTAATACCCTTGATGAGCGCGAGACGTTCTCGCCGTTGCGCCATCTCGCCTGGCAGAACGCGCACTATTTTACGTTACGCACCACCTTCAACCAGCCCGGACACCTTGCCACGGTGGTCGCCTTCGACCTGCCGATTAACGATCTGATCCCGCCGGGCATGACCATCGACAGCTTCCGTATCGAGCCTGACCCGTCGCAAAATCTCGCCACCACGCCGGATAAAGAGAGCGCCGATCATATCGGGATCACCTTTAACGGCATGCAGATTGACATCGCCACCGACATCAGCACCACCGGTATGCAGTTGCTGTGGACGGTACCAATGAGCACCATGCTGCTGGAGTCCATGCAGAACATTCTTCTGCCGCTGCTGCTCAACATTGGTCTGCTGGCGCTGGCGCTGTTTGGTTTTACCACCTTTCGCCACTATAAAGGACGCAGCCATTCGTCTGGCGCCGGGCTCCCCTCCGCCGCCAACAGCGAACTGCGTCTGCTGCGCGCCATTAACGAAGAGATTGTTTCTCTGCTGCCGCTGGGGCTGCTCGTTCACGATCAGGAGGCCAACCGAACGGTTATCAGCAATCCAATTGCCGACCATCTGCTTCCGCACCTGAATCTGCAGAACATCACCAATATGGCGGACCAGCATCAGGGGGTAATTCAGGCCACCGTCAATAATGAGCAGTATGAAATCCGCCAGTATCGCAGCCAGGTAGCGCCGCGCACCCAGATCCTGATCATCCGTGATCAGGACCGCGAAGTGCTGGTCAATAAAAAGCTCAAGCAGGCCCAGCGCTTGTATGAGAAAAACCAGCAGGGACGGGCGGCCTTTATGCAGCACATCGGCAGCGCCCTGAAGCAGCCCGCGCTGACGCTGGCGGCAGAGGCGGCGGCGCTCAGTAGTACAGAGAATCGGACGCTGGCCCAGCATGCCGATGAGCTGGTCAAACTCATCGATGACATTCAGCTCGCCAATCTGCTGGAAAGCGATGCCTGGAAAACCAACCAGACGTTGTTCTCGGTGCAGGAGCTTATTGACGACGTCGTGCCGGAAGTGCTGCCGGCGATGAAACGCAAGGGTCTGCAGCTGCTCATCAACAATGCGCTCCCGGCCGGCGAGCAGCGCTATGGCGACCGTGAAGCTCTGCGGCGCACGCTGGTGCTGTTAATCCAGTATTCAGTGACCACCACGCCTATCGGCAAGATCACCCTCGACGTCTGTCAGGATGAGTCGGCCAGCGATCGCCTGACCTTCCGCATTCTGGATACCGGCAACGGCGTCTCGGCAAACGAGATCGACAATATGCACTTCCCGTATCTCAACGAGACCCAGAGCGACCTGTACGGCAAAGCAAACGCCCTTACCTTCTGGCTATGCGACCGCATGACGCGCAAGCTGGGCGGGCAATTGACCATTAAAGCCCGGGAGTCGCTGGGGACGCGCTATACCCTGCATCTGAAAATGCCGGCTAGCGAAGAGGCGCCAGAGGCGGGAGAGCATTTGCTGGATGACGTTATCGTCCTGCTGGATGTGACTTCCAGCGAAGTGCGGCGGATTGTCACTCGCCAGCTGGAGAGCTGGGGAGCGTCCTGCATCACACCGGACGATCGGGCGACCAGTCAAGCCTTTGATCTTTATTTAACGGATAATCCGTCTAATCTTACTGCTTCAGGCTTGCTTTTAAGCGATGATGAGGTCGGGATACGCAAGATCGGCCCGGGCCAACTGCGGGTCAACTTTAATATTAGCACGGCGATGCAGGAGGCTATCCTGCAGCTTATTGAGCAGCAGCTGGCGGAGGAGGCGGTTCAGCCCGTCACCTCAGGAAACGAGAGTAACGCCGAACTCCATGCCAGCGGCTATTACGCACTGTTTGCCGATACGGTACCGGATGATGTTCAGAGATTGTATACTGAAATCGAAGCGGGCGATTTTGCTGCTCTGGCGCAAACCGCCCACCGCCTCAAAGGGGCATTTGCTATGCTTAATCTGATACCCGGCAAGCAGTTATGTGAAACGCTTGAGCATCTGATTCGCGAAAAGGATGCGCAAGGCATAGAAAAATATATCAGCGACATTGACGCTTACGTCAAGAGCTTGCTGTAGAAGGTAGCCTTATACATGAACACTATGAACGTAATTATTGCCGATGACCATCCGATCGTACTGTTCGGTATTCGTAAGTCACTTGAGCAAATTGAGTGGGTGAACGTCGTTGGCGAGTTTGAAGACTCCACGGCCCTTATCAACAATCTTCCGAAGCTGGACGCCCATGTGCTGATCACCGATCTGTCCATGCCCGGTGACAAATACGGCGACGGGATCACGCTGATTAAATACATCAAGCGCCACTTCCCGGATCTGTCGATCATTGTTCTGACCATGAACAACAATCCGGCGATCCTCAGCGCGGTGCTGGATCTGGATATCGAAGGGATCGTCCTCAAGCAGGGGGCGCCGACCGACCTGCCAAAAGCGCTGGCCGCGCTGCAGAAAGGGAAGAAATTCACCCCGGAAAGCGTCTCTCGCCTGCTGGAAAAAATCAGCGCCAGCGGCTATGGCGATAAACGCCTGTCGCCGAAAGAGAGCGAAGTACTGCGCCTGTTCGCCGAAGGTTTCCTGGTAACCGAGATCGCCAAAAAGCTTAATCGCAGCATTAAAACCATCAGCAGCCAGAAGAAATCGGCGATGATGAAGCTGGGCGTCGAAAACGACATCGCCTTGCTGAACTACCTCTCTTCCGTCTCGCTGAGCGCGACGGACAAAGAGTAATCTCTTCGCCCTCTCCGTCTCGCCCCGGCGAGACGGAGCTCCCCATTATTCCCGCCCTTTACGCACCCGCGCCGCATATACCGTCAGCGTTTGCTTCAGTACGTCGAGGGTGACCGGCTTGGACAGACAACTGTCCATCCCCGATTCCAGACAGCGCTGCTTCTCTTCCGCCAGGGCATTGGCCGTTACGCCAATCACCGGCAGCGTCAGGCCAAGCTGACGAATGCGCTGCGTCAGGCGATAACCATCCATATTAGGCATGTTGACGTCGCTGAGCACGATATCGATGTGCTGCTTGCTGAGGACGTTGAGCGCGTCGATCCCGTCGTTCGCGGTCACGCACTGGTAGCCGAGCGAACCCAGCTGATCCGCCAGCAGGCGGCGGTTGATCGGGTGATCGTCGACCACGAGGATCATCATGTCGTCGTTATTGCCGGCCTGCGCCTCCGGGGCCATCAGCGCCGGGCTATTTTCCGCACTGGCGAGCGCAACATGGAAAATACGCCCCAGCAGCGGCAGCAGTTCGTGGGGAGTCGTCACGCTGTGCAGCCATTCGCCGGCGGACCGCTCCTGCGGAATACCGATATGACGGCGACAGAAGATGACCATGGCCCTTCCCTGCCATCCGTTCAGCGCCTCATCGTCAGTGAGTAAGACATCCTCGGCGTCCGGCGTTTCGCCGGCATGGCGGCGGACCGTCAGGCCGTGGTAGCTGAGCAGCGAGGTGACGAACATCGCCAGCGAAGTGTTATGAATCGCCAGCCAGCAGGTCTTGCCAGCGAAACCGTCTCTGCTCACCGGTGAGGTATTCTGCACGCCATACAGAGGAATACGGATGGTAAAGCGGCTACCCATCCCCGGCTCGGTTTCGACAGCAATATCGCCATCCATCATGCTGATCAGTTTTTCACAGATCGCCAGGCCAAGGCCGGTGCCCTGAAAATTGCGCTGCACGCCGGTCCCCACCTGGAAGAAAGGATCGAAGAGGCGCAATACCTCTTTCGCCGGGATCCCTTCTCCGGTGTCGCGAACGCTAATCTGCAGATAATCCCCCGCGCACTGGACGTGCAGGACAATACAGCCGGTATCGGTGAACTTTATCGCATTGCTGAGCAGATTTGAGATCACCTGCTGCAGGCGCATCGGGTCGCCGGACATTTGTTCCGGAACGTCCGGCTCGATAAAGCAGTACAGGCCCAGCTGCTTGCGCACCACCAACGGCAGATAGTTAGCGGAGATATGGTTCATGACTTCGCGCGGAGAGAACTCCCGCGGCTCGATCTTCAACTGCTCGGACTCGATTTTCGAGAAATCAAGAATATCGCTGATGATTTTCAGCAGCAGGCTGGAGGAGTTGTTCATCGCCGTCACAAGGCGATCGACGCCTTTCGGCAACGCTTTGGTCTGCAGCAGATCGAGGTTACCGATGATGCCATACAGCGGGGTACGCAGCTCATGGCTAACGGTCGCCAGGAACATCGATTTCGACTGGCTGGCCTGCTCCGCCGCCTGGGCCATCTCCTGCAGCGACTCCTCCATTTTCACGCGGGCGGAAACGTCCACCAGCACGCAAATGGCGACGTTTTCATTGCGATAGCGTGAATGAACAAAGCTAATCTGCAGGTTGGTATGGTTGCTGGTCAGCACGTCGACAAAATTGACCTGCTGGCCGCAGATGATCTGCGTCAGCCGCTGGCGGTCCTCGTGGGTCAGCATGTTCAGGTAGTTGTGCGCCAGTTCATTACTGAGAATATTGGTCCCGTCGGCAGTGCGCAGAATACAGATCCCTACCGGGGCAGAAGCCACAATTTTGCGGTTGAACTGCTCGTGCTCTTCCAGGCGCTGGGCGTCATTCTCCGCGGGGATAAAAATGCGCCGCTCATACATCCGCGCCAGCGCGAACAGCATCGCGCCGCTGAGGATATTAAGAACGATAGCATTGATGATCAGCATACGGATCCGCTCCAGCACCTGATCTACCGAGACGGAATAGACGATGCTCAGGGAGGACGGCGAGAGGCTTTTTTTCAGCACCAGCTCGCGGAAACCTGAACTGTAGCCAAACCACATCCGCTCCTGCATCCACTTCGCTTCGCTCTGGATTTTACCTTCCGCACCGGCCAGCGAAATCAGCGGCTGCCCGTTATCGTCAAAGATCGTCACGCTCATCGGCAGGCTGCCCGGCGTAAAGAAGCTTTCCATGCGGATGGTCTGCTCCACGCCCAGCATCGCCTGCAGGCGATTGGCCATATAGACCGGCGTCAGGGCGTAAAAATAGCCCACCCCGGGGCGAACGCCCTGGCTTATCCAGAACAGGTTGTTGCCGCGCTCGTTTTGCGGCGCGTTGCGATATTGCTCTATGCGCTGATGCAGGACTTTCAGCGCCTGATCGCGCTCAATCGGCACGTCCCGCAGGCCAAAGTTGGCCATGCAGAGGTTATCGCTGCCGATGAGAAAGATGCGGTTAAGGTCGTAGGCGGCAGTAAAATTATCCCGCCAGTAGCGCATAAACCATGCCAGCGACTGCAGCGAATTACGCCAGGTGGCGCTCATCGCGCTGCAGTCGGAATCGGGGTACAGGGGTTCAAAGTTGGGCACCGCCATATCGCCGTTTTGCCCTTGCGCTACCGCGTCCCCTGCCGACAAGCGGTTACCGGCGACATACTTCAGCTCTTTCATTACATCCGCGGTACGCTGGATATAGCGCTGGGCCTGATCGGCGTTGAGATTAAGCTCCTGATGGATTTCGGCTTCCCGCTCGTGCAGCGCGTTGACGATATAAAACACAGAGACAAACGCAATAAGCAGCCACAGCAATACCGCCAGCGCTCTGAACAGATAACGTGAAACCTTCAGGGTTGTATGAAAAGAGGCAAGATATTTCAATGTGGCGATGCTCGGCCGTCAGGGACTCAACAGAATGCGGTTAAGGTAGCGGTAAACCGGCTTTGCCGCAATGTTAATGCAAAAAGGGCCGGGAAAATACCCGGCCCTTTCAGAACATTTACCTCGGACGATTATTCTTCGTCTTCGGCGATGTCGTCATCAATATCCGCTTCCGGGACGATATCGTCATCGCCTTCCGCCGCGCTACCGTCGATGGCATCCAGCTCTTCATCATCCACCGGCTCAGCCACGCGCTGCAGACCTACCACGTTTTCATCTTCCGCGGTGCGGATGAGGATCACGCCCTGGGTGTTACGGCCCACGATGCTCACTTCGGAAACGCGGGTACGCACCAGCGTCCCGGCGTCGGTGATCATCATGATCTGATCGCAGTCATCCACCTGCACGGCGCCGACCACGGAACCGTTACGCTCGGTGACTTTGATCGAAATAACGCCCTGGGTGGCACGCGACTTGGTCGGATACTCCGCCGCCGCGGTACGTTTACCGTAACCGTTTTGCGTCACCGTCAGGATCGCGCCTTCGCCGCGTGGAATAATCAGCGAGACGACGCTGTCGTTTTCCGCAAGCTTAATACCGCGTACGCCGGTGGCGGTACGGCCCATGGCGCGAACGGCGTCTTCTTTGAAGCGTACAACCTTACCGGCCGCGGAGAACAGCATCACTTCATCCTGACCAGAGGTCAGATCGACGCCGATCAGCTCATCGCCTTCGTTCAGGTTGACCGCGATGATACCGGCGGAACGCGGACGGCTGAACTCGGTCAGCGCGGTTTTCTTCACGGTACCGCTGGCGGTGGCCATAAAGACGTTGACGCCCTCTTCGTACTCGCGGACCGGCAGGATGGCGGTGATGCGCTCATCGGCTTCCAGCGGCAGCAGGTTGACGATCGGCCGACCGCGCGCGCCGCGGCTGGCTTCCGGCAGCTGATAGACCTTCATCCAGTACAGACGGCCGCGGCTTGAGAAGCAGAGGATGGTGTCATGGGTGTTGGCCACCAGCAGACGGTCGATAAAGTCTTCTTCTTTAATGCGCGCTGCCGATTTGCCTTTACCGCCACGACGCTGTGCTTCGTAGTCGGTCAGCGGCTGATACTTCACATACCCCTGATGCGACAGGGTGACCACCACATCTTCCTGGTTGATCAGATCTTCGATGTTAATATCAGCGCTGTTGGCGGTGATTTCGGTACGACGTTCGTCGCCGAACTGGTCGCGGATCAGCTCCAGCTCTTCGCGAATCACTTCCATCAGACGGTCGGCGCTGCCGAGAATGTGCAGCAGCTCCGCGATCTGCTCCAGCAGCTCTTTATATTCGTCGAGCAGTTTTTCATGCTCAAGGCCGGTCAGTTTCTGCAGACGCAGATCCAGAATCGCCTGAGCCTGCTGCTCGGTCAGATAGTATTTACCGTCGCGTACGCCGAACTCTGGCTCCAGCCATTCCGGACGCGCGGCGTCATCCCCGGCGCGCTCCAGCATCGCCGCGACGTTACCGAGATCCCACGCCTGGGCAACCAGCGCCGTTTTCGCTTCTGCCGGGGTCGGCGCGCGACGGATCAGTTCGATAATCGGGTCGATGTTGGCCAGCGCAACGGCCAGCGCTTCGAGGATATGCGCCCGGTCGCGCGCTTTGCGCAGTTCGAAAATCGTACGACGGGTCACCACTTCACGGCGGTGGCGTACAAACGCGGCGATGATGTCCTTCAGGTTCATGATCTTCGGCTGACCATGGTGCAGAGCTACCATGTTGATGCCGAAGGAGACCTGCAGCTGGGTCTGGGAATAGAGGTTGTTAAGCACCACTTCCCCTACCGCATCGCGCTTCACTTCAATCACGATGCGCATCCCGTCTTTATCAGACTCGTCACGCAGCGCGCTGATGCCTTCCACGCGTTTTTCTTTGACCAGCTCGGCGATTTTCTCGATCAGGCGCGCTTTGTTCACCTGATACGGAATTTCGTGCACGATGATGGTTTCGCGGCCGGATTTCGCGTCCACTTCCACTTCCGCGCGCGCGCGGATGTACACTTTACCGCGACCGGTGCGGTAGGCCTCTTCGATGCCGCGACGGCCATTGATAATGGCGGCGGTCGGGAAATCAGGGCCAGGAATATGCGCCATCAGCCCTTCAATGCTGATGTCTTCATCGTCAACATACGCCAGACAGCCGTTAATCACTTCCGTCAGGTTATGCGGCGGTATGTTGGTGGCCATCCCTACGGCGATCCCGGAGGCGCCGTTCACCAGCAGGTTAGGAATTTTGGTCGGCATGACGTCCGGAATACGCTCCGTACCGTCATAGTTGTCGACGAAATCGACCGTCTCTTTTTCAAGATCGGCCATCAGCTCATGAGCGATTTTCGCCAGACGAATTTCGGTATAACGCATCGCCGCGGCGGAGTCGCCGTCGATGGAACCAAAGTTACCCTGGCCGTCCACCAGCATGTAACGCAGCGAGAACGGCTGCGCCATACGCACGATGGTGTCGTATACCGCGGAGTCGCCGTGCGGGTGGTATTTACCGATTACGTCACCAACGACACGGGCTGATTTTTTATAGGCTTTGTTCCAGTCATTGCCCAATACGTTCATGGCGTAAAGTACGCGACGGTGTACCGGCTTCAGGCCATCTCGGACATCCGGCAGCGCACGGCCAACAATGACCGACATCGCATAATCCAGATAAGAGTTCTTAAGCTCTTCCTCAATGTTGACCGGTGTAATTTCTCTCGCAAGGTCGCTCATCTAACCGCTATCCCTCTACTGTATCCCGGATTCAAAGGTCGCAAATTATAACACAGCCGCGCTAATAGAGGTAAAGCAATACGGTTTATTCATGGCGCGCTGCTGATATACTCGCAGGTCTGAACAGAAAAGGAGTAAAAGCGCCCATGAATGCCGAAAAAACGTCGGTAGCCCCTAACGTCGATCATGCTGAAATCGCCAAATTCGAAGCCGTCGCCTCGCGCTGGTGGGATCTGGAGGGCGAGTTCAAACCGCTCCACCGCATCAACCCGCTGCGGCTGGGCTATATTGCCGAACGCTCCGGCGGCCTGTTCGGTAAAAAAGTCCTCGATGTCGGCTGCGGCGGCGGCATCCTCGCCGAGAGCATGGCGCGCGAAGGCGCGACGGTCACCGGGCTGGACATGGGGGCCGAACCGCTGCAGGTCGCCAGGCTGCACGCCCTGGAGAGCGGTATTCAGGTAGACTATGTTCAGGAAACAGTTGAGGAACATGCCGCGAAGCATCCCCAGCAGTATGACGTCGTGACCTGCATGGAGATGCTGGAGCACGTGCCCGACCCGCAGTCGGTGGTGCACGCCTGCGCGCGGTTAGTGAAGCCCGGCGGCCAGGTCTTCTTCTCCACCATCAACCGCAACGGCAAGGCCTGGCTGATGGCGGTAGTCGGGGCGGAATATGTCATGAAGATGGTGCCCAAAGGCACTCATGATGTGAAGAAGTTTATCAAACCGGCCGAGCTGCTGGGCTGGGTAGATCAGACTACTCTGAAAGAGCAGCATATCATCGGTCTGCATTACAATCCGCTGACCAATACCTTCAAGTTAGCGCCGGGGGTTGATGTTAACTATATGTTGCATACAACCGCCAAACAGGACTGAGGTCAGCACCTCCGCTTATGATGATTGCGCGGCATCAAGCCGCGTGATTATTTCTTCCGATGAAGAAATCAGCACTCGATCAAATTTTCATTTTTTTTTCTGTTTTATTGACTTCTTCTCCAGGCCTTATGCGACGTGGACTTGCGGATTATTACCCTTCCGCAACCTCAATTTAACGTCAAAATCAACCCTTGTACTCAAAAGATTCCTTACTAAAATACTCACCATATAGCGTTTCTTTTATCGACAACCCCCTACATATAGTATTTATCCACAGAGTTAGTCACAACGGCCTTCTGTGGATAAACGGGGGATATTTTCTTTCACGGACAGGTAAAATCCACATGAATCAGAGTCTGCTGGTGACAAAGCGCGACGGGACCACCGAGCGCATCAATCTCGACAAAATCCATCGCGTACTGGATTGGGCGGCAGAAGGACTGAATAACGTTTCGATTTCCCAGGTAGAGCTGCGCTCCCATATCCAGTTCTATGACGGTATCAAAACCGCGGACATCCACGAAACCATTATTAAAGCCGCTGCGGATCTGATCTCCCGCGACGCGCCGGATTACCAGTACCTCGCCGCGCGTCTGGCGATTTTCCATTTGCGTAAAAAAGCCTTCGGTCAGTTTGAGCCGCCGGCGCTCTACGATCACGTGGTGAAGATGGTCGAGAAAGGTAAATACGATCATCATCTGCTGGAAGACTACACGGAAGAAGAGTTCCAGCAGATGGACGGTTTCCTCGACCACTGGCGCGACATGAACTTCTCCTACGCAGCCGTTAAGCAGCTGGAAGGCAAGTATCTGGTACAAAACCGCGTCACCGGCGAAATTTATGAGAGCGCGCAGTTCCTCTATATTCTGGTCGCCGCTTGCCTGTTCTCGAACTATCCGCGCGAAACGCGTCTGGACTATATCAAGCGTTTCTACGACGCGGTGTCCACCTTTAAAATCTCGCTGCCGACGCCGATCATGTCCGGCGTGCGTACCCCAACCCGTCAGTTCAGCTCCTGCGTGCTGATCGAGTGCGGCGACAGCCTGGATTCCATCAACGCCACCTCCAGCGCGATTGTGAAATACGTTTCCCAGCGCGCCGGCATCGGCATCAACGCCGGGCGCATTCGCGCGCTGGGCAGCCCGATCCGCGGCGGCGAAGCCTTCCACACCGGCTGCATTCCGTTCTACAAGCATTTCCAGACCGCGGTGAAATCCTGCTCGCAGGGCGGCGTGCGCGGCGGCGCGGCAACCCTCTTCTACCCAATGTGGCATCTGGAAGTGGAAAGCCTGCTGGTGCTGAAAAACAACCGTGGTACCGACGCCAACCGCGTTCGTCACATGGACTACGGGGTACAGATCAACAAGCTGATGTACACCCGTCTGCTGAAGGGCGGCGATATTACCCTGTTCAGCCCTTCCGACGTCCCGGGCCTGTATGACGCCTTCTTCGCCGATCAGGACGAGTTTGAGCGCCTGTACACCCAGTACGAGCAGGACGACAGCATTCGTAAGCAGCGTATTAAAGCCGTTGAGCTGTTCTCGCTGATGATGCAGGAGCGCGCCTCTACCGGCCGCATCTATATCCAGAACGTCGACCACTGTAACACCCACAGCCCGTTCGATCCGGTAGTCGCCCCGGTGCGTCAGTCTAACCTGTGCTTGGAGATCGCCCTGCCGACCAAACCGCTGGAAGATGTCAACGACGAAAACGGCGAAATCGCGCTGTGCACCCTGTCGGCCTTCAACCTCGGGGCTATCGACAGCCTCGACGAGCTGGAAGAGCTGGCGGTGCTGGCGGTGCGTGCTCTGGATGCGCTGCTCGACTATCAGGATTACCCCATCCCGGCGGCTAAACGCGGTGCGATGGGGCGTCGTACGCTGGGTATCGGCGTGATCAACTTCGCTTACTATCTGGCGAAGCATGGCAAACGCTACTCCGACGGCAGCGCCAACAACCTGACGCACAAAACGTTCGAAGCGATTCAGTACTATCTGCTGAAGGCCTCTAACGAGCTGGCTATCGAGCAAGGCGCCTGCCCGTGGTTCAACGAAACCACCTATGCGCAGGGCATCCTGCCGATCGATACCTATAAGAAAGATCTGGACGGCATCGTCAGCGAACCCCTGCACTACGACTGGGAAGCATTGCGCGAATCCATTAAAACCCACGGCCTGCGCAACTCCACGCTCTCCGCGCTGATGCCGTCCGAGACCTCGTCGCAGATCTCCAACGCCACCAACGGCATTGAGCCGCCGCGCGGCCACGTGAGTATCAAAGCGTCCAAGGACGGTATCCTGCGCCAGGTGGTGCCGGATTACGAAAACCTGCAGAACGCCTACGAGCTGCTGTGGGAGATGCCGAACAACGACGGTTATCTGCAGCTGGTGGGTATCATGCAGAAGTTTATCGACCAGTCGATCTCTGCCAACACTAACTACGATCCGACGCGCTTCCCGTCCGGAAAAGTGCCGATGCAGCAGTTGCTCAAAGACCTGCTCAACGCCTATAAATTCGGCGTCAAAACGCTGTACTATCACAACACCCGTGATGGCGCTGAAGACGCTCAGGATGACCTGGCCCCGTCCATCCAGGACGACGGCTGCGAAAGCGGCGCTTGTAAGATCTAAGGTACTTTTGCCGGGTAACGCTACGCTTACCCGGCCTACGTTTGTGTAGGCCCGGCCAACCCATTCCCGCCGGGCAATACAGTTCAACAGGACTCACTTCAATGGCATACACCACTTTTTCACAGACGAAAAACGATCAGCTGCTGGAACCTATGTTTTTTGGCCAGCCGGTTAACGTGGCCCGCTACGATCAGCAAAAATACGACATCTTTGAAAAGCTGATTGAAAAGCAGCTCTCCTTCTTCTGGCGCCCGGAAGAGGTTGACGTTTCCCGCGATCGCATCGACTACCAGGCGCTGCCGGAACATGAAAAACATATTTTCATCAGCAACCTGAAGTACCAGACGCTGCTCGACTCCATCCAGGGCCGTAGCCCGAATGTGGCGTTGCTGCCGCTGATCTCCATCCCGGAGCTGGAGACCTGGGTAGAAACCTGGGCCTTCTCCGAGACCATTCACTCGCGTTCGTACACTCACATCATCCGCAACATCGTCAACGACCCGGCGACCGTGTTCGACGACATCGTCACCAACGAGCAGATCCAGAAACGTGCGGAAGGCATCTCTCACTATTACGATTCGCTGATCGAGATGACCAGCTACTGGCATCTGCTGGGCGAAGGCACCCACACCGTCAACGGCAAAACCGTGACCGTGAATCTGCGCGAGCTGAAAAAGAAACTCTATCTGTGCCTGATGAGCGTTAATGCCCTGGAAGCGATCCGCTTCTACGTCAGCTTCGCCTGCTCCTTCGCCTTTGCCGAACGCAAACTGATGGAAGGCAACGCCAAAATTATCCGCCTGATCGCCCGCGATGAAGCGCTGCACCTGACCGGCACCCAGCATATGCTGAACCTGCTGCGCTCCGGCAGCGACGATCCGGAAATGGCGGAAATCGCCGAAGAGTGCAAGCAGGAGTGCTATGACCTGTTCGTGCTGGCGGCGCAGCAGGAGAAAGAGTGGGCGGACTACCTGTTCCGCGACGGCTCGATGATCGGCCTGAATAAAGATATTCTCTGCCAGTACGTCGAGTACATCACCAATATCCGCATGCAGGCGGTGGGCCTCGATCTGCCGTTCCAGACCCGCTCCAACCCGATCCCATGGATCAACACCTGGCTGGTCTCCGACAACGTTCAGGTGGCGCCGCAGGAAGTGGAAGTCAGTTCTTATCTCGTCGGCCAGATCGATTCTGAAGTCGATGCCGACGATCTGAGTAACTTCCAGCTGTAATGAAGCGGATCTTCCTGAAAATCTCTGACACTCGCCTTGAGTGTCAGGATGAACACCCTTCCCTGCTGGCGGCGCTGGAGTCGCATAATATCGACGTCGAATATCAGTGCCGCGAAGGCTACTGCGGCTCCTGCCGCACGCGCCTGGTCTCCGGCCAGGTTGACTGGCTGACCGAGCCGCTGGCCTTTATCCAGCCGGGAGAAATTTTGCCCTGCTGCTGCCGGGCGAAAGGCGATATTGAGATCGAGATGTAGTCTTGTCAGGTGGCGCTACGCTTACCTGACCTACTGTTCCAGGACCGGCCGTTTACGCACTGCCGCCCTGGGCTGCTGAAACTGCCGGTGTTGACGGCCTCAAAATCGCTGAGACGTTCCCGGAAGGCCGGGGCAGCCCGCATGGATGCGGGCTGAGGGCCGTGTTTTGCAGGGACGCTGCCTCGGCCCGACCCGAAGCCTGCAGGGATAAGTCGAAGGGACCGCGCAGCGGCGATTTTGCTGGCCAGAGCCCGGGGGTACAGGGGGAGGCGGCGACTGGCCTCCCCCTGTGCGCTCCCTGCGCTATGAAAGGCATAACGCAGAAGAAATATCGGGAGCGCAATCTTCCAGGAAATAACATAGAACAAACGTTATTCCCGGGTCGAAATCGTTGCACGCCGAGAACAGTGTCAACAAAACCACAGTTCGTACGCCGGGTAAGGCGTAGCCGCCACCCGGCTTTTTAGCGTTTCGCGTCCAGGAACTGCACCGCTTTATCCGGGAAATCGGTAAATAAGCCGTCGACGCCCGCCTGGTTATACAGCACGTCATAGAGCTGATTAACGTTAGTCGCGTACTCCGGCAACTGATCCGCGCGCACGGTGTACGGATGCACCTGCAGATGGCTGGCATGCGCCTCTTTCACCATCGCCGTCAGCTTCACCGCCCCCGGCTTCGAGCCTTCCGCTACCAGCATATGGTAATCCGGGCCGATGCCGTCCGCGTACTGCGCAATCTGCGCCATCGCCCCTGGCTTGAACATCCAGTCATAGCTGTAGTTCACCCACTTACCATCGGCCTGTTTCTGCTGGGTTTCATTCCAGTCGGTATAGGCGATGAGCTGCACCAGATTGAGATCCATCCCCATCTTCGGCTCCAGCTCATTTTTAATGCGTTTGAGCTCGTTGGCGTCAAAGCACTGCAGATAAACCTTATCCTGCTTGCTGGTATAGCCATATTCCTTCAGCACCTTCAATGTGCTGGCGGCAATATCTTTGCCTTCCTGGTGGTGGAACCACGGTGCTTTGATTTCCGGATAGATACCGATGTTTTTGCCGGTTGAATGGTTCAGCCCCTGGACAAACTCAATCTCCTCTTCAAAGGTATGAATACGGAAATCGGATTTACCCATCGGGAATCGCCCGGGATAGGTTTGCACGTTCTTACCATTTTTCGGCTCAAAACCTTCGGTGAACTTCAGCGACTTAATCTCGTCCAGGGTAAAGTCGATGGCGTAGAAACGGCCATCTTTACGCGCCCGCTGCGGGAAACGCTGCGCAACGTCAGTCACCCGATCGAGATAGTGGTCGTGTAACACCACCAGCCGGTCGTCTTTGGTCATAACCAGGTCTTGCTCAAGGTAATCCGCCCCCTGAGCGTAAGCCATCGCTTTCGCCGGCAGGGTATGTTCCGGCAGATACCCGCTGGCGCCGCGGTGGGCGATGACCATTTTATCAGCCGCTGTCGCGCTGAAGCACAGCGCCGAACTGGACAGAATCATTCCGCTCATCAGCGCGGTAAGTTTCATTTTCATCGCCGCTCCTTAGGCTTGTTTCAGCTGTTGGTGATGGCGACGTTCACCGAGCATCACGATAACCAGCAGGATAACCGCCAGCACGCTGCCGCCGATCATCACCATAAAGCCGCCGTCCCAGCCGAAGAAATCGACGGTGTAGCCGACGATAGCGCTCGCGGCCACGGAACCGCCAAGATAGCCGAACAGGCCGGTGAAGCCCGCGGCGGTCCCGGCGGCTTTTTTCGGCGCCAGCTCGAGGGCATGCAGACCAATCAGCATCACCGGGCCGTAGATCAGGAAGCCAATGATGATCATACAGGCCATATCGACGCCCGGATTACCCGGCGGGTTCAGCCAGTAAACGACAGTGGCGATGGTCACCAGGGTCATAAAGAACACGCCGGTGGCGCCGCGGTTGCCTTTAAACACTTTGTCCGACATCCAACCGCACAGCAGCGTGCCCGGGATCCCCGCGTACTCGTACAGGAAATAGGCCCAGGAGGATTTATCCAGCGCGAAGTGTTTAACTTCTTTCAGGTAGGTCGGCGACCAGTCGAGAATGCCGTAGCGCAGCAGATAAACGAAGACGTTAGCGATAGCGATGTACCACAGCAGCTTGTTCGGCAGAATGTACTGCATAAAGATCTGCTTCGCCGTCAGCTCTTCTTCGTGCTTTTCGCTGTAATCGTCCGGGTAGTCGTTTTTATATTCTTCAATCGGCGGCAGACCGCAGGACTGCGGGGTGTCGCGCATCATCGCAAAGGCGAAAATCGCCAGCAGAATGGCGCCGAATGCCGGCATATACAGCGCCGCGTGCCAGTCGTTAAACCACGCCATCCCTAACAGGAACAGCAGCGGCGGAATGCCGCCGCCGACGTTATGCGCGCAGTTCCACACCGAGACAATCCCGCCGCGCTCTTTCTGCGACCACCAGTGCACCATGGTCCGGCCGCACGGCGGCCAGCCCATCCCCTGGAACCAGCCGCAGAGGAACAGCAGCACGAACATTATCATGATGCTGGACGTCGCCCACGGCACGAAGCCCATCACCAGCATCACCAGCGCGGCCAGGATCAAGCCAGCCGGCAGGAAAATGCGCGGATTCGAGCGGTCAGAGACCGATCCCATGATGAATTTCGAAAATCCATAGGCGATGGAGATACCGGAAAGGGCGAAGCCGAGGTCGCCACGAGAGAACCCCTGCTCGATAAGATAAGGCATCGCCAGGGCAAAGTTCTTACGAACCAAATAGTAGGCGGCATAACCAAAAAAGATGCCAATAAAAATCTGCCAGCGTAATCGGCGATATAGCGGGTCAATCTCCGCTGCTGGCAAACGCGCTTTATGCGCGGCGGGTTTAAAAATACTTAACATATCAGCCTCCGTGGCCCTTGCTGTTTTCTACTGACGTCACGACAAAATCCCAGATTAATCACCAACTTCAAATATGGTCGCGATGGTAGGCAATACGTAGAGTTGATACTGTGAAACATCGCACAATTTGTTACAGAAATATGACAAAACGTTCCAATGTGAGCACGAAATCACATAACACGCTCAAATAACGCGCGAATATGCTCGAAATCAAACAATAACCTTACTAATTGTGGCTAAATGGCGTTAAACGAAAGCAGAGGAGCTGAAGATGACGGGACGTCTTGATAGCGAGGTCATTATCATCGGCGGCGGAGCAACCGGCGCCGGTATCGCCCGCGACTGCGCCCGGCGCGGATTACGAACGCTGCTCATTGAGCGCCATGATATCGCCACCGGGGCGACCGGCCGGAATCATGGACTGCTGCACAGCGGCGCCCGCTACGCGGTGACCGACAACGAATCCGCCCGCGAATGCATCAGTGAGAACCGCATCCTGCGCCGCATCGCCCGCCACTGTATTGAACCGACCAATGGGCTGTTTATCACCCTGCCTGAAGATGACCTGGCATGGCAGCAAACCTTTATCGACGCCTGTCAGCAGGCTGGCATAGAGGCCACGCCGCTCTCGCCGCAGGAAGCGCTGCGCCGGGAGCCCGCCGTCAACCCGACGCTGCTGGGCGCGGTGCAGGTCCCGGACGGTACCATCGACCCGTTTCGCCTCACCGCGGCCAATATGCTCGACGCCCGCGAACACGGCGCGCAGATCCTTACCGGCTGCGAAGTAACAGGCCTGCTGCGCCGGGGCGATCGCGTCTGCGGCGTCCAGGTATACGACCGCCAACTTCACCAGGCCCGCACTCTGTACGCCGGGATGGTGGTTAACGCCGCCGGGATCTGGGGACAGCGTATTGCGGAATATGCCGACCTGCGCATCACCATGTTCCCGGCGAAGGGATCGCTGCTGATCCTCGATCATCGGATTAACAACCTGGTGATCAACCGCTGCCGTAAGCCGGCCGACGCCGATATTCTGGTGCCCGGCGATACCATCTCGCTGATCGGCACTACCTCAATGCATATTCCTTATGACGAAATTGACGACAACCGGGTAACAGCGGCGGAGGTCGATACCCTGCTGCGCGAAGGGGAAAAGCTGGCGCCGGTCATGGGCCGCACCCGGATCCTCCGCGCCTACTCCGGCGTCCGCCCGCTGGTGGCCAGCGATAACGATCCCAGCGGGCGCGGCGTCAGCCGCGGCATCGTCCTGCTCGACCATGCCCAGCGTGACGGTATGGAAGGCTTCATTACTATCACCGGCGGCAAGCTGATGACCTATCGCCTGATGGCCGAGTGGGCCACCGACGCCGTCTGTCGTAAGCTGGGAAACACCACCCCCTGTACCACGGCCGAAGCCCCGCTGCCCGGTTCACAGGAGCCAACGGAAAGTACCCTGCAAAAGATTATCTCCCTCCCCACCCCGCTGCGCGGCTCGGCCGTCTACCGTCACGGCGATCGCACCCCGTCCTGGCTTGGCGACAGCCGCCAGCACCGTAGCCTGGTCTGCGAATGTGAAGCCGTCACTGCCGGTGAAGTGAAATACGCGGTGGAAAACCTGGCGGTCAACACCCTGCTCGACCTGCGCCGCCGCACCCGGATTGGCATGGGGACCTGTCAGGGGGAACTCTGCGCCTGCCGCGCTGCCGGACTGCTGCAGCGCTTTAACGTCACCACACCCGCGCAGTCGTTAACCCAGCTCTCGGAATTTCTCAATGAACGCTGGAAGGGCGTGCAGCCCATCGCCTGGGGCGATGCGCTGCGCGAAAGCGAATTCACCCGCTGGGTCTACCTCGGCCTGTGCGGATTGCCACAGGAGCACCGGGATGAAGTTTGATTGCGCGATTATCGGCGGCGGGCTCGCCGGCCTGCTGTGCGGGCTGGCCCTGAATCAGCACGGCCTGCGCAGCGTCATCATCAGCCGCGGGCAGAGCGCGCTGCATTTTTCCTCCGCGTCGTTAGACCTGCTCTCGGCGCTGCCCAACGGCGATCACGTCACTGACGTCGCACAAGGTCTGCAGCAGCTCGCTGAACAGCTTCCTGAACACCCTTATTCCCGGCTCGGCGCCGAGGCGGTACTCAAATACGCGACACAGACCGAAGCCCTGCTGGCCGCCTGCGGCGCGGTGATGCAGGGCGATGCGCGCCGGCCGCACCGGCGGGTAACGCCGCTGGGGACGTTGCGCCCGGCATGGCTGTCGCCCCTTGAGGTGCCTGTCGCGCCCCTGCCGTCGCAGGGCGCCTGTCTGGTGGGGATCAGCGGCTTTGCTGATTTTCAGCCGCATCTCGCCGCCGCCGCGCTCGGTCAACACGGAGTTACCGCCGCGGCGGTGGAAATCGAGTTACCGCTGCTGGATGTGCTGCGTGACAACCCGACCGAGTTTCGCGCCGCCAATATCGCCCGCGTCCTGGATGATGAGAATATGTGGCCGGCCCTGCATGCAGCGCTGCTACCGCTGGCGCAGCAGTATGACCTGCTGATCATGCCCGCCTGTTTTGGCCTCGCCGACGATCGCCTGTACCACTGGCTGCAGGCGCGTCTACCCTGCCCGCTGCGTCTGCTGCCGACGCTGCCGCCTTCGGTTCCCGGGATGCGTTTGCATTCTCAGCTGCAACGCCAGTTCATTCGCGAGGGCGGCGCCTGGCTCGCAGGCGATGAGGTGGTGAAAATCAGCCATCGACAGGACGCCGTCGAGGCGGTCTGGACGCGAAATCACGGCGATATTGCGCTGCGTCCGCGCTTTACCGTGCTGGCCAGCGGCAGCTTTTTCAGCAACGGTCTTGTCGCCACTCGCGATAGCGTGCGCGAGCCGATCCTCGGCCTCGACCTTCACCAGACCCTGCCACGGGAAAGCTGGTACCAGCGCGATTTCTTCGCCTCACAACCGTGGCAGCGCTTCGGCGTGAAAACCGATGCCCTGCTGCGCCCCCTGCTGGGCGGGCAGCCGTTCCATAATCTGTTCGCCATCGGCTCATTGCTCGGCGGGTTCGATGCCATTCAGCTCGGCTGTGGCGGCGGCGTCTGCGCCGTTACCGCGCTGCACGCCGCCAGACAGATCCACGCCCTTGCCGGAGGCCGGCCATGAACGATACCCGTTTTGAAAGCTGCATTAAGTGCACGGTCTGTACCACCACCTGCCCGGTAAGTCGGGTCAATCCGCGCTATCCCGGCCCGAAACAAGCGGGGCCGGACGGCGAACGCCTGCGTCTGAAGGATGGCGCGCTGTACGACGAGGCGCTGAAGTACTGCATTAACTGCAAGCGCTGCGAGGTCGCCTGCCCGTCGGATGTGAAAATTGGCGATATCATTCAACGCGCCCGGGCACAGTACGGCCAGCAAAAGCCGACCCTGCGCGACGCCATCCTCAGCCATACCGACCTGATGGGTACCCTTTCCACCCCCTTTGCCCCCCTGGTCAACGCCGCCACCGGCTTAAAACCGGTGCGCCGTCTGCTCGACGCGACGCTCAACATCGATCACCGGCGTACGCTGCCGAAATATGGTTTCGGCACCTTCCGCCGCGCTTACCGCCAGCTCGCCGCCCGTCAGAAGCAATACAGCGAACAGGTGGCTTTCTTTCACGGCTGCTACGTCAACTATAACCATCCGCAGCTAGGTAAAGATCTCATTCGCGTCGTCAACGCGCTGGGTACCGGGGTGCAGTTGTTATCAAAAGAAAAATGCTGCGGCGTACCGCTGATCGCCAACGGTTTTTTCGACAAGGCGCGTAAGCAGGCGCAGAGCAACGTCGCCGCGATGCGGGAAAACACGCTACCGATCATTGCCACCTCCTCGACCTGCGCCTTTACGCTACGTGATGAATACCCCCATCTCCTCGATGTCGATAACAGCGATCTTCGCGATCGGGTCGAGCTTGCCACCCGCTGGATCTGGAAACAGCTGGCTGCCGGCAGGACGCTACCGCTGCGCCCGCTGCCGCTGAAAGTGGTCTATCACACCCCGTGTCATATGGAAAAGATGGGCTGGTCGCTGTATACCCTCGAGCTGCTGCGGCTGATCCCCGGCCTGCAGCTGGAGGTGCTGGATTCCCAGTGCTGCGGCATCGCAGGCACCTACGGGTTTAAAACTGAGAATTACGCGGTATCCCAGGCTATCGGCTCCCCGCTGTTCCGTCAGATTGAGGAGAGCGGGGCCGACCTCGTCGTCACCGACTGCGAGACCTGCAAATGGCAGATTGAGATGTCCACCAGCAAACGCTGCGAGCATCCGCTGACGGTGCTGGCGCAGGCGCTCGTCTGAGCCCAGCGCCAGCCTGTGCCGTCAATAGCTCGTTTTCTCTTGCGGCTGGGCGCTGGCAGATTTAAACATCGCCAGCCGGCGGTCCAGCGCCTGGGTATACAGCATGGTATCCACCCCGACGGCGACAAAGTTGGCCCCCCAGGCAAGACATTTTTCCGCCATCGCCGGGTCGACCGCCAGAAATCCGGCCGCTTTCCCCGCCGCGCGAATGCGCCGGATGCTCTGCTCGATCACCCGCTGCACGTCAGGGTGACCGGCATCGTCCGGGTAGCCCAGCGAGGCGGAGAGATCCGCCGGACCGATGAACACCCCGTCAATGCCGTCCACCTCGAGAATAGCGTCCAGGTTCTCCAGCGCGGTTCGGCTCTCGACCTGAATCAGCAGACAGAGTTCGTCATTCGCCTCCGCCATATAATTCTCCACCCTTCCCCAGCGCGCCGCTCTCGCCACGCCGGCGCCAACGCCGCGGCTCCCGATGGGGGGATAACGGGTCGCTGAGACCACCTCCCGAGCCTGCTCGGCGGTATCGACCATCGGCACCAGCAAGGTTCTGGCGCCAATATCCAGCACCTGTTTTATCAGGCTGCGGTTGCCCTCGACCGGGCGAATGACCGGCTGGCTGGCATAGGGGGCAATCGCCTGCAGCTGATGATAAAGGTCCTGAATGGTGTTCGGGGCATGCTCGCCGTCGATCAGCAGCCAGTCGTATCCCGACGTCGCAGCGATCTCCGCCATGTAGGATGAGGTGGAGCTCAGCCACAGGCCGATTTGCGTCTCACCGCGTAATAATCCCCGTTTGAAGGGGTTAGATAACAGTGTGTTCATAGCGATTCCTTTATTCAATGCTGTACGCTGCCGCGCTGGGGTACCGCGCGGGTAAGGCTCAATGAAAAGATAATGACCACCCCGACAATGGCGACGCCGGCCAGGGTTAACAGTCCGGCGGCGCTGCTGGCGAACAACGTTTCGGCCTGCACGCGCACGATCGGCGCCAGAAAACCACCGATGGCGCCAAACAGGTTAACAAAGCCAATCCCTGCGGCCAGCGCCGTGCCGGACAGCAGCTGCGTCGGCATCGTCCAGAAGACCGGCTGCACGGCGATCACCCCGACCGCCGCCACGCACAGCGCGATGATAGCCAGCACCGGCGCCACCAGTCCGGACACCGCAATCCCGACCGCCGCCGCCAGCAGCGTCAGGGCGGCGATATTGCGTCGCTCGCCGGTGCGATCGGAGTAGCGAGGAATAAGCCAGGTGCCAAACAGCGCCGCCACCCACGGGATGGCCGTCACCACCGAGGCAACGAAGCCGACTTTGGTGCCCAGCAGCGCAGCAACCTGGGTGGGCAGGAAGAAAATCAGACCATAGACCGCCACCTGAATGGTCAGATAAATCAGCGCCAGCTGCCAGACCCGCCCGTTACGCAGCGCATCGGACAGGCGCGAGGCAATCTTTTTCTCCTCCTCGCGCGCCAGCTCGCTTATCAGCGCCTGTTTCTCCGCTGCGCTCAGGAAGCGGGCATGCTGTGGCGAATCGTCCAGCCAGAAGAAGGTGAACGCTCCCGCGGCGACGGCGAGCAGGCCTTCAATGACAAACATCCAGAACCAGCCGGGATGGCCCATAAATCCATGCATCTCCAGCAGCGCACCGGATAAAGGCGATCCCAGCGTCAGGGCCAGCGGCGCGCCCATATAAAACAGCCCCATAATGCTGGCGCGGTTTTGCTGGGGAAACCACTGTGAAGTGAGGTAGATCATTCCGGGAAAGAAGCCCGCCTCCGCCGCGCCCAGCAGGGTACGTACCAGCAGGAATTTCGCTTCCGTATCCGCCCACGCCATCGCCGCCGACAGCACGCCCCACAGCAGCGTGGTGCAGCCGATCCATCGCCTGGCGCCAAATTTGCGCATCAGCAGATTGGCCGGCACCCCGAGGAAGGCATAGACCACAAAGAAGATACCGGCCCCCAGCGCGTAGGCCTCATTGCTGAGTCCGGTATCCAGCTGGTAGGTCTCTTTGGCGAAACCGATATTAGAACGGTCAAGAAACGCCAGCACGTACAGCGCCAGCATAAAGGGGATTAAGCGGGCGCGGTTTTTCTTCACCACGCTCTCCAGCAGAGTGTTGCTCATCATAATATCCTCAGGCGCGGGCCGCCGGGCGGCCCGACGCAATCAGTGTTGATAAGGACGCTTCAGGTTGCAGTCGCGATTGAGCTCGACGCCAAAGCCGGGTTTATCCAGGACCGATTTATGAATGCGCCCTCTCTCCGGCACCGGCTCGCCGAGCAGGATCGGGTCGAACTGCGGGCGCAGCGTGGCGCAGTCCGGACTGGTCATCAGAAACTCACTGAACGGCGTGTTGGTGAAGGTGATCACCGCATGATGTGAGTAAACCGACGAGCCGTGGGGCACTACCAGCTGCCCACGCGCTTTGGCGATGGCCGCGATCTCCACCAGGGTGGTTAAGCCGCCGCACCAGCCGACGTCGGGCTGCATAATATCGATGCCGGTTTCCGACAGGGTGCGGAAGGACTGCAGCGTGCCGTGGTGCTCGCCGCTGGTCACCATCATCCCGGCCGGCGCCTGGCGCTTCAGCTCGCGATAGCCTTCATACTGCTGCGGCGGCAGACACTCTTCGATCCACTTGAGGTTATAAGGGGCGCAGGCATGGGCAAGTTTGGTGGCATAGTTAACGTCCTGGCTCATCCAGCAGTCCAGCATTAACCAGAAATCCGGGCCGCATTTTTCGCGCATATCCGCCACCATGGCGACGTCTTTGCGGATCCCGGCGTCGCCATCGTGCGGCCCCCAGTGGGTAGGCATTTTGCCGCCGATAAAGCCCATCTCCTGCGCCAGGTCCGGACGTGCGCCGGTGGCATAGAACTGGATTTCGTCGCGCACCGCCCCACCCAACAGTTTGTAGACCGGCAGGCCAACCACTTTCCCGAACAGGTCCCACAGCGCCAGGTCGACACAGGAGATGGTATTCATCACCAGGCCGCCGGATCCCGCGTAGTAAAGGGTGGCATTAAGCATCTGGTCATGGATCAGTTTGATATCGCTGACGCATTTGCCTTCGATAAAGCGGTTGAGATGTTTTTCGACGATAAAGCAGCCCATCTCCCCGGCCGTCGACACCGCAAAGCCGGTCTGTCCGTTGTCGGCTTCCACTTCCACAATCAGCGTCCCCAGCACGTTGATGCCAAACGACTGCCGGGACTGCTCATACTGTTTATATTTGCTCATCGGGGTGGCGATATGATCGTCAATCCAGTGGTTAGCCCCCTGGTCATGGTAATCGCCGCCGCCGGCGCCCTGCTCTGCTGTGGCGCCGCCGATGAACCAGGCGCGGACGTGTTTAATTTTCGGTAGGGTCATGATGTTCTCCTTATGATGAGGCGAGTTGTTCGAAGGGGCTTTTCCACCCCAGCAGACGTGAAATATCTTTCGCGCAGGCAATCGCCTTACCAGCCAGGTAATCGCGATTGTCTTCATTGATTTGCAGACGGGTACCCACCACCGAGATGGCGGCGGTCAGGTCGTTATTGGCGTTAAATACCGGGGCAGCCACGCAGCGCACATCCGGATAGTCCTCGCCATTATCAAAGCTCCAGCCCCGGGCGCGGATCCGCCCCAGCTCTTCCCGCAGCTGTTGAGCATCGGTGATGGTCGTTGGCGTGGCCCGCTCCCACTGTAGGTCTTCGATAATCGACGCCTGAACGCTGGCGGGCTGCCAGGCCAGCAAACATTTGCCGATCCCGGAGCGGTAAAGAGACAGGCTCTTACCCTCATGCGAGCGCACGCTGATGGTGGCGGGAGACTCAATTTTCAGAATGTAGTAGGCGTTACCCTGATCGATAATGCCCAAGTGACAAAGCAGGCCGCACTCATCCATCAGCCGGGTGAGGCGCGGCCGCGCCAGCTCGCGCAGGTCCATTTTGCTCAGCGCCTGCCCGGCCAGCTCCACCAGCTTGGTCCACAGGCAGTAGTTATCCTGATTATCCATACTGATGAAGCGCTGCTTTTTCAGCTCGCCCAGCAGCAGATACACCGTGCTTTTCGGGATCCCCAGCTCCGCTATTATCGTCGCCGCGCTGCAGGGGCCGATGCGGCCAATTAAATTGAGGATCTCAATCGCGCGGGTCAGCGCCGGGACTTTCGTTGATTCCAACATACTGGACTCCAATCCTGAATACTGGAATCAGTGTTGCGATTGTCCGGGCGGTAAAGTGTGAGCGACATCGCGAGGCAATCGTTTTCCCGTATACTGGACCGTTCGCAGCAGAAAATTGCGACTTAACGCACAGAATTTTTTCAGAAGAGTACAACAGGTTGGACGACCGGCGCCCCGAGGATACGGTGCGCCGGGGGGAATGACTTACAGCGAGAGGGAATCCACCACGTTAATCCAGCCATGTTCGCTGGCCAGCGGTTGGCCATTCAGCCAGCGACGCAGCATGTTTAACGCCATCATAGCGCAGACTTCCTGGCGTACCGCCAGGCTGTGGCGGGTGGCGCTAAACTTCACCCGCAGTGCGAAGGTGCCGTCCGGGGTGGCCAGGGCCACGTTAAGATGATCGTTTTCCTGACCGCTCACCGCCAGAGCCAGGCCGGCAAAATGGTTTATGCGCCGCTCGGCCGCCCAGCGGGCCGCCTGCGCCAGCGTCTCCTCCTGCGCCGGAACGACTTCGCTGGCCAGCAGCGGCGCGCCGGCGCGGGACAGCTGGAGCGCCAGCAGGCCGCTGGTAAACTGCTCGCTGAGCGTCAGGCTCAGCTGCCGCTCCTGCAGACAGCGGGCGATCTGCGCCGGTAACCCTTCCGTGCCTTCGAAAATCAGGCTGTCGCCAGCCACCTTACGCACCTCCGGCCACAGGGCCAGCATGGCGTCGCGCTGGTTGGCCGGTCCGGTTAGCTTGAGTTCAATGATCGGCATCGACGAGCGGTAACCCATCACCACGCCCGGAGGCAGCGTCAGCGGATTAAGACTTTGCGCCAGCTCGCTCTCCGAGCGGCCAAAGGTGGTCATACGCAGGCATACCGGCGGGTCCGGCAGCGTAAAGCGCTGGCGCAGGCGCGGTAAAATTTCCTGCTCGACCATCACCTTAAATTCAGAGGGGACCCCGGGAGTGAAAAACATCAGGCAGCGGTTGAGCTGGATGGCAAAGCCACAGGCCGTACCGACCGGGTTGTTGATCATCTCAGCGCTGGCCGGGATTTCCGCCTGCTTACGGTTGCTTTCCGCCATCGGCCTGCCGCGCTCAGCAAAAAAGCGGGTCATGGTTTCCAGCCACTCCGGATGCAAAATAAGCCCCTCGCCTTTCGCAGTGGCGGCGGCCAGCGCGCTCAGGTCGTCGCTGGTTGGGCCGAGGCCGCCGTTGACGATCAGCACATCCGCCTGTTCGCTGCGTTCGCGCAGAATCGCCACCAGCGCATCGAGATCGTCGCCAACGGTATTGCGGCGCGTTAACGGTAAACCCTGATTAAAAAAGAAATCCGCCAGCCATGCCGCATTGGTATCAATGATTTGACCATGCAACACTTCATCGCCGGTGGACAGCATTTCCACATTCAACATTGCTCACTCCTTGCCTGCCAGGTGAGAAATACTATAACGCAAAGCGGGATGCTGACGAGGAGGAAAATCTGGCGCAGCAAGAAGATGCCGCGCCGGAAGAGATTAGAAGCTGGCGCTGGCGCCGATGTATGGGCCGTCGGCGATGGTGTTATCGCGGTTGCCATCTTTGCCCGCCAGGTTCAGGTAACGGTAGCCGGCCTGGATGCTAAGCGGACGCATAATGGTCCAGCTGGCGCCGACGTTGGCTTCCTGGTAGCTATCAATGCCGCTGGAGAGCGAATCCGGAGAGTAGTAATAATCGCCGTACAGGCGGAAGCTGTCGCCGATTTTCCACTGCAGGCCGCCGCCGACCGCGGCCGCATAACCTTCATCGCCCTGTTTCGGATTGGTGTAAATACCTTTACCACCCACGGTCGCGAGGAACGGCCCCAGCGGAATATTGAGTCCCAGGCCTAAACCCGCGGCGTCGCCGTCGTTATCGCTGTGCAGCCAGTTACCCGAAACGGCCAGGCCGGTGGACTCGGTGCCGAAGCCGACGCCAAGGTTGGTGTAATGCTCGCCGGCTTCACCGGTAACGCTAATCGCATGGGCCGCCGAAGAAACCATCATCATGCCCGCCAGCGCCATAAAAATGCTTTTTTTCATTATTTACTCTATCCAGAAAATTAAAATCAAAGAAGTCCCGAAAAAACCTGAAAATTCTACTGCGCACCCATCAGGAATCAATGACCTGGCGAAATGAATTTTCACAAGAGTGTAACCAGTTGCGTATTTTTACGGCATCGAGCGTTGCCAGAACCACGAACAGCCTATTCAACGCCAGTAATATTCATGTTTATTATGATTAACGCTGACACATTGACGAAAACAGAGAGCTGGCGCCGCACGATCGGCGCGGCGCGGGTGGATAAGGGAATAATTAATGCTGCAGCCGGGCCAGACATTCCGGGGCGAGGCCGGTCAGTTTCGCCACCAGCGACAGGTCGAGTCCGTTAGCAAGCATCGCCCGGGCGATACGCTCCGCGGTCTGCTGCTCACCTTGCTCGATACCTTGCTGTAGACCTTGTTCAAGACCTTGCTTTAATCCTTGCTGATGGCCGCGTTGTTCCAGAAACTGGGCAATATTCATTAGCGTCTCCTTATGCGGCCGCCGGGGGACGTTTTGCGCAAGATGGCGCAAAAAAGCAACCGGATCGGCGGCGTTTCCTGCCTGTAATAAATAGTGCAACAGCGTCTTAAGCTGCCTGCGGCTAGTGTATCCCAGCGCCAGGAGCCTGACCAGCTGCTCATGCAGGTCCATCAAATCCCGCTGGCGAATATGCTTCTGCAGCAGCTCCAGCATCGCCACGCGCCGGTGGCGCATGATTTCATCGTCCGGGGTGCTAGTGATATCAATTAAGGGAAAATCTTCACCATAGATCCGCCGCGCGATGTCCGGATCGGCAAAGCCTGCCAGCCAGCACATCGGGTAAGGCCAGGGAGAAACGCGACCATGATAAAACAGCAGCGGGATAACCAGCGGCAGCTGCGTATGCCCTTTATCCAGATGACGCTGCATCGCGGCTATCGCATAGCGCATCAGGCGAAATGCCATATGGCGGTCCGCCGAGCTTTGGTGCTCTAGCAACAGATAGATATAGCCCTCCCCCGCCTGCGTTTGCAGCGAGTAAAGGATATCGGAATGACTCGCCCGCAGTTCGTCGTCGATAAAGCTCCCGGACTCCAGCCGCAGCGTGTTCAGGTTACATAACGCGCGCAGCGGTGCGGGAAGGTGAATGTCCAGAAAATCCCTGGCCGTCGCCCGATGCGACAGCAGGTGTTTAAATACAGCATCGTGGGGGGAATTCGTCGCCCTTTCCATGGCGGTGCTCCATACAATCATTTTCGCTTAACGTAGCACTCAACAAGACCTGAACTGTATTTCGCTTGCAGTTTACCGAGGCGGCTCGCAAACTATTTCACCAGCATACCGCCCCATCCCTCTGCAGGAGAAAACCCATGCGCCAAAGGACGATTGTTTGCCCGCTGATCGAGAATGAAGGCCATTATCTGCTTTGCAAAATGGCCGCCGACCGCGGGGTTTTTCCCGGGCAATGGGCCTTATCCGGCGGCGGCGTGGAGCCAGGGGAACGTATTGAAGAGGCGCTGCGGCGGGAAATACGCGAAGAGCTCGGCGAAAAACTCATCCTTACCCATATCGCGCCATGGTGCTTTCGCGACGATACCCGCGTCAAAACCTACCCCGACGGGCATCAGGAAACGATCTACATGATCTATCTCATCTTCGACTGCGTGAGCGCCAATCGCGATGTGACGATCAACGAGGAGTTTGACGATTACGCCTGGGTCAAAGCCGAAGATCTCAAAAACTACGATCTTAATGCCGCCACCCGCGTTACTCTCAGCCTGAAAGGGCTACTTTAGTCCAGCATACCGCGTTCAACCCACCCGGCGTTATGCCGCGGGATAATGCGGGTGGCTACGATACGGTCGCATGCGTCTGCTGCCTGACCCACTCGCACAGCGCCCGGCGCGAAATCTTAATCCCGCCGTTTTTTAACGTTTCCGGCAACCGCAGCCAACGCACCGGCTGCTGAAAACGCGCTAACCGCTCAGCGCTCCATGCCGCCAGCGCGCTCAACTCGCAGCCGTCATCGCATTCCACCACCGCTACCGGGCGCTGGCCGTATTCCGCATCATCCAGCGGCACGATAAACACCTGCTGTACCTGTGGATGGGCGAGTATCACACGCTCGACCTCTTCCGGTTGAATACCTTCTCCACCGCTAAAAAAGAGGTTATCCAGTCGCCCAACAATCGTCAGCCGACCGTTATGCAATGCTCCGCGATCGCGCGTCGCGAACCAACCTTCATTGTTGGTTAATGACAACAATTGACCATCCCGCCAGTAGCCTGCGGCCATACTCGACGCCCGCAGCCAGATCTCGCCGGCGACTATTTTCACCTCTCGCCCCGGCAGCGCTTCGCCAACATCCGCAGCGCCGTCGGCCTCTTTGGCACACACGGTGGAGGCGAATTCGGTGAGGCCATAGCCGCAGAAGCTGCGTATGCCCTGCTTTCGCGCCCGTTCAGTCAATTCGACCGGGATCGACGCGCCGCCGAGCAGCACCGCCTTGAGGGAAACCGCAGCATCATCATTCAGCAGGCGCCATAGCTGAGTCGGCACCAGCGAAGCATGGGTACAGCCGTGCAGCATCTGCGCCAGCGGCTGTTTGTCACGTACCGTGAGTCGCGCGCCGGCCAGCAGCCAGCGCCAGACGATCCCCTGACCGGAGACATGGAACAACGGCAGCGACAGCAGCCAGTCATCTCCTGCGGCAAACGGCATCAGCGCCAGCACGCCAGCCGCGCTGGCCAGATGGGCGTTGGCGCTATGTACCGCCGCTTTCGGCAGGCCGGTTGAACCGGAGGTCAACGTCATCGACACCAACCGATCGCCATGCCAACAAACGGCACAAGCGCCTTCTGCCGCCTGCAGAGTTAACGCCGGTAAATTCCCCGGCAGCGTATCACCGTTAAGCACCAGTTGATGCTGTACGGTTAACGCAGGCAGCAGTTCCTGCAGCAACACCGCTGGCAGCTGCGGATTCAGCGGCAGCACCCGCGCCCCGCACTGTAGCAGCGCCAGCCATGCCAGCAGAGTTTCCGGCTGGTTATAGGCCCGGATCGCCACGCCCTGCCCTTCCATTACGCCCTGCGCGGCAAAACCAGACGCCAGCGCGTCAACCCGCGCGCATAGCTCCCGCCAGGTCAGCGGCTGGTTATTCAGACGTAAGGCGAGGGCCTCTCCGCGCCGCTGATGCCAATGCCGCCAGGGCCAGTCGTTAAAGGTCACAGCAGCGGCTCCAGCGCATCAATGTTGAGCACCGGCAGCGTACTTTCGGGCCACGGCCGTACCAGCTGGGCGCCCATCAGCGCCAGCGTATCCAGCCCAGGAATAGTCTGCGGCGTCAGCCAGGCGGCAATCCGCGCCAGCTGGGTCAAGCCGAGACTGGACTCGATCGACGAGCTGATCACTACGCTCAACCCCAGCGCATGCGCCGCGGCGACCTGTTGCTGCACCTTCTGCAAACTGCCGGTTAGCGTCGGTTTGATCACCACCGCACGCACCCCCGGCTCGGCGACAAAGCGGAAATCCGCCTCGCGCAGGCTTTCATCCCAGGCGATAGCGATCCCTGTCTCGCGGCTAAAGGCCCGAGAATCCTCCCGCGTTTTGCAAGGTTCTTCAAGAAAAGCAATGCGCTGGCGGTACGCCGGATTAACGTATTTGGCGAACTGTTGCGCTTTGAGCGGCGTCCAGGCGCGGTTGGCATCGAGCCGCAGCTGCAGGTCGGGGATCGCCTCCAGCAGCAGATTGACCACCATACCGTCGCGGACCGCCTCCCAGAGGCCAACTTTGACCTTAGCGACCTTCTCGCCGGGCATCGCCGCCAGTCTGGCGAATAGCTCATCCGGATCGCCGGAGCAGAGCGGCGCCGCGCGATAATCCGCGGCCTGCGGTAGTTCGCCGCCAAGCTCCGCCTGCGCGCAGCTGATGCCAAACGCGACGGAGGGCTGCGTGGGAAGCGGCGGCTCGGCGCCGTCGCGCCAGGCCTGTGCCCACGCTAACAGCGCCATTTGCGCCTCTTCCAGCGTCTCGACACTGAATCCCGGCAGGGGAGAAATTTCGCCCCAGCCTTCGCGTTCCCCCTCCTGCAGGCGGATGAACAGCCCGTCGCGGGTTTTTAACCGCCGCTCGCGCAGCACCACGCCCGCGTCCATCGGTATCTGCCAGCGGTAAACCTGCGAAACGCGCATTATGGATTCCGTTTAAATTTGCTGAAGTCCGGCTGACGTTTCTGGTTGAAGGCGTTGCGTCCTTCCTGCCCCTCTTCCGTCATATAGAACAGCATGGTGGCGTTGCCCGCCAGCTCCTGCAGACCAGCCTGGCCGTCGCAGTCGGCGTTCAGCGCCGCTTTCAGGCAGCGCAAGGCCATCGGGCTGTTCTGCAGCATTTCACGACACCAGCGCACGGTCTCTTTTTCCAGATCCGCCAGCGGTACCACGGTATTCACCAGCCCCATGTCCAGCGCCTGCTGAGCGTCATACTGGCGGCACAGGAACCAGATTTCGCGCGCTTTTTTCTGCCCGACGATCCGCGCCATATAGGAGGCGCCCCAGCCGCCGTCGAAAGAGCCGACTTTTGGCCCGGTCTGGCCGAAGATGGCGTTTTCCGCCGCGATAGTCAGATCGCACATCATATGTAGCACGTGACCGCCGCCGATAGAGTAGCCGGCCACCATCGCGACCACCGGTTTCGGGCAGGTGCGGATCTGACGCTGGAAGTCGAGCACGTTAAGATGATGAACGCCGGAGTCGTCCTGATAGCCGCCGTAGTCGCCGCGGACTTTCTGGTCGCCGCCGGCGCAGAAGGCTTTCTCACCTTCACCGGTCAGCACGATGACGCCGATATTGTCGTCATAGCGGGCATCCGCCAGCGCCTGGATCATCTCTTTGACGGTCAGCGGGCGGAAGGCGTTGCGCACCTGCGGACGATTAATGGTGATTTTGGCAATCCCGTCAGTCGATTTGTGATAGCGAATATCGGTATAGCCTTCGGAGCAATCGTGCCATTCAACGGGGGCGTAGAGCATTGCTTCATCAAGAGAGATCATAGAATGTCCTTCAGTTAACTTGCCAGAATCTGCGCCAGACAGGCAATCACCGCCGCCGGGTTGTCCCGGTGCGCGTTGTGTCCGGCATGGTGAATAAGATGGAGATCCGCCGCGAGCGTCTGCGCGATGGCGCGAAACTTCGCGTCGCGCTCGCCGCACAGGTAGTGAAAAGGAAAATCGCGCGCCTGCAGAGACGCGCGCAGATCGGCCTGCGCGGCAAGGGAGGTTGCCTGCAGCATCGCCGCCAGCGTCGCGCCGTTGTTCCGGCTGCGTAAGGCGACCAATGACTCACGCTGCGCGGCATTCAGCGAAGCGAAGACCGGCTGCTGATACCAGTCGGCAAAGACCTGCTCAAGCGGCTCGCGGCGAAAACGTTCCGCCCAGGCGCTGTCATTGCTGCGCCGCGCCTGCCGCGCCTCTACATCCTGCAGGCCCGGATGGCCGCCTTCAACGATCAGCCCGCGCATGCCTGCGCGCGGCTGGCTGGCGAAGTTCATTGCCACCCGGCCGCCCAGCGAGTAGCCGATCAGCCAATACTTATGTATGTTGTAACTATTAAACGTAGACTGCAGCAAGGTATTGACCCCGGCAAAGTCCTGCACCGCGATATCCGCGGAGCCGCCGTGCCCCGGCAGATCGAGGTACAGCCGCGGCCAGGCGGGAAAGACGTCGCCCACTTTCCGCCACTCGTTGCGGTCGCCGGAAAAACCGTGCAGAAACACCAGCCAGGGATAGCCCGGCTGGCCGTTGTCGACAGCAGCGCTGAGGATCACAGGCGACTTACCTGCGCCAGCAGCTGCTGGAGGGTCTGCGCGCCGTCGGTCTCATTGACCGCCAGCTCAATCACCGTCGCCCCCGCCCTGCGCCAGGCGCCGGCCAGCGCCTCATCCAGCGACGGCCAGTCATCAGGACGATGATAGGCCAGGCCGAACATCGCCGCCGCGTGGCTGAAATCCACGTCCTGCGGCATTAAATAGAACTGACGGCGTTCGTCCTGCGGCGTCGGCAGCATAGAAAAAATCTGCCCGCCGTTGTTATTCACCACGATCAGCACCAGCGGCGCCGACGCCTGGCGCAGCAGGGCCAGCGAGTTGAGATCGTAGAGCGCGGAGAGATCGCCAACGATGGCCAGCGTCGGTCGGGCGCTGGCGCGCTGCACGCCGGCCGCAGTGGCGATCAGGCCATCGATGCCGCTGGCGCCGCGGTTGCTGTAGACCGGATACCCGGCCGGTAGCTGCGCCAGGGCGTCGATCAGGCGCACCACCAGGCTGTTGCCAACAAACAATTGGCCCTGCTCCGGCAGATAGCCCCGAATACGCTGCGCCAGCTGCGCTTCGCCAAAAGGCTCGTTGCTGGCGACCGCAGCCTGCCACGCCTGCCCGGCAAGCTGTGGGATCACCGTCGCCCACGGCTGGCGTTTCTCCGCCGGATGTAATTCGAGCCAGCGCTCAACGCTTGAGAGCAGACGGCGACCGCGGTGCTGCGCCGGGTCGAGGCGACCGGGCAGATTATCCACCAGCCAGTATTCATCCGGCTCGCAGGTCGCCTGCCACTGGAGCACGCGTTTGCCGGTCAGGCTGCTGCCGAGTTGCACGACGATCTGCGCCTGCGCCAGCTCGCTGACCGCTTTGCCGTTGCCCAGCCACAGGTCGGCGCACGGCAGCGGCTGCCCGGTCTGCGACAGGACATCGCCGATCAGCGGCCAGCCGAGGGTCTGCGCCCACTCAGCGACCTTTTTCCCTTCCGCGGCACTCATTCTGCCCGCCACGACGACGCCGCGTTTTTGTCGCCAGAAGAACCAGTCGCGCTGCTTCTCGCTCTCTAACTGCAGCGCCTGGCGCAGCCAGGGTTTGTCGCTCTGCCACCAGTTGCCGAGCTGCTGCTGCCACTCCACGCCGGTCTCATCCATATCACCATACAGCGGTTCAGCGAACGGACAGTTAATATGTACCCCGCCGGCGTGCAGCGCCCCCAGCGCCTGGTCGATGGTTGAGACCAGCCAGCGGGCAGGAATATCCTGCGAGGGACGCGGCAAAGAAATCGTCTGCGCAGGATGGGAGGCAAACATCCCCGGCTGGCGGATAGCCTGGTTCGCGCCGCAGTCGATCAGCTCCGGCGGACGGTCGGCGGTCAACAGGATCAGCTTTTCACCGGTGAGCCCTGCCTCAATCAGCGCCGGATAGAGGTTTGCGGTGGCGGTCCCGGAGGTGACTATCACCGCCACCGGCTGCCGGCTGGCCTTCGCCAGGCCGAGCGCCAGGTGGCCGAGGCCGCGTTCGTCGAAATGGGTATGATGGATAAAGGCGCGGTTTTCCGCCGCCGCCAGGGTTAAGGGTGTCGAGCGCGAGCCCGGCGCGATGCAGATATGCTGCACGCCATGGCGCGTTAAAGCTTCCAGGATCACCGCCGCCCAGCGTCGGTTAAATGCGCTTACTGACATGAAATTGTCCGGTATCAAATATTGATGCTAAGTATAGATAAGGCAAAGTGACGTCGTTTTGATATGCATCGTCATTCAAGCTTTATGGACACAGCAGCGAGCGCAGCCCGGCCGCTTTGTTGTCTATCTCCTGCCACTCCTGCTGTGCATCAGAGCCGCTGACGATCCCCGCCCCGGCATACAGCCGCAGGGTGTCGTGGTTCACTTTCGCCGAACGCAGCGCCACGCAAAACTCGCTTTGCGCCAGTGACAGATACCCGGCGGACCCGGCGTACCATTCGCGGGAAAACGGTTCATGACGCTGAATGAACGCCAGCGCCGCCCGGCGCGGCAGGCCGGCCACCGCGGCGGTGGGCTGCAGCTGCAGCAGACAGCGGCTGTCGTCAGGCGCCGCCAGCTCGGTCCAGATGCAGCGTCGGAGATGCTGCACCTTACGCAGCCTCACCACCTGCGGCGGCAGGACGTCCAGCGTCGAGGCCTCACTCTGCAGGCGCTGGCAGATATCCTCTACCACCAGCAGGTTTTCCCGCTGGTTTTTGTCGTCTTTCATCAACCAGTCGGCCAGTTGCTGCGCCTTCGCGTCTTCCTGATGGTTCGCGACGGTCCCCGCCAGCGCTTCGGTGCGCAGCAGCGCGCCGCGCCGGCGCCACAGCCGTTCCGGCGTGGAGCCGAAAAATGCCTGCCGGGCATTGAACGCCATCAGGAAATGAAAACAGTTAAGATTGCTGCGCCGGCTAGCCGCCATGATGCTCACGGCGTCCAGCGGGGCGGCAAACTGCAGGTCGGTTGCCCGCGCCAGCACTACTTTATCCATTTCACCGGCGCTGATCGCCTTAGTCGCCCGCGCAATCATTGCCTGCCATTGAGGATAGTCGGATGAGTGGCGCTCGCTCAGCAACGGCGGTATGGCGCCGGGAGTCGCCTGAGTGGTTGTCAGGCTGGCGAGAAACGCGCGGGCCGTCGCGGCATCCTCACGCAGGGAGATATCACTATGCAGCACCAGCCGCAGCACGGCCCTGCCGCCGCACCGGCGCCACTCCAGACGCGGCAGCGCCAGGCTGCCCTGCTGCGGTTCAAACGCATTCAGGCCGCAGATACGCAGATCCTGCCGGCCGACCTGGCGTAAAAAGCGGTTCGCCGCGTCGAGCGAGAAAAAGGTTTTTACCGCCCCCAGCGTCGCCAGTTCCTCATCGCCATTGCGCTGCTGCCAGTAAAACTGCGGCCATTGCGCCTGCTGGCCGCACCATAGTAGCGGATCGAAGGCATCATTCAGCGGAAAAGCAACATCGATAATTCGCGTGCCGGGCAAGTCTGGAAAAGACTCGCCCAGGCCGTCTTGCAAACGGGCCAGCGCAGTGGAAACAGACAGCACGCAAACCTCCACGGTAGTAAAACCCCACATTATAAGGGGTTCGACGGCGGAATAGCAGTACCCATGATGAGGGAGCGGGTTTTATCTTACCCGCTCGCCGGGCCAGAGCTGCGTGTGGACGAGGGTGCAGAGGAGTCAGACAGCGCGCTTTTCTCGCGCCATGCCAATGTGGGGGATGCCATCCTCATCATAGACCTCGGTCACCGGCGTAAAACCAAAGTGGGCGTAAAAGGATTGCAGGTGCGCCTGCGCCCCGAGGTAAATCGCCTTTTGCGGCCAGTGCTGCTGACAGCTGGCCAGCGCCTGCTCCATCAGCTGATAGCCGAGCTTCGCACCACGGGCGGCGGGGCTGACGATGACCCGGCCAATCACCACCGGCGCAAACTCCTCTTCGCTTTTGAGGATCCGCGCGTAGGCCACCAGTTCGCCATCGCGCCAGCCGAGCAGATGGCGATTTTCACCAACCAAATCATCGCCGTCGACATCCTGATAGACGCACTGCTGCTCTACGACAAAGACTTCACTGCGCAATTTCAGCAGCGCATACAGCTGGGGAACGGTGAGTTCACTATGGTGGAGATCCTGCCAGGTCATCATCTGCTGCTCCTTATTGATATACTGATACTTTGCGACTCGCCCTGAGGACACTGGACGATGGAATTAACTTTTTTGGGGACATCCGCCGGGGTGCCGACCCGCACGCGTAATATGACGTCGATAATACTGAATTTGCAACAGCCGACCCGCGCCGAAATGTGGTTGTTTGACTGCGGCGAAGGGACCCAGCATCAGTTTCTTCACACGCCCTACCATCCCGGCAAACTGAATAAGATTTTTATTACCCATCTGCACGGCGACCACCTGTTCGGCCTGCCCGGTCTGCTGTGCAGCCGCTCGATGCAGGGAAACTCTCTGCCCCTCACCCTCTACGGGCCAAAAGGACTCAAAGAGTTTGTTGAGACCGCGCTGCGCCTGAGCGGTTCGTGGACCGACTATCCGCTCACCATCATCGAAGTCGGCCCTGGTCTGGTGTTCGACGAAGAGGGCTATCGGGTCACCGCGTATCCGCTCAGCCATCCGGTGGAGTGCTATGGGTATCGCATTGCGCAGCATGACAAGCCCGGCACCCTCGACGCCGCCCAGCTGATTGCCGATGGCGTACCTCCCGGGCCGCTGTTCCATCAACTCAAGCGCGGACAGCGCGTCGAGCTGGCAGATGGCCGGGTCATCGACGGCAGCCGCTATCTGGGGCCAGCGACCCCGGGTAAAACGCTGGCCATCTTCGGCGATACCGCCCCCTGCCCGCAGGCGCTGGAGATGGCTCGCGGGGCGGATGTGATGGTCCACGAAACCACCCTTGAGCAGGCGATGGCGGAGAAAGCCAATAGCCGCGGCCACTCTTCCAGTCAGCAGACCGCGGCGCTTGCCAAAGAAGCGGGGGTCGGTACGCTGATCGCCACCCACTTTAGCTCGCGCTACGATGCCGAAGGCTGTCTGCGTATGCTGGCGGAATGCCGGGAGATTTTCCCTAACACGCTGCTGGCGGAAGACTTTATGGTCTACAAGATGGCGTAAAATCCGGGCATAAAAAAACCGCCATCCCGGCGGTTTTTTATTGAGTCAATCAACTTACATCAGCGGCGTCGCCAGCTGCACGATGCTAATCAGCGGCTGCGGCCAGATACCGAGCACCAGCACCAGCAGCGCGGAGATCAGCACCACGATACCGCCGGCGCTGTACTGCCAGTTTGACGGCGCATCGCGATTCAGCTGCTCCGGCGCGCTCAGGTACAGGCTCACTGCCACGCGCAGGTAGTAGTAGAGACCGATCGCCGAGCCGACAACCACCGCGGCAACCAGCCACCACAGATGCGCATGCACACCGACGGCCAGCACGTAGAACTTACCGATAAAGCCGAGGGTCATCGGGATACCGGCCAGGGAGAGCATCATCACCGTCATCACAGCCGACAGGATCGGACGGTGCCAGAACAGGCCGCGGTAGGAGAACAGCGAGTCAGCATCCGGACCGCGGTACGGGCTGGACATCAGGCTGACCACGCCGAACGCGCCGAGGCTGCTGAACAGATAACCGGCCAGGTAGACGCCAACGGCTTCCATCGACATTTCGCCGCTCTGCAGGGCGATTAACGCCACCAGCAGATAGCCGAGATGGGAGATGGAAGAGTAACCGAGCAGGCGCTTAATGTTGGTCTGGCTCAGCGCCATCAGGTTACCGAAGATGATAGAGGCGAAGGCGATCAGGCCCAGCACCACGCGTACCGCTTCGCTGTTGCCCACCGGCATGTACAGGAACAGACGCATCACTACGCCGAAGATAGCGATCTTGCTGGCGGTCGCCAGGAAGGTGGAGACCGGCGCAGGCGCCCCCTGGTAAACGTCCGGCGTCCACAGGTGGAACGGCACCAGCGACAGTTTAAAGCCAAGACCGACGATCATCAGACCGAGGCCCGCCAGCAGCAGCGGCTCGTGCAGCATGTTGTCCGCCAGGCTTTTGCCCAGCGCGAGGAAGGACAGGTTGCCGGAGTTCGCATACACCAGCGCCATACCGAACAGCAGGAAGGACGAAGCTGCCGCGGAGAGGATGGTGTATTTGATGCTCGCTTCCAGCGAACGCTTCTGGCGGAAGGCGTAACCAACCAGGCCGAACAGCGGCAGCGAAATCAGCTCAATACCGAGGAACAGCGCCGCCAGATGATTCGCACCGGCCAGCAGAATGCCGCCCAGGGCGGCGATCAGCACCAGCAGGTAGAACTCTTCTTTGTTGTCCTTGTAACCCTCAAGCCACGGGTAGGCGAAAGTACAGGTCGCGAGGCTCGCCAGCAGCACCAGACCGGTGTAAAGCATGGCGTAGCCGTCAACGCGGATCAGCGGCGTGACGTCCATCGCCCCGTTCTGGCCGACGAACCAGAGCGAGACCAGCGCGGCGTTAAGTCCAAGAACCGACAGCGTGGCATTGAGAAAATGATTGCGTCGCCACGCAATGGAGAGCATCACAACCACCACCGTCAAGCCGACGATCAGCAGCGGTAGCAGTGCGATCAGTTGTTGTGGAGTTATTGTCATGGCGAATTACGGCCTTGTAGTAGAAACAGAATTAACAAACCACTGCTGAATGTTGCTCATCGCAGCATGCGAGGTGTCGAGGATCGGCTGCGGGAAGAAGCCCAACAGCACCAGCAGCACCACCAGCAGCAGGATGATAGACAGTTCACGCAGGGACATCCCCGGCAACTCTTTCGCCGCCACTTCGCTCTTCGCTTTACCGAAGTAAGCGCGATGTAACATCGACAGCGAGTAAACGGACGCGAATACCAGACCAAAGGTGGAGATGACGGTGATCGTCGGCACCACTTTATAGCTGCCGAACAGGATCATAAATTCGCCGACGAAGTTACCGGTGCCCGGCATCCCCAGGGTGGCGACAGCGAAGAACATCGACATCGCCGGCAGCCATTTAATTTTGCTCCACAAGCCGCCCATCTGGCGCATATCGCGGGTGTGCAGACGTTCGTACAGCTGGCCGCACAGAATGAACAGACCCGCCGCGGACAGACCGTGAGCAATCATCTGGATCACCGCTCCCTGATAGGCCAGCTGGCTGCCGGTGTAGATAGCAATCAGCACGAAGCCCATGTGGGACACGGAGGTGTAGGCGATCAGGCGTTTAATATCGGTCTGGGCGAAGGCCATCCACGCGCCGTAGAAGATACCAATCACGCCCAGCCACATGGCGATGGGTGCAAACTCGGCGGAGGCATTCGGGAACAGCGGCAGCGCAAAGCGCAGCAGACCGTAGGCGGCGGTTTTCAGCAGGATCCCCGCGAGGTCGACAGAGCCGGCGGTCGGCGCCTGGGAGTGAGCGTCCGGCAGCCAGCCGTGCAGCGGCACCACCGGCATTTTCACCGCGAAGGCGATGAAGAAGCCGAGCATCAGCAGGTATTCCACGCCGTGAGACATTGGGGTTTTCAGCAGATCTTCATAGTTGAAGGTCCACACGCCGGTGGCGTTGAAGTGGACGAAGGCCAGCGCCAGAATGGCAATCAGCATCACCAGGCCGCTCGCCTGGGTATAGATGAAGAACTTGGTGGCCGCTGTGATGCGCGTTTTACCGTCCGAGGCTTTGTGGCCCCACAGCGCGATCAGGAAGTACATCGGCACCAACATCATTTCCCAGAAGAAGAAGAACAGGAACATGTCGATGGCGAGGAACACGCCGATAACGCCGCCCAGGATCCACATCAGGTTGAGGTGGAAGAAGCCCTGGTATTTTTCGATTTCACGCCACGAACAGAGCACCGCCAGCACGCCGAGGAGACCGGTCAGCACCACCATCAGCAGCGACAGGCCGTCGATCGCCAGATGGATGCTAATGCCGAAGCGTGGGATCCACGGCAGCACGAATTCCGACTGCCATTGCGGAATACCCGCGGATTGCGTCAGAGAATAGCCGCCCTGCATCCACAGCTGCAGGCCAAGCACCAGCGTCAGTCCCATGGTAATCAGCGCGATCCAGCGCGGCACTTTCACGCCAAAGCGTTCGGTCTGCCAGCACAGGAAGCCGCCGATAAAGGGAATTAATATTAGCCAGGGTAGTAACATGGCGATTTTTATTCCTTGTTAAAGTCCCGTTCAGGACCGATTTTCAACGAATTCGACTACATTCACGTTTGAGTGCGGTTTGTTGTGTCGGGTGGCGCTTCGCTTACCCGACCTACGGTCTCGTAGGCCCGGTAAGCGAAGCGCCACCGGGCAAAACCGCGCGATCAAATCAACGCAATACCATCAGCAGCGCCAGCACCACCACCGCGCCGATGCTCATTGAAGCCACATACCAGCGCAGATAACCGTTCTCGCTCACCAGCAGGCCTTTGCCTGCGAAGCGGGAAAGGATCGCCGGGATATTCATCAACGAGTTCAGCGGATCGCGTTTCAGCAGCCAGGCAATACCGAGGAATGGTTTTACGAACACCTTGTCGTATAACCAGTCGAAGCCCCAGGCATGGAACCACCAGGTACCGAAGAAGCGGCCAGGCGCACTGTTGGCGATGGAGGTCACCAGCGTGCGTTTGCCCAGCCACAGCCATGCAGCGATCAGAATCCCGGCAATGGCGATGATCCCGGAGGCAATCTCCAGCGTCATCACGCTACCGTGGGCGAGCTCAGTGGTCTGCGGCAGTACGCCTTCCAGCGGCGGCACAATCAGCGCGCCAACGAAGGTGGATAGTACCAGCAGCACAATCAGCGGCAGATGATGGGTAATCCCCTTCCCTGCGTGCGCGTGAATTTGCTCTTTACCGTGGAATACGATGAAAATCATCCGGAAGGTGTACAGCGAGGTCATAAAGGCGCCGACCAGGCCTGCCACCATCAGATTGATATGGCCATTGGCCATCGCGCCTGCCAGAATCTCATCCTTACTGAAGAAGCCTGCGGTGATAAGCGGCAGTGCGGACAGCGCCGCGCCCCCCACCAGGAAGCAGACGTATACCAGCGGAATCGATTTGCGCAGGCCGCCCATCTTGAAGATGTTCTGTTCGTGATGGCAGGCCAGAATGACCGAACCAGACGACAGGAACAGCAGCGCTTTAAAGAACGCGTGAGTCATCAGGTGGAAAATCGCCGCGTCCCATGCCTGCACGCCCAGCGCGAGGAACATGTAGCCAATCTGGCTCATGGTAGAGTAGGCGAGAACGCGTTTGATATCGGTCTGCACCAGCGCGGCGAAGCCCGCCAACACCAGGGTGACCGCCCCGACGATACCGACCAGATGCAGCACTTCCGGCGTCATCAAGAACAGGCCGTGGGTACGGGCGATCAGATAGACGCCCGCGGTGACCATGGTCGCGGCGTGGATCAGCGCAGAGACCGGCGTCGGACCCGCCATCGCATCGGCAAGCCACGTTTGCAGCGGCAGCTGGGCGGATTTACCGACCGCGCCGCCAAGCAGCATCAGCGTCGCCCACTGCAGCGTGGTGCTGCCGTTAGCGAAGTGCTGCGGCGCCAGCTCCACCATTTCGCGGAAGTTCAGGGTGCCCAGTTCGTTATAAAGAATGAACAGCGCGAAGGCGAGGAACACGTCGCCGACGCGGGTCACCACAAACGCTTTCATCGCTGCGGCGCCGTTCTTCGGATCGGTGTAGTAGAAACCGATCAGCAGGTAAGAACAGAGGCCCACGCCTTCCCAACCGAGGTACATCAGCAGCAGGTTATCGGCCAGTACCAGAACCACCATGCTGGCGATAAACAGGTTGGTATAGGCGAAGAAGCGGGAATATCCCTCTTCACCGCGCATGTACCAGGAGGCGAACATGTGGATCAGGAAGCCGACGCCGGTAACTACGGAGAGCATGGTCAGCGACAGGCCGTCCAACACCAGGTTGAAGCCGATGTTGAAATCACCGACCGACATCCAGGTCCACAGCGGCACGCTGACCGCCTGTTTGCCGTTAGCGAAAAAGTCGACACCAACGTACGCGGTGACCAGCGCCGCCAGGCCTACCGAGCCCATGCCAACGGTGGCGGAAAGATTTTCCGACCAGCGCCCGCGGGAGAAGGCCAGCAGCACAAAGCCAATCAATGGCAAAAGAATGGTTAAGGCAAGCATGTTCATCCACGCAACTCACTTACTGAATCGATGTTCAGGTTCTGGCGGCGACGATGGAGCTGCAGCAGCAGCGCCAGGCCGATACTCGCTTCCGCAGCCGCGAGGCTGATGGCGAGGATATACATTATCTGACCATCTGCCTGACCCCAGTAGCTACCCGCCACCACAAAGGCCAGCGCGGCGGCGTTAATCATGATTTCCAGGCTAATCAACATAAACAGCAGATTGCGGCGGATCACCAGCCCCGTCAGACCAAGCACAAACAGGATGGCCGCGAGGATCAGTCCATGTGTTAAGGGGATCATGCGTGTTCCTCCGTTTTTCGTTTGTCGCTGTCGTTCAGACGGTTGCTCAGCACCTCGCCGGCGCGCTCTTCGCGGCCAATGTGGAAGGCAACCACCAGGCCCGCCAGCAGCAGCATGGAGGCCAGCTCCACCGCCAGGACGTACGGCCCAAACAGCGCAATGCCCACTTCTTTGGCGTTAATCGCCGCACCGTCGATACCCTGGTCGTTAATGCCCAGGATGGCGTAAACGATAACCACCAGCAGCACCGCGGAGAGGATGGCCGGGCCAATCCAGATCCCCGGCTGCAGCCACTTGCGCTCCTGTTCGATCTCGGTGCCGCCCAGGTTGAGCATCATCACCACGAAGACGAACAGCACCATAATGGCCCCGGCGTAGACGATGATTTCCAGCGCTCCGGCGAAGTACGCGCCCAGCGAGAAGAACACCCCGGCAATCGCCAGCAGCGAAATAATCAGGTACAGCAGCGCATGCACCGGATTGGTGTGGGTGACGACCCGCAAGGTTGCGAGGATGGCTATCAGGCCACAGATATAAAAAGCGAATTCCATTGCCCCTCTCCTTACGGTAACAGGCTCTTGACGTCGATTGGCTTAGCTTCATTTTCCGCTTCGCCCTTATCTTTGCCGTCGATTGCCATACCCGCCATCCGGTAGAAGTTATATTCCGGGTATTTGCCCGGACCGGAAATCAGCAGATCCTCTTTTTCGTACACCAGATCCTGACGCTTGTATTCACCCAGCTCGAAGTCCGGGGTCAACTGGATCGCCGTGGTCGGGCACGCTTCTTCGCACAGGCCGCAGAAGATGCAGCGTGAGAAGTTGATGCGGAAGAACTCCGGATACCAGCGGCCGTCTACCGTCTCTGCTTTCTGCAGCGAGATACAGCCCACCGGGCAGGCTACCGCACACAGGTTACAGGCGACGCAGCGCTCTGCACCGTCCGGATCGCGGGTCAGCACGATGCGGCCGCGATAGCGCGGCGGCAGGTAGACCGGCTCTTCCGGATACATCCGGGTTTCACGTTTGGCGAAGGCATGCAGGCCAATCATCCAGATACTACGGACCTGGGTGCCGAACCCCACCAATAATTCTTTTAAGGTCATGTTCAATTCACCCCTTATTGCGCCTGCCAGAGAATGACAGCCGCCGTTACCAACAAGTTGACCAGCGTTAACGGCAGGCATACCTTCCAGCCAAAGGACATTACCTGGTCATAGCGCGGACGCGGTAATGATGCGCGGATCAAAATGAACATCATCATGAAGAACGCGGTTTTCAGCGCGAACCAGATGAAAGGAGGTAACCACGGGCCATTCCAGCCGCCGAAGAACAGCGTGACGATCAGCGCTGAAACGGTGACGATACCGATGTATTCCCCGACGAAGAACAGACCGAATTTCATGCCGGAATATTCAATGTGGTAACCATCGGCCAGTTCCTGCTCCGCTTCCGGCTGGTCGAACGGGTGACGGTGACATACCGCCACGCCGGCGATGGCGAAAGTCACGAAGCCGAAGAACTGCGGGATAACGTTCCACAGATGCGCCTGGTTGTTAACGATATCGGTCATATTGAATGACCCCGCCTGCGCCACCACGCCCATCAGGGAGAGACCGAGAAACACTTCGTAGCTCAGGGTCTGCGCGGAAGCACGCATCGCCCCCAGCAGCGAGTATTTGTTATTGCTCGACCAACCGGCGAACAGCACCGCGTAGACCGCCAGGCCTGCCATCATCAGGAAGAAGAGGATGCCGATGTTCAGGTCGGCCACCACCCACGTCGGGCTAACCGGCACGATAGCGAAGGCCAGCAGCAGCGAGGTAAAGGCGATAACCGGCGCCAGAGTAAAGATCACGCGATCGGAGAAGCGCGGGATCCAGTCCTCTTTAAAGAACATCTTGATCATGTCGGCGACCAGCTGCAGCGAACCGCCCCAGCCGACGCGGTTAGGTCCGTAGCGGTTCTGGAACAAGCCGAGCAGACGACGCTCGCCGAAGCTCATGAACGCGCCGCAGGTGACAACCACCAGCAGAATGACCACGGCCTTCAGGATGCTTAACAGAATGTCGATAAGATCCGGCGTTAACCAGCTCATGCTTTCGCCTCCTGCAGTGAATCAATACGCGATCCGGTCAGCACCGGCGCAATGCCCGGCATGCCCATCGGTAAGCCAACCTGTCCCGCGGTCAGGCCTTCAGAGATAACCAGCGGCAGACGCAGGGTCTGGCCTTCCACGCTAAAGGAGAGCATTGCCCCTGGGTTGACGCCAAGCTTCGCGGCATCCGCCGGGTTCAGCTTGATGTACGGCTCAGGCATCCGGCTCTGGAACACCGGCGCGCGCTGAGACAGCTCATCGCTGCCGAACAGATGATAGTACGGCGCAATTCGCCATTTGCCCTCTTCCGCCTGGAAGCTGGCCGGCACCGCCGTGAAGTACTCCAGTCCGCTGGCGGACGCTTCAAACAGACGAACGCCCGGATCGCCGTGGCGCAGTTTCCCGCCCACTTCATCCTGGAACTTGTTCCATGCCTGCGGGGAGTTCCAGCCCGGCGCCCAGGCGAACGGGATCTGCGAACGCGGGGCGGACGGCTGGTTGTTCCCTTCCATGGAGAAGGCGAACATCGTGTCTTTATCCTGCGGCTGACGCGGCTCGTGCACGCTGATGTTAGCGCGCATCGCCGTGCGGCCGCTGTAGCGGTGCGGTTCACGCGCCAGCTTCTGGCCGCGAATGCGGAAGGTCGCATCCGGCGCGGCGTCTTTAATGCCCGCCAGCTGCGGCAGCGCGGCAATCGCCGCATCAATGACGTGGTCCAGCTGAGTCCAGTCAACCTGACGGTTGTTGACGGTGCTGTGCAGCGAATGCAGCCAGCGCCAGCTTTCCAGCATTACGGTTTTCGCGTCGTAGTAAGCCGGATCGTAAACCTGGAAGAAACGCTGGGCGCGGCCTTCGTTGTTCACCACGGTACCGTCGCTTTCCGCAAAGCTTGCCGCGGAGAGCACCAGGTGCGCTTTGTTCATAATCGCGGTGCGCTGATGATCCACCACCATCACCAGCGGCGCTTTCGCCAGCGCAGCGTCAACGCGCGCGGCGGAAGCATGACGGTGAAGGTCGTTTTCCAGCACGATAACCGCGTCTGCGGCGCCGCTTTCCAGTTCGTCCAGCGCCTCTTCAAGCGAGCCGCCGCCGATCATGCCCAGTCCGACGCTGTTAACCGCCCGGGCGACCATGGTCACCCCGACATCGGCGCCGCGGCCTTTCAGAGCTTTCGCCACGTTAGCGGCGGCCTGGATGATCTCCATGCTGCCGGCGTTGGTCCCGGAGATGATCAGCGGTTTTTTCGCCCCGGCCAGCGCCTGAACGATAACGTCGACTTTACCCTGCAGGTCCTGGCTCAGGCCGTCAACCGCCGGCGCGCTGTCGTCCAGCGCATGGGCAATAGCAAAGCCGAGACGCGCCTGATCTTCTACCGGCGCGCGGTAGGTCCACGCCGCGATGTCATCCAGGCGGGTGTCATCGACGTTGGTGACGAATAGCGGGTGCTTGGCGCGCTGGCCGATGTTGAGGATCGCGGCGATCTGCCAGTCGGCCACTTTCTGCGCCGCCGCCATTTCGCGTGCTTTCCCTTTCACTGCCTGGCGTACCGCCAGGGCCACGCGCGCGCCGGTCTGGGTAATGTCTTCGCCCAGCACCAGTACCGCATCGTAGGATTCGATATCGCGCAGGCTTGGCGTGTGGATCCCGCCCTCGCGCAGCACTTTCAGCATCATCTGCAGGCGCGCTTGTTCGCCTTTGGCGATGCCGGTATAGAAGTTGTCGGCGCCCACCAGCTCGCGCAGCGCGAAGTTGCTTTCAATGCTGGCGCGCGGGGAGCCGATGCCGATCACTTTCTTCGACTGGCGCAGGATATCCGCCGCCCCCTGCATCGCCTGCTCGGCGTTAAGGGTGATCAGATCGTCGCCGCGGCGCTGCACCGGCTGACGCGGACGGTCTTTCAGGTTCACGTAGCCATAGCCGAAACGACCGCGGTCGCAGAGGAAGTAGCGGTTCACGGTACCGTTATAGCGGTTTTCGATACGACGCAACTCGCCATAGCGTTCGCCCGGGCTGATGTTACAGCCGATGGAACACTGCTGGCAGATGCTCGGCGCAAACTGCATGTCCCACTTACGGTTATAGCGCTCGGAGTGGGTTTTGTCGGTGAAAACGCCGGTCGGGCAGACTTCCACCAGGTTGCCGGAGAACTCGCTCTCCAGGGTGCCATCTTCCGGGCGGCCGAAGTAGACGTTGTCGTGCGCGCCATAGACGCCCAGATCGGTGCCGTCGGCATAATCTTTGTAGTAGCGCACGCAGCGGTAGCAGGCGATGCAGCGGTTCATTTCGTGTGAAATAAACGGCCCCAGATCCTGATTGCGGTGGGTACGCTTGGTGAAACGATAGCGGCGGAAGCTATGACCGGTCATCACCGTCATATCCTGCAGGTGGCAGTTGCCGCCCTCTTCGCAGACCGGGCAGTCGTGCGGGTGGTTAGTCATCAACCACTCCACCACGCTTTCGCGGAACTGCTTCGCTTCGCTGTCGTCGATAGAAATAAAGGTGCCGTCGGATGCCGGAGTCATACAGGACATCACCAGGCGACCACGCGTGTCTTCCGCGTTCTGATATTGCTTCACCGCACACTGGCGGCAAGCACCGACGCTCCCTAGCGCCGGGTGCCAGCAAAAGTAGGGAATATCAAGACCAAGAGAGAGACAAGCCTCTAGCAGGTTGTCCGCCCCGTTGACCTCGTATTCTTTGCCGTCTACATGAATCGTAGCCATTTGCGTGCTTCCAAAAATAAAAAACCTTTAGATTACCAGCGCGTCTTAAGCAGGTTCGGCTGAATCCCGTTGATTGCATGGGTATTGCTGAACTGCTGCTTAATGCCAGCCTCGAATTCTTCGCGGAAATATTTAATCGCGCTCTGTAGCGGCTCGACCGCGCCCGGCGCGTGCGCGCAGAAGGTTTTACCCGGGCCCAGGAATCGACACAGTTGCTCAAGGGTTTCGATATCGCCAGGCTGGCCTTCGCCGCGCTCCAGGGCGCGCAGGATCTTCACGCTCCACGGCAGACCATCGCGGCACGGCGTACACCAGCCGCAGGACTCGCGGGCAAAGAACTCTTCAAGGTTACGCACCAGCGAGACCATGTTGATCTCGTGGTCAACGGCCATCGCCAGCGAGGTGCCCAGACGGCTGCCCGCTTTACCAATGCTTTCGAATTCCATCGGCAGATCGAGGTGCGCTTCGGTGAGGAAGTCGGTCCCTGCTCCGCCCGGTTGCCAGGCTTTAAACTTCAGGCCATCGCGCATACCGCCGGCGTAATCTTCGAGGATCTCGCGGGCAGTGGTGCCGAACGGCAGCTCCCAGACGCCCGGATTCTTCACCCGGCCGGAGAAGCCCATCAGCTTGGTGCCAGCATCTTTGCTGGTGGAAATGTTCTGGTACCACTCGACGCCGTTGGCGAGGATCGCTGGCACGTTGCACAGGGTTTCTACGTTGTTGACGCAGGTCGGCTTGCCCCAGACGCCGGAGCTCGCCGGGAACGGCGGCTTGGATCGCGGGTTGGCGCGGCGGCCTTCCAGAGAGTTGATCAGCGCCGTCTCTTCGCCGCAGATATAGCGCCCTGCCCCGGTGTGCACGAACAGCTCGAAGTCAAACCCGGTGCCGAGGATGTTTTTCCCCAACAGACCCGCTTCGGTGGCTTCAGCAATCGCGCGACGCAGATGCTGGGCCGCTTCAATATATTCCCCGCGCAGGAAGATGTAGCCGCGGTACGCTTTCAGCGCAAACGCGGAGATCAGCATGCCTTCCACCAGCAGGTGCGGCAGCTGCTCCATCAGCAGGCGGTCTTTATAGGTGCCCGGCTCCATTTCATCGGCGTTACACAGCAGGTAACGGATGTTCATGGATTCGTCTTTCGGCATCAGGCTCCACTTCAGACCAGTGGAGAAGCCCGCGCCGCCGCGCCCTTTCAGGCCAGCGTCTTTTACCGCCGTGACAATCTCATCCGGGGCCATCCCGGTCAGGGCTTTACGCGCCCCTTCATAGCCATTTTTACTGCGATACTCGTCCAGCCACACCGGCTGCTTGTCGTCGCGCAGGCGCCAGGTGAGCGGATGCGTTTCCGCAGTACGAATTACGGTTTTCATTTGTACTGCTCCAGCAGGTCAGGAATTGCCTCCGGCGTCAGATGGCTGTGAGTATCCTCATCAATCATCATGGTCGGTCCCTTGTCGCAGTTACCCAGGCAGCAGGTCGGCAGCAGGGTAAAGCGGCCATCAAAGGTGGTCTGCCCCGGCTTGATATTCAGTTTCTTCTCAATGGCGGCCTGAATACCCTGATAGCCGGTGATGTGGCATACCACGCTGTCGCAGTAGCGGATCACGTGACGGCCAACCGGCTGGCGGAAAATCTGGCTGTAGAACGTCGCCACGCCTTCCACGTCGCTGGCCGGGATCCCCAGCACATCGGCGATGGCGTAGATCGCGCCATCCGGCACCCAGCCGCGCTGTTTCTGAACGATTTTCAGCGCTTCGATGGACGCCGCACGCGGGTCTTCGTAGTGGTGCTTCTCGTGCTCAATAGCCTCACGCTCTGCCGCACTCAGCTCAAAAGCCTCGGTTTGTGGTTGTTGATTCTCGTGCATAATTAGCGGTCCACGTCTGACATAACAAAATCGATACTACCCAGATAGACGATCAGGTCGGATACCAGGCTGCCGCGGATCGCCGACGGGATCTGCTGCAGGTGCGCAAAGCTCGGCGTACGGACGCGGGTGCGGTAGCTCATGGTGCTGCCGTCGCTGGTCAGGTAGTAACTGTTGATCCCTTTGGTCGCCTCAATCATCTGGAAAGATTCGTTGGCCGGCATCACCGGGCCCCACGATACCTGCAGGAAGTGGGTGATCAGGGTTTCGATATGCTGCAGCGTGCGCTCTTTCGGCGGCGGCGTGGTCAGCGGGTGATCCGCTTTGAACGGGCCTTCCGGCATGTTATCGAGGCACTGCTGAAGAATGCGCAGGCTCTGGCGCAGCTCTTCTACTTTCAGCATCACGCGGGTGTAGCAGTCTGAGACGCCCCCCCCGGTCGGGACTTCGAAGTCGAAGTTTTCATAGCCAGAGTAAGGACGCCATTTACGCACGTCGAAGTCGATACCGGTGGCGCGCAGGCCTGCGCCGGTGGTGCCCCACTCCAGCGCCTCTTTGGCGGTATAGGCTGCGACGCCGACGGAACGGCCTTTCAGAATGGTGTTGCGCAGGGCGGCCTTCTCATAGGAGTCCAGACGCTTCGGCATCCACTCGAGGAACTCACGCAGCAGGCGATCCCAGCCACGCGGCAGATCGTGCGCGACGCCGCCGATGCGGAACCACGCCGGGTGCATACGGAACCCGGTAATCGCTTCCACCAGATCGTAAATTTTCTGCCGATCGGTAAAGGCGAAGAAGACCGGCGTCATCGCGCCGACGTCCTGAATAAAGGTCGAGATATACAGCAGGTGGCTGTTGATGCGGAACAGCTCGGAGAGCATCACGCGGATCACGTTCACGCGATCCGGTACGGTGATCCCAGCCAGTTTTTCCACCGCCAGCACGTACGGCATCTCGTTGACGCAGCCGCCGAGATATTCAATACGGTCGGTATACGGGATGTAGCTGTGCCAGGACTGACGCTCGCCCATCTTCTCGGCGCCGCGGTGGTGATAACCGATATCCGGTACGCAGTCGACGATCTCTTCGCCGTCCAGTTGCAGAATAATGCGGAACGCACCATGCGCCGATGGGTGGTTCGGACCGAGGTTGAGGAACATGAAGTCCTCGTTGTCGGTGCCGCGCTTCATGCCCCACTCTTCCGGTTTAAAGGTCAGCGCCTCCATCTCCAGATCCTGTTTGGCTTTGGTCAGCTCAAACGGGTCGAACTCGGTGGCACGCGCCGGATAATCTTTACGCAGCGGGTGACCTTCCCAGGTCGGCGGCATCATGATGCGACGCAGGTTCGGGTGACCATCGAAGGTAATGCCAAACATTTCCCAGGTTTCACGCTCATACCAGTTGGCGTTGGGGAACAGTTTGGTGAAGGTCGGCAGATGCAGATCGTTTTCCGACAGCGCCACCTTGAGCATGATGTCGCGGTTGCGATCGATAGAGATCAGGTGATAGAAAACGGAAAAATCCGCGGCGGGCAGGCCATCGCGGTGCGTGCGCAGACGTTCGTCCATGCCGTGCAGGTCAAACAGCATCACGTAAGGCTTCGGCAATTTCTTCAGGAAATCACCCACCTCCAGCAGCTGTTCACGCTTCACCCATACCACCGGTACGCCGGTACGGGTTGGCTGAACGGTAAAGGCATCCGGCCCAAAGCGGTTGCGCAGTTCGCCAATCACCGGGTCATCAAGGTGATCGCGGGTTTGCCAGGCTGGTGCGGCGTCATGCGCGGTTAAATCGGTCATATTGTTCACCATTGCAAAAGGTCCGTGGTGACTGCCGGCGAGACTTCGCGCTGTTGTAGATTGATTTGCGAAGTGGTTCTCCCGCCCGCAGGCGCAAATTAAATCTCGTCCGGCGTCCGCAGATTGGTCACTGCAATACGTTCGCCGCGTTTACGCTCGCGTTCCGACTGCATATTGGCGCGATAAACGCCCTGATCGCCAACCACCCATGAGAGCGGACGACGTTCTTTACCAATGGACTCCTGCAGCAGCATCAGCGCCTGCATATAGGCCTCCGGACGCGGCGGGCAGCCCGGGATGTACACATCGACCGGAATGAATTTATCCACGCCCTGGACGACGGAATAGATGTCGTACATCCCGCCTGAGTTGGCGCAGGCGCCCATGGAGATCACCCACTTCGGCTCCAGCATCTGATCGTAGAGACGCTGAATAACCGGCGCCATTTTGGTAAAGCAGGTTCCCGCGACCACCATCAGGTCCGCCTGACGCGGAGAGGCGCGCAGAACTTCTGCCCCAAAACGCGCAACGTCATGCACCGCAGTGAATGACGTCACCATTTCCACATAACAGCAAGAAAGGCCGAAGTTGTACGGCCAAATTGAGTTCTTACGGCCCCAGTTCACCATGTCATGCAGCGCGTGTTCGAGTTTCCCCATATACACGCTTTTATTGACTTCCTGCTCCAGAGGATCGGTAACGATCTCCTGTTTCTGCAGGGGGTAACGGTCGTTCTCACCGTTAGGATCTATGCGGGTGAGCGTATAATCCATCTTATTGCCTCGCTTTTACTGCATATGACGGTTAGTGGGACTGTCTGTTTCCGGGTTAACCAGCGTGCGACGGGAACGCGCAGGCGTCCAGTCCAGTGCGCCGATGCGAACGAGATAAACCAGACCAGCCAGTAGCACTAAAATGAAAATTGCGGCTTCCACAAAGCCGACCCAGCCGCTCTCGCGGATAGAGGTCGACCATGCGTAGAGATACAGGGCTTCCACGTCGAAGATAACGAAGAACATGGCAACCAGATAAAACTTCGCAGAAAGACGTAAGCGGGCCGAACCGACGGAGTCGATCCCCGATTCAAACGGCGTGTTTTTACTACGCGCGCGCGCGCGACCGCCAAGGTACCAGCCGCCGACGAGCATGAGGCAGCACAGGCCGATAGCGATGATGAGAAATATAGCGAATGCCCAATGATGAGCGATGACTTCAGTGGATGTTGACATACGCATTGCTTAACCAAAAAAGTGTAGCGCCAAAACCCTCTGCTCTTACTGGCAGATGAACGCCACAGCGTTTCACGGGAGGAATAAAAAATAACCGTGCAAAAAAGCGTCCCTGGTCGATGTGAGAAGCCCAGATGCCGTGGCTTTTTACCCCTTTCTTTAACCTTTTGTCAACTTTAACAAAAGTTTTCATAACATTAATTTACATTGGAATCTTTTCATTAACATTAAATGCCCTTTTCTGCGAAATAACCTTGCATACTGTTCGGTTTTAGTGTTGTTGAATCGTGTCCGTTTCCGTCGTAAATCAAAAATCCCTTCTATTTTGACAGGATTTAGCCTCGATTCCTCCCCCCAAAGAGGGGTATTTTCTTGATCTGCGACACGGTTTTGTTAATTACCCCAGGAAATCGGCAACAATCCATCCGGTTTTTTAACATTAGCAGGAAGTGTTGAAAGTGCAGGGAAAAGTCGACAAGCTGAGCGCCTTGTCACGCCAATACGCTGATTTTTCTGCAAAGAAATACAAAAAAGATTCAAAACATCAATAAGAGTGCAAAAAAAAGAGCCGCCAGGGGGGAAACCAACTCCTGAGGCTCTTTTTGGGCACTTACATTCTGTTACCAGTTTTTGTGATCTTTGTTAGCAAGAATACCCTTACAAAACCAAAGTATTCCCTCCCTCTTCCGGAGTAAGTGCTGTGCCCGTTTCCCAGGGATGGATCTCCTGGCTCAGAGACTGAAAAATCGCCTGCGGCAGTTCGCTCACCGTCCGTGGATTGCAGCTGACGACGTACCGGGTGTCCGGCAACGCCGGTAACCCCTCACTGATGCCAGCCACGCGTAGATCCGGGCTCATCATTTCGACCGGGCGCGCCGTCACGCCCAGCCCGGCCTTCACCGCCGCTTTCACGCCCGATAGCGAGGAAGCTCCGTGGGCCAGATGCCAACTGACGCGAGCAGTTTCCAGCGCGGCGATAATATCCTGGCGGAATGGACTTGGCTCTTCGAGCAGGATCAGGGGGATAGATTCCCCCTTCGCCAGCACATATTCCGCTGCACAATACCAGAGAGTAGGTGATGTTCTCAGGGTGAAAGAGGTAAAGCCGGGAGGCTGATGGGTGGTCAACGCCAGATCGACCAGCCCCTCGGCCAGCATCTCCATGATGGCGGCATGGGGGTGAACTTTGATCTCCAACGTCATTCTGGGATAGAAACAGCCAATGCGGTTTAACAAAAACGGCAGGATGGTGTCAGCCGTTTCTTCTGACGCACCGATGCTCAGAGCCCCCTGCAGGCTGCCATACATCAGCGACATACAGGCTTCATCGTTAAAACGGAGAATTTTGCGGGCATAGCCCAGCAGCTGGATCCCCTGCTCGGTCAGCAGCTTATTGCGGCCGTGGCGGGCGAAAAGCTCTTTGCCCACCAGCTGTTCCAGGCGTTGCATTTGCTGACTGACCGCGGACTGAGTACGACACACTGCGGAGGCGGCGGCGGCAAAAGTGTTCAAATCAGCGACCGCGACAAAGGTACGCAGCAGATCGAGATCGAGGTTGAGTATGGGACGAGTTGTATTAATCATCTTTCTTCACTTACAGGTGGCTAACGCTGACCTGCCTTGTTGATGCTTTACGCCAGGTTTCCGGCTATTCCCTGAGCCTCGTGCTCACCGTCTAACGGCGGATAAACAACTGGACGAACGTTATTACATGCCAAAGTACTCGTCTGGGCAAATGCGCAGAACTGCGGAGTAATATATTGTTCGTATTTCTCATTATTATTTATTACCACGACCAGCCAGGCGCCATACGTCGCCGCGGGAACCCGGTCAGTGATGCTGAGAAAATCGCTCTTCTGGCGTAACTTTCCGGCAGAAAAGGAACAATAAAATCCTGTAATAACAATATATTAAATCTCAATGCAACCGCAGTTCTTGGCGGTTAACACGGATATTAACGGTGATATTCTAACCTATCCCCCTCCTTTTTATAAGCCTTAATAAGGATTAACTGAGACAATTTTAAATTTTTTTCAACATTTTATATTAATTAACAAACCTCAGATTATTACCCGCTAAAAATAATAATAATGTGGTCGCACGCTGTTTTTTATTAAAATTATTTAACATCAAAATTACAAGCCAATCGCGCTTGTATGCAGGATAGCGTTTTTTAGCGACTCCCCCTTCTCCCTCCCCATATTACCGGGCAAACAAACGAGATAAATGATGGCAAAACCGCTACTAAATCTATATTTAAGACCAAAAAATCGACATAAAAAGGCATAAGCTACAGACCAAATCCGCAATCGGTAGATAAATCAATTGCACTTAAAATCCGGCGTTAGCAAAATCTTCTCCTGCAAAGCCTTCAAAACAGCGGGGAGGGGGAGTACATTGTTCCGTGCTGACTTCCACGGCAGGGAGTGGCGATAACAGCTAAAAGGTCAAGATTCATGTCCCCCATCGAAAAATCCAGCAAGTTAGAGAACGTCTGTTATGACATCCGCGGCCCGGTTCTGAAAGAAGCCAAACGTCTTGAAGAAGAAGGCAATAAGGTTCTGAAACTGAACATCGGCAACCCGGCGCCATTCGGCTTCGAGGCCCCTGACGAGATCCTCGTCGACGTCATCCGCAATTTGCCTACCGCCCAGGGTTACTGCGATTCGAAAGGATTGTACTCGGCGCGTAAAGCTATCATGCAGCATTACCAGGCCCGGGGTATGCGCGATGTCACGGTGGAAGACATCTATATCGGCAACGGCGTGTCCGAGCTGATTGTGCAGGCGATGCAGGCGCTGTTAAACAGCGGCGATGAGATGCTGGTTCCCGCCCCGGACTACCCGCTGTGGACGGCGGCGGTGTCGCTTTCCAGCGGCAAAGCGGTGCACTATCTGTGTGACGAATCCTCTGACTGGTTCCCGGATCTGGACGACATCCGCGCAAAAATCACACCGCGCACCCGCGGGATCGTGATCATTAACCCTAACAACCCCACCGGCGCGGTCTATTCCAAAGAATTGCTGCAGGAGATCGTGGAGATCGCTCGTCAGCATAATCTGATCATTTTCGCCGATGAAATTTACGACAAGATCCTCTACGACGAAGCCCAGCATCACTCTATTGCCGCCCTGGCGCCGGACCTGCTGACGGTGACCTTTAACGGATTGTCGAAAACCTACCGCGTTGCCGGCTTCCGTCAGGGCTGGATGGTGTTGAATGGCCCGAAAAAACACGCGAAGGGCTATATCGAAGGGCTGGAGATGCTGGCTTCAATGCGTCTTTGCGCCAACGTGCCGGCCCAGCATGCTATCCAGACGGCGCTGGGCGGCTATCAGAGCATCAGCGAATTCATCATCCCCGGCGGACGCCTGTATGAACAACGCAACCGCGCCTGGGAGCTTATCAACGATATTCCGGGCGTCTCCTGCGTGAAGCCAAAAGGCGCGCTGTATATGTTCCCGAAAATCGATGCCAAACGCTTCAATATTCATGACGACCAGAAAATGGTGCTCGACTTCCTGCTGCAGGAGAAAGTCCTGCTGGTGCAGGGCACCGCCTTTAACTGGCCGTGGCCGGATCACGTACGCATCGTGACCCTGCCGCGCGAAGACGACCTGGAGATGGCTATCTCCCGCTTTGGCCGCTTCCTCTCCGGCTACCATCAGCTTTAATCGCGCCGCCGCCGGCATTTGCATCCGGCGGCGATCCCTGCGCACAATGGAACCCGATGTTGTCACTGATTAAGGGTCCCTATGAGTCAGAGTCATTTCTTTGCCCACCTCTCCCGCCTGAAACTGATTAACCGCTGGCCGCTGATGCGCAACGTGCGCACCGAAAATGTCTCCGAACACAGTCTGCAGGTGGCGATGGTCGCCCATGCGCTGGCGGCGATTAAAAACCGCAAATTTGGCGGCCAGGTCAACGCCGAGCGTATCGCCCTGCTGGCGATGTACCATGATGCCTCGGAAGTACTAACTGGCGACCTCCCTACTCCGGTGAAATATTTCAATTCGCAGATTGCCCAGGAATATAAGGCGATTGAGAAAATTGCTCAGCAAAAGCTGGTGGATATGGTCCCTGACGAGCTGCGCGATATTTTCGAGCCGCTGATTGATGAGCATCACTACAGTGAGGAAGAGCAGTCGATCGTTAAACAGGCTGACGCCCTCTGCGCTTACCTGAAGTGCCTCGAAGAGCTGTCTGCAGGCAATAACGAATTTCTGCTGGCCAAAGGTCGGCTGGAAAAGACCCTGGCATCGCGGCGCAGCGCGGAGATGGATTACTTTATGCAAGTGTTCGTCCCAAGCTTCCAGCTGTCGCTGGACGAAATTAGCCAGGATTCGCCGCTGTAAGGTTCTGGCCGGGCGGCGGTTGTGCTCTACCCGGCCAGAATATCTTAAAACGGAAACAGTACCGGGATCAGCAGGACGCAGACCACCATCACCAGCATGGTAAAGGGCACGCCTATTTTGACAAAATCGCTAAATGAGTACTTGCCAGGGCCAAGCACCAGGGTGTTAACCGGCGAGGAGACCGGGGTCATAAACGCCGCCGAAGCCGCCATCGCCACCACCATGGCAAAAGGATAGGGTGAGACGCCCATTGACTTCGCCGCCGCTAAGGCAATAGGCGCCATCAGCACCGCCGTGGCGGTGTTTGAGATAAACAGCCCAATCGCCGCGCACATCACGAACAGGCAGCCGAGCATCAGATAAGGCCCCTCGCCTCCGGCGACATCCATCAGTCCCTTCACCACCAGATCCACCCCGCCGGTTTTTTGCAGCGCCAGGGCAAACGGCATCATCCCAACAATCAAAATAATGCTCGGCCAGTGGATCGCCTTGTAGGCGCTTTCGGCATTGATGCAGCGGAATTTGCCCATCAGCAGACAGGCGATAATCGCGGCAATCGGGTTGGGAATTTCATCGGTGAGCATCAGGGCTACCATCAGCACCAGGCAGAAAATCGCATGCGGAGCCTGGCTGTGGGCCGGCGAAGCGTCATCGACCTCAATCGGCATATTGAGCACCACGAAATCCCGGCCGCGCTTCGCCAGCAAGGCAATTTGCCGCCAGTTGCCGACCACCAGCAGGATATCGCCGAGCTGCAGCGGCTCGTCGACCACCGAACCATCCATCGCTTTGCCATCGCGCTTCATGCCGACGATATTGAGACCAAACCGGGTGCGGAAGGCTATCTCACGCACCGTTTTGCCAATCATCTCTGAATCCGGGATCAGCGCCACCTCCGCCATCCCCACATCCAGCGCCTGATCGGCAAAATACTCGCCGCGCAATACCATCGGCTCAAGCATTTGCTCGCCGCAGAACTGGCGTAAATCGACATCGGAGGCGGACATATCGATCAGCAGGACGTCGCGGGCGCGAAATTCCGATACCCCGTTGACGTTGACAATTACCCGGCGGAACCGCCGCCAGCGTTCAACGCCGATCACGTTGGCGCAGTAGCGCTCACGCAGCTTTAAATCATCCAGCCGCTGACCGATCATCGGCGAACCCGGGCGGATGGCCAGCCGGCGAGCGCGGCCGGTGAGGTGATACTCGCGGATCAAATCGCGGAAGGTGCTTCTTTTTCGCCCATCGCGTGCGGAGTCGCCATTATCCGTCTTCAGCATAAAGCGCACCGCCAGCATATAGACGATGCCCAGGATCAGCACCACCAGGCCAATCGGCGTGACGCTGAAAAAGCTGAAGCCGTGCAGTCCCTCGCGCAGCAATTCACTGTTGACCACCAGGTTGGGCGGCGTCGCCACCAGGGTCATCATCCCGCTGATAAGCCCGGCGAAGCTCAGCGGCATCATCAGCCGCGATGGCGAGGTATTCATCCGCGCCGAGACGCTAAGTACCACCGGGATGAAAATGGCGACCACCCCGGTGGAGCTCATAAACGCGCCCAGACCGGCGACGGTGAGCATCAGGTAGATCAGCATTTTGGTTTCGCTGTTCCCCGCCACGCTCACCAGCCATGCCCCCATTTTGGTGGCGACTCCGGTGCGCACCAGGCCATCGCCGATAATAAACAGGGCGGCAATCAGGATCACGTTAGGATCGCTGAATCCGGAAAAAGCTTCATTTAACGTCAGCGTTCCGCTGAGGACAAAGGCGACAATGACCATCAGGGCGATAGCATCCATGCGCACCTTGCCGGTAGCAAACAGCACAACCGCGATGGCCAGGAGGGATAAAACCCAAATCAATTCACCGTTCACAACGTTTCCTTGTCACAAGTGGGAGTCGACATAGTGGCATAAAAAAGCCCCGACGACGCGGGGCGAAATCATGGGTTTACGCTTTAAGACGCACATTTACCACGCCGTCAGTCTGGCGTTCAACCACCAGATCTTCCAGGCTGCTCAGCACGAGGTCGGCTTCATCCAGGCGAGGGGCATCGGCGGGCACGTTGACCGCGATAGTGCGACAGCCGGCCGCCAGTCCGGAGAGGAGCCCCGCCGGCGCATCTTCCACCACCGCGCACTCCCCGGCAGGCAGACCCAGCCGCTCGGCGCCCAGCAGATAGGCGTCCGGCGCCGGTTTGCCGTGTTTCACCTGCTCGGCGGTGACGAACACCTCAGGCATCGGCAGGCCCGCCGCGCGGTGACGCGCGTGGGCAACCGGAATCGAGCCGGAGGTGACAATCGCCCACGGGATCCCGGCCTCATTGAACGTATTCAGCAGGGCTAATGCCCCCGGCAGCGCGACGATACCCTCAATATCAGTGGCTTCTATCTGCTCGAGGTAGCGAAATTCGGCCTGGATATCCTCCTCGCTGCGCCCCGGCATAAAATGGCGAATGGAGGTAATGGCCTGCTTGCCGTGAATAAAACTGAGAATTTCATCATGGTCAATGGCGAAACGATCCCCCCACTTGCACCATGAACGCTCCACCACCGGCAAGGAATCCACCAGCGTCCCGTCTAAATCGAACAGGAAACCTTTACACTGCACGGGCACCTCCCTCAGGCGTTGATAATTTGATTAATTTCATTACTGCTCAGATGATACTGGCGCGGGCAAGCGTGCCAGACGCTCAGCATCCGCTGATATTTCTCCCACATCGGGGTCTGCGAGTTAAAGCCATGGGTACCGGCGTCAAAATGGCTGTAGCGGCCTTCAACGTTGACCATAAAACGCACATAGCCGAGATAACGCGCTTCGGTGGCGGCATCAAATCCGAGGAAGGTGACCCGGCGTTCATCGATACCCGCCGCGTCTTTCAGGTTGGTCCAGGAGACGTGCAGCGCGTGGTACATCTCCATGATATCAATAACGGTACGGCAGGTTTCTTCCGTCAACTGGCCAAACTCGCGGTCCAGTTCACGCATCTGTAGCCCATACCCACGCTCTATGATGGTTTGCAGACGACGGTAGCGTTCCGCATTATCCGGGTCGAGCATCGTCATCATTTTGTACTGATTGGATAAAATCAGACGCTGCGCATTGGTCATTTCCATGTTGTGACTCCTGTAGCACGGTAGGGCGTGAAATAAAGAAGGCGCATAAATCATGCGCCTTCTTTTATATGCGTTTTCCGTAGTGAATTACAAATCATCAAGGAAAGTTTTATCCAGTTGTTTGAAGGCGCGCTTAAGCGTGTCAGCCAGCGCCTGATAATCGGGCTTGCCTTCGACCGGTGCCAGCGCCTGCCCCGCCTCCTGCAGTTTACCGCGCACTTCATAGAACCAGTTAAGAATGGAGGGCGGCAGCGGCGTCACCGAACGCTTACCCAACCACCAGAGTCCCTGCATCGGCAGGCTCAGCGCAAACAGCGCGGTAGCGACGGCGGGGCCCAGCTGGCCGCCAAGAGCTATCTGCCAGCAGAGGGTAAAAATGGCGATTGGCGGCATGATGCGGATGGCATAGCGGGTGGCACGAATAATGCGGTTTTCAATAAACACCGGCGCGAGGCGCTTGTCGAGAGGCCAGGTCTTTGCGTAATGCTGCCCGCGGTTGAACAAGCTAAAGAAGCTAACGGGGCGTTTCTCAGGGGTCGACATGGCTTTACCTCAACTTTACATATAAAACTTAAAAAATTCGTGCAAAACACCAACTATGCATGACATCGTTCAAAAGATTTTGGCAAAGGATGCCGCAATCAGGTATCCTGTGCCCGCCTGAAAGGGCGGTTAGACTCTTTGCCAGGCTAGTCAAATTATCGCATATTCTGCCATTGGCTGAAAATTATGCAAAATGGCATAAAATCAAATGTACTTCTCTCATCGTGCCCGAAAACAGAACAAGGCATGATGTTAATCATAAATGTCGAGGTCATCCTGCGCTACGCTAATGACACACTGACGTTTTTTTAGCCACGTATCATAAAAAGGTACTTCCATGTCGAGTAAGTTAGTACTGGTTCTGAACTGCGGTAGCTCCTCTCTGAAATTTGCTATCCTTGACGCCGTGAACGGCGACGAATATCTGTCCGGTTTAGCGGAATGCTTCCACCTGCCGGAAGCCCGTATCAAATGGAAAATGGACGGCAGCAAACAAGAAGCCGAGTTAGGCGCGGGCGCCGCGCACAGTGAAGCGCTGAACTTTATCGTTAACACTATTCTGGCACAAAAACCAGAACTGTCTGCTCAGCTGACCGCAATCGGCCACCGTATCGTACACGGCGGTGAAAAATACACCAGCTCCGTAGTGATCGACGAGTCCGTAATTCAGGGTATTAAAGACGCCGCGTCTTTCGCACCGCTGCACAACCCGGCACACCTGATCGGCATCGCTGAAGCGCTGAAATCCTTCCCGCACCTGAAAGACAAAAACGTGGCTGTATTCGATACGGCGTTCCATCAGACCATGCCGGAAGAATCCTATCTCTACGCCCTGCCGTACAGCCTGTACAAAGAGCACGGCGTTCGTCGTTACGGCGCGCACGGCACCAGCCACTTCTACGTGACTCAGGAAGCCGCTAAGATCCTGAACAAGCCGGTGGAAGAGCTGAACATCATCACCTGCCACCTCGGCAACGGTGGTTCTGTTTCCGCTATCCGTAACGGTAAATGCGTTGACACCTCCATGGGTCTGACCCCGCTGGAAGGCCTGGTGATGGGTACCCGCTCCGGTGACATAGATCCGGCCATCATCTTCCATCTGCACGACACCCTGGGCATGAGCGTTGACGCGATCAACAAAATGCTGACCAAAGAGTCCGGCCTGCTGGGTCTGACCGAAGTCACCAGCGACTGCCGCTACGTGGAAGACAACTATCAGGAAAAAGCCGACGCTAAACGCGCGATGGACGTTTACTGCCACCGCCTGGCGAAATACATCGGTTCCTACACCGCGCTGATGGACGGCCGTCTTGACGCCGTTATTTTCACCGGTGGTATCGGTGAAAACGCCGCGATGGTGCGTGAGCTGTCGCTGGGCAAACTGGGCGTACTGGGCTTTGAAGTTGACCATGAGCGTAACCTTGCTGCCCGCTTCGGCAAGTCTGGCTTCATCAACAAAGAAGGCACACGTCCTGCCGTGGTTATCCCGACCAACGAAGAGCTGGTCATCGCGCAAGACGCCAGCCGTCTGACCGCATAATTCCACATCGCCAGCCCTGACCCGCAATAATTCGAGCTGCAGGAAGGCGGCGACACAGCAAAACCCCGGCCGCGTACAGCGCGTACGCCACCGGGGTGAGCAAGTAGAGCCAACACACGTGCAACTTGAAAGATGACGGATAGCTGGCGGTGCTGTTTTGTATCCCGCCTGATACTGGCGGTAACGAAAGAGGATATACCGTGTCCCGTACTATCATGTTAATTCCTACCGGTACCAGCGTAGGTCTGACCAGCGTCAGCCTCGGTGTGATCCGCGCTATGGAACGCAAAGGCGTTCGTCTGAGCGTCTTTAAACCCATCGCCCAGCCGCGTTCCGGTGGCGATGCCCCAGACCAGACCACCACCATCGTTCGCGCCAGCTCCTCCACCACCACCGCCGCTGAACCGCTGAAGATGAGCCATGTTGAGTCTCTGCTCTCCAGCAATCAGAAAGATGTGCTGATGGAAGAGATCATTGCCAACTACCACGCGAATACTCAGGACGCGGAAGTGGTGCTGGTGGAAGGCCTGGTACCGACCCGTAAGCATCAGTTCGCCCAGGCGCTGAACTTTGAAATCGCCAAAACGCTGAACGCTGAAATCGTCTTCGTGATGTCTCAGGGCACCGACACGCCAGAACAGCTGAACGAGCGTATCGAACTGACCCGTAACAGCTTTGGCGGCGCCAAAAATACCAGCATCACCGGCGTTATCGTCAACAAACTGAATGCCCCTGTCGACGATCAGGGCCGTACCCGTCCTGACCTGTCGGAAATTTTCGACGACTCGTCGAAAGCAAAAATCGTGAAGATTGACCCGGCTCAGCTGCAGAAAGGCAGCACGCTGCCGGTGCTGGGCGCAGTGCCATGGAGCTTCGATCTGATCGCGACCCGCGCGATCGACATGGCTCACCATCTGAATGCGACCATCATTAACGAAGGCGATCTCAATACCCGCCGCGTGAAATCCGTGACTTTCTGCGCGCGCAGCATCCCGCACATGCTGGAACACTTCCGCCCTGGTTCTCTGCTGGTTACCTCCGCAGACCGTCCTGACGTGCTGGTTGCGGCCTGCCTGGCGGCAATGAACGGCGTGGAAATCGGCGCCATTCTGCTGACCGGCGGCTATGAAATGGACGCGCGCATCAGCAAGCTGTGTGAACGCGCTTTCGCGACCGGCCTGCCGGTATTCATGGTCAACACCAACACCTGGCAGACCTCCCTGAGCCTGCAGAGCTTTAACCTCGAAGTACCGGTTGACGATCACGAGCGTATCGAGAAAGTTCAGGAATACGTGGCCAACTACATCAACGCCGACTGGATCGAATCGCTGACCGCGACATCCGAGCGCAGCCGCCGTCTCTCTCCGCCAGCCTTCCGCTACCAGCTGACCGAGCTGGCGCGCAAAGCCGGCAAACGTGTCGTTCTGCCGGAAGGCGACGAACCGCGTACCGTGAAAGCGGCGGCGATTTGCGCCGAACGCGGGATCGCCACCTGCGTCCTGCTGGGTAACCCGGATGAGATCAACCGCGTAGCCGCGGCCCAGGGCGTGGAGCTTGGCGCCGGCATTGAAATCGTCGATCCGGAAGTGGTTCGCGAAAGCTATGTGGGTCGCCTGGTCGAACTGCGTAAGAACAAAGGCATGACCGAAGCGGTCGCGCGTGAGCAGCTGGAAGACAACGTGGTTCTCGGCACCCTGATGCTGGAACAGGACGAAGTCGACGGTCTGGTATCCGGCGCGGTTCACACCACTGCCAACACCATTCGTCCGCCGCTGCAGCTGATCAAAACCGCGCCGGGCAGCTCGCTGGTCTCCTCCGTGTTCTTCATGCTGCTGCCGGAACAGGTTTACGTTTACGGCGACTGCGCGATCAACCCGGACCCGACCGCCGAGCAGCTGGCGGAAATCGCTATTCAGTCCGCTGAATCCGCGATTGCCTTCGGCATCGAACCGCGCGTGGCGATGCTCTCCTACTCCACCGGTACCTCCGGCGCGGGTAGCGATGTCGAGAAAGTCCGCGAAGCGACCCGTCTGGCGCAGGAAAAACGTCCTGACCTGATGATCGACGGCCCGCTGCAGTATGACGCCGCGGTGATGGCTGACGTAGCGAAGTCCAAAGCGCCGAACTCACCGGTAGCTGGCCGCGCGACCGTGTTCATCTTCCCGGATCTGAACACCGGTAACACCACGTACAAAGCGGTACAGCGCTCTGCCGACCTGATCTCCATCGGGCCGATGCTGCAGGGTATGCGCAAGCCGGTCAACGACCTGTCCCGTGGCGCGCTGGTAGACGATATCGTCTATACCATCGCACTGACCGCGATCCAATCGGCTCAGCAGCAGAAGTAATCTGCCGCTGTAGTCAAAGCAAAAGGCAGCCGAATGGCTGCCTTTTTGTCGTCAGGAGGCGAGCGACGATTGCTGCCGCGCGTTTGCGATCTTTATTCGCGCTCGCTCTCTTCCGCATCATCATACTCATTACCGGCGTTGCGGGTCATCCACAGCGCCAGCGCTTTCAGGGAGTCCGGCGTGAACTCATCGCAGCGGGCGGTGATCTCTTCCGGCGTTAACCAGCACACCTCGCTGACCTCTTCTTCCTGCAGGGCGAACGGCCCGTGGGAGACGCAGCTGAACAGGCTTCCCCAGACGCGGCAGAATTTGTCTTCGTAATAAAACTGGCCGTGATCGGCAAACGGCACCCCGGCGATGCCTAACTCCTCTTCCGCCTCGCGACGGGCCGATTCCAGCAGCTGCTCATCAGCCTGCACGACGCCGCCAGCGGTGGCATCCAGCATGCCCGGATGAAAGTCTTTTGTCTCGGTGCGTCGCTGCACCAGAATTTTCCCCATTCCGTCATGAACGACGATATAGGTCGCCCGGTGGCGCAGGCACTGCGCGCGCATTTGCTCGCGGCTGGACTGTGCTATCACCTCATTGTTTTCATTAACAATATCGACCCATTCTGTGCTTGCCAAATGATTCTGTTCCGCCATCAGGAAACCTTACTTTAAATGCGCTCTCGCGGCGCGTCTTTATGATTGAGGGCTAAATTACGGGTAAATTGCAACCTCTGCAATAACCTGATTATCATTGAGTGCTAAAACCTGCAGCCGCCCCTGATCCAGCAGCCCATAGCTGGCGGAATATCCCCCTTTCGGGATACTCACTGAGCCGGGATTAAAGAGGTAAATTGCGCCGCGTTTTTCCGCGACCGGTATATGAGTATGGCCATATGCCAGGACATCGCCAGCGGCCAGCGGCGGCAGATTATCCGGACTATAGAGATGCCCGTGGGTCAGAAACAGGCGATAGCGTTCGCTAAGCACCTGCTGCCAGGGCGCGGTCATTGGAAAACGAAGCAGCATCTGATCCACTTCGCTGTCGCAGTTGCCGCGAACGGCAACAATGCGTTCCGCCACGCTGTTCAACCGCTCCGCCACCTCACCCGGCGCATACCCCTCAGGCAGCGCGTTGCGCGGACCGTGATTGAGCACATCGCCGAGTATGATCAGCCACCTGGCGCCGCTTTGCGCGAACCGTTCAAGCACGCGTTCCGTGGCGGGCAGCGAACCATGAATATCGGAGGCAAACATCAGCTTCATAGGTTCCATCTCCACTGGTTACGATGCCTCTATGATAGCGGAAGCGCGGCGGGTTATCAGCCTCAGCGTTTGGCGGAAAGCGCCACGTAACGCTGGATTGAGGCCCGCTGCCACTGGAAAGACGCATAATCAGCCAGCGCCTCCGGTACCTTATCGCCATTGAGAACCAGGCGATTGAGCATCAGCGCCAGGTCTGCGTCGGCAATAGACCATTCGCCAAATAAATTTTGCCCGCCGTGGGCCAGTAGCGTGGTGGCGGTGGCAAACAGCTTTTCCGCAGATTGCCTGCCGGCCTCGCTGAGGTCCGGCATTTTCGCCCCGTCAAACACCACGGCGGTGGATCGCTCTTCACGAATTGGCATCAGATCGCTGCGCAGCCAGGCCTGGATCTGCCGGGCGCGGGCTCGTTTTTGCAGATCATGCGGGTAGATGCGCTCCCACTCCGGCGGCGCAAAACGCTCATCCAGATACTCGGTAATCGCCGAAGACTCACTTAGCGCGAAATCATCAACCTCCAGCAGCGGTACGCGACGGGTGGCGGCATAGCCTGTCCAGCCCGCCTGCAGATGTTCGCCGCGGTTCAGGTCGACGGTTTTAAGGGTAAAAGGCAGGCTTTTTTCCTGCAGAGCGACATAGACAGACATCACGTACGGTGAGAAAAAATCGGCATCGGACCAAAGGGTAATGACAGGCTGGCTCATAGCTTCCTCAAGGGTGGTAGACAGGACAATAAGCCAACATAGCCTGTCTTACAGGCGATGTCACTGCTCGAACGCGGACGACTCGTCGCCTGGCTGCCGGGTCGCTTGCGGAATTTCTCCCGGGTGGCGCAGCTTCACCTATACTCGAACAGTTTGCGACCCACGACGGCGGGAAATATTATGATCGATCTTTACTATGCACCCACCCCAAACGGCCACAAAATCACCCTGTTCCTCGAAGAGGCGGAGCTAGCCTATCGGCTAATTCGGGTCGATATCGGCAAAGGGGAACAATTTCATCCGCAGTTTCTGGCGATTTCGCCGAATAATAAAGTTCCGGCTATCGTCGACCACATGCCTGCTGACGGCGGGGCGCCATTGAGCGTTTTCGAGTCCGGCGCCATCCTGCTCTATCTGGCGGAAAAAAGCGGTAAGCTGCTGAGCGGCGAGCTGCGGGAACGCTACGTCACGCTGCAGTGGCTGTTCTGGCAGGTCGGCGGGCTGGGGCCGATGCTGGGGCAAAATCAACATTTTTCCCACTCCGCGCCGCAAACCGTGCCCTACGCTATTGAACGTTTTCAGGTGGAAACCCAACGACTGTATGGGGTGCTAAATCAGCGTCTGGGATGCAGCCCGTGGCTTGGCGGCGACCACTACAGTATCGCCGACATCGCCGCCTGGCCCTGGGTGAACTGCCATGTCCGACAGCGTATCGATCTGGCGAACTATCCGGCGGTGCACAACTGGTATGAGCGCATTAAGCAGCGGCCGGCAACGGCGGAAGCGATGTTAAAAATTCAGCTTTATTAACCCCCTGCTCGCCCGTCGCGCTTTGTTGTATGATTGCAGGACTTACACCACGGAGGAAGCCTGCAATGTCTCAACCAGACGCCATTATTCGTATTAAGAACCTGCGCCTGCGGACTTTTATTGGTATTAAAGAGGAAGAGATCGCCAACCGCCAGGACGTGGTAGTGAATGTAGCCATTCACTACCCTGCCGATAAAGCGCGCGACAGCGAGGACATCAATGATGCGCTGAACTACCGCACCATTACCAAGCGTATAATCAGCCATCTTGAGAATGGCCGTTTTTCGCTGCTGGAAAAATTAACTCAGGATGTGCTGAATATCGCATGCGAACATCACTGGGTCACATATGCTGAAGTGGAGATTGATAAACTTCATGCGCTGCGCTATGCCGACTCGGTGTCCATGACCATGAGCTGGCGTCGCTAACCATGTCAGGGAGGTGGTATGAAGATCCTGCTTACTGGTGGTACCGGCCTGATTGGCCGACATCTGATACCCAGATTGCTGGAGCTCGGGCATAGCGTCACGGTCTCCACGCGACATCCGGATACCGCCCGCGCCCGTCTCGATCCGCGCGTCACCCTGTGGCGCGATTTCGAGGGCCATCACCACCTCAATGACATTGATGCCGTCATCAATCTGGCGGGTGAACCCATCGCTGATAAACGCTGGACGGCCGAGCAGAAACAACGCTTGTGCCATAGCCGCTGGGATCTCACGCAGCGGCTGGTGGGCCTGATCCACGCCAGCGACACCCCTCCCTCCGTGCTGATCAGCGGGTCTGCCATCGGCTACTATGGCGACCTCGGCGAGGTGGTGGTGACCGAAGAAGAGCCACCGCACAATGAGTTTACCCATAAGCTGTGCGCCCGCTGGGAGCAAATTGCCTGCGAAGCGCAAAGCGAGCGCACCCGCGTCTGCCTGCTGCGCACCGGCGTGGTACTGGCTCCGCGGGGCGGTATTCTCGGCAAAATGACACCCGCCTTTAAGCTCGGCCTCGGCGGGCCTATCGGCAATGGCAGACAGTACCTGGCCTGGATCCATATCGACGATATGGTTAACGGCATTCTGTGGCTGCTGGATAACGATCTGCGCGGTCCGTTCAATATGGTTTCTCCCTACCCGGTGCATAACGAGCAGTTCGCCCATGCGCTGGGTCATGCGCTCCATCGACCGGCGATTTTCCGCGTTCCCGCCGCCGCTATCCGCCTGTTGATGGGGGAATCCGCCGTCCTGGTGCTCGGCGGCCAGCGCGCGCTGCCAAAGCGTCTGGAGGCCGCCGGCTTTGCCTTCCGCTGGTACGATCTGGACGAAGCGCTAAAGGATGTGCTGAGTTAATGGCTGACACAGGGGAGCATTGGCTCCTCTGATTCCATTCTGCTGGCTCATGCTCCACGCCTGGATGGCCTCACCCTGGCGCTGCAGCATCGCCATATTCAGGACAACCAGCGCCCTTAATCGCCTGAATTCACCGCCAGCCGGCCGGTTCACCGGTGTTACCTGGCGAAGCAAAGTGCTAAGGTAGGCTTTTCTTTCTGCGTATTGACTGCTTTATGACGACCATCACCACACCACGCCTTTCGCTTACCCGCTTTGTTACCGATGACTGGCCCTTTTTTCTGCGCCTGCGCCAGGATCCGCAGGTGATGCGTTTTATGGGGGAGGTGTTAAGCGAGGAGGCGCTGCGCAGCGTCTTCGTCAGTCGCTGTGCCGATCCCGGGGTGTTTGTATTGCGCGATAAATTCGGCGAGGCGCTGGGCGATATTGGGCTCCGCATCAGTCCGAAAAATCCGTACGAGGCTGACGTCGGCTACGCGCTGCTGCCTCAGGCTCAGGGAAAAGGCTATGCCAGCGAAGCGCTGCGGGCGGTCTGCGAGTATGGTTTCACCACCCTGGGGGTGCAGGCCATCAATGCCTGGGTGCTGGGTGAAAACCGTGGCTCATCGCGCCTGCTGGAGAAGCAAGGCTTTGTGCGCACCCAGGTGCTGGAGAAAGCCTATCATCTGAACGGCGTCGATTACGATGACTGGATCTATCGGCTGGAGCGGGAAGCTCATCCGGCGTCCACAGACGCCGGATGAGCCGATTATTTCAGCGAACCTTTCAGAAACTGCTGCAGGCGCGGGCTTTTCGGCGCGCCAAACAGCGCATCCGGATGCCCTTCTTCTTCAATTTTACCCTGATGCAGAAAAATGACATGTGAAGAGACGTGGCGGGCAAAGCCCATTTCATGGGTCACCACCACCATGGTTTTTCCCTCTTCCGCCAGCTGCTGCATAATGCGTAACACTTCGCCCACCAGTTCCGGATCCAGCGCGGAGGTCGGCTCATCAAACAGCAGCACTTCCGGTTCCATCGCCAGCGCGCGGGCAATAGAGACACGCTGCTGCTGGCCACCGGAAAGATGCACCGGATACTTCGCCTGCTGACGTTCGTCTATCCCGACCTTGGCCAGGTATTTCACCGCCCGTTCGCGCGCTTCCTGTTTGCTTAAGCCCAGCACCTGAATCGGCGCCTCCATGACGTTCTCCAGCACCGTCATGTGGCTCCACAGATTGAAATGCTGAAACACCATGGTCAATCGGGTGCGCAGCAGGCGCAACTGGTTCTTGTCGGCCACCTTCAGCTGGCCGTCTTTATCCCGTACCAGACCAATATTTTGGCCGCTGACGATGATCGTGCCTTCGCTCGGTTTTTCAAGGAAGTTAATACAGCGCAAAAAGGTACTTTTTCCGGAACCCGATGAACCGATGATGCTGATAACGTCCCCGGCTTTCGCCTGCAGCGAGACGCCCTTCAGCACCTCGTGTTCCCCATAGCGTTTATGCAGATCGATAACGTTTAATTTATTGTCGGACATGGCGTTCTCAATGCGTCGAAGAAGGTTTGATATGCTGCAACCAGCGCTTTTCCGCTTTACGGAACAAGCTAATCAGCACATACGAGATAATTAAATAAAGCACCGCGGCGATGCCAAACGCGGTGAACGGCTGATAGGTGGCCGAGTTGATATCGCGGGCGATTTTCAGCAGATCCGGTACCGTAGCGGTAAACGCCAGCGCGGTAGAGTGCAGCATGAGGATCACTTCGTTACTGTAGGCCGGTAGCGCAATCCGCAGCGCGGAAGGCAGAATAATGCAGCGATACAGTTTGACTGACGAGAAGCCGTAGGCCCGCGCTGCTTCAATTTCTCCGGCGGGTACTGAGCGGATCGCGCCGGCGAAAATTTCAGTGGTATAGGCGCAAGTATTCAGGGTTAACGCCAGTACCGTGCAGTTTAGCCCGCTGCGGAAAAAAGCGTTCAACAGCTCCGTGCCTTTGACGATTTCCAGGGTATACATGCCGGAGTAAAAAACCAGCAGCTGCACATACAAAGGCGTGCCGCGAAATATGTAAGTGAACAGCCAGATGGGGAACTGGATAAACTTATTGCTCGAGACGCGGCCGATGGCCAGAAACACCGCCAGGATGCCCCCCATTACCACTGAAGAGATCAGCAACCATAAGGTAATTACCACGCCGGTAAAGCGATAGCCGTCGGTCCACAGTAGTGATTTCCAGTACTCCTGAATAATTTCAATCACAGGTCAGCCCTCTTCACGCCAACGGTATAGCGGCGTTCGAGCAGCAGCAGTACGCCATTAGAAACGGTGGTAAACACCAGATAAATCAGGCCGCAGACGATGGCGAAGTAGAACGGCTGCCAGGTGCTTTTCCCGGCCAGCTGCGTGGCTTTGACCACATCCTCCAGCCCCAGCAACGAGACCAGCGCCGTCGCCTTGAGGATAACCTGCCAGTTGTTGCCTATCCCCGGCAGCGCGTAGCGCATCATCGCCGGGAAGAGAATACGCCGGAACGTCTGCCCGCCGCTAAAGCCAAAGGCGGTAGCCGCTTCGATATGCCCCTTCGGCACCGCCAGGTAGGCGCCGCGGAAGGTTTCCGTAAAATAGGCGCCATAGATAAAGCCAAGGGTAATAATCCCGGCGATCATCGGATCGATATCAAACTGGGCCATACCCAGCGCGTCGGTAACGCTGTTTAGCGCAATCTGCAGGCCGTAGAAAATCAGCAGCATCAGCACCAGATCGGGCACGCCGCGGATAAGAGTGGTATAGCCTTCAAATACCAGCGCCAGTGGACGGTTGCTCGATAACTTTGCGCCAGCGCCCGCCAGCCCAATCAGGACGGCGAGAACGACCGAGCTGAGCGCAAGCTCCAGGGTAACGAGCGCACCCTGCAAAATAACCTGTGAAAACCCATACAGCATGCTGCCTACCCTGTCTGTCATTCACCATTGCGCGCGAAACGCACGCAATGGCGAGGCGTGAGAATTATTCGCCGTATACGTTAAAATCGAAATATTTTTTCGCCAGCTTGTCGTAGGTGCCGTCCTTACGCATCTCTGCAAACGCCTTATTCAGCGCTTCACGCAGTTCGTTGTCTTCCTTACGCAGCCCCATACCGGTGCCAACACCAAACAGTTTCTCGTCTTTGATTGACGGGCCACCAAACTGGTAATCTTTACCAATAGGCTGTTTCAGGAACCCTTCGCTGGCCGCGACCTCATCCTGGAACGCGGCGTCGATCCGGCCGGCGGTCAGGTCGGAATAGATATTGTCCTGCCCCTGATAGGAGACAATTTCGATACCTTTCGGCGCCCAGTGCTCATTGCCATAGGTTTCCTGAGTCGTCCCCTGCAGCACGCCCACGCGCTTACCCTTGAGGGTGGCGAGATCCGGCGTTACCGGGCTGCCCTTTTTCACCACCAGACGCGAATCTGCCGCATACAGCTTGTCAGTGAAGGCAATTTCCTGCTGGCGCTTTTCAGTAATCGACAGCGAAGACATAATCGCGTCGATTTTCTTCGCTTTTAAGGAGGGGATCAGCGCATCCAGCGGGTTTTCAACAAAGGTACATTGCGTATTAATACGCTTACACAGCTCTTTTGCCAGATCGATATCAAAACCGACCAATTCTCCCTGCGCATTCTTCGATTCGAAGGGAGCATAAGTCGGATCGGTACCGATACGAATTTTTTGCGGGATGGCGGCAAAGACCGTGGAAACGCTGGAAAGGGCCAGCGCTAAAGAGAGAGACAACGCCAGTTTTTTCATAACTATCCTCGACAGACTGTCATTCTAACGGGTTTATTAGAACTATTTACGCCAGTTATCGTGCCATTATTCGCCCCTTAAGGGCAAAGATTTATGCACCAGAAAGGCCGATTTTTTGCATCAGAAACGCTTAACTATGCATTTTTTAGCCAAAAAACTGGCTGCTTTTGCACTGAAATGATCCACAGCGCGTTTAGATGCACCCTTTTGGGGCATGGATACGAACCTGGCGGCAGGCCCACCCCATTGTGCGGGCCTGCAGCAGTCTTAGTCGCCGTACACGTTAAAATCGAAGTATTTCTTCGCCATTTTGTCGTAGGTGCCGTCTTTACGCATTTCGCCCAGCGCTTTATCAAACGCGGCTTTCAGCTCGGCGTCGTCCTTACGCAGGCCGATACCGGTGCCGTCGCCAAAGTACTTTTTGTCTTTAACGGACGGGCCGGCGAAGGCGAAATCTTTCCCGGCAGGCTGTTTCAGGAAGCCTTCGCTGGCGGCGACTTCATCCTGCAGCGCCGCATCCAGACGGCCAGCTGCAAGGTCTGAATAGATCAGATCCTGGTTCTGGTAAGCCACCACGTCAACGCCCTGGCTGCGCCAGCGGTCGTTAGCATAGGCTTCCTGAGTAGAACCCTGCAGCACGCCGACGTGCTTGCCTTTCAGCGCCTCCAGCGTCGGCTGGATCGGCGACCCTTTGGCGGCGATCAGACGCGAGTCAGCGGCATATAGCTTGTCAGAGAAGGCGATCTCTTGCTGGCGCTTCTCGGTAATAGAGAGGGAAGAGATGATGGCGTCAATCTTCTTCGCCTTCAGGGAGGGGATCAGGGAGTCAAAATCGCTGCCGACCCAGGTACATTTCACCTTAATTCGGGAGCACAACTCATTGCCTAAATCGATATCAAAGCCAACAAAGTCCCCTTTCGCGTCTTTCGACGAAAATGGCGCATAGGTCGCGTCGGTGCCAATGCGAATGCTCTGCGGCAGAGCAGCAAACACGCTGGCCGTGCTGCTCATTCCCACGAGTAAAGAGAGAGCCAGAATCGTCTTCTTCATACAGTACCCTTAAGTGTCGTGATGTGGTGCGTTGCTTGTTATGGTGATTGCCGATCAATCCTGCAGTTTTTGTGCCATCTTCCCGGTGCGTGCCGGGAACAGGGTTAAATTTGTTAAAATAAAGTTGCAGGATTGTCTTAAAAGGGAAGATACCAGCATTACTGGCGAAACCGCAGCGCCTGAGCGCAAAAAGACGAAATAAATGTCGAGGATTTGATCGCGGCAACAAATTTGCACCACCGCAGCGCAAGCGTACATTTCATGCACCACTATAGTGCGACACTAGGCCCCCTGCCAGCGGGTAAACAAGTCGTGCTCCAGACTAATATCAAATTGATCGAGTACCCGATTGACGGTCTGGTTGATGACATCGTCCAGGCTTTGTGGCCGGTGGTAAAAAGCCGGTACCGGCGGCATTATCACCGCCCCCAGCTCTGCGGCCTGAACCAGCAGACGCAGATGGCCCAAATGGAACGGCGTTTCCCGCACGCAGAGCACCAGCGGACGACGCTCTTTCAGCACGACATCCGCCGCCCGGGTCAGCAGGCCATCCGTATAGCTATGGACAATGCCCGAGAGCGTCTTCATTGAGCAGGGTAAAATCACCATCCCGGCGGTTTTAAACGAACCGGAAGAGATACTGGCGGCGATATCGCGGGCGTCATGCACCACATCGGCTAGCGCCTGCACCTCACGTACGGAGTAGTCGGTCTCCATGGCCAACGTCTGGCGCGCCGCCTGGCTGAGGATGAGATGAGTTTCAATATCCGGCACATCTCTTAGCACCTGCAGCATCCGCACGCCGTAAATGGCGCCGCTGGCGCCGGAAATGCCAATAATCAGTCGTTTCACGTTCTGTTACCCCTTGCGCGTGTGCCGCAGACTTTGCCGGATTATAGCCTCTGGCGCAACTATTGACGCACAGTTGAGGGGCGAAAAAAAGCCCGCCGTCCTTTCGGTACGGCAGGCCCGCGACGCGTGAACGGCTTAACCCTCGTTGTGCATCTCGAGGTTTTCGACTTCGTTTTGCAGCTGGACCGCTTTGGCATCATCGTTACGCAGGGAGTCAAGATAGTCGAGGTACTGCTGGTCGACATCCCGGGTCACATATACGCCGTTGAACACCGAGCATTCAAACTGCTGAATATCCGGGTTCTCCGCGCGCACCGCGTCGATCAGATCGTTGAGATCCTGGAAAATCAGGCCGTCGGCGCCAATGATCTGGCGGATCTCATCCACTTCGCGGCCATGGGCGATCAGTTCGTTGGCGGTCGGCATATCGATACCGTACACGTTCGGGAAACGAATTTCCGGCGCAGCGGAGGCGAGATACACTTTTTTCGCCCCTGCTTCACGCGCCATCTCAATGATCTGCTCCGAGGTGGTGCCGCGTACAATGGAATCATCGACCAGCAGCACGTTCTTATCGCGGAATTCCGCACGGTTGGCGTTGAGCTTACGGCGAACAGATTTACGACGCAGCTGCTGACCGGGCATGATAAACGTCCGGCCGACGTAGCGGTTCTTCACGAAGCCCTGACGATAAGGTTTGTCGAGAATGCGGGCGATTTCCAGCGCGATGTCGCAGGAGGTCTCCGGGATCGGAATAACAACGTCAATATCCAGATCTTCCCACTCGCGGGCAATCTTTTCGCCCAGCTTAGTCCCCATGTTGACGCGGGCGCTGTAGACGGAAATTTTGTCAATAAACGAGTCCGGACGGGCAAAATAGACGTACTCGAACAGGCACGGGTTGCTGACCGGATTATCGGCACACTGACGGGTATAGAGCTGGCCCTTCTCGGTAATATAGACCGCTTCGCCCGGCGCCACATCGCGCAGGAATTCAAAACCAAGCGTATCAAGGGCCACGCTCTCCGAGGCCACCATATACTCGGTGCGACCGTCGCCAACGTCACGTTTACCCAGCACCAGCGGACGAATGCCGTTAGGGTCGCGGAAGGCCACCATGCCATGCCCGATGATCATCGCCACGCACGCGTACGCGCCGCGGATCAGGCGGTTGGTCGCCGCAATCGCCGCGAAGATGTTGTCCGCTTCCAGCGGGTAGTGACGGAAGTTATCCAGCTCACTGGCGAAAATATTGAGGAGGATTTCGGAATCAGAGGTGGTATTGATATGGCGGCGTTTTTCTTCAAACAGCTTTTTACGCAGCTCGTGCGCATTGGTCAGGTTGCCGTTATGCGCCAATGTGATGCCATACGGCGAGTTAACGTAAAACGGCTGCGCCTCGGAAGCGCTGGAGCTGCCCGCCGTAGGATAACGCACGTGGCCAATACCCATATTGCCCTGCATACGCTGCATGTGGCGGGCCTCGAATACGTCGCTTACCAGCCCGTTAGCCTTACGCAACCGGAAGCAGTTGTTGGCATCAATGGTGATGATGCCAGCGGCATCCTGTCCACGGTGCTGGAGCACCGTTAGCGCATCATAAATCGACTGGTTAACCGGCATAACACCGGCGATACCGACAATACCGCACATACGTCTTTTCCTCGTTCAGCAACGACCCAAAGTCTATACTTTAGGCAAGAAACTTGACGAGCTTTGCAGGTATTCAAAAAACCATCTGATGACGGGGGTAAAATAGGGAATAAACTGCGACTGATGCCAGTCATCGCTCTTCGCCATCCCGGTAAAGGTGTCCAGGAAGAACAGGATAGCGGCGATGATCAGCACCCCACGTAGCGCGCCGAAGCAGATCCCCAATACCCTGTCGGTTCCTGACAAACCGGTCTTCTCCACCAGCTGGCCTATCACATAGTTCACGATAGCGCCAACGATGAGCGTCACGATAAACAGCGCCGCAATAGCAATCCCATTTCGAACCCGTTCATCCTCAAAGCCCGTAAACCAGACAGACAGGTCAGCGTAGTAATGGCTGGCGACATAAAACGCGCAACCCCACGTGACTAACGATAAAGCTTCGCGAACAAAGCCGCGGATCAGGCTGACCAGGCAAGAAAGACCCAGCACCGCCATAATGGCGTAATCAATCCAGACCATATACGTCCCACGATTTACGCCCTGTCGTCCAGTTCGGGGCGCATTCTAACAGAAAAAGAAAACGTTTGCGTAGGGATTTCCATGCCCTACAGAAATAAAAATGGCGCTGAAAAAACATTCAACGCCAGACTGCCTTTCGCCTCTTCAGGGCGGCTGAGACAGGGTTTGCGGGGCGTTTCTCCCCGCCACGTTCTCTCCGCATGGCGGAAAAAACAATCAGTTCGGGGTGAAGCCCATCACCACCCCGCTAAGCCCGGAGATCTGCTGCAGATCGCCCAGCTGGCCTTTCAGCTTGTCTTTTGACGCATCCGGGCCGACGAGGATGCGGGTAATTTTACCCTGTACCGGCGTCGAAGGCGACGTATAGACTTTGAAACCCGAGGCCCGCAGTTTACCGACAATCTCATTCACCTTATCGGCGTTCTTCAACGCGCCCAGCTGAACCACATAGGCTTTGCCGGTCGGCGCTGGCAGGGCCGCCTGCTGCTGCGATGGCTGTTGCTGCTGTGGCTTAGCCGGCGGCGGCGTTGGCGTCGCGGCCTGCTGTTGCGGCTGCGGTTTCGGCTGCGGCTTGGGCTGCGGTTTCGCGGCCACCACCGGCTCCTGAACGTCATCGAAGCTGTTGCTGTTCACCGGAATACGCGATGGATCTAACGATGGCGCGGCGGCATCGCCCGCCCGCACCTCTTCCGCCGCCCCTTCCGGCGGTTGCGAAGGCAACGCCTGGGTTGCCGCCGGCAACATATCCGGTTCATCGCGATCGCCTGGTTTCGGTACCAGCGGGATCGCGGCAAACTCATCCTGGTAATGCTTTTTCTGCCCGTCCAGCAGCCCTGGCAGGATAATCACCCCCAGCGCCACCAGCACGATTGTCCCGACTAAACGGTTCTGAAACTTACTCGCCACCGATTCTCCCCGCGTCTATCTCTTCCATAACCTGCGCTACGGTGTGAAACGAACCACACACCAGCACGGTATCTTCCACTTTAGCGTCAGCCATGGCCGCACGCCACGCCTGCGCCACGCTGCTATAGACTGTACCGCAGCGCAAATGTTCCACCAGCTGCTCTGCCGTCGCGCCGCGCGGGCCTTCCAGCGGCGCGCAGTACCAGGCATCGACTTCCGGAGCCAGATTGGCCAACGTGCCGGCGATGTCCTTATCATGCAGCATACCAATAACCGCCAGCACGCGTCCCGTTTTCGCTAACGTTTTGAGACGCCCGGCGAGATAGGCCGCCGCGTGCGGGTTGTGCGCCACATCGAGGATCACTCGCGGGGCGTCGCTGATTATCTGAAAGCGTCCCGGGAGCATCGCATCGCGGATCCCTGCGCGCAGGATAGCGTCATCCACGGCAAGCCCGCTGGCGCGCAGCGCCGCCACGGCCGTCGCCGCATTCGGCAACGGCACCTGAGGCAGAGGCAGGTGGCTTATCGCCCCTGCCGTATCGCGGAAGGACCATGTTTCGCCTTCCACCTCATAGCGCCAGTCGACGCCGCGGCGCTGGAGCAGCGCGCCCTTCTCGCTAGCCACTTCCGCGATGGTGAGCGGCATATCCGGCTCCCCCACCACCGCCGGTTTACCGGCGCGAAAGATGCCCGCTTTTTCCCGGCCGATACTTTCGCGATCCGGGCCCAGCCAGTCGGTATGATCGAGGGCGATGCTGGTGACCACCGCGACGTCGGCATCAACGATGTTGGTGGCGTCGAGACGCCCGCCGAGCCCGACCTCAAGGATCACCACATCCAGCTGCGCCTGCTTAAACAGCCACAGCGCCGAGAGCGTGCCGTATTCAAAATAGGTCAGCGAGATGTCACCCCGCGCCGCTTCGATTTCAGCAAACGAAGCCGTATGCGCCGCCTCCGGCAGTTCAGCCCCCTGAATGCGCACGCGTTCGGTGTAGCGCACCAGATGCGGAGAGCTGTAGACCCCCACTTTATAACCGGCCGCCATCAGGATGGTTTCCAGCGTGCGGCAGGTGGTGCCTTTGCCATTGGTGCCCGCGACGGTAAAAACGAACGGCGCCGGTTTAACGATATCCATCTGCCCGGCGACCTCGCTGACGCGCGCCAGCCCAAGGTCGATGGTTTTACTGTGCAGATGTTCCAGATAAGAAAGCCACGTAGCCAGGGGCGACGTGGCCTGAGGAATAGGATCTTTTTCCATGATGCCCGTAAGAATTGACGGTTAACGCGTATGAATAAAAAAGGGCAGCGCCGCCAGGCCCTGCCCTCTGCTTTATCAGGCCTCAGGTTCCTGATCCGGTGCCGGCGGCACCACCACGCCTTCATGAGGCGCTTCCGAAACGGCAACCGGCGCCGGCAGGTTCATCAGCTTCGCCAGAATGCTGGCCAGCTTGAGACGCATTTCCGGACGGCGAACGATCATATCGATCGCCCCTTTTTCAATCAGAAACTCACTGCGCTGGAATCCCGGCGGCAGCTTCTCGCGTACGGTCTGCTCGATAACGCGAGGACCGGCAAAGCCGATCAGCGCTTTCGGCTCGGCAATGTTCAGATCGCCCAGCATCGCAAAGCTCGCCGATACGCCGCCCATGGTCGGATCGGTCAGCACGGAGATGTACGGCAGTCCGCGCTCCTGCATTTTCGCCAGCGCCGCGGAGGTTTTCGCCATCTGCATCAGCGACATCAGCGCTTCCTGCATACGGGCGCCACCGGAGGCGGAGAAGCAGATCAGCGGGCAGTTATCTTCCAGCGCCTGCTCCACCGCGCGTACAAAGCGTGCGCCGACGACGGAACCCATCGATCCCCCCATAAAGGAGAATTCAAAGGCGGCGGCAACCACCGGCATCGCGTAGAGCGTACCTTTCATCACCACCAGCGCGTCTTTCTCGCCCGTCTCTTTCTGAGCGGACGCCAGGCGGTCTTTGTATTTTTTTGAATCGCGGAACTTCAGCACATCTTTTGGCTCAAGTTCGCTACCCAGTTCTACCAGAGAACCTTCATCCAACAGGCTATGCAGGCGATTACGCGCCGACATGCGCATATGGTGATCGCACTTAGGACAAACCTCCAGGTTGCGCTCCAGCTCGGCGCGGTAGAGTACCTGACCGCAGCTGTCGCACTTGGTCCATACACCCTCAGGAATGCTCGCCTTGCGGGTGGGAGTGATGTTGCTTTTAATTCGTTCAATCCAGCTCATTGATAACCTTTCTGCCTGAACCTGGTCGATGCCAGTTTTGTCGTAAGGGGCGCATAATGCCATTTTTGCCTCTTACAGACCATGAATGTTGCACATTAAATCATATCATCCCGGAACATGGGATAAAAAAGTGGTCAAACCGCTGCGCGTGACGCTCTGCACCGTCACGCGCAACACAGGCTAAACTACTTCGCCTGCTTCGCCGCCGCCCGCTTGTGGCGAATAATCTCAATCACGCCCGGCAGGACCGAGAGGACGATGATCGCCACGATCAGCAGCTTCAGGTTCTCCTGCACCACCGGCAAATCGCCAAACAGATAGCCGGCATAGGTGAACAGCAGCACCCACAGCAGCGCCCCAACCACGTTATAGGCCGCAAAATGACGATAGGACATATGCCCCATTCCCGCCACAAACGGCGCAAAGGTTCGGACTATCGGCACAAAGCGCGCCAGGATAATGGTTTTCCCGCCGTGACGTTCGTAGAAGCTGTGGGTTTTATCCAGATAGCTGCGACGGAATATCTTTGAGTTCGGATTGCTGAACAGCTTTTCACCGAACAGCCGGCCAATGGTGTAGTTGACCGCATCGCCGACGATGGCCGCGATGACCATCAGCAGTACCATCAGGTGGACATTGAGATCGTTGGTTGGCAAGGCCGAGAGCGCGCCCGCGACGAACAGCAGGGAATCGCCCGGCAGGAATGGCGTCACCACCAGCCCGGTTTCGCAGAACAGAATCAAAAACAGAATGGCATAAACCCAGACGCCATACTGGGCAACCAGTTCGGCAAGGTGCACATCAATATGCAGGATGAAATCAATTAAAAAGTGAATCAAGTCCATGTTTGTCTTTACCCTTAATGACCCTATTAGTCCGCCAGAAACAGCGGGCCCATTGGCAGCACCGGTAAATCATAGTGGGCCGGGTAATCCACCGACACCAGATACAACCCTTCCGCTTTTGCCGTTGCCGCAGCGAGCGTCCTGTCTTTTGCTGCCAGCAGTTCTGCCATCCAGCTCTCCGGCTGGTTTCCGGCCCCGACCTCCATCAGGCTGCCTACAATATTCCTGACCATATGATGTACAAAGGCATTCGCTTTGATATCCACCACCACATACGCGCCGTAGCGGGTAACGTTAATATGCATCACGTTGCGCCACGGGGTACGCGACTGGCACTGTACCGCGCGAAACGAGGTAAAGTCATTCTCTCCCAGCAGACACTGCGCGGCGCGCTGCATACGCTCGGCGTCGAGCGGCTGGTGAAAATGCGTTACGCCATGACTTAACACCGCCGGACGCAGGCGATGATTATAGATGACGTAGCGATAGCGGCGCGCCGTGGCGCTGAACCGGGCGTGAAAATCCGCCGGTACATGTTTGACCCAACGCACCGCGATGTCACCAGGTAAATTCGCATTTACCCCCAGCGTCCAGGCGGCATCTTTCCGCTGCGCCCGGGTTTCGAAATGCACCACCTGGCCGGTGCCATGGACGCCGGCGTCGGTGCGGCCGGCGCAAAAGACGGTAATCGGTTCGTTCGCCACCTGCGAGAGCGCCTTTTCCAGCTTCTCCTGCACGCTGCGCACTTCGTTTTGCCGCTGCCAGCCGTAATATTTGCTGCCGTCGTACTCGATGCCCAGCGCGATTTTACAGATCGGCTGTTGCTCCATCTCAGACATCAGTACAGGTACTCCTCAATCAGCTTCTCGGCGATCTTCACCGCCATCAGCGCGCCGCCGAAGCGCACGTTATCCGCTACCGACCAGAACTGGATCTGCTCCGGCATACCGTAATCGTTATGCACGCAGCCGATGGAGAGGCGGGCATTGCCTGAGGCATCGCCAACCTGAGTCGGGAATTCGCCCTCTTCAGAAAGTTCGATATCCTCGCCGCGGGTAAAAGCGTCGCGCGCCTCCTCCGCCGCCAGCGGGCGCATCGCTTCGAAGCTCACCATCTGCGCATGGCCGTAGAAGACCGGCGACTGAACGACGCTGGCGGAGATCATCAGCCCGTCATCCTGAAGAATTTTGCGCGCTTCATCGACGATCCGGCGCTCTTCGCGCACGCTACCTTCACGATCCGGCAGCAGCGGCAGCATGTTGAACGCCAGCTGGCGACCAAAGAAATCGTCTTCATCGATAGGGATGCCGTTCAGCAGCTTAGCGCTCTGCCCCGCCAGCGCATCCACCGCTTTTTTCCCCTGCCCCGAGGCGGAGAGCAGGTTCGTGACGCTAATGCGCGACAACCCGCCCTGATCGATCAGCGGTTTGAGCGCCGTCAACAGCTGACTGGTCAGGCTATTAGGCACCGCAATCAGGTTGCGGTTGCGGTAATCGCCTAATACGAACGGGTTCACGTCCGGCACCACCAGCGGTACGTCCGGCTCCAGCGCAAACAGGCCGCTGAGATCGATAACCAGACACCCGGCGTTGGTCGCTTCTTCGACATACGCTGCACTGGCTTCGACGCCGGCGGCGAAGAAAGCCAGCTGGGCCTGGGTCCAGTCAAATTCGGCGGCGTCTTTGACGATCACCGACTTGCCACCAAAACGCAGATGTTCGCCCGCGCTGTCGTTGCGCGCCAGAGCAAAAATCTCTCCTACCGGGAACTGGCGTTCAGCAAGAGTTTCGAGCAGGGCTTCGCCTACGGCGCCCGTTGCGCCCAGTACGGCAATATTCCAGCCTTCAGACATGGTGGTTAACTCCAGAAATAAAGCGGCCCCGCCGGAGTATCCGGCAGGGGCATTAAGAAGACATTAACGAACAGGATGATGCACGGCGTTAAAACCGAGCTGGCGCAACAGCGTCGCCGCCTGCTCATCGCTGCACTGCACATACAGCGAAGACCATTCGCGACGTTCCTGATAATTTTTACGCAGCTTGTCGAATTCACCGGCGACGCCGGCCACCTTCCGCAGCGGCGCATCATCGCGGCGCACATCATACACCAAGTGGACCAGTCTTTTCAGCGTCGGCTGATCGAGCGGTCCATGCAGGGTAATGCGGCCAAATTCCGGCGCCGGCAGCAGAGTGTCCAGCGCTACCTGCTGCGGATGGCCGATAAAGGCGCTGTAGGCTTCAAAAACCTGCGTCGTCCCGCGCGCTTTCCCTTCGAGGGTGTAGCCGGCGATATGCGCGGTACCGATATCCACTCGCTTGAGAAGCTCAACGTTTAGATCCGGCTCCGGCTCCCAGACGTCCAATACCACACTCAGCGGCTGACCAGCTTCCAGCCGCTTTAGCAGTGCGGCGTTATCGACCACCGGCCCGCGGCAGGCGTTGATCAAAATCGTTCCAGGCTTCAGGCGGCTTATCAGCGCCTCATCCGCCAGATGCAGGGTTTTATATTGCCCTTCTTTATACAGCGGCGTATGGAAGGTGATGACATCGGCTTCCTGGACCAGCGCCTCGAGGGAGCGGAAGTCACCTTCGTCGCCGCGATCGGCGCGCGGTGGGTCGCAGAGCAGAGTTTTGATCCCCAACGCTTCCAGGCGCTTTTGCAGTCGCCCGCCAACGTTTCCGACGCCGACGATCCCGACGGTGCGATCGCGCAGCGCAAAGCCGTCGCGTTCGGCCAGCATCAGCAGCGATGAAAAGACGTACTCTACCACCGCAATGGCGTTACAGCCGGGCGCCGCAGAGAAACCAACCCCCGCCTGCTGCAGCCACGCCTGATCGACGTGATCGGTGCCGGCGGTAGCGGTGCCGACGAACTTAATGGCCTTGCCGGCGAGCAATGCTTCATTGACCCGGGTGACCGAGCGCACCATTAGGGCATCCGCATCGGTCAGGGCATCGGCCGGGACCGGACGGCCTGGGATCGCCTGCACGTCGCCTAAACGGCTAAAAAGCTCACGGGCATAGGGCATATTTTCATCAACGAGGATTTTCACAGTTCAGTACCTGTCTGAGAACGAGAGTTAACTGGGGAAGTGTGCCATAATCTGGCCGCCAGGCATACTCATCACCTGGTTCCAGCACCGCGATATCGAAAGGATGAATCATGACGCACCCCCTTGCTGATATGCCAGACCGTCCTCCAGGGCGAGGCCCATCAGGCACTGCCGCCACCGGCGAACCTTCGCTTTCCATGCAGCAACGCACCGTTCTGGAGCGACTGATCACGCGCCTGGTGGCGCTGACCTCGCAGCAGAACGCGGAAGTGTGGGCCTGCGTCAAACATGACCTCGGACTGAAAGGCGACTCGCCCCTGCTGGCCTGCCATTTCAGCGCCGCGGAGGCCAGTCTCAACCAGCGCTTAGCCGCCGCTCAGGATAATCATCATCATCGCCAGACCTTAGCGCAGCTCAGCGATCTGCTCGGTCAGGGCAATAACCGCCAGGCGGTGAGCGATTATATTCGTCAGCATTATGGGCAAACGGCGCTGCATGCCCTTAGCCAGACGCAGCTGGAGACCATTCTGCATCTGCTGCAGCATGGCCAGCTGTCGATCCCGCAGCCGCAGCAGCGCCCGCCGACCCTGCGCCCGCTGTTGCCAGCCGAGCATAATACGCTCAATCAGCTGGTGACTAAGCTGGCGGCCGCCACCGGCGAACCAAGCAAGCTGATTTGGCAATCCATGCTGGAGCTTTGCGGCGTCAAGTCCGGGGAGCTGATCCCGGCGACGCACTTCCTGCCGCTTTCGTACTGGCTGCAGGCGCGGCAAACGCTGAGTGCGCAAAGCGCGCCGACGCTCACCTCGCTGCAGGGAGCGCTCAAGCAGCCGCTGGAGGCCGCGGAGTGGCAGACAATTGTCGACTTTGCCCGTCGCAGCTGGCAGGTCACGCCGCGGACCACGCTGAGCCCGGCGCAGATCCTGGCGCTGCTGAACAAGGTGTTTGTGCTGCGGGTGGCCCGCGCCCAGGAGACGCTGGCCATCCCGCAGGAGGAGCCTGTCGCCAGGCGGACGTGGAGCGCTAAGCCGTGGCAGCTGGCGCTGGGCGCGGTTGTCCTGCTCCTTGTGCTGTGGCTCCTGCTGTAGTCCAGCAGCCACCGGCGGCGTTTACGGCTCCCCTTCATGCCAAACGCCGCGGTGTTTCCTACAGCGTTTTCAGGCCGGACAATAACCTAGCGGCGAAATGAGATAAGGGTGACGAGGATCCCCAGCGCCGCGCAGAGGGCGCCGGCAAGGAACACCGACGAGTAGCCCAGCGAGGTCGCCAGCAGGCCGGTCAGCGGCCCGGTCAGGCCATAGGAGATGTCCTGAAAGGCCGCATAGCCGCCGAGCGCGGTGCCGCGCACCTGCGCCGGGACGCGCTTCACTACTTCCACGCCAAGTGAGGGGAAAATAAGCGAACAGCCGCACCCGGTCAGCGCCGCACCGGCCAGCGCCAGCCAGGCATTCGGCGCCAGTCCCAGCAGCGTCAGACCAACCGCCTCTATCAGCAGCGAGACCATCGCCACCTTAACGCCGCCAAACCGATCCGGCATCCAGCCGAACAGCACTCGCATCAGCACAAAGGCGCCACCAAACGCCGTCAGGGTAAAGCCGGCCATTGGCCAGCTATGGCTGGCGAAATAGAGGGAGACGAAGGTGCCGATCACCGCAAAGCCGACACCCTGCAGGCCCAGGCCAATGCCCGGGCGCCAGATCATGCCGATGACGCTCCAGAGTGAAGGCCGCTCGCCTCCGTGGGCCGCCACTTTGCGCACGGTACCGTTAATAAGCCAGGCGACGAGCGGTAGTCCCATGGTGACACAGGCCAGCACCGCCACGCCAAAATGGCTATAGATCAATAATCCCAGCGGGGCGCCCACCGCCAGCGAGCCGTACATCGCCATGCCGTTCCATGACATCACTTTGCCGGAACGGGCCGGTCCCACCAGGCCCATCCCCCAGCTCAGGTTTCCGGTCAGCAGCTGGCTTTCGCCAAACCCGAGGATCAAGCGGCCCAGCAGCAGCAGACCGAGCCTGGCGAGCACCGGCAGCGGCAGCAGCGCAGCGGCCAGCCATGCCGCGCCCGCCAGGGCGCAGGCCAGCATCCCCTGCAGGACGGAACGTTTAGCGCCGTACTGGTCTGCCAGACGTCCGGCGTACCCCCGGGTCAGAACGGTGGCGAGGAACTGGATCCCTACCGCCACGCCAACCACGGTGTTGCCAAATCCCAGCTCCTGATGGACAAAGAGCGGGATCACCGGCAGCGGCAAACCAACGGTCATATAGGTCAAAAAGACGGCAAACGTAATACGGAAAAGCGAAAAATTCGCCGAAGAATTGGATGTTGTTTCAGTAACTGCGGACATGCATTACTCCAGATTCGCAGAGTAAGGCGAGCAAAGCGACACGCCCCCTCCACCTGATTATCAGGGTTAAGGCGCGTTGGTTGACGTTAAACGCTTACGCATTAGTGGAGAGACTAATGGATCCGCGAGCAGTGTGCCTGCGGGCTCTTACCCTGTCAAGATGACAAAAAAGGGGAGCCGGTGGCTCCCCTTTGCGCATCACATGCTGATTAGGCGTTGTATTTACGCATCACCAGCGTGGCGTTGGTGCCGCCGAAGCCGAAGCTGTTGGACATTACGGTGGTCAGCTTAGCGTCCGTCGGTTTGGTGACGATGTTCAGGCCGGCAGCCTGCTCGTCCAGCTCTTCAACGTTGATGCTCGGCGCGATAAAGCCGTGCTCCAGCATCAGCAGGGAGTAAATGGCTTCCTGTACGCCCGCCGCGCCCAGCGAGTGGCCGGTCATCGCTTTAGTTGCCGAAATAGCCGGGCTGTTGTCGCCGAATACTTCGCGGATGGCGCCCAGCTCTTTCACGTCGCCGACCGGAGTGGAGGTACCGTGGGAGTTCAGATAGTCGATCGGCGTATCAACGCCATGCATCGCCATCTGCATGCAGCGCACTGCGCCTTCACCAGACGGGGCGACCATGTCCGCGCCATCGGAGGTCGCGCCATAGCCGACGATTTCGGCATAGATGTGCGCGCCACGCGCCAGGGCGTGTTCCAGCTCTTCCACCACGACCATACCGCCGCCGCCGGCGATAACGAAGCCGTCACGGTTAGCATCATAGGTACGGGACGCTTTTTCCGGGGTGTCGTTGTATTTAGTGGACAGCGCGCCCATGGCGTCGAATTCGCAGGCCATTTCCCAGCACAGCTCTTCGCCGCCGCCAGCAAAGACGATGTCCTGTTTGCCCAGCTGGATCTGCTCTACCGCGTTACCAATACAGTGGGCGGAAGTGGCGCAGGCCGAGCTGATGGAGTAGTTAACGCCGTGAATTTTGAACGGCGTAGCGAGGCAGGCGGAAACGCCGGAAGCCATCGCTTTGGTGACCACATACGGGCCCACGGCTTTCAGACCACGCGGGCTACGCATGGCATCGGCGCCGAAGACCTGGAATTTCGGGGAACCGCCGCCGGAGCCTGCGATCAGGCCGACACGCGGGTTATTCTGATATGCTTCAGGCGCCAGACCTGCGTCGGCAACAGCCTGTTCCATGGACAGGTAAGCATAGATGGAGGCGTCGCTCATAAAGCGCACTACTTTGCGGTCAATGAGGCCAGTGGTATCCAGTTTGACGTTGCCCCATACGTGGCTGCGCATCCCTGAATCTTTAAGCTCCTGAGAGAAAGTGATCCCTGAACGTCCTTCACGCAGAGATGCCAGGACTTCCTGCTGGTTATTACCGATGCTGGAAACGATGCCCAAGCCAGTAATCACTGCACGTTTCATTAAATACCTCTGTAAGTCGCACTATTTTAAGTTTCGTGTCGCACAATAGCGTACACTTGTACGCCGAACAAGTCCGATCAGACATTTTGTGTATAAATTTGCGCCCTCAGGCACACATCGTTAAGATCGTGCTACGCCTTGTGATTCGAGTAACTTACGTGAAACAAAACGCCATACAACCCGCCAACCTGGAATTCAACGCTGAGGGTACACCTGTTTCCCGAGATTTCGACGATGTTTACTTTTCCAATGACAACGGTCTGGAAGAGACTCGCTACGTTTTTCTCGGCGGAAATCGCCTGCCGGAGCGCTTCCCCAGCCACCCTCGCCCGCTGATGATCGTCGCGGAGAGCGGCTTCGGCACCGGGCTCAATTTCCTCACCCTCTGGCAGGCGTTTGACGTTTTTGTTCGTGATAACCCGGACGTTACCTTGCAAAGGTTACATTTCATCAGTTTTGAAAAATATCCGCTGAAGGCTGAGGATCTCCGCCTGGCGCACCAGCGCTGGCCAGAGCTGGCTCCGTGGGCGCAGCAGCTGCAGGCGCAATGGCCGTCGGCCTTCGGCGGGTGCCATCGTCTGCTGCTCGACGGCGGGCGGGTGACGCTCGATCTGTGGTTTGGCGATATCAATGAGCTGACCAGGGAGCTGGATGATTCGCTGAACCAGCAGGTGGACGCCTGGTTTCTTGACGGCTTTGCCCCGGCGAAAAATCCCGACATGTGGACTCAGGATCTGTTCAGCGCCATGGCGCGCCTGGCGCGACCCGGCGGGACGCTGGCCACCTTTACCTCCGCCGGTTTTGTCCGCCGTGGCCTGCAGGAGGCCGGCTTTACCATGCGTAAAAGCAAAGGCTTCGGCCGCAAGCGGGAGATGCTGACCGGCGAGATGGCGCAAACGCTGAGCTTTCCTGCGCGCGTCCCCTGGTTCGCTCGCAGTAGCAGCGATGCCCGCGAGGCGGCCATCATCGGCGGCGGGATCGCCAGCGCCCTGCTCTCCCTGGCGCTGCTGCGCCGCGGCTGGCAGGTGACCCTTTACTGCGCCGATGAGGCTCCAGCGCAGGGCGCCTCCGGCAATCGCCAGGGCGCGCTGTATCCGCTGTTAAGTCAGCACGATCCGGCGCTGGCGCGCTTTTTTCCGGCCGCCTTTACCTTCGCCCGCCGAATGTATGACGCGCTGCCGGTGATGTTCGATCACCAATGGTGCGGTGTTACCCAGCTCGGCTGGGATGAGAAAAGCGCGCATAAAATCGCCCAGATGCTGGCGCTGAATTTACCCCCGGACATCGCCTGCGCGGTGACGGCGGAACAGGTTGCCGGGCTGACCGGCGTCGATACCGGCTGCGGCGGCATCACCTATCCGGCCGGCGGCTGGCTGTGCCCGCAGCAGCTCACCGCCGAGCTGCTGGCGCTGGCGGCCACGCGCGGACTGCACGTGCACTATGGTTATCCCGTCGAAACGCTCAGCGCGGAGGGCGATGGCTGGCTGCTCAATCAGCAGCGCTATCATCAGGCGGTGGTTCTGGCGAACGGCCACCGCATCACTGGTTTTGCGCAAACCGCCCAACTGCCGGTCTACCCGGTTGGCGGCCAGGTCAGCCATATTCCCACCACCCGGCGGCTTGCCGCCCTGCGCCAGGTGCTGTGCTACGACGGCTACCTGACGCCACAGAATCCGCAAAATCAGCAGCACTGCATTGGCGCCAGCTACCACCGCGGGAAAACCGACACCACCTTCAGCGAAGAAGATCAGCAGCACAACCGGCAACGGCTGATCGACTGCTTCCCGGGCGCGGAGTGGCCACAGGACGTGGATATCAGCGCCAACGACGCTCGCTGCGGCGTGCGCTGCGCCACCCGCGATCATCTACCGATGGTCGGCAACGTGCCGGACTACGCGGCAACATTGACGCAATACGCCAGCCTCCACGAACAACCGGATATCGCCGATAGCGCGCCGGTCTGTCGTAACCTGTTTATGCTTGGCGCGCTCGGGTCGCGCGGACTTTGCACCGCGCCGTTAAGCGCTGAGCTGCTGGCGGCGCAAATGAGCGCGGAACCGCTGCCGCTGGATAGCGACACCCTGGCGGCGCTGAATCCGAATCGGCTGTGGGTGAGAAAACTGCTGAAGGGAAAAGCGGTGAAATAAAACCATGAGGGCAGGCAATTTCCCGGGTACGGCTGACGCCTGACCCGGGCTACAACATGGCTCAGGCCTGATTTTTCGCCTGTTGATACAGGTTATGCCACATCCCCTGCACCAGAATTTGGTCCGGCGGCGACAGTTCGCCAGCGCTGATGGCTTTCTCCAGGCTCTGGCTAACTCTGCTGTGTACCGCGTCAGCAGAATGCTCGCCCTCACCTTCCAGCTCAGCCACCGCCAGCGTCAGGTGGCCGCGCAGATAACCGCCGGCAAACAGTTCATCATCACTGGCGTGGTCTACCATGTTGTCAATCAGCGCCAGAATGCGTGATTCAAACTCCGCGATCATCATCTTACCTCTTGTCATGTAATGTGCGGCCTTAGTGCAGGTCTTCCGGCCACGGAAAGTGTTTCGCCGTCAATGGCGGCGTTTGATAATAGTGTTGTAACGCGCGAATAAAGCGCGCCGGACGTTCGGGGATCCCTTGTTCAAGTAAAGTCATCACCCGAGCATGCACCCGGCGCTGGAAGGCGATGCGATCGGGCTCAACGTCCCCGTCCAGATTGTCACAGCTGACGTTAAACGGAAATCCCGCCGCCACGCAGAACAGCCACTCAAAGGCCTGCGGTTTCACCTCGACATCCTCAAACTGGCTTTGGGTCATCGCATCGCGGCCGTCCGGGCAGTACCAGTAGCCAAAATCTACTTGTTCGCGACGCGCCTTGCCGGCGACACACCAGTGAGAGATCTCGTGCAGGGCGCTGGCAAAAAATCCGTGCGCAAACACGATACGGTGATAGGGCGTTTCATCGTCAGCCGGAAGGTAGATCGGCTCATCGTCGCCTTTAATCAGGCGGGTATTAAATTCTTCGGCAAAGCAGCTGTCGAAAAGGTCTATCAGCTGCTGATAATGGTGTTGCTGTTGCATTAATGAATTCCCAACCACTGCAAAATCTCAGCCCCGTGGCTGTCATAAAGAAGTTTCGCGCTCATCACCGCCGAGACGATAACGATCATCGGCCGGATCAGCGACTGCCCTTTACTCAGCACCAGCCGGGACCCGGCACGGGCGCCAATAAACTGGCCGGCCATCATCACAAAGCCGGTGGCCCAGATAACCTTTCCACCGATGATAAACAGCAGCAGGCCGCCGACGTTTGAGGTGGCGTTCAGCAGCTTGGCATGGGCCGTCGACTTGGCAAGGTTAAACCCGGCCAGAGTGACAAAAGCCAGGGCGTAAAACGAACCGGCGCCGGGGCCGAAAAAGCCATCGTAAAACCCTACGCTACCGCCGGCGACCAGCGCAAACGGCAGACCGTAAAGCCGACGCTGCCGGTCGGCTTCGCCCAGTTTCGGCATCAGCAGGAAATAAAGGCCGATGCCAATCACCAGCAACGGCAGGATCTGCTTCAGAATATCGGATTGCACGTGCTGCACCAGCAGCGCTCCGGCGGTTGAGCCGATAAAGGTCATCAGAATATTCAGCTTCTGATCGGCCAGATTAACCACCTTGCGGCGGACAAAATAGAGGGTCGCCGATAGCGACCCGCCGCAGGCCTGCAGCTTATTGGTCGCCAGCGCCTGGGCTGGCGGCATGCCGGCCGCCATCAGCGCAGGGACAGTCAATAAGCCCCCGCCTCCCGCCAGTGAGTCAATAAAACCGGCCAGGATGGCGACAAAGAAGAGTACCACCAGCACCAGCGGCGATACGGCAAACAACTCGATAAAACTATCCATTACAGCACATGCTCATCCAGTAGCGCCTGGCAGGAAGGCGGCAGCGGCGGCGGCGTCTTCTTCACAGGGGGGGTAGACCCGGGTTTAGGTGGTTCGAACCAGCTCTGCAGCTCCGCTCCGCAGCCATCGCCGGGCGGCGGCGGCGCCTGATCCTCGCACTCCAGACTTCCCGCCGGGCAACGCAGTCGGACGTGCATATGAGCGCGATGCTGGAACCAGGGACGGACTTTACGCAGCCACTGGCGGTCGCTGCCCGCGTCCAGGCACAGCTGCTGTTTAATCGCCGGGTTGACGAAGATGCGGGTAACTTCGCTATCTTCCGCCGCCAGCTTGATAAGCTGGCTGATTTGCGGGCTCCATAGCGACGGCACCACATGCTTGCCATCGCTGGCGACCAGGTCCAGCGCCTGCGGCTTCAACAGCTGGGACGATGTCCAGCGCGTTTGCGGCAGCTGAAGGAAGATATCGACATCGAGGCCCGTCTGGTGGCTGGCGTGCCCGCCGTTAAAGCGCCCGCCCGCCGGCATCCCCATGTCGCCAATCAGCACGGTTCCCATACCTTTATTGTGCACCTGATTACTCAGGCGCTGAATAAACTGAACCAGATCCGGATGACCGAAGTAGCGACGCTGATCGGTACGCATCACCTGATAGCCGGGGGCACTCAGGGGGAGCGCCTCGGCGCCAACGATACAGCCATTGGAAAACGCGCCGATTGACTGGGCGCTGCCGCCGATCGGTTGGGTTATTTTCTGCCATGGCGTGGCGGCCAGGCTACCGGCGCTAGCCAACAGCGCAAGCAGTGCGATAACGGTGTTTTTCATGGTTACCAGCGTGGAATTGTCGTCGTCACGTCGCCATTCTGCGCGCGCTGACGCATAAAGTGATCCATCAGAACGATCGCCAGCATCGCCTCAGCGATCGGTACGGCGCGGATGCCGACGCACGGATCGTGACGCCCTTTGGTGATCATCTCCACTTCTTCGCCAAAGCGGTTAATCGTATGACCGGGAACGGTAATACTGGAGGTAGGCTTCAGCGCGATGTTGGCAACGATCTGCTGGCCGCTGCTGATACCGCCAAGAATGCCGCCGGCGTGGTTGCTCTGGAACCCGGCTTTGGTGATTTCATCGCGGTTTTCGCTGCCGCGCAGCTTCACCACCTCGAAGCCGTCGCCAATTTCCACCCCTTTCACGGCGTTGATGCTCATCAGCGCGTGGGCGATATCGGCATCCAGGCGGTCGAAGACCGGCTCGCCGAGGCCTGGCGGTACGCCGTCAGCCACCACCGTCACTTTCGCGCCAATGGAGTCGCCCTCTTTTTTCAGGCCGCGCATCAGTTCATCCAGGGCGTCGATTTTATCCGGGTCCGGGCAGAAGAAGGGGTTCTGCTCAACCTGATCCCAGTCTTTGATGGCCAGCGGAATATTGCCCATCTGCGTCAGGCAGCCGCGAATGACGATGCCGAACTTCACGGCAAGGTATTTTTTGGCAATCGCCCCGGCCGCTACGCGCATCGCGGTTTCGCGCGCAGAAGAACGACCGCCGCCGCGATAGTCGCGCAGACCATACTTTTGCTCGTAGGTGTAATCGGCGTGGCCCGGACGGAACAGATCTTTGATCGCGCCGTAATCCTGCGAACGCTGATCGGTGTTCTCAATCAGCAGACCGATACTGGTCCCGGTGGTAACGCCTTCGAAGACGCCGGAGAGGATTTTGACCTGATCCGGCTCGCGACGCTGCGTGGTGTAACGCGAGGTACCCGGGCGACGACGATCGAGGTCGTGCTGCAGGTCGGCTTCGGTCAGCGGGATGCCCGGCGGCACGCCGTCAACGATGCAGCCCAGCGCCAGACCGTGCGATTCGCCGAAGGTAGTGACGCGAAAGAGTTGTCCAATTGTATTTCCTGCCATCACGGCTCCAATCTTTTTCGTTATGTTGGCGTGTTGTTTTTTTAGTCTTTATAAATACCGAAGTGCGCACGGGCGTCAATCAGCTGCTGTTTGGTCAGCATAAAGACCCCGTCGCCGCCGTTATCAAACTCAAGCCAGGTAAACGGCACGTCCGGATACTGCTCCATCAGATGTACCATGCTGTTACCGACTTCACAAATCAGAATCCCGTCGTCGCTGAGATAATCCGGCGCGTTGCCGAGGATACGGCGCGTTAGCTTCAGGCCGTCGCTTCCGGAGGCCAGCCCCAGCACCGGCTCATGCTCATACTCTTCCGGCAGATCGGCCATGTCCTCTTCATCGACATACGGCGGATTGGTGACGATCAGATCGTACTGCAGCTTCGGCAGATCGCGGAACAGGTCGGAACGGATCGGCGTCACGTGATGGATCAGGCCGTGGGACTCAACGTTGTGCTCGGCGACGGCCAGCGCGTCCGGGGAGATATCTACCGCATCGACTTCCGCCTCCGGGAAGGCATAGGCGCAGGCGATGGCGATGCAGCCGCTACCGGTGCACATATCAAGGATGTGCTGGGGCTTATGGTTAATCAGTCCGGCAAACTGGTTATTGATCAGTTCGCCAATCGGGGAGCGCGGCACCAGCACCCGCTCATCAACGTAAAACTCATGGCCGCAGAACCACGCTTTGTTGGTCAGATAGGCGACGGGAATACGCTCGTTCACGCGGCGAATCACCCGCTCTACAATGCGGTGTTTCTCGCTGGAGGTCAGGCGCGCAGTGCGCATGTCTTCCGGGATATCCAGCGGCAGATACAGTGAAGGCAGCACCAGCTGTACCGCCTCGTCCCACGGGTTATCAGTCCCGTGACCGTACCAGATATTAGCAGCGCTGAAACGGCTTACCGCCCAGCGCAGCATGTCCTGAATGGTATGCAGCTCATTGACTGCCTCATCAACAAAAATTTTATCCACGACATCCTCCAGGGCACACTCTGCTATAAATTCGGCGGCTAGTGTGCCATGAAGACGGCGATAAATCAGCATTCTTGCGATAAGGGGCGGGGGAAAAAACAGGTTTTCCTTGCCCGAAGGGATATTGAGTCGGGTAAACTAGCGCAAAGTATGAATGAGAGCGGACAATGAAAAAGAAGACATCGCTTAGCGAGGAGGATCAGGCGCTGTTCCGTCAGCTGATGACCGGCACGCGGAAGATCAAACAGGACACTATTGTTCACCGCCCGCAGCGCAAGAAAATTACCGAGGTTGCTCCTAAGCGTTTGCTGCAGGAACAGGTCGATAACAGCCACTATTTTTCCGATGAGTTTCAACCGCTACTGAATACCGAAGGCTCGACGAAATATGTCCGCCCCGACGTCAGCCATTTCGAGCTGAAAAAGCTGCGCCGTGGAGATTATTCGCCGGAGCTGTTCCTCGATCTGCATGGGCTTACCCAGCAGCAGGCCAAACAGGAGCTGGGCGCGCTAATTGCCGCCTGCCGCCGCGAGCATGTGTTTTGCGCCTGCGTGATGCACGGGCACGGGAAACACATCCTCAAACAGCAAACCCCGCTGTGGCTGGCGCAACATCCGCATATTATGGCGTTTCACCAGGCACCAAAAGAGTACGGCGGTGACGCCGCACTGCTGATATTGATTGAGGTCGAGGAGTGGCAACCGCCGGAGCTCCCGTAACGGCGGGCTCCGGGGGGCCGTCAGATGGCGTTGGCCATCTTGAGGTTGCAGGGGCTTTTCTGCCAGAGGAACTCACCTTTGCCGTCGGCATCCAGCGTCACGCAGGCGATAGCCGAGGTGGTGAACATCGGGGGCGTTTCCCCCGGACACAGCTCTGAGACCAGATACCCCACCAGCGGCAGGTGGGAGACAACCAGCGCCGTCGCCACGCCTTCATTCGCCAGCGCCTGCAGATAGGCGCTCACCATTCCCACATCACCGCACGGCGTGAGCTCCGGCATCACGTCGACATGTTTCGGCAGGTTCATGCACTCCCCAACAATATCCAGCGTCTGTTCCGCACGCAGATAGGGACTGACAAGAACGCGCTCAATATCCACTTTTTGACCTTTCAGCCAGGTTGCCATCTGACGAGACTCATCACAACCGCATACGGTTAATGGACGAACCGAGTCACTGGCTGCATCGAGGGCAGCGTCGCCGTGACGCATAATAAAAACTTGCATATTGCACCGCTTTTGTTAACCAGAAGCACCGTAGTTTGGCCTGCGAAGACAATACGCAGGTGACCCGGTGGCCGGGCATTGTGCCTGATCCATTCCACGAATGAAACGCTGTTTTTTACCTCAATGGCGTAAGTATAGTCAATCATTGTTTACAAAACAGCCAATCAACAGCGTCGTCCGCAGCCGGATTTACCTTCTTTGACCACAACTTAGGTCAGCCGTTCATCCGCTGGCCAAAAGGTGGTCCCCTGTTCGGCCATGCGTAATAAAGTGTCACAGGGTGTAAAACGTGGGCCGAACTGGGCGGCCAGGCGCTGCAGGATCGCGGCAACTTCACCCGCGCCGATAGTATCCATATACCGGAACGGGCCGCCAAGAAATGGCGGAAACCCTATACCAAAGACGGCGCCGATATCGCCATCGCGCGCGCTCCGGATAATCTGCTCATCAAAGCAGCGCGCCGCTTCGTTAAGCATCATCATCACACAGCGCTCCGCCACCTGCTGCGCGGAAAGCCGCGACTGCGGGCGGCCGATGCCGAGCAGCGGATAGACTGCCGGGTCGGGCCGTTTTTTGCTTTTACGCCCTTTTGTCTCATAAAGATAGAAACCACGATTATTTTTTCTGCCTTTGCGATCGTCCTTCAAAATCGCGTCAATGATGTTTGCAGGCGGGCTAAAACGTTCTCCAAACGCGCCCTCCAGCACGGGGATAATTTTGGTGCCGGTATCGATACCCACCTCATCCAGCAGTTGAATCGGCCCCACCGGGAAACCGAATTTAACCAACGCGTTATCAATGACTTCAATCGGTTCGCCTTCCACCAGCAGGCGCATCGCTTCATTGATATACGGCGCGAGGATACGGTTCACATAGAACCCCGCTTTATCTGCGACAACAATCGGCGTTTTCCCCTGCCGTTTAGCCAGCTGCACCACGGTGGCGATAGTCTGCGGGTCGGTTCCCTTGTGCGGGATCACCTCAACCAGCGGCATTTTTTCCACCGGACTGAAAAAATGCAGGCCGATTACCTGCCCCGGGCGGCTGGCGTGAGCGGCAATATCGCCGATTGGCAACGATGAGGTATTCGACGCAAAGATGGTCTGCGGCCCGCCGTATTGTTCCACTTCGCTGACCATCCGCTGTTTAAGAGCCAGGTCTTCAAATACCGCCTCGATCACCACATCGCGATGAGCAAAGCCCTGATAGTCGGTAGTGCCGGAGATCAGCGCCATCTGACGATCGCGCTCCACTGGGCGCAGTCGACGCTGACGAACCTGTTTATCCAGCAGATCCCAGCTGTACTTTAAGGCGTGGTTGATGCCACGCGGCTGGATATCTTTAATCCGCACCGGCAGCCCACCCTTACAGGCGGTCACATAGGCGATCCCCCCGCCCATCAAGCCACCGCCCAGTACTGCAACGCTTCTCAGCGGGCCGGGGCCCGCCTCGGCGCCAGGGTCTTTTTTCAGATCGGTACTGGCAAAGAAGATCGATCGCAGCGCCTGCGACTGCGGGCTCATCGCCAGTTCGCCAAATGCGCGCGCCTCTTCAGCGTATCCGCTGCTGCAGCCATGGGCCAGACCATTCTCGACGACCTGCAAGATTCGCTTCACCGCCGGGTAATTTCCCTGCGTTTTGCGCTGCGTTTGTTTACCGACAAACTGGAATAACAGATGGCGCCCCAGGGGCCCTGCCAGTACGCGTTCACGAACAGGCACCTCCCGGCTGGTCGGTCGTCCCTTCAGCGCCAACTCCACCGCCGCCTGCAGTAAAATCGCCTGCGGCACCACCTCGTCCACCAGACCGGCCTTCAGCGCCTGCCGCGGCCGCAGCTGCTTGCCGGTGAGCATCATATCCAGCGCGGTGCTGACCCCGATCAGCCGCGGTAAACGCTGCGTCCCGCCGGAACCCGGCAGCAGGCCAAGCTGTACCTCCGGCAAGCCGAGTCGGGTTTTTTCGTCATCGCTACAGATACGGCCATGACAGGCCAGCGCCAGCTCCAGACCGCCGCCAAGGCAGGCGCCGTGGATAGCGGCAATCACCGGGATCGACAGGCCATGGATCTCAGCCATAATCTGCTGTCCCTGGCGCGCCAGCGCTTCCGCCTCCTGCGCGCTGCGGCAGCGGGCAATCATGTTGATATCAGCGCCGGCGATAAAGTTATCCGCTTTGGCGGAGATAAATACTACGCCGCGCACTGACTTGTCGTCACGTAACTGGCGTATCAATCCCCGTACCTGACTGCCAAATTCGGCTTTCAGGGTATTCATTTTTTCACCCGGGGCATCAATGGTGATCACCGCGATTTTGTCCGCACGGACCTCAAGCTTAAAAGCGGAAACAGTATCCATTATTCAGCCTCCACGATCATCGCCGCACCCAGACCACCTGCCGCGCAGGCCGTCACCAAACCAAATCCCCCGCCCCGTCGCCGCAGCTCATGCAGCGTCTGGGTGATCATCCGCGCGCCGGTGGCGGCGAAGGGGTGACCGTAGGCGATAGAGCCGCCGAGGACGTTAAACTTGCTTTCATCTACCTCACCGGTGGCCTGCGAGCGGCCCAGCACCTCGCGGGCAAAGCGGTCGCTTGCCAGACACTGGAGATTGGCCAGCGTCTGCGCGGCGAAAGCTTCGTGCATATCGATAAGCGTGAGATCCGCCAGCGTCAGGCCAGCGCGCTCCAGCGCCAGCGGCGTGGACCACGCGGGCCCCAGCAGCATATCCTGCCAGACGTCGATGGCGGTAAAGGCGTAGCTGCGCAGATAGCCCAGCGGCCTCAGCCCCAGCTCTTTAGCCCGCGACTCGGTCATCAGGATCACCGCTGCCGCGCCGTCCGTCAGCGGCGTACTGTTGGCGGCGGTGACGGTGCCATGTTTGCGGTCAAAGGCCGGGCGTAACTTCTGATAATCTGCGAGCGTTGAATTTTTACGAATATTGTTGTCCTGCTCGAGCGGTTCGCGGAAAGGGGGAGCATAGGCGGTCATCACCTCTGCGGACAGTTTACCCTCTTCCCAGGCTTTCGCTGCCAGCTGGTGCGAACGATGCGCCAGGGCATCCTGTTGCTCGCGGGAGATCCCCCAGCTTTTCGCCATCTGCTCGGCGGTATCGCCCATCCGCAATCCGGTTGAATATTCAGCCACCGCCGGGGGGACCGGCAGCAGGTCGCGTGGCCGCAGACGGGAAAACAGCTTCAGCTTTTGGCTCAGCGTGCGTGCCTTATTGGCATCCACTAGCGTGCGGGCCAGCGTTTTACTGACCCCAATGGGCAGGACAGAGGAAGAGTCGGCGCCGCCGGCAATACCGGCGCGGATGGTGCCGGCCATCAGGCTTTCAGCGACGTTCGCCACGGCCTGGAAACTGGTGGCGCAGGCGCGGCTGACGCTATAGGCGTCGGTATGTACGCTCATGCCGGTACCCAGCACAATTTCCCGGGCGATGTTCGGCGCTTCCGGCATCTGCACCACCTGGCCAAAGACCAGTTGCTCGATGACTTCGGCAGGAATGTCGCTGCGCGCCAACATCTCGCCAACTACCATTTTTCCTAAATCAATGGCCGGAACGCCATGAAAAGCCGTAGCCTGACGAGCAAATGGCGTGCGTAGCCCCGTGACAATGGCAATGCGATCGCCCTGACGGGTGATAAGCGGTAATGCCTGACTCATAACACTCCCCTGTTAACCAAGACAACCAAGTGGTCTGACCTGATAACATTCTTAACTAATTTTTTACATTAAGCCAATCGGAGAAGCGCAAAATTGCGAGCCAAAACACAGTGAAAAGAAAAGGAAACGCCCCTTATCAGGGGCGTCGAGGGGGAAGGATTAACGTAAGCCCAGCTGGAAGATCAGGGATTCTGCTTCGCAGCTGAAAACAAAATCGATATCCAGCTGCACACCGCCGTCAACGTCAGTGAAGGTTGGGTTAATTTGGCACGGCTCAGATTCGACATTGCGGGCTTTTTCGCTTAACGCGGCGAGCGTTTGCTCGGCTTCAGCGCGGTTGGCGAATACGCGGCTGTAGGAGGCGGTGCAGTCGGTGTTGTCAACAATCGTGCCAACATCCATACAGCAGCAAACCGGGGTTTCATCAGCGCTACATTTACTCATCGTAGATTTCCTCTGGAGATGCACCTTCGGTGCCAGAAAAATGATGTGCCTATTTTACGCTCTGTCCCCGGTGAGCCTCCAGCCGAGAATCGCTCTGCCGGCGTTAAGTGACAGAAATCACACTTAAAAATGATCTAAAACAAAAATCCCCTTCTGTCCCCCTTGCTCTCTCCGAGATTTTTGCCAGCTGGATCGCGTTTCTGTTATCACAATTGAAAAACTTCATAAACATACTTGCAACAAATCATCTGGTCAGACCTATACTCAGCGCACTGGTCTGATTTCTTGGTTGTACCGCAGACCCTACACTCCCGCGCTTCTGTTACGGCATGTAACATAGTTTAAAAAAAAATAACTCAATGAGGTTATGGGCATGAGCCAGAAAACCCGCTTTACCCAATCTGCCCTTGCAGTGGCTGTCGCACTTGTTTCCACCCAGGCCTGGTCAGCAGGCTTCCAGCTCAACGAATTCTCTGCATCGGGGCTGGGTCGTGCCTATTCCGGTGAAGGGGCGATCGCTGACGATGCTGGTAATGCCAGTCGTAACCCGGCATTAATTATGATGTTTGACCGCCCGACCATGTCGGCGGGCGCCGTGTTTGTCGACCCGGGCGTTAATGTTTCGGGCACCTCTCCCACCGGCAAAAGCCTGAAAGCAGACAATATCGCCCCGACGGCGTGGGTGCCCAACTTCCACTTTGTCGCGCCGATTAACGACCAATTTGGTTGGGGGGCGTCTATCACCTCTAACTATGGTCTGGCAACAGAGTATAACGATGATTATGCGGCCGGCAGCATGGGCGGTAAAACCGACCTGACCACCGCGAACTTCAACCTGAGCGGCGCCTACCGCCTCGACAGCAACTGGAGCTTCGGCTTAGGCTTTGACGCGGTCTACGCCAAGGCGAAGATCGAGCGCTATGCAGGCGATCTGGGGCAGATTGTCGCAGGCTCTGGCGCGCTGCCGCCGGCGCTGGCGGGCCAGGTAGCGAAGATCCCGGCCGACACGCAGATCGCCCATCTTAATGGCAACGCGTGGGGCTTCGGCTGGAACGCCGGGATCCTCTATGAGCTGGATAAGAATAACCGCTACGGTTTAACCTACCGTTCTGAGGTCAAGATCGACTTCGACGGTAACTACCGCAGCAGCCTGCCGGCGGCCTATAACCAGATCCTCGGCAACTTCGGCCTGCCGGCGGGCACCAGCGGCCAGACGACAAATGGTTCGCTAACCCTTAACCTGCCGGAAATGTGGGAGCTGTCCGGCTATAACCGCGTGGCGCCGCAGTGGGCGGTCCACTATAGCCTGACCTACACCAGCTGGAGTCAGTTCCAGGAGCTGAAAGCCACCGGCAGCAACGGCCAGACGCTGTTCTATAAAGAGGAAGGCTTCAAGGACGCCTATCGTCTTGCGCTGGGGACCACCTATTATTATGACGATAACTGGACCTTCCGTACCGGTATCGCCTTCGATGACAGCCCGGTGCCGGCTAATAACCGCTCTATCTCTATTCCGGACCAGGATCGCCTGTGGCTGAGCGCGGGTACCACCTACGCGTTCAATAAAGATGCCTCGGTTGACGTCGGCGTTTCATACATGCACGGGCAGCATGTTGAAATTAAGGAAGGCCCGTATACCTTCCGTTCCGAAGGAACCGCCTGGCTGTACGGCGCTAACTTCAACTACCGCTTCTGATAAGCAGCGCGCCACAAAAAAGGGTGAACATTATGTTCACCCTTTTTTTATCATTCGCCGATCACTGTGAATCGATATCCTTCAGCTCATCCTGAATAGCCTGAGCATTCGGGTTGTCCGCCGGGGTCAGCTTACCGCCGTTGGCGATAAAGTCATGACGCTGGAAGTAGGCTTCACGCATCAGAATGTAAGGGTCGGAAGACTGGCGCAGCAGGCCGTCGGAATCCAGCAGCTGAGCACGTGTCTCAATCCCTTCCACCGCCCATTTACCGATCGACATCGGCCAGGTCAGCCAGGAGAGCACCGGATACAAGCCATCGGCCATATCGCCGCCTTCGTCGCGCAAGGTAAAGCTTCCATAGAACGGCAACTGAACATACGGGCCATAGCCAACGCCATAATGCCCAAGCGTACTGCCGAAACGATGTGGCTCAACCCGCTGTAGCTGCGGATTCGCCATCCCGGCCACATCGATAAGCCCACCCATACCGAGAATGGTGTTCAGGAAGAAGCGGGTAAAATGCACCATACCTTTATAGGGGTCGCCCTGCAGGAAGTAGTTCACCATCACTGCCGGCTCTTCCAGGTTACTGGTAAAATTGCTTAATCCGTTGCGCGCCGGCTGTGGGACGTAGTCGCGCCATGCCACCGCGACGGGGCGAAGTACGTAAGGATCAACCACGTTAAAGTTGAAGTTAAACATCGTGCGGTTAAACCCTTCTAACGGGTCTGAGCGCCCCTGCGGCCGATCGCCAGAGCTGGAACTGGCACATCCCACCAGCAATGTGGCGCCAAGCGCAAGCGCCGACAGGCGATAATTCATAGATGTCTCCCTGGTTTTTATGGCTATCGCGAGTTGCCATCCATGACGGAAAGACAACGCTTCCGCCCGTAAAGATGTGAGCGATTGTAACAGCACGTTGAACGATGTCTATATCACCCAAGTTGTTGATTTGATCTTAGCCTGGGAATAACGAAATCGCGGGGCTCCTATTCTACCGGAGCGACAAAAATCTGACGTTACCATTTTTGCGATTTCAGAGTATGCCCAGCCAGACGGCAGGGAAAGCCGCTACGCTATAACTATACAGATTGATAGCGAGGGCCACGAAATGGATGAACTAGACAATAACAAATTAAAGGCAGAGGATGACGAAAGAGAAGTGGAAAGTGAGGAAAATCAGCGTGGTGAAGAGATCGAAGTAAATGAAGATCGCCTTCCCTCGCGGGCGATGGCGATCCATGAACATATTCGCCAGGAAGGGGAAAAAGAGATGGAGCGCGATGCGCTGGCCCTGCTATGGTCAGCGATTGCGGCCGGCCTGTCGATGGGGGCCTCCCTGCTGGCGAAGGGAATTTTTCACGTCAAACTGGAGGGGATCCCGGGCGGTTTTTTGCTGGAAAACCTCGGCTACACCTTCGGCTTTATTATCGTAATTATGGCCCGCCAGCAGCTGTTCACTGAAAATACGGTCACCGCCGTTCTGCCGGTGATGCATAATCCCACCCTCGGTAACGTCGGTTTGCTGATGCGGCTATGGTCGGTGGTGCTGGCGGGCAATCTCATCGGTACCGCGGTGGCCGCATGGGCCTTCAATTATATGCCTATTTTTGATGAGCCAACCCGTCAGGCCTTTGTCAGCATCGCCGAAGACGTAATGAAGAACAGTCCGACAGAGATGTTCGCTAATGCGATTATTTCCGGCTGGCTGGTCGCCACCATGGTCTGGATGTTTCCTGTCGCCGGCGCCGCCAAAATCGTGGTGATTATTCTCATGACCTGGCTTATCGCCCTGGCGGATACCACCCATATTGTGGTGGGCTCGGTCGAGATCCTTTATCTGGTGTTTAATGGAAATCTGCCCTGGAGCGACTTTATCTGGCCGTTCGCCCTGCCGACCCTGGCGGGAAATATCTGTGGTGGGACCTTCATCTTCGCACTGCTGAGCCATGCGCAGATCCGTAACGATATGAGCAGCAAGCGAAAAGCGGAAGCCCGCGCCCAGGCGGCGGAGAAAGGGAAAAAGGCCGACCGGGCATAAAAAAAGCGCCCTGAGTGGCGAGGGTTTAAGCAGTCAGACGGTATGGCTCTTACTCAGGCGGGCAAAAAACGCTATACTCGTGCCGCCTTGTCCCCTTAGTTAAATGGATATAACGAGCCCCTCCTAAGGGCTAGTTGCAGGTTCGATTCCTGCAGGGGACACCATATAAAAGTTGCCCGCCATTCACCACGATGACCTAAACGCCAGCCAGAACGTATTCTTCTCGTAATCATAATTAGCCAACGATTTCAGTATGGTTAGTCCTGCCAGAAAGGAACGTGTCTTTGTCAATCACGCACACAATAAACCGACAGCAACGCGCATTTCTGCGTACAATACCTTCTGACTTTTTCAGTCACTAGCCGCGACCTTTTACAACTTTCTCTGGACGATACAGGAGCCAGGCGTTGATATGAAACAGATCACCCTCAGCGATATGCAGCAGCAGAGCGAAGCGGCAGCCAGTGCTCCGCGCCTGCGTGCCCATCGCAATTTTCATCCCGAACTAAGCGACCCGATACAGCGTCTGGCCATCGCCATGGAACCCGGCACCTATATCCGCCCCCACCGGCACAGGCATACTTTCGAACTTTTGCTGCCGCTGAAAGGCCGTTTTGTGGTGCTGAATTTTGATGACCACGGCGTGGTCACCAACCGGGTGGTGCTGGGTGAAACCTGTACGGCGCTGGAAATGGAGGCTGGCACCTGGCATACGGTGCTCTCGCTCAACGCAGGCGGCATGGTATTTGAAGTCAAACAAGGCGCTTATCAACCGCTTGCCGAAATGGACACTATGGCCTGGGCGCCTGCTGAAGGCCAGCCAGGCACTGCCGAAATGATGGCCTGGTATGCCATCGCGCAACCGGGTGACCGCTTCCTGTCTATGCCGCAATAACTACAGGTAGGTTCGACAGGCGCCGCAGGCGTCTGTTTGATACTTCCTGCCGACCACAAAGTTTGCCAAATTGACCGTCCCTTTTTTCGTGCTCCGCTCATACTCACCTTAAATATTGCTGCTAAACAGGAAGAAACGCTTATATTCAGCAAACTATTTTTCTCTACGAATAAGAGATGATAAGATAACGGGAAAGAGTAAATATGCGGCAGCAAAACAATAAAAACAGCCAATTTATCGATATATTATTCTCAATGTGAATGGATTTTGTTAATCAGGTAAAGGAAGTCAGCAGAAAAAATAAATCATTGTTATTGATGCTTTTGCTCACCATGGCGATTTATTTTTTCATCGACATACAATTCTTATGAATATTACAGAACGGAATATCTGGAAGCTAAATAATTTACCGCCAATGGAGTATTGCTCTCTGGCGCGGGCGCAAAAATTATTAAACTGCGAACTGGAAGACATTCTTCACTGGCATGATATTGGCGCAATCAATCTATGTCTTAAGCTTAACCCAACGCCGGGAATATTAAAAATCGCCGTCCTCTCCCATCAGGAAAAAGAGGTAACCAGCGCGTTTAATCCATTTACCTCAGTCGAGGCAGGAGAAACACTCTGGTCGCATCACTCCCATATCCGCAGCATCCTGCGGCTTGAAGGCGATATTCCGACGATGGAAACCCTGCGCGGAAATACGGTAACCCAGTTCAACGTAAAGGTATTTGCTTCAGGGCTCTGGCATCCACACTGTCGGAACCTAATGGCGCTGCTGGAGGCGCCAGATGATATTCTTTTCGAAAACCGCCTCAGCATGATGCTGCCGGATAAACCATTTGTTTATTGTCATTTCATTCCAGAGGAAGACGAACGCCCCTCGATATCATTGAACCGCATCTATATCACCAGCCAGGCCATTGAGAAAATATACGCCCACAGTATTAGCGCCCGGCCTATGGACGTGACGAAAAATCCGCTACTGGATCAAACCCGTTACATCCAGCAGGAATTAACCGTCCTGCCGCAAAGTGAGGTATTGCTGGAATTTATCCATTATCTTGTTCAGTCCCATACTGTATTTAATGAGAAGTTGCAGAATATGGCTGAGCCAGACAAGACTCAGCTCTTTCATCACGTGCTGGAAAGGCTTAAAGAAGAAGGCATGCTTATAGAGAATGCCCAGCCCGATGAAGGCGATATCGGCAGCGAAGCCAGCCGTGAGTCGCAGTTCGCCGGCGAGTAACGTAGTCCTTCAGGCAAGGGACTGGCGGTTTTCCTGCTCAACCGTTATCGCGTTCTCTCGGGCCAGGGTGATGAATTCGCGCGCTGCGGCGCTCTGCCAGGCGCCCTGCCGCTGCAATAAACAAGCCGTGCGCTGCAGCAGCGCAGGTCTTAGCTCAATCGCCACCACATCATCAAACTGTCCGGCGATCGCCGCCGGCAGCAGCGTTGCTAACGTTGTGCTTCGAATAACCGACAGAACGGCCCCGATGGAGTTGGCCTCCATCCGCACGTCTGGTTCGAGCCGATGAAGGCGGCAATAACGATCAATCTGCTCGCGGGTAGCAAACTCGCTGCTCAGTAAAATTAGCGGCTGGGCGTCGAGAGCCTGCAGTTGCAAGTCGCGCTCTCCTGCCAGCGGATGCGCACGGCTCACCACCAGCGCAAGCGTTTCCGTCAGCAGCGGCTGAACCACAATTTCCTGTGACCGGCTGTCGTCAAAGGCAATCCCCACATCCAGTTCATCCTCCAGCAGCATCGCCTCCATCCGCTCCTGGTTCATCTCCTGGATAAGCACTTTTACTCCAGGATAGCGTCGGTAGTACGCCTCCATCAGCGGGCCCAGCATATAGGTAGTGAAAGTTGGCGTCATAGCAATGCGGAGTTTACCGTGCTGGAGATCTTCTGCGTCATGCAAGGCGCGCCGACCTTCCTCAAGCTCGCGTAACGCGCGACGGGCATACTCCAGCCAGATCTCACCGGCATCGGTCAGGCGAATACGTCGGCCGGAGCGGTCGAAAAGCTGAACCTCCAGCATCGCTTCCAGCTGGCGTATCTGCTGTGACAGCGCAGGCTGGGAGACATGCAGCGCCGCGGCGGCGCGGGAAAAGCCACAATGTTCAGCCACAGCGATAAAGTAGGAAAGTTGGCGCAGAAGCATCGGCCCACCTATAAGAAATTCCAATAGGCATTATCATAAATAAGTCTTTTAACTTATGAAACAAGAGACGTACCCTCTTCGCACGACCCTCAACATATTTCACCTTTAACATCGTTTTATGCAGGAGTGACTATGTCCGCTCACGATCGTTATCTTCAGCGCGCATTAGTGCTGGCAAAACAAAACATTGCTGACGGTGGGCGCCCCTTCGGCGCCGTGCTGGTGCGGAATGATGAGATTGTCGCTGAAAGCGTCAATACCTTTCATCTGAGCGGTGACCCAACGGCGCATGCCGAACTGAACGCCGTTCGCGATCTTGCCGCCAGACTGGGAAGCGCGGTGTTGCGCGAATGCGTCATCTATGCCAGCGGACAACCTTGCCCTATGTGCCTGAGCGCGCTCTATTTAACCGGCGTGCGGGAAGTGTTTTTCGCCAATAGCAATCAGGACGGGGAGCCTTTTCAGCTCTCGACCGCCGCGATTTATCAGCAGCTGCAGCAGCCGCTGGCCCAGCAAACGCTGCCGATCCATCATCGCCCGCAGCCGGAGGGAACTGAACTTTATCAGCGCTGGGCGGAACGGCAGTCATGACACCAGCGCTGCGACAGAACCTGACGCTGGCAGTCCTGGTACTGACTGGGATCAATATGCGGCCGCTGCTTACCTCCATTGGTCCTTTGCTGCCGGACATCCGCGCAGCCAGCGGCATGAGCTATACCCTGGCCGCACTCCTGACCGCGCTGCCGGTGATCGCGATGGGGGTGCTGGCGCTGGCCGCTGGCTGGGTCGATCGCTATATCGGTCAAAAGCGCAGTATTGCGCTGAGCCTGCTGATTATCGCGGTAGGCGCCCTGCTGCGGGAAATAGCCCCGAATAGTGGCTTACTGCTCACCAGCGCTCTGGCCGGAGGAATTGGCATCGGCATTATTCAGGCCGCCATCCCGGCGGTAATTAAGCACCTCTTTCCCCGACGGACGCCGCTGGTGATGGGACTATGGTCAGCGGCGCTGATGGGCGGCGGCGGGTTAGGCGCCGCGTTCACCCCATGGCTGGCGTCACATAGCGCGGCCTGGCATGATGCGCTAGCCTGGTGGGCGCTCCCTGCGCTCCTGGCTCTGCTCAGCTGGCTGGCGATTTGTCGGCATTTGCCTCGCGCACCGCATCAGACCAGCGCTTCCCCCCGGGTCGCGATTATTGGCCAGCGCCGCGCCTGGACGCTGGGACTCTATTTCGGACTGATCAATGCCGGTTACGCCAGCCTGATCGCCTGGCTGCCTCCTTACTACATCCAGCTAGGCGACAGCGCCCAGTACAGCGGTTCGCTGCTGGCGCTGCTGACCGTCGGGCAAACCGCCGGCGCGCTGCTGCTCCCGGCGCTGGCTCGCCAGGAGGATCGGCGCCAGCTTCTTCTGCTAGCGCTGGCGCTACAGCTGATTGGCTTCTGCGGCTTTATCTGGCTGCCAGAGCATTTCTCTGCGCTCTGGGCCATTGCCTGCGGCGTGGGATTGGGCGGCGCGTTTCCTCTGTGCCTGGTGCTGGCGCTGGATCACGCCGGACAACCGGCGGTGGCCGGCAGGCTGGTAGCCTTTATGCAGGGGATCGGATTTATCATCGCCGGTCTGTCGCCCTGGCTTTCCGGCCTGCTGCGTAGCCTGAGCGGGAACTACACGCTTGACTGGTCCTGGCATGCGATCTGCGTCCTGCTACTCATGGCGCTGACGCTGCGCTTTATCCCGGCACACTACCCGGCCGAGTGGCGACAGCGCGCCTCAGACCTGCCCTGAACCGACGGCGGCGCGTGGCAAAGATAATGCCGCGCGCTCTCGTTGGCCTTCCCCGCCCGGCCCATCGCTAAAACCCGTTTCCTTCGCTTCGCTGGCGCTAAATTTATTACCCTGTGAAATTAATGTGTCGCCGAATCACGACACTCGTAAGTAACTAAAAATTAATAAAAAAATGCCTCTTGTTTCCCTGATTTTTTAGGCGTACATTAGCGCCATCTGGAGCACTAAACGCACAGAATTACGGGCTGCTGCAGGGTGAAGTTACACTGGCGACAGCCCTTGAAAAACAGAACAATTAATTCATTTGAACGTCGCACAAGCGCGTGGAGTGATGAGTCGTGAAATACTTCTTTATGGGCCTCTCTTTTATGGTCATCGTTTGGGCCGGTACTTTTGCCCTGATGATCTAGACTGCAGCGGTGTCAAAAAAAACGGGAGCCTTCATGCTCCCGTTTTTATTTTGCCGTGCTGTCCGCAGCGCTAGCTCGCGGAGGCCAGCAGACCATCCGCGCGGAACATCGCCTTGATACCGCGGATCGCCTGGCGCGTACGGTCCCGGTTCTCGATCAGGGCGAAGCGGACGTGGGTATCACCATAGTCGCCAAAGCCAATCCCCGGCGAGACGCAAACCTTCGCTTCATTAAGCAGCTTTTTCGCAAACTCCAGCGACCCCATGGCGGCGTAAGGTTCCGGTATTTTCGCCCACACGTACATAGACGCTTTCGGACACTCCACCATCCAGCCGGCCTCATGAAGCCCTTTGACCAGCACATCGCGACGGCGCTTATACTGTTCGGCAATATCGCGCACGCACTGCTGATCGCCCTCCAGCGCAGCTATCGCCGCCACCTGCAGCGGAGTAAAAGTCCCGTAGTCATGATAGCTTTTGATACGAGCGAGGGCATTCACCAAAGTCTTATTACCCACCATAAAGCCAATGCGCCAGCCGGCCATGTTATAGCTTTTCGACAGGGTAAAGAACTCGACGGCGACATCTCGCGCGCCGGGCACCTGCATGATGGATGGCGCTTTCCAGCCGTCATACACGATATCGGCATAGGCCAGATCGTGGACGACCAGAATGTCATACTGCTTCGCCAGAGCGACAACCTTTTCAAAGAAATCCAGTTCGACGCACTGCGCGGTCGGATTTGAGGGAAAGCCAAGGATCATCATCTTCGGCTTCGGATAGCTCTCGCGGATGGCGCGTTCCAGCTCGTTAAAAAAATCCACCCCTTCCACCAGCGGCACCGAGCGCACCTGCGCCCCGGCAATCACCGCGCCATAGATATGAATCGGATAGCTGGGGTTCGGCACCAGTACGGTGTCGCCATGATCCAGCGTCGCCAGCATCAGGTGCGCCAGCCCCTCTTTCGAACCAATGGTGACGATCGCTTCCGATTCCGGATCGATATCGACGTTATAGCGTTCTTCATACCAGCGTGAAATGGCGCGACGCAGGCGCGGGATCCCCCGCGAGGTAGAGTAACCATGGGTGTCAGGCCGTTGAGCAACGGTGCAAAGTTTTTCCACGATATGCGGCGGCGTCGCGCCATCGGGATTACCCATACTGAAATCGATAATATCTTCGCCGCGCCGACGCGCAGCCATTTTCAGTTCAGCAGTAATGTTAAAAACGTACGGAGGGAGACGATCGATACGCGTAAAACGGCGTTCAGGACTGGATTCAGCCATAGGTTCCTCTAATTAACGTTAGCGCCCGGACCGTCCGAGCGACGCTGCCGCTGTTGCGGCTCGTTTAGAAAATAACCTGAAAAAATTCATGTTGTCGAGAGGCCCGTTAAAAAATATTCCCTGGCATATAAAACGGGTATCGACTGCGCTAAATGCGGCAGTTCATTGGCGGAATAATCCCGGGTTGTATAAAAGTGGTAACACACTGATATCTTTCTTAACACAGAATATTATCGTTAATGGCGAAGACCGCCGCTATCGCGATGCTTTTTAATTAATCCCCTTTAAAAAGTGCGACTTTTCCGCTTTATGGTTCCACGGCTGGTCTTCTGCCGTCAGGTTTTTTATCATGTCCCTTTCTGGCCACTGACGCGGCGCACCCATGCACGAAATCTTTACTATGATGCTGGCGGTCTATGATCGTGCGGCCCTGATGCTTATTTGCCTCTTTTTCCTTATTCGCCTGCGCCTGTTCCGCGAACTGTTGCATAAGTCGGCCCATACTCCGAAAGAGCTGCTGGCGGTGACAGCCATTTTCTCGCTGTTCGCGCTATTTAGTACCTGGTCCGGCGTCCCGGTTGAGGGGTCCCTGGTGAACGTCCGCATTATCGCCGTGATGTCCGGTGGGATCCTGTTTGGTCCCTGGGTGGGCGCGATTGTCGGGGCGATTGCCGGCGTGCACCGCTATTTGATTGATATCGACGGCGTGACCGCAGTGCCCTGCTTTATCACCAGCATTGTCGCCGGCCTGCTGTCGGGGTTGATTAATCGTAAAGTGGCCCGCGAACAACGGTGGAAAATCGGCATTCTGGCGGGGATGATGTGTGAAACTCTGACCATGATCCTGGTGGTGGTCTGGGCGCCTTCCCTGAGTCTCGGCGTAGATATTGTTTCGAAAATTGGTATCCCGATGATCCTCGGCAGCGTCTGCATCGGCTTTATCGTGCTGCTGGTGCAGAGCGTTGAAGGGGAAAAGGAGGCCAGCGCGGCGCGGCAGGCGAAACTGGCGCTCGATATCGCCAACAAAACCCTGCCGCTGTTTCGACACGTTAACAGCGATTCTCTGCGCCAGGTTTGCGAGATTATCCGCCGCGACATTACCGCCGACGCGGTGGCGATCACCAATACCGAGCACGTGCTGGCCTACGTGGGCGTCGGTGAAGCCAACTATCAACGCCACGACGATATGATTAGCCCCACCACCCGGCAGGCGATTCGTTATGGGAAAATCATCATAAAAAACAATGACGAAGCCCACCGCACCCCGGAGATCCACTCCTTGATGGTGATCCCGCTGTGGGAAAAAGGGGTGGTGACCGGCACGCTAAAAATCTATTACTGCCACGCCCATCGCATCACTTCGACGCTGCAGGAGATGGCGATTGGCCTGTCGCAAATAATCTCCACCCAGCTGGAAGTCTCCCGCGCCGAACAGCTGCGGGAGATGGCCAACAAAGCGGAGCTGCGCGCCCTGCAAAGCAAAATTAACCCGCATTTTTTATTTAATGCGCTGAACGCGATCTCCTCCTCGATTCGCCTTAATCCGGACACCGCGCGCCAGCTCATTTTTAATCTGTCGCGCTACCTGCGCTATAACATCGAATTAAAAGACGATGAGCAGATTGATATCAAACGAGAGCTGTATCAGATCAAAGATTATATCGCTATTGAACAGGCGCGATTCGGCGACAAGCTGACGGTCATCTACGATATTGACGACGACGTCAGCTGCGTGATCCCGAGCCTGCTTATCCAGCCGCTGGTGGAAAATGCCATTGTTCACGGTATTCAACCCTGTAAAGGCAAAGGCGTGGTGACGATCGGCATTAACGAGTGCGGCAATCGGGTACGCATCAGCGTTCGCGATACGGGCAACGGTATCGATCCCGCCGTGGTCGCCCGCGTGGAAGCCGATGAGATGCCGGGTAACAAAATCGGCCTGCTCAATGTGCATCATCGGGTGAAACTTCTCTACGGCGAGGGTTTGCATATCCGCAATCTGACGCCGGGAACCGAAATTGCCTTTTATGTCCCCAATAACTCTACGCCGCAGGCGCTGACGGAGTCGCTGTTGTCATGAGCGGAGAAAAGATGAAAGTTATCATTGTGGAGGATGAGTTTCTGGCCCAGCAGGAGCTCTCCTGGCTTATTAACACCCATAGCCAGATGGAGATCGTCGGCAGCTTTGACGACGGCCTGGACGTGCTGAAATTTCTCCAGCACAACAAGGTCGACGCCATCTTTCTCGATATCAATATTCCGTCGCTCGACGGGGTTCTGCTGGCGCAAAACATCAGCCAGTTTGCCCATAAACCTTTTATCGTCTTTATCACCGCGTGGAAAGAACATGCGGTGGAAGCCTTTGAGCTGGAAGCCTTTGACTACATCCTGAAACCTTACCAGGAGTCGCGCATCATCAATATGCTGCAAAAGCTGACCACCGCCTGGCAGCAGCAAAATAACGCTGCTTCAGGATTAGCCAGCGCAGCGCCACGGGAAAACGACACCATCAATCTGATCAAAGATGAGCGGATCATCGTCACCAGTATTCATGATATTTATTATGCCGAGGCACATGAAAAGATGACATTCGTCTATACCCGCCGGGAGTCATTCGTCATGCCGATGAACATTACTGAATTCTGCAGCAAACTGCCCACCGCGCATTTCTTCCGCTGCCACCGCTCGTATTGCGTAAATCTCAGCAAAATTCGGGAAATTGAGCCGTGGTTCAACAACACCTATGTGCTGCGCCTGCGTGACCTGGAGTTTCAGGTTCCGGTCAGTCGCAGTAAAGTGAAAGAGTTTCGCCAGCTGATGAATCTGTAGAGAGCGGAAAGCACCGCCATCCGGGCTACGACGGTAGCCCGGGAGAAGAATGCTTAAAGCACCTGGCCCAGCGTCTGACGCAGATGCGCGCCGGAGCCCAGCAGGCCTGGGTTATCATGCACAATCAGGTAAACCGGGATATCCTGAACATAAGCTTTAAAACGGCCTTTGTCTTCAAAACCGCCGCGGAAACCAGAGGCTTTAAAGAACTCCAGGAAGCGCGGCACGATGCCGCCGGCGATATACACCCCGCCAAACGTCCCGAGGGTCAGCGCCAGGTTACCGCCGAAGCGTCCCATAATGACGCAGAACAGCGACAGCGCCCGACGACAGTCGGTGCAGCTGTCCGCCAGCGCTCGCTCGGTCACCTCACGCGGCTGCAGGTTCTCCGGCAGTCGGCCGTCCGATTTGACAATCGCGCGATACAGGTTGACCAGCCCGGGACCTGAGAGCACGCGTTCTGCGGAAACATGCCCCAGCTCGGCGCGTAGCTCTTCCAGAATGATCCCTTCTTCTTCGCTGTTCGGGGCAAAATCAACATGACCGCCTTCGCCCGGCAGGCTGACCCAACGCTTATCAACGTGGACCAGATGCGCCACGCCGAGCCCGGTCCCGGCGCCATAAACGGCGATCGGTTTGCCCGCTACCGGCGCACTGCCGCCAAACTGAATAAGGTGCTCAGCTTTCAGCATCGGAATGGCCATTGAAACAGCGGTAAAATCGTTAATTATCTCCAGATGGGCAAAGCCGAGGTTGCGCTTCATTTCGGCGATAGAGAAAGCCCAGGTATGGTTGGTCATCGCCACCCAGTCGCCGGTAATCGGGCATGCGATGGCAATACAACCTTCGTTGACCGTTACCTGGTGCTCCTCGAGGTAGACGCGCACCACTGCCTCCAGACTGGGGTAATCGAGCCCGGAATAGGTCTTTGCGCGAGAGATCTCTCCACTCGCCAGATCACATAGCGCCAGGCGGGCGTTGGTCCCCCCGACATCTCCTACTAAAGCAAATTTTGTCATTCCGTTACGGCTCCGCTAAAGTCAAAATAAATCTTTTGGCACACTGTAAATTCATGGCGGCTTAACAACAACGTCCAACGCGCAGACGCCCCTTGTTTAGCGACACAGGTCACATTTAGTTTGTAATCTATGCAAGGTAGCCTGTAAAGGACGCGCCGGATATCAGATGTCACCTTAACTTTATCGTTTCAGCACCATTTGCATCGACGGTCTCCGCTGACGAAGGCAAAGTAGTGCTCCAGCACTTTTACAAGGACATTTCCATGCTCCATCCTCGCGCCAGAACAATGCTGATCCTGTCGGTGCCGGCCATCCTGATAGGTATCGCCTGCAGCCTGATCCTGATCGTGGCGATGAAGGTTGCCGCGCTGCTGCAGCGCGTGCTGTGGAGCAATCTGCCCGCGCAGTTGGGGGTGAGCGCCGACAGCCCGCTGTGGATCATCGCCATGCTGACGGCGACAGGGATCGCGGTGGGTCTGGTCATTCGTTACAGCCCCGGGCACGCCGGGCCGGATCCAGCGACCGAGTCGTTAATCGGCGCTCCCATTGCCACCGGCGCGCTGCCCGGACTCCTGGCCGCGCTGATCCTCGGCCTCGCCGGCGGCGTCAGCCTCGGCCCGGAGCATCCGATTATGGTGGTGAATATCGCGCTGGCTGTCGCCGTCGGCTCCCGACTGTTTCCGCGCGTCAGCTCGCTGGACTGGACCATCCTCGCGGCCTCAGGCACCATCGGCGCCCTCTTCGGTACCCCGGTTGCCGCCGCGCTGATTTTTTCGCAAACCCTCAATAGCAGCAACGATACGCCACTGTGGGATCGCCTCTTTGCTCCCCTCCTCGCCGCCGCCGCCGGCGCGTTGACGACGGGTCTGTTTTTCCATCCCCATTTTTCGCTGCCGATCCCGCACTATGGTCAGATGCGCTTCGTTGATATTCTCAGCGGCATTATCGTCGCCCTGATCGCTATCGCCGTCGGCATGGTGGCCGTCTGGTGTCTGCCGCGACTGCATGCCCTGATGCATCGGTTGAAAAATCCAATCCTGACCCTCGGCATCGGCGGGCTGCTGCTGGGGATCGTGGGGACGATAGGCGGGCCCTTAACGCTATTTAAAGGGCTGGATGAGATGCAGCAGCTGGCCTTCAGCCAGACGCTAACCGCCGCGGATTTTCTGCTTATCGCGCTGGTCAAACTGGCAGCCCTGGTTCTTGCCTCAGCCAGCGGCTTTCGCGGCGGGCGAATTTTCCCGGCGGTGTTCGTCGGGGTAGCGCTGGGGCTGATGCTGCATGCTCATGTTGACGCAGTGCCGGCGGCAATCACCGTTTCCTGCGCGATCCTCGGCATGGTGCTGGTCGTCACTCGCGACGGCTGGTTGAGCCTGTTTATGGCCGCCGTGGTGGTCCCGGATACGACTCTGCTGCCGCTATTGTGTATGGTGATGCTCCCGGCCTGGCTGCTGCTGGCCGGGAGACCGTTGATGATTGCCAAACGGCATACCGATTAAACGCGGCTGTTTCGCTCCTCAAGGGCCTGCGTCACCGCGCGCAGGAAATCGGGGATATCCATTTTCGGCAGCATCACTTCTACCAGGGTGAGGGTATCGGAGGTGATGCTCTCCGTCATCGCCTCCCGCAGTTCAGACGTCTGAGTGACCCGCCGGCAGCGCGAAGCAACGTCAGGGGCGAAGGCTTCCGGCAGCCGCTGCCAGTCCCACAGAGCGATGTCATTGTAGCGCTGCTCTGGACCATGAATCGCCCGTTCCACGGTATACCCTTCGTTATTCAGCAGCAGAATAAGCGGCTTTTGCTTATCACGCAGCATGGAGCCCATCTCCTGAATGGTCAGTTGGGCCGCGCCATCGCCGACAATTAGCACCACCCGCCGCTCCGCCGCCGCGGTTTGTGCGCCATAGGCGGCCGGGAGAGTAAAACCAATCGAGCCCCACAGCGGCTGGACGATCAGCGATGCTTCAGAGGGCAGCTTCAGCGCCGCAATGCCAAAGGCGGCCGTCCCCTGATCGGCGAGAATAATATCCCCCGGACGCAGGGCGCCCTGCACCGTCGCCCAGAAATTTTTCTGGGTCAACTCGCCTTCAGCGCCCTCCTCAGCCTCCGGCGCCACGACCTGAGGCGTAGTCCACTCCGCCACCAGCGGGGCGGAAAGCGTCATCAGCGCGGCCAGGGCCTTATCCATCGGCACCCCGCTGAACCAGTGATCGCCCACCCTGACGGCGAAGGGCTGGATCTCAATAGTCTTTTCCCGCGCCAGATGTTGGGTAAATCCTGCGGTGATGGTGTCGGTGAAGCGCGTGCCAATGCAGATGATGGTGTCGGCGTTTTCAATCGCCTCCCGGGTCTGCGGCGCGCTGGCAATCCCGCTGTAGGTGCCGACAAACCCGCTCTGCTGCTCATCAAACAATCCCTTGCCCATGAGCATCGTCGCATGGGCGACAGGCGTTTTCGCCACCCACTCCCGGAGCGTCTTCTGCAGGCCATAACGTTGCGCCAGGAAGTCCGCCAGCAGGGAAATGCGTCGGCTGCCCCGCAGCAGGCGGCTGGCATGTTCGCAGAACCCGGCAAGCTGGTTTTCATCCGCCGGAGCGGGCTCCACCAGCAAGCGCTGGGCTGGGGCAATCGCTGCCGCTCTGGCGACATCGGCTGGCAGCATCAAATAGCCGGGGCGATGATGCGTCAACATATCGCGCAGCACACGGTCGATTTCATGGCAGGCGTTGCCGGCGGTCAGCAGCGCCTGGCTACAGGTGATCTGCTCGCTCATGCGGGCGAAATGGCGAAAATCGCCATCGCCGAGGGTATGGTGCAGCAGTTCGCCGCGCTGCTGGGCGCCGGTAGAGGGCGCACCGACGATATGCAATACCGGAATATGTTCCGCATAGCTACCCGCAATGCCGTTCAGCGCGCTCAATTCGCCGACGCCGTAAGTGGTCAGCAGCGCACCGGCTCCTTTGATGCGCGCATAGCCGTCAGCGGCATATGCCGCATTCAGCTCGTTGGCGCAGCCGACCCACCCCAAGGCGCTGTGCGCGATGACGCGATCGAGAAACTGTAAGTTGTAATCTCCCGGCACGCCGAACAAGCGGTCAATACCGCAGTCGACAAGGCGATCCAGCAGATAATCCCCAATAGTGTAGGTCGGTTGCATATCCATTATCCTCATTTTGGTGCAGGTGTAATTTGAGTATTGAATAAGCGATCCGCCTGTCCAGATGGGAGGTGATAATGGCAGTGTAAAGCAATAATTACGCAGAAAAAGCAGTGTACTCCACGCAGAACATTGTTTAGTGTAAACGTATACACATCCTGTTTTGTCGGCGGAGGAAGAATGGTTTACCAGGCAAGCACCACGCGATATCAAACGATGGAGTACCGTCGCTGCGGCCGCAGCGGTCTGCAGCTACCGGCTATTTCCCTTGGCCTGTGGCATAACTTTGGCGATGAAACGCGAGTGGAAACCAGCCGGCAGATGCTCCTGCACGCTTTTGACCTCGGTATAACCCATTTCGATTTGGCCAACAACTATGGGCCGCCGCCGGGCTCGGCGGAAAGCAACTTTGGCCGCATCCTGAAAGAGTCGCTCCTGCCTTATCGCGATGAGTTAATCATCTCCACTAAAGCAGGTTACACGATGTGGGACGGCCCTTACGGCGACTGGGGATCGCGAAAATATCTGGTAGCCAGTCTTAACCAGAGCCTTAAACGCATGGGGCTGGAATACGTCGATATTTTTTACCATCACCGGCCTGATCCACAGACGCCGCTGATGGAAACGATGCGTGCGCTCGATCATCTGGTTCATCAGGGTAAAGCGCTATATGTCGGGATCTCCAACTATCCTCTGGCCCAGGCGCGGGAGGCGGTGAAGATCCTTAACGACCTCGGCACCCCCTGCATCATTCACCAGCCTCGCTACTCGATGTTCGAACGCGGCGTGGAAGAAGGATTGCTGGATTTTCTGCAGACGGAAGGGATTGGAAGCATAGCGTTTTCACCGCTGGCCGGCGGGCAACTTACCGACCGCTATCTCAACGGCATTCCGGCCGACTCGCGCGCCGCCAGCAGCAGTCGTTTTCTGCAGCCGGAGCAACTGACTCCTGCCCGATTAGAAAAAATTCGTCAGCTTAACAGGCAGGCGGAAGCGCGTGGGCAGAAGCTGTCGCAGATGGCGCTGGCCTGGGTGTTGCGCGAAGAGAAAGTCACCTCGGTGCTGATCGGCGCCAGCAAAACCGCGCAACTGGATGATGCCGTCGGCATGCTGCAGAATCGCCATTTCACCACCGAGGAGTGCGCGGCCATCGACGCCATCCTTGCGCTGTAAAGCAAATGTTACTTTAGCAAAAAGTGCTCTTTCCTGCGCTTTCGGAGTTCGTCCGATGCGGTGGGTCTTTACCGGCCCGTAATATCAGGTTAACAGGCCGCTTACGGCCCCGATCGTGAAGGAGAAGAGTATGTTCAGGTCACTGATTCTGGCAGCAGTACTGCTGGCCGCAGGGCCACTGGTCGCTAACGCTGGTGAAATCACCCTGCTGCCGTCGGTAAAATTACAAATAGGCGATCGTGACAATTACGGTAACTACTGGGACGGTGGCAGCTGGCGCGACCGTGATTACTGGCGTCGTCACTATGAATGGCGTGATAACCGTTGGCATCGTCATGACAACGGCTGGCACAAAGGCTGGTACAAAGGCAGAGATAAAGCCTGGGAGCGCGGCTATCGTGCTGGCTGGAACGACCGCGATGACCACCGCGGCGGCTGGGGACGCGGCCCGGGCGGGCGCGGTCACGGTCATGGACATGGCCATCACTAACAGACGAAAAGGGGAGCCCATCGGCTCCCCTTTACTTTATTCAGCATCAGAAATCAATTAATCCACCCCGAGCAGCGACCCCACTATTAACCAGCCGTTCAGGCTCACCACAATAGCGACTATCGCCCAGCCGATGCCTCTCACCCAACGGGTATTCACCAGGTCCCCCATCAGCTTCGCATTGCTGGTAAATATCAGCAGCGGCACCAGGGCAAGCGCAATGCCAAAGCTGAGCAACACCTGACTCATTACCAGGATACGCGTAGGATCCAGCCCCAGCAGAATGACGACAAACGACGGCAGCATGGTGATCGCCCGGCGAAACCACAGCGGAATATGAAAGCGGATAAACCCCTGCATAACGACCTGACCTGCCAGAGTGCCCACCACGGTCGACGATAAACCGGCGGCAATCAGGCTGAGGCCAAAGATGGTCGCCGCCGCGTGGCTCAGCAGCGGCTCCAGCGTCATGTAGGCCTGATCGAGATCGGCGACGCCGGTATGGCCATTAAAGTGGAATGCCGCCGCAGCGGTCGCCATCATCGCCAGATTGACGAACCCGGCAATGGTCATGGCGATCGCCACATCCCAGCGGGTCGCGTTATAGCGTTCTTTTCGCGTTCCGCCATGCAGATGCTGGGTAAGCGAGGAATGTAAGTAGATAACGTGCGGCATGATTGTCGCACCCAGTACCCCGGCGGCTAAGAATACCGCCTCCCCGTTGGGCAGCGTGGGGATCACCAGCCCTTTCGTCAGAGGAGCCAGCGCGGGCTGGGAAAAGATCAACTCCACGACATAGGCCACGGCGACAAACAGCAACAATCCACCGATCACCTTCTCCAGTGGTTTTTGCCCGCGCCGCTGCAGCATCAGGATCAGAAAAGTCGCCACCCCGGTCAGCACCGCCCCCTGCAGAAGCGATACGCCGAGTACCAGCTTAAAACCAATTGCGGCGCCGATAAATTCAGCCAGATCGGTGGCCATAGCGATAATTTCCGCCTGTACCCAGTAAAACCAGACAACAGGACGCGGGTAATGGTCGCGGATCTGCTCGGCCAGGTTTTTGCCGGTGGCAATGCCCAGTTTGGCAGAAAGCACCTGGATCAGCATAGCCATCAGGTTAGCCCACACCACGACCCACAGCAGCTGGTAGCCAAAGCTGGCGCCGGCCTGAATGTTAGTGGCGAAATTACCCGGATCGATATAGCCAATGGCAGCGACGAAAGCCGGGCCCATTAAGGCGAGCTTCACCTTGCGCGCGGCGCGACTACTGCTATTCTCAACGCGACTGCTAGTCATCATCTGCCTCTGGAAATATAGCCTTTGCTATGTTTCATGCTATCAAAATGCGAATGATTATCAAGTTCATTTAGAATGGAGATAATGATTGCTGTGATAGAAGGGAACAATAGCTGGCCGGAAATGGAATACGGGCGTCAGAAAACGAGATCCAGCCCGCTATTAAGAGTAGTACAAGAATGCAACTTTTAAAACCTTTACGTAACATAACAAAAGTGGATGTTGGATCACTATTTTTGCCATTGGTCACAGTTCCTTGCAATAGTGTGCAATTGATCTCGTTTTCTTTAAAGCCGTTGCATAGAATGTGCACGGAAATTTAACCTGCCTCATATTTGGAGCAACTATGGACCGCGTCTTGCATTTTGTCCTCGCGATCGTTGTGGTGGCTATACTGGCCCTGTTGGTCAGCCATGACCGCCAAAAGATCCGTATTCGTTATGTTGTTCAACTGCTTGTCATTGAAGTCCTGCTGGCCTGGTTCTTCCTCAACTCCGATATTGGTCTGGGTTTTGTGAAAGGATTTTCCGAGATGTTTGAAAAACTCCTCGGGTTTGCCAACGAAGGGACAAACTTCGTGTTCGGCGGCATGAACGATAAAGGCCTGGCCTTCTTCTTCCTCAAAGTTTTGTGCCCTATAGTCTTCATTTCGGCTTTGATCGGCATTTTGCAGCATATTCGTATCCTGCCGATTGTCATTCGCGCGATCGGTACCGTCCTGTCGAAAGTTAACGGCATGGGCAAGCTGGAGTCCTTCAACGCCGTGAGCTCGTTGATCCTCGGCCAGTCGGAAAACTTTATCGCGTATAAAGATATTCTCGGCAAAATGTCGCGCAACCGCATGTACACCATGGCGGCGACGGCGATGTCCACCGTGTCCATGTCCATCGTAGGCGCTTACATGACCATGCTGCAGCCAAAGTATGTCGTTGCGGCGCTGGTGCTCAACATGTTCAGCACCTTTATCGTTCTGTCATTAATTAACCCTTACCGCGTGGAAGAGAGCGAAGAAAATCTGCAGATGTCGAATCTGCACGAAGGTCAGAGCTTCTTCGAGATGCTGGGCGAGTATATTCTGGCAGGTTTTAAAGTCGCGATTATCGTGGCGGCGATGTTGATCGGCTTCATCGCGCTGATCTCGGCGCTGAATGCCCTGTTCGCCACCGTGACCGGTTGGTTCGGCTATAGCATTTCCTTCCAGGGTATCCTCGGCTATATCTTCTACCCGGTTGCCTGGGTGATGGGTGTGCCGGCAAGCGAAGCGCTGCAGGTGGGCAGTATTATGGCTACCAAACTGGTCTCCAATGAATTCGTCGCCATGATGGATCTGCAGAAAATTGCCTCGACGCTCTCCCCGCGCGCGGAAGGCATTATCTCTATCTTCCTGGTCTCCTTCGCCAACTTCTCATCTATCGGCATTATTGCCGGGGCGATCAAAGGTCTGAACGAAGAACAGGGCAACGTAGTTTCTCGCTTCGGTCTGAAGCTGGTGTACGGCTCCACGCTGGTTAGCGTGTTGTCCGCCTCGATTGCGGCGCTGGTTCTGTAACAGACGTCAGTCATCTGAGCCGGGCAATGCCCGGCTTTTTTTTGCCCGTCATTCACCCAGCGGCTGTGGTTTACCGATCAGATAACCCTGCAGATAATTCACGCCCAGCTCCAGCAAGCGCGCTTTTTGCGGTTCGCTTTCGACATATTCCGCCACCACGCTCATCTGTTTCGCCCGCGCCATCTCGACAATCGATTTCACCATGATGGCGTCCAGCGGGTCCGTGAGGATGTCGCGGACGAAGCAGCCGTCAATCTTAATGATATCGACCTGTAGATGTTTCAGACGTTCATAGTTCGCATAGCCGGTGCCAAAGTCATCAATAGCGATGGCGCAGCCAAACGCGCGCAACGCTTCAAGATTTTGCCGACTGGTGTCCGCATTAGAGAAGGCCTGCTCTTCGGTCACCTCAATAGTTATAAGTTCTGGCGAGACGCTATAGCGTTGAAACAGCGCGATAATCTGCCCTGCGCTGTTCTTTTGCATCAGAGTTGCAGGCAGCAGGTTGACCGAGAATCGCTGGCCGGGATGCTTATGGAGCATACTGAACAAGGTCTCCAGCACCAGCATGTCAAAACGTTGGCTGAGGTTAAACTGCACAATCAGCGGAATGAATCGGTCGGGCATAATGACGCTATCGCCACAGCGCATGCGCGTGAGGATCTCATGATAACCCTCCCCCTCCGGATTCTGAATCGGTTGCGCATAGAGCATCAGCGCGCGATCTTTGAGCACTTGCTTGACGCGCATTAGGAGGCGCACCTGCTCGGTAGTTTGATCCACCACCAGATCCTGCTCCTCGTCCAGCGCCAGCACCCGACGTTCACTGCCCGCCTGTTCGGAAAGCCAGCTTAGCTGGCCCAGCATCTGGTAAAGTCCCTCACCCTGGCCGTCATCGCGGCCCCAGGCCGCGCCAAACTCCAAATCCAGCGGCTGATTGTGCCAGCTGAACTTTTTGTGGTTGAGGACCGCGACCATATGGTTCAAGCGGGACGACGGCTCCGGCCCATCAAGCACGAGGATCAGTTCGCTGCCCGGTACCTGGAAGACTTTATCCGCCGCTCCCAGCAGCGGTTGCAGCGCCCGAATAATCTGCCGTTTACAGTCCACCCCCATCATCAGACCATAATGCCGACTGAGAAAGTCGAGATTATCAATACGCAGGCTGCAGATAGCCTGCTGAGGACAGCTCTGTAAATGGCTCTCCAGCGCGCGCAGGTTAGGCAAGCCGGTCAGCGGATCCTCTTCCGCCTGGCTACGCCAGCGGCGTTTGTTGCGGTCGCTGCGGGCATAGATGTCGGCCATATAAAACAAACAGATAGTAAAGGAGATCAGAACCGACAGCACAAAGGAGAGTGAATACTCGCTTTGCACCCCCTGGAGAAAGTTTTTGTTATATACCACCAGCAAAAAGGCCGAGACAGACCATGAAATACGCAATAGCGCATGGCCTATTCGACTGATACCGATAAAGTAAACAATAAAAATAACCGGAACTAAATAACCGGCAATAAATTCAGACTGATACGGCGCACACAATAGCGTTAATATCACCGCCAACGCGATAAACCAATATAGGGTAAAGGAGCGATATTGCGGTGCCAGCCACGGTAAACATTCCTGCTGCCAGAAACGTCGGGCGTAGCGCGGACTGATAATCATCCGCATTGGATAATAAAGAAACGTCGTAAAAATTAATGCCGCACTGATTAAACTTTGGATATCTATTACAGTATAAATCAACGGCATACTACCAAAGTAACTGGTAATAGCTAATGGAAACGCAAAATATTGTCCGGCGAGATACATGGTGATTTTCAGGAGCACCGGCGCGAAGAAGCCGCCCCAGAAGATCCGCGCCCCCATATGTTTTGCCGTTGGACCGCAGCGCCAGCGCTTCCCCACCATCAGTCGCAGAATAGCGCAGGAGACAAACACGGCGAACAGTTGACAAAAAAGTAAGATAAACGCCTGCGGCAGCGTTAATTTAATGAGAAAACTATTGGTGATGGCAAACGCGAGAATTAATGGCGCAATCGCATAGCGGCCAAAGATAAAAATAACAGAAAACATCACGCTGATTGGCAGCCAGGCAATATAAATAAGGTTGCCGTCAATTATCGTTTGCGGTGAAATAAAACGAGCCAGCGGAATAGCGACTAAACAAATGATAAAGGCCAATAGAGTTTTTTTGATATTAATGTTAATTTTATCAAGCATTATTGTTAATTAAAACTCCAGAAACCTCATCACGTTTAATGGGGGAAATGTTATGTTGCTTATTTAGGGCAGGCAAGGCGAATTATCAGGAAAAAGTCTGAAATTACTTTCGATTTTAATTGCTGGAGATTAACTGACGTAACCAGAAAGTGCTTTACATGAAACCCGCTAAAAACAAAAACCCCCGCCGAAGCGAGGGTTCTGAATTTTGGTGGAGCTAAGCGGGATCGAACCGCTGACCTCTTGCATGCCATGCAAGCGCTCTCCCAGCTGAGCTATAGCCCCGTAACGTAAAGCGTGTCGTGTTGACGGGCGGCATAATATGAATTCCTCGCTCAGGTGTCAACGGCAAAATTATCCTTCCCGATTCAATCGCTGAAAAAGCAGGCAACTTGCTGACATTGCGAGCCTTATCGCAGTCAGAAGTTAAACAGGTCACCTTTTCACGTAAAAGGATGCTATAACATGGGCAGCTAATTCCCATACATTTACTCAGGAAATAGTATGCTCAAGGAACGAATGACACCTGAAGAAATTGCCCATCTAACCGGCTACAGCCGGCAAACTATCAATAAGTGGGTGCGGAAAGAAGGCTGGCAAACCTCTCCGCGACCTGGCGTCCAGGGCGGCAAAGCGCGCCTGGTCCATGTCAATGAGCAAGTCAGGGAGTTTATCCGCAGCGCCCAGCGCGTGGCGGAGACGCCCGGCATCTATTCTCCCCATGATAGCGATCTGGAATCGCTGCTGCTGACTCTCAGTAAAGAACTCACCCCCAGCGAGCAGAAGCAGCTTATGTCATTGTTGCTGCGCGAGGGGATCACCGGGTTACTGCTTCGGTTAGGGATCCGCGATCGGTAAACCATGATGAAACTGAAAGATAAAATGACGCCCGCAGAGCTTGCCGATTGCCTGGGGCTGGCCAGACAAACGATCAATCGCTGGGTTCGCGAGAAACAATGGCGCACCGAAGCAATACCCGGCGTTAAAGGGGGGCGAGCGCGACTGGTGGTTATCGACCAACCGGTACGCGAGTTTCTGACCAACATCCCTGCCAGACGCCATCTGCTTACCGACAATCATCTCGCGGAATCGCCAGGTGCATACCTGGTCAATGAGGCAGACGCGATCTGGCGGCAAATCACGGAAACCCTACAGCTGATGACTCCGGCAGAACAGCTACAGCTCCGCGATCTGCTGGCCCGGGAAGGGATTAGCGGTTTTCTTGCCCGCCTCGGCATCGCCAGTCCGGAATAACAGACAAAAAAAACGGCAGGGTAACCTGCCGTTGTTTCAGCTGCGTCGCCGTCAGGACGCCTGGCCTTCGCGTTCAGCGATAAAAGCCAGCGCTTTATTGATACGATCTACGCTACGGGATTTACCGATAGCATGGACAGTAACGTCTAGCGCAGGAGATTGCCCTGCCCCGGTAACCGCCACGCGCAGCGGCATACCGACTTTACCCATCCCCACCTCCAGCTCATCAGCAGTTGCCTGAATCGCGTGATGGACGTTTTCCGCCGTCCAGTCGCTAATCGCCGCCAGCTTATCGCGAACCACTTCCAGCGGCTGACGCGCCACTGGACGCAGATGTTTTTTCGCGGCGTCGGCATCGAATTCAGCGAACTCTTCATAGAAGTAGCGGCAGCTCTGGGCCATCTCTTTCAGCGTCTTGCAACGCTCGCCCAGCAGTTTCACCAGCTCAGCCAGCTGCGGGCCGTTGCGAGTGTCGATATTTTCCTGCTCGATATGCCACTGCAGATGCGTTGCCACATACTCCGCCGGCAGGGTATTGATATAGTGATGGTTTAACCACAGCAGTTTATCGGTGTTAAAGGCACTGGCGGATTTGCTCACCGCGCCCAGCGAGAAGAACTCAATCATCTCTTCGCGAGTGAAAATCTCCTGATCGCCATGAGACCAGCCCAGGCGCACCAGATAGTTGAGTAGCGCTTCCGGCAGGTAGCCGTCGTCGCGATACTGCATCACGCTCACTGCGCCGTGGCGCTTGGAAAGTTTTTTACCGTCATCGCCGTTGATCATCGACACGTGCGCATAAACCGGCACCGGCGCATTCAGCGCTTTGAGGATGTTGATCTGGCGCGGCGTGTTGTTGATATGATCTTCGCCGCGGATCACGTGAGTGATCGCCATATCCCAGTCATCTACCACCACGCAGAAGTTATAGGTCGGGGAACCATCGGTACGGCGAATGATCAGATCGTCCAGTTCCTGGTTGCTGAACTCGATAGGTCCGCGGATCTGATCGTCAAAAATAACCGAACCTTCCTGCGGGTTGGCGAAACGCACGACGCACGGCTCATCATCAGCATGGTGCTCGTGGCTATGGCGGCAGCGGCCATCGTAACGCGGCTTCTCACCCTTCGCCATCTGCTCTTCGCGCAGCGCTTCCAGACGTTCTTTCGAGCAATAGCATTTGTAAGCGGTACCGGCTTCCAGCATCTCATCGATTACGTTGTTATAACGATCGAAACGTTTGGTCTGGAAATAGGGGCCTTCGTCCCATTGCAGATTCAGCCAGTTCATGCCATCCATGATGGCTTCAATTGCTTCCGGGGTGGAGCGTTCGAGATCGGTGTCTTCAATACGCAGCACAAACTCACCGCCGTGGTTACGGGCAAAAAGCCAGGAATAGAGAGCAGTACGCGCACCGCCAACGTGCAGATAGCCGGTTGGGCTTGGCGCGAAGCGAGTTTTGATTTTCATGAATTGGCCTTACGTTTAATAAAGATGCCGATAGCCGGCAATGTCCGGTGGAAATTATGGGTCAATATTCTAACACCGTGGGCTGATTCCTCAATGTTGTTCCCATCGGAACGTCACGGTTTGCCATTTTTGTTTATAAATCATGCTATGGCGCCGGTTTCGCGATCGCTTTGTTTAATTTTACGACGAACGAACGAATTCTTTAGAAAAGGCGTTGACTCATTTTCAACTCTCCCTATAATGCGACTCCACACAGCGGGGGTGATTAGCTCAGCTGGGAGAGCACCTCCCTTACAAGGAGGGGGTCGGCGGTTCGATCCCGTCATCACCCACCACTCGGGTCGTTAGCTCAGTTGGTAGAGCAGTTGACTTTTAATCAATTGGTCGCAGGTTCGAATCCTGCACGACCCACCAATGTAAAAAGGCGCCCTAAAGGCGCCTTTTTGCTTTGCGCCGAACTCAACGATTCGACAAAATTGTCGGGAACAATTTTGAACAACGCGGCAGCGTTGGCCCGCAGGGCGAGTCTCAGGATGAGACGAGTTTCTCTGCAGCAGGTTCGGGTCGAACGTAGTGAGACAACGGAGCCGCTTGCGGCGACGGCCCGCAGGGCGAGGCGAAGCCGAGTCATCCTGCACGACCCACCAATGTAAAAAGGCGCCCTAAAGGCGCCTTTTTGCTATGCGCGGAACATGGCCCTGCCACGAGTCCCTCCGCAGCAATCCCCCCTGTCAGCGCTGATATAGCGGATCTTCAACCCTGGCGGCGGTTAAATTCTCCCCTTCTTCACGCACAATTTCCCATAACGCCTGAGCGGCGGTCGACAGCGAGCGATTTTTCCTGCATGCCAGCATCAGCTGCCGCTCCATCACCGGAGTCAGCCGTTTCACCGTCAGATGGCTCCCCTGCGGTAACGGTAGCGCCAGCGCCGGCAGAACGCTGATGCCAATTCCCGATTCTACCATCGGAAACAGCGTTGCCGGGTGGCCAATCTCCTGGACGATGTTCGCCCGGATAGCCAGTCTGCTGAGGGCCGCATCGATCAGCGGGCGGCTGCCGGACGCATAATCCTGCAGGATTAGCCTTTCATCCTGCAGCGCCTGCCACGGCACTTCTGTCAGGCTGGCAAAAGGATGATCCTCCCGGCAGAGCAGCAAAAATGGTTCCGCCAGAACCACTTCACACTGAAGGTCTGCCGCCGGGCCCGGATCAATCACGATGCCAAAATCCACTTCCCCCTGGCGGATACTCTCCAGCACCCACTGCTGGGGCCGATCGTGCAGCACAAAATCGATATCGGGATAACGACGATTGCTGTGAGCAATACACTGCGGAATAAGGTGGGCGGAAATCGTCTGACTGGCGGCGACCTTGACGGTGCCGCTCAGCTGCTGGCCTACCCGCCCGGCGTCACGCAGGGTAATCGTCAACTCATCAAGCAAACGTTCCAGCCTGCCCGCCAGCTGCTGACCCGCCTCGGTGAGCACCACTTCGCGAGTAGTACGGTCGAGCAGACGGACGCCGGTCTGATGCTCCAGCTCCTTGACGCTATGGCTGACGGCCGACTGACTTAAGCCAATCATCTCCCCTGCCCGGCTGAAGCTGCTGGCCCGGGCGACGGTGACAAATACTTTTAACTGACGCAGAGAGTAATTCATCTTTTTTATTCATGAATAGATGCAATAAATCAATTTTATTTCTCAAATGAAAAAAAGCACAATAGCGCATCTCTTTTCAGGAGCGTTTATGAAACTTTTCCGTATTCTCGATCCGTTTACGGCAACGCTAATCACCGTTGTCCTGCTGGCCTCATTCTTCCCGGCCCGTGGCGCTTTCGTCCCCTTCTTTGAACATCTGACCACCGCCGCCATCGCGCTGCTTTTCTTTATGCATGGCGCTAAACTCTCCCGGGAGGCGATTATCGCCGGCGGCAGCCACTGGCGTTTGCATCTATGGGTGATGTGCAGCACCTTTATTCTCTTCCCGCTACTCGGGGTTCTGTTTGCCTGGTGGGCGCCGGTGAATGTCGATCCGATGCTCTACAGCGGCTTTATCTATCTGTGCATTCTGCCGGCCACCGTGCAATCCGCTATCGCCTTTACTTCGCTGGCCGGGGGCAACGTCGCGGCTGCGGTTTGCTCAGCCTCGGCCTCCAGCCTGCTGGGGATCTTTGTTTCCCCGCTACTGGTGGGGGTCCTGATGAACCTTCACGGCGCAGGCGGCAGTCTGGAGCAGGTCGGTAAAATTATGCTGCAGCTGCTGCTGCCTTTCGTGCTCGGTCACTTATCGCGGCCGTGGATTGGCGACTGGGTGGCGAAGCATAAGAAGTGGATTGGTAAGACCGACCAGACCTCGATTCTGCTGGTGGTTTACTCCGCCTTTAGCGAGGCGGTGGTGAATGGCATCTGGCATAAAGTCGGTCTGGGATCGCTGCTGTTTATCGTGGTGGTCAGCCTGGTGCTGCTGGCCATCGTCATCGCGGTCAATGTCTTTGTCGCCCGCCGCTGCGGCTTTAACAAAGCCGATGAGATTACCATCGTCTTCTGCGGTTCGAAAAAGAGCCTGGCCAACGGCATTCCGATGGCCAATATTCTCTTCCCGACCTCCATCCTCGGCATCATGGTGCTGCCGTTGATGATCTTCCACCAAATCCAGCTGATGGTCTGCGCGGTGCTGGCGCGGCGCTACAAGCAGCAAAACGATGCGCGTCTCGCTGAGGAAAAGGCCAACGCGGCCAAAGCCTAACGCGCTTTCTTCAGGGGCTGGACCAGATCGCTCAGCCCCTCAGTTTTAATCAGCAGGGTCAACGCCATCAGCTCGCCAAGATGCCCGGCAGGGAATTGATCCTTACGCGCGAACCACAATAAATACTCTTCCGGGACATCGATTAAGCGACGTCCCTTGTATTTACCGAACGGCATTTCGGTATTGGCTATCTCGACCAGCTGCGCTTTATCCACGTTATTCTCCCAGCAGACGCATCATTTCGGCTTCGTCAATCACCTCGATGCCCAGCTCCTGCGCTTTCGCCAGCTTAGAACCCGCCGCTTCGCCGGCAATCACCAGGTCGGTTTTCTTCGACACGCTGCCTGCCACCTTCGCCCCCAGCGCCACCAGACGCGCTTTGGCATCATCGCGTGACAGCTGGCTGAGGCTGCCGGTAAGGACCACGGTTTTGCCTGCAAACGGGCTATCAATCTCTTCCGCCTTCACCACCACCGGCGCAGGCCAGCGAACCCCCTCCGCCAGCAGTTGCGCAATGACATCGCGGTTGCTCTCTTCGGCAAAGAAGTTGAAGGTATGGGTAGCGACGACGATGCCGACATCAGGGACTTTCTGTAGCTCCTCAATGGAAGCCTGCTCCAGGGCTTCGAGAGTGCCGAAATGCGCCGCCAGGCCCGCCGCCGTCGCTTCTCCTACCTCGCGAATACCTAAGGCGTAGAGGAAGCGTGCGAAGGTCGTCTCTTTGGCTTTCTCGAGGGCGTTGACTACGTTTTGCGCGGACTTCGGCCCCATCCGATCCAGCCCGGTCAGTTTCCCCGCCGTCAGCCGGAACAGATCCGCCGGGGTATGGACGTACTCTTTCTCCACCAGCTGGTCGATGATCTTGTCGCCCATGCCGTCAACGTCGAGCGCGCGACGGGAGACGAAGTGCTTGAGCGACTCTTTGCGCTGCGCGCCGCAGATCAGGCCGCCCGTACAGCGGGCTACCGCCTCGCCTTCCACCCGTTCAACGTCTGACTGACATACAGGACAGTGGGTCGGGAAGACGACATCCCGGGCATCCGCCGGACGCTCGGAAAGCACCACGTTAACCACCTGCGGGATCACATCGCCTGCCCGGCGAATCACCACCTTGTCGCCGATTTTCAAGCCTAAGCGTTCAATTTCATCGGCATTATGCAGGGTGGCATTGCTCACCAACACGCCGGCAACATGGACCGGCTCCAGACGCGCCACCGGCGTAATCGCCCCGGTGCGGCCCACCTGGAACTCCACGTCCCGGACGAAGGTCATCTGCTCCTGTGCCGGGAACTTAAAGGCCACGGCCCAGCGCGGCGCGCGGGCGACGAAACCCAGCTGCTCCTGCAGCGCCAGCGAATCGACTTTGATCACCACGCCATCAATGTCAAAGCCCAGGTGGGGACGCTCTTCCTCGACTTTACGATAGTAAGTAAGCACTTCCTCGGGGGTATGGCACAGGGTGACGCGATCGCTCACCGGCAGCCCCCATGCTTTGAACTGCAGCAACCGAGCCGAGTGGCTGGCCGGCAGCTCGCCGCCCTCCAGCACGCCCACGCCGTAGCAGAAGAAAGTAAGCGGTCGCTTCGCAGTGATGCGCGGATCGAGCTGGCGCAGCGAACCCGCTGCCGCATTACGCGGGTTAGCAAACACTTTCCCGCCGGTGCGGCGAGCTTCCTCATTGATTTTTTCAAACCCGGCCTGCGGGAGGAACACTTCCCCACGTACCTCAAGGCGTGCAGGAATATTCTCGCCATGCAGCTTGAGGGGGATGGCGCGAATAGTTCGCACGTTAGAGGTAATATCTTCGCCGGTGGTGCCGTCGCCGCGGGTTGCCGCCTGCACCAACACGCCGTTTTCATAGAGAATGCTCACCGCGAGGCCGTCGAGCTTAAGCTCGCAGCAGTAGGTAAGATGATCTGTGCTTTTCAGGCGATCCTGTACCCGCTTGTTGAAGGCGAGAAAGCTCTCTTCGTCAAACACGTTATCCAGCGACAGCATCGGCACTTCATGGCGGATCTGGCTAAAGGCGGTGAGTGGCGCCGCCCCCACCCTCTGTGTTGGCGAATCCGGGGTAATCAGCTCCGGGTGCTGGCTCTCCAGCTCGCGCAGCTTGCGCATCAGGCGGTCATATTCCGCATCCGGCACTTCCGGCGCGTCCATAACGTGGTACAGATATTCATGATGGCGAAGCGTGGTTCGCAGTTCAGTCAGTTGTTGTTCGATTGGTTCCATATCACACCATCAATGATAAAAAACCCCCGACAGGCGGGGGTTGAGAAAGGATTGAGTTAACGCGGAACGTCAGGCGTTCGCGTCTTTCACTTCGCGAATACGATCCTGGTATTCACGCAGTTTTTGCGGCGTCATCATGCGACGCTGATCGTCAAGCACCACGCCGCCCACTTCGTCAGCGATATACTGCGCAGACTGCAGCATCAGCTTGAAGTTCTGCAGTTCATCGCCGTAGGAAGGGACCTGCATAAAGATAGTCACCCCAGGGGTCATCATATCCGCCATGCTGTCCGGATTGAAGGTTCCCGGTTTCACCATGTTGGCCAGACTGAACAACACCGGACCGCTGCCGTCCGGACTTAGGTGGCGGTGGAAAATATTCATTTCACCAAACTTAAAGCCGGCCTGCTGGATACTGTTGATCAGCACTTCACCATTAAGCTGGGCGCCATGATGCGCGGCGACGTTCATCACAATGACCGTCTCTTTGCGCTCTTTCGGCTGCGGCGCGGCGGGCTGCTGCGGCTCTACCGGCTGCGGTTCCGCGACGGCGGGCTGCGACGCGGCAACAGGCTGTGGCGCAGGCTGCTGCGGGGCGGCTGGCTGCGGCTGAGCGACGGTCGGCGTCACCGGTTGCGGCGCGACAGGCTGCTGCACAACAGGCTGCGGCTGGGGTTGCGGTTGTACGGGCGGCTGCGCAGGTTGCGGCTGTTGCCAGCCAGTCTGCGGAGCCGCATGCGGCGCAGGCTGTTGCTGCGGTGGAACCGGGGCCTGGCGCGGCGGCTGCGGCGGCTGGCGAACCGGTTCTTCAGGACGCGCAGGCTGCTGCATCTGGCGCTCGTAAGGCGGCTGGTACTGGTGCTGCGGCGCCTGACGAGGGGCTTCATGCTCCCCATGCGCGCCGTGCGGGGCGTGAGTCACCGGATGAACGCGGACTTCTCCTACGCCTTCAACATTATCATCAAAGTCGTCGTTTTCCGACTCATCGTCGCGCGACTTCATACGTTTCAGTGGGCGATCGCGAAACATCGAAGAACGTTCTTTACGGCTGGTCCAGAAACCATGTACCAGTAAAGCGATTATGGCGATCGCGCCAACAATGATTAATATCAGACGCAAATCCTGCATCATTATATTCTCTGTTGTTCTAACACCTTGCCACCACGGCAAACATTTACTCACTAAGAGTATTTGCCGATTACCTCAAGTGCAAGTGCGTCGGTCGCTTTCACCACATAAAGATGAACTAAATCGTGCTTTTTGCTGTTTTTTCGAACATTTCCTAACTGGTTATTGTCTGACGACCCGATAAAATAAGCGAGCATTCACACCGGATGTTAAAAAAGGAGCAATGCCTGGCTATGGTTTCATCATCCGCACCGACCCCGCGCAGCGGCGTTTATTATTTTTCGCAGGGCTGGAAACTCATCGGGCTGCCGGGCATACGGCGTTATGTCTTCCTGCCTTTACTGGTTAACGTGCTGCTGATGGGCGCTGCCTTCTGGTGGCTGTTTACCCGTCTCGGCAGCTGGATCCCCTCGCTGATGAGCCATGTGCCGGACTGGCTGCAGTGGCTAAACTACCTGCTGTGGCCGGTGGTAGTGCTCTCAATCCTGCTGGTGTTTGGCTACTTCTTTTCGACGATCGCCAACTGGATAGCCGCGCCGTTCAGCGGCCTGCTGGCGGAACAGCTGGAAGCGCGCCTGACCGGCGCTACCCCGCCGGACGTCGGCGTCTTTGGCATCATGAAAGATATTCCGCGGATTATGAAGCGTGAGTGGCAGAAGCTGGCCTGGTATCTGCCGCGCGCCATCGTGCTGTTGCTGCTCTACTTTATTCCCGGCGTTGGCCAGACGGTAGCCCCGGTACTCTGGTTCCTGTTCAGCGCATGGATGCTGGCGATTCAATACTGTGATTATCCCTTTGATAATCACAAGGTTCCCTTCAAAACCATGCGCGAAGCGCTGCGCAGTCGCAAAGTGATGAATATGCAGTTTGGGGCGCTCACCAGCCTGTTCACAATGATCCCGGTGTTAAACCTGGTGATCCTTCCGGTGGCTATCTGCGGCGCCACCGCCATGTGGGTCGATTGCTATCGCGATAGACACGCCAGCTGGAAATAGCGGTAACACCTTCACTTGGGGGCGGCAAAGGCCGCTCCCTTATATCGCGCTTATTCCTTCTTGCTTATCATTATTTCCCTTCCGCATATAGATATGCTAAATCCTTACTTCCGCATATTCTTTAAGCGGGTATGCTGATGCCGTACCCCCAAATTTCATACAGTTAAGGACGGGCCATGAGTAAGATTTTTGAAGACAACTCCCTGACTATCGGTCATACGCCGCTGGTACGACTGAACCGCATCGGTAATGGCCGTATCCTGGCAAAGGTAGAATCTCGTAACCCGAGCTTTAGCGTAAAATGCCGTATCGGCGCCAATATGATCTGGGATGCTGAAAAGCGCGGCGTTCTGAAACCTGGCGTGGAACTGGTCGAGCCGACCAGCGGCAACACCGGTATTGCCCTCGCCTACGTGGCGGCGGCCCGCGGCTACAAACTGACGCTAACCATGCCGGAAACCATGAGCATCGAGCGTCGTAAGCTGCTGAAAGCCCTGGGCGCCAACCTGGTGCTGACCGAAGGCGCCAAAGGCATGAAAGGCGCTATCCAGAAAGCGGAAGAGATTGTCGCCAGCAACCCGGAACAATTCCTGCTGCTGCAGCAGTTCAGCAACCCGGCTAACCCGGAAATCCACGAGAAGACTACCGGCCCGGAAATCTGGGAAGATACCGATGGTCAGGTGGATGTGTTTATCTCCGGCGTAGGTACCGGCGGAACGCTGACCGGCGTCAGCCGCTATATCAAAAACACCAAAGGTAAAAAAGATCTGATCACCGTCGCCGTTGAACCGACCGATTCCCCGGTGATCGCCCAGGCGCTGGCGGGGGAAGAACTCAAGCCGGGTCCGCACAAAATTCAGGGTATCGGCGCCGGCTTCATTCCTGGCAACCTGGATCTGAAGCTGGTCGACAAAGTGATCGGCATTACCAACGAGGAAGCTATCTCCACGGCGCGCCGCCTGATGGAAGAAGAAGGCATCCTGGCGGGTATCTCTTCCGGGGCCGCCGTTGCCGCCGCGCTGAAGCTGCAGGAAGATGAGGCCTTTACCAATAAGAATATTGTGGTTATCCTGCCTTCCTCAGGTGAGCGTTATTTAAGCACCGCGCTGTTCGCCGATCTCTTCACTGAGAAAGAGCTGCAACAGTAGTGCCAGCTTGTAAATAATGTGTAAAAAAGCACCTTTTCGGGTGCTTTTTTGTGGCACACGTCAAAGTTTTACCCCTCCTGGCATTGATTCACCTCGTAGGGTCTGGTATTTAACCAGCACATTTATTTTGATGCGCGAAATTATTCAGAAGAGGATTTCCGCCAGCTGAATCGATTTTATGATTTGGTTCAAGTCTTCCTTTCGCGGCATAATGTTTAATGACGTGCTAGACGTCAATGGCCCGCAGGTCTTCGCAGCGCCAGGCGCTGCCGACGCCAAGGCCGGAAACGTAACGCCGGCGCTAACAATACAGGCTAAAGTCGAGTCGTTAGACTAGACTTTAGGTCCACAACACTAAACCTATAAGTTGGGGAAATATAATGTTCCAGCAAGAAGTTACCATTACCGCTCCGAACGGTCTGCACACCCGCCCTGCTGCTCAGTTTGTTAAAGAAGCTAAAGGCTTCACTTCTGAGATCACTGTAACCTCCAACGGCAAAAGCGCCAGCGCCAAAAGCCTGTTCAAACTGCAGACTCTGGGCCTGACCCAGGGCACCGTAGTGACCCTCTCCGCTGAAGGCGAAGATGAGCAGAAAGCTGTTGAGCATCTGGTTAAACTGATGGCTGAACTCGAGTAAGTTCACGGGTTCTTTTTCATATCAGTCACAAGTAAGGTAGGGTTATGATTTCAGGCATTTTAGCATCCCCGGGTATCGCCTTCGGCAAAGCATTGCTGCTGAAGGAGGATGAAATTGTCATCGACCGGAAGAAAATTTCTGCCGATAAGGTTGATCAGGAAATCGAACGTTTCCTGAGCGGCCGCGCCAAGGCCTCCGCCCAGCTGGAGGTCATCAAAACCAAAGCTGGTGAAACTTTCGGTGAAGAAAAAGAAGCCATCTTCGAAGGGCATATTATGCTGCTGGAAGATGAGGAGCTTGAGCAGGAAATCATAGCCCTGATTAAAGATAAGCACATGACTGCCGACGCGGCAGCCAATGAAGTTATCGACGGTCAGGCCACTGCCCTGGAAGAGCTGGATGATGAATACCTGAAAGAACGTGCGGCTGACGTACGTGATATCGGTAAGCGCCTGCTGCGCAACATCCTTGGTCTGGCAATCATCGATCTGAGTGCGATTCAGGATGAAGTCATCCTCGTCGCCGCCGATCTGACCCCGTCTGAAACCGCACAGCTGAACCTGAAAAAAGTGCTGGGTTTCATCACCGATGCGGGCGGTCGTACCTCCCACACCTCTATCATGGCGCGTTCCCTGGAATTGCCGGCCATCGTGGGCACCGGCAGCATCACGGCGCAGGTGAAAAATGGCGACTATCTGATTCTCGACGCGGTGAACAACCAGGTTCTGATCAACCCGTCTAACGAGCAAATTGAAGCGCTGCGTAGTCTGCAGGCTCAGGTTGCGGAAGAAAAAGCCGAACTGGCGAAACTGAAAGATCTGCCGGCGATTACCCTCGACGGCCATCAGGTTGAAGTCTGCGCCAACATTGGTACCGTTCGCGATGTCGAAGGTGCTGAGCGCAACGGCGCCGAAGGCGTAGGCCTGTATCGTACCGAATTCCTGTTCATGGACCGTGACGCGCTGCCAACTGAAGAAGAACAGTTTGCGGCTTATAAAGCGGTGGCTGAGGCCTGTGGCTCTCAGGCCGTTATCGTCCGTACCATGGATATCGGCGGCGACAAAGAGCTGCCGTACATGAACTTCCCGAAAGAAGAGAACCCGTTCCTCGGCTGGCGTGCCGTGCGTATTGCGATGGATCGTAAAGAGATCCTGCGCGACCAGGTTCGCGCCATCCTGCGTGCCTCCGCTTTCGGTAAGCTGCGCATTATGTTCCCGATGATCATCTCTGTTGAAGAAGTGCGTGCGCTGAAGAAAGAGATCGAAATCTACAAACAGGAACTGCGTGACGAAGGTAAAGCATTTGACGAATCCATTGAGATCGGCGTGATGGTGGAAACACCGGCTGCGGCGACTATTGCTCGTCATCTGGCCAAAGAAGTTGATTTCTTTAGTATCGGCACCAATGATTTAACGCAATATACTCTGGCAGTTGACCGTGGTAATGATATGATTTCACATCTTTACCAGCCGATGTCACCGTCTGTACTGAATCTGATTAAGCAAGTTATTGATGCTTCTCACGCTGAAGGTAAATGGACTGGCATGTGCGGTGAGCTTGCGGGCGATGAACGTGCTACACTTCTGTTGCTGGGTATGGGGCTGGACGAATTCTCTATGAGCGCCATTTCCATCCCGCGCATCAAGAAGATTATTCGTAATACGAACTTCGAAGATGCGAAAGTATTAGCAGAGCAGGCTCTTGCTCAACCGACAACGGACGAGTTAATGACGCTGGTTAACAAGTTCATTGAAGAAAAAACAATCTGCTAATCCACGAGATGCGCGGCCCAAATTACTGCTTAGGAGAAGATCATGGGTTTGTTTGATAAATTGAAATCTCTGGTTTCTGATGACAAGAAAGACACCGGAACTATTGAGATTGTTGCTCCCCTCTCCGGTGAGATCGTCAACATTGAAGACGTGCCGGATGTGGTTTTTGCGGAAAAAATTGTGGGCGATGGGATTGCCATCAAACCGACTGGCAACAAAATGGTCGCGCCGGTAGACGGTACCATTGGTAAAATTTTCGAAACCAACCACGCGTTCTCTATTGAATCTGATAGCGGCATCGAGCTGTTCGTTCACTTCGGTATTGATACCGTTGAACTGAAAGGCGAAGGCTTCAAGCGTATCGCTGAAGAAGGTCAGCGCGTGAAAGTCGGCGATCCGGTTATCGAATTTGATCTGCCGCTGCTGGAAGAGAAAGCCAAGTCGACTCTGACGCCGGTGGTTATCTCCAACATGGACGAGATCAAAGAGCTGATCAAACTGTCCGGTAGCGTGACCGTGGGTGAAACCCCGGTAATCCGCATCAAGAAGTAATGCTTGCTGCATAAAAATGGCGCCTTTCGGCGCCATTTTTTTTATACCGCGCAGGTTACCGGTCGATAGCACTTCTCGCGGGACAAGACGCGCAATCCCTCCGGGGTGCTCTCCAGAATTCGCCGCTCGCTGTCAGCGACCAGCAGTTCGCACTGATATCCACCGGCCAGGCCGAACAGCGACCGCGCCACGCAGGCATCCTCCAGCGCCGCCTCACCTGTCGTATCAAAATGACCAACAATGCGTCCCTGCAGGCGGATCACTAACCGATAGCTTTTCATCTGCTTTGCTCCAGCGGCGGTAGGATCAATTCGTCACAACCCTGGGCGGCAGTCCAGTTCATCACCTCCAGCACGCGCTGGGCAGCAGCCTGCGTCGCTGCCCCCAGCGCCAGGCCGGAAAGCAACCCGCTCACCAGCTCCGCGCAGAACAGATCGCCGGTTCCTTTTAAGTCTGTCTCCACCCGCGGGTGAACCACCACTTCCACTGCATCGGCCGTCACCACCAGCACATTGATCGTCGAATCGGCCTCTCCCGGCGCGCTGGTGATCACCACCCATTTGAGGGTGTCCGACAGCAGGCTTCGCGCCGCGGCGACCGCCTCCTGCCGATCGCAACAGCGCTGGCCGCTCAGCGTCTCCAGTTCGAACAGATTGGGGGTGATCCCTTGCGCCAGCGGCAGCAGGTGCTGACGATAGGCGTCCGGGATCTCAGCCTTGACATAGATGCCGCTGTCGACATCGCCGATGACCGGATCCACCAGAATGCACAACCCGGGATGGCGGGCCCGTACGCGCGTCAGCCACTGCGCCAGGCGTTCGATTTGCACAGCGCTGCCCATATAGCCGGTGGTGACCGCACGCAGTTCGCGCAGCGCGTCGCGCTCCTCCAGCGCCTGCAGATACCCGACAAACCACTCTTCCGGAATAATGCCGCCATAGAACGTCTCATAATGGGGCGTATTGCTGAACAGCACCGTCGGCACCGCCAGCACGCGCAGACCATGCTGTTTAATCGCCGGAACCGCGATGCTGTTGCCGACGCTGCCATAGACTACCTGCGACTGCACGGCGACGATATCCACTTCCGACGCCCGGCTTTTGTCGTGAAAGAGCACTGATTGTATATCATCCTGCTGGCCCATCTTTTCTCCCCCCGCTGGACAGCGGGTCACGCACTGATTATGATTCGTCCTATGCTAAATTCCATTTTGTCATAGGTCAATAATGTTAGCCGGAAAAACCGCCAGCGAAATCTTCGATAACATCCGCCATCTGGTGCAGAGCGGCGGGTTGCAGCCCGGAGAGGTTCTGCCGCCGGTACGTGAACTCGCCAGCCAGCTTGCAGTGAATCGCAACACTGTCGCCGCCGCCTATAAACGGCTGGTGACCTCCGGGCTGGCCGTCAGTCAGGGACGCAACGGTACAGCCATTAAAGCGCGGGACACACTGCCGGCGCTGGAGGGAGGTGACCCAACGACCCCGCTGAACGATATCTCCAGCGGCAATCCGGATCCAGCCAGACTGCCTGATTTACCCCGCTATCTGGGCCAGATTGCCCGCACGCCCCGCCTGTATGGCGATGCGCCCATCGAGCCGCGGCTTGGCCAATGGGCCGAGGCGTGGTTTGCCAGAGAGATAGCCGTTCCCTTTGCGGTGAATCTCGCCAGCGGGGCGATAGACGCCCTGGAGCGCCTGCTGTGCGCTCTGCTGCTCCCCGGCGACGGCGTTGTGGTGGAAGATCCCTGTTTTCTCAGCAGTATCAATATGGTGCGTTACGCCGGTTTTACCCCCTGCCCGGTGGCGGTGGATGCCGAAGGGATGGATCCTGACGGCCTGGAGGAGGCGTTACGCAACGGCGCACGGGCGGTGATCTTAACCCCGCGCGCGCATAATCCTACCGGCTGTAGCCTGACGGAAACCCGGGCGCATGCCCTGCGGGAGGTGCTAGCCCGCTATCCGCAGGTACTGGCGATTGTTGATGACCATTTTGCCCTGCTGTCGGCCACGCCATGGCACTCCCCTCTTCCTGCAAGCACCCAACGCTGGGCGCTGGTGCGCTCGATGTCAAAAACCCTCGGACCAGACCTACGGCTGGCCTTTATCGCCAGCGATGCCGCTACTTCAGCGGCGCTGCGCCTGCGGCTAAACGCCGGCAGCCAGTGGGTCAGCCATCTGCTGCAGGACCTGACGCTGGCCTGCCTGACCGACGAGGCGTTTATCGCCTCGATGACGGAGACCCGTCGTCACTATCGCCAGCAGAATGAGAAACTGGCGGCGGCGCTGGCCCGGTACGGCTACAGCCATGCTACGCCAGGGGATGGCCTCAATTTCTGGCTGCCGCTGCCAGCGGCGAGCCAGCCCTACGCCTTACGCCTGGCCCGCGCCGGCTGGCTGGTCCGGGAGGGAGAGGTGTTTGGCATCCGGACGCCCTCCCACGGGCTACGCCTGTCGCTAGGCCGTCTGAGTGACGCTGAGATTTCCCGCCTGGCGGCCGATATTGCGCAGGCCTTAGACGCCCCCTGACGCAGGCAGTCCACCGAACGTATCGGGGAGTGATGGCAGCTGCCGACAAATTAATGAAAAATAAACGACAACAGGCTAGTCTTTCCTGCATGCCCTGATCGCCGAGGCGGACAAATCGCTCACAACAAGGAGCACCAGAGATGCATCACCCTGACCTGGCACTGAAAGCGGTCATTGAAGCCTGCGATAGCGCTATCTCGCAGGAAGATTACGATACCCTGATGAGTTATTACGCAGAAGACGCCGCGCTGGTCGTCAAACCGGGCATGGTGGTCAGAGGGAAAGAGAATATCCGCAAAGCCTTTATCGCCATTGCCGACTATTTCCAGCACCGACTGGTGGTGACTCAGGGGAAAATGGAGGTTATTGAAGGCGGCGGCAATGCGCTGGTGATTATGGAGACCCGGCTGGATATCCCGACGGCGGACGGGATATCCCAGGTTACGCGACGCGCCACCTATGTCTTTCAGAAGCAGGGCGAACGCTGGCTGTGCACCGTCGATAACTCCTACGGCACCGACCTGCTTGATGATTAAATGCCCGCCCCCTGGCTAAAGTGTTCTTCGCCGAAGACGCCGGTGGAAAGGTAACGATCGCCGCGATCGCAGACAATCGCCACCACCACCGCGCCAGGATTTTCGCGGGCTATGCGTAACGCGCCCGCTACCGCGCCGCCCGAACTGACGCCGCAGAAAATGCCTTCCCGCACCGCCAGCTGACGCATGGTGTTCTCAGCATCCTGCTGATGAATATCCAGCACCGTATCCACCAGCGAAGCGTTAAAGATCCCCGGCATATACTCTGCCGGCCAGCGGCGGATCCCGGGAATACTGCTCCCCTCCTCCGGCTGCAGGCCAACAATGGTCACCGGTTTACTCTGTTCACGCAGAAAACGTGACACGCCGGTAATGGTGCCGGTGGTCCCCATACTGGAGACAAAGTGGGTGATACGCCCCGCGGTCTGCTGCCAGATTTCCGGCCCGGTGGTGGTGAAGTGGGCGTAGGGGTTATCCGGGTTGTTAAACTGATCGAGCAGTTTGCCTTCTCCGCGCTGGGCCATCTCCAGAGCCAGGTCGCGGGCCCCCTCCATCCCTTGCTCTTTGCTGACCAGGATCAGCTCGGCGCCGTAAGCGCGCATCGCGGCCCGACGCTCCTGGCTCATGTTGTCGGGCATCAGCAGCTTCATCCGGTAGCCTTTCAGCGCGGCGATCATCGCCAGCGCAATACCGGTGTTGCCGCTGGTCGCTTCGATCAGCACGTCTCCGGGCTGAATTTCGCCGCGCTTTTCCGCTTCAACGATCATTGACAGCGCGGCGCGATCTTTCACCGAGCCGGCCGGATTATTGCCTTCGAGTTTGACCCAGACTTCGCTGCCGTTGTCCGGTCCCAGACGCTGAAGTTTGACCAGAGGGGTATTGCCGATGGTTTGTTCGAGTGTATTCACGATTTTTACTCAATAAAAAAGCCGGGCGGCGCTTCGCTTACCCGGCCTGGCAGACGCGTGATAATTCCAGACCGGGTAAGCAGAGCCTCACCCGGCAAAAGCACATGGATTTAAGCTATCAGGCCGACTCCGCCAGAGCAAGCTCGCCGCGCGGCTCGATACGCTCGGTACCGTTGTACAAACGCGCGTTTTGCAGCCCGACGAACAGCCGTTCGCCGCGGGACGGCGCCTCGTCGCCCGTTAACACCACGCTCAGCGGTTCGTCATACCACCCCAGAGGCTGAACGACTAATTGGGTGTAGTGCCCTTTCGGACTGGCCTCCAGGACCTGCACCGGCAGCGGCGAATCCAGGCTGGTCCGCCGGCTGATGTCCACTTCCCACGGGCGCAGGAACAGGTCCACTGGCCCCTGGTATGCCGGGGTATAGCCTAACGGCCAGCGGTGGGCGCCGACGTGGAACTGTCCACCGCGGATGACCCCCTGCAGGCGGTTCACTTCCCCCATAAACTCCAGCACGAAACGGGTAGACGGCTCACGCCATACGCGCTCCGGGGCATCGGCCTGTTCGATGTTGCCCTGGCTCATGACCACCACCCGGTCGGCAACTTCCATCGCCTCTTCCTGATCGTGGGTGACGAACACGCTGGTGAATTTCAGCTCTTCATGCAGCTGACGCAGCCAGCGGCGCAGCTCTTTACGCACCTGCGCATCCAGCGCACCGAAAGGTTCATCCAGCAGCAAAATTTGCGGCTCCACCGCCAGGGCGCGCGCCAGCGCCACGCGCTGCTTCTGGCCTCCGGACAGCTGCGCCGGATAGCGATCCGCCAGATGGGCCAGCTGCACCATCTCCAGCAGTTTGGTCACCTTGGCTTTAATCGCCGCCGCATTGGGGCGTTCGCGGCGCGGCAGCACGGTCAGGCCAAAGGCGATGTTATCGAACACCGTCATATGGCGGAACAGCGCATAGTGCTGGAAAACGAAGCCCACTTTACGGTCGCGTGCGTGCATCCGGCTGACGTCGGTACCGTGGAAGCGGATATGACCGCTGGTCTGATGCTCCAGACCGGCGATAATTCGCAGCAGGGTGGTTTTTCCGGAGCCCGAGGGCCCCAGCAGCGCAACCATTTGTCCGGAAGGGATATCCAACGAGATATCATTCAGCACCTGGGTGCGACCAAACGATTTCTTAATATTGGCAATCTCAATGCTCATGATTTCCCTCCTGTTGCGCGCGTTCTTTCTGATTGGCCAGACGCCATTGCAACATACTCTTTAAAAACAGGGTCAGAATAGCCATTAACGTCAGCAGGGCGGCGGCGGTAAACGAGCCGACGGTGTTGTAATCCTGCTCCAGTAGTTCAATTTGCAGCGGCAGCGACAGCGTTTCGCCGCGGATCGAGCCGGAAACCACCGACACCGCGCCAAACTCGCCGATGGCGCGGGCGTTGGTCAGCACCACGCCGTACAGCAGCGCCCAGCGAATATTGGGCAACGTCACCCGGCGGAACATCTGCCAGCCGGACGCGCCCAGCAGCACCGCGGCCTCATCTTCATGACTGCCCTGACTCATCATCACCGGCACCAGCTCACGCACCACAAACGGACAGGTAACAAAGATGGTCGCCAGCACCATGCCCGGCCAGGCGAACATGATTTGCAGATTATGCGCGTCAAGCCAGCCGCCCAGCGGACCGTTAGAGCCGTAAAACAGCAGATACACCAGACCGGCCACCACCGGCGAGACGGCGAACGGGATATCCAGCAACGTCAGCAGCAGCTGGCGCCCCGGAAAGGTAAAACGTGTCACCAGCCAGGCCAGCAAGGTACCGAACAACAGGTTCACCGGTACGGTAATCAACGCAATCATCACCGTCAGCCAGATGGCATGCAGCATGTCCGGGTTCGCCAGGTTTTCCAGCACCGGCATCAATCCTTTGCTGAAGGCCTGGATAAAGATGTAGAGCATCGGCACCACAAGGATGAAGGCGGAGACCAGCATCCCGACGCCAATCAGAAACCATTTTCCCCAGTTGATACGGGGCGCGTCGTAGCGTTTCAATTGAGTAACTTCCGCCATTAGTGACCTACCACGCGTCGACCAAAGCGACTCTGCAGGGTATTGATGGAAAACAGCAGCAGCAGTGAGGCGGCCAGGATCACCGAGGCGATGGCGCTCGCCGCCGGATAGTCAAACTCCTGCAGACGAATAAAGATCATCAGCGACGTCACTTCCGTCTTCCACGCGATGTTGCCGGCGATAAAAATCACCGCGCCGAATTCGCCGAGGCTGCGGGTAAACGACAGAGCAATGCCCGCCAGCAGCGCCGGCGACAGCTCCGGCAGCACCACCTTGCGGAAACTCTGCCAGCGCGTAGCGCCCAGCGTTTCCGCCGCTTCCTCATACTCGGGCCCCAACTCTTCCAGCACCGGCTGCACGGTGCGTACCACAAACGGGATGCTGGTGAAGGCCATCGCCACGGCGATACCGAGCCAGGTATAGGTGACTTTAATATCGAACTTCGCCAGCCATTCCCCGTAAATACCGTTCACCGAAAACAGCGAGGCCAGGGTCAGACCGGCTACCGCCGTCGGCAGCGCAAACGGCAGGTCCATTAAGGCATCCAGCAGCGTGCGGCCCGGAAAACGATAGCGGGTCAGGATCCAGGCCATCAGCAGACCAAAGACGCCGTTAAAAATCGAGGCCACAAACGCCGACAGCAGCGTCACCTTATAGGCGGCCACCACCTGCGGGTTGGTGATCACATCCCAGTACTGCGCCCAACTCATCTGCGCCAGCTGCATCACCAGCGCGCTGAGCGGTAATAACAAAATCAGACAGACAAACAGCAGGCTGGTGCCAAGGCTCAGGGTAAAGCCCGGCAGCACGCGCTTGGACGACACAGCAAACATTACTTACGCCCCGCCGCCAGCAGTTTGTCCAGTTCGCCGCCGCTGGCGAAGTGGGTTTTCATTACCTCAGGCCAGGAGCCAAACTTATCTTCCACGCGGAACAGCTCGGTCTGCGGGAATTTATCCTTCAGAGCATCCATCACTTTCGGGTTGTTTACCCGATAGTAGTAGTCGGTAATGATAGTTTGCGCCTGTGGCGTATAGAGCCAGTTCAGGTAGGCTTTCGCCGCCTTTTCCGTGCCATTGGCTTTGACGTTTTTATCCACCCAGGCTACCGGGAACTCCGCCAGAATGTTGGTTTTCGGGATAACCACTTCAAATCCCTGCGCCTCATACTGCTTGCGAATATTATTCACTTCCGATTCGAAGCTAATCAGCACATCGCCGAGGCCGCGCTCGGCGAAGGTGGTGGTCGCTCCGCGCCCGCCGGTGTCAAAGACTTCGACGTTCTTGAGAAACTGAGTCATAAACTGTTCGGTTTTAGCTTTATCGCCGCCATCAGCTTTATCCGCCGCGCCCCATGCCGCCAGGTAGGTGTATCGGGCGTTACCCGAGGTTTTCGGATTCGGGAAGATCAGCTTAACGTCAGAGCGAACCAGGTCGTTCCAGTCATGAATGTTTTTCGGATTGCCTTTACGCACCAGGAAACCCATCGTCGAATAGAACGGTGAGCTGTTGTTCGGCAGACGGCTTTGCCAGTCGGCCGGGATCAGGTTGCCTTTGTCATGCAGGATCTGCACGTCCGTCACCTGGTTGTAGGTGACCACGTCCGCCTTCAGGCCCTGCAAAATAGCCAGCGCCTGCTTGGATGAACCGGCATGCGACTGCTTGATGGTCAGCTTGTCCCCGCCATTGTCCTTCGCCCACTGCTGCTCAAAAGGCGGGTTAAGGGCGGCAAACAGCTCGCGGGAGACATCATAGGAGCTGTTCAGCAGCTCCGTCGCCTGCGCCTGCGCCACCAGCAGCATGGAAGCCGCCAGCGCCAGATATCCTTTTTTCAGTGATTTAACGGCCATTGCGCACCCTTATCAACGTTGAACATTTTCTGATGATCATCATATTTATAACGGGTACGAAAGGAGTAACGGTTTTATATACCGTTTGGCGATTTGGAAGTCGAAAAGGGAATAAGCAACTGGCAAAGCTTAGCTGAAAGCGGCTCGCAGATTAGACGGGTCATTGTGACAAAAGGCAGCCAGGCGTGCACTGTGTTTATATGAAAAACACACAGATATTTGCTCGTCAGCTCAGACGTAGCTTAACGCCCGCAGAACGTCGACCAGGGTACTGACTGCGCAACCGCCGTTTTGCTAGCGACACGTTTCGCCGTCAGCACCCCGTTGGCCCCTATATTCTCGATTTCGCCTGCTGCGCAATACGGCTGGCGATTGAACTGGACGGCGGCCAACACGATGACGCCGCACCCGCTGGCAACAGAGCGAGGGATGGCGAGTTTTACGCTTCTGGAATATTGAGTTTGAAGAGCATGGTGATGCGGTGATGGAGGGGATACTTGAAGCGCCTGAGTCGCCGATGCCCTCACCCCTCCCCTCTGACTGAGGGAGAGGGAGTAAAAGAATCCGCACGCAGATCCCATAGCCGCACCTTACCGTCCCCTCTCCCCTTTGGGGAGAGGGTTAGGGTGAGGGGAAAAATTACAGCGCCTGGATACGCTCCAGCGACGGCGCGAAGTAATACCCGCCGGTCACCGGTTTGGTGAAGCGCAGCATCGCGTCACGTTTACCGTCGGTATCGCCAAACATGCTCAGCAGCTGCTGCTCGATGTTATACAGGCGTGCGCAGTAAGCGCAGAAATAGAGGCCATGGGTGCCGCTGGCGGTGCCGTACGGCAGGCTCTGACGGACGATTTTCAGCCCTTTGCCATCTTCTTTTAAGTCCACGCGGCTCAGGTGCGACGTGACCGGACGTTCATCGCCATCGATCTCTTCGTTAGCGTCTTTAGTACGGCCGATCATCATCTCCTGATCCGGCACGCTCATGCGGTTCAGCTGTTTGAGATTATGCTCCCAGCGCTGGACGAACACGTAGCTGCCGCCCGCATCCACGCCGTCTTTAATGACCGCCACTTCGCGGCGGGTTTCTTCCCCCGCCGGGTTTTCGGTGCCATCGACGAAGCCGCTGAGGTCACGCTCTTCCACCCAGCGGAAGCCGTGGATCTCTTCTTTCACGTCGATAGCGTCGCCAAAGGCGGCCAGCGCGGCCTGCGCCACCGAGAAGTTAACTTCATGACGGGCGGATAAAATATGAATCAGCAGGTCATACTGGGTGGACGGCGCCAGCCCTTTGCCATAGACCGGGAAATCTTTTAACTCATCCGCCCCTTCGCCGCCGCTCAGCTGACGCCAGACGTTATTGCCGAACGCCACCACCGCACCGAGTTTGGCGTCGGGGAATTTAGCCTGGAAGGTGGCCACGTTATCGACAAAAATTTTGCTCGCTTCGCGCAGGGCGTTAACGTCCCCTTTGACATTGGCTTCAATCCAAATCGCCGCGCGGCAATGTTCCGGCAAAATGCCGCTCTGAACCTGAGACATCGCTCCTCCTGAAATGATGCAACCACAACGCTGTCGCGTTGCTAACGCGCCATTGTAACCGTTTTTCAGAGCTGTCGTGTCTCTTCAGATCAATTTAGCGACGCCAGATAATCTTGCTGACCTTCCAGTTTTTCAGCGTATCGTCGGAGGGCATCAGCTCGTCCGGACCGCTCCAGTGGCCAGTGAAGGCATAGCTGATATGCTGGCTCCCCTCGGCCTGACACTCGACGACCGCCCCGTTGTCATGGCTGCCTTTCTGGCAGTTGCCGAAGGCTTTGCTGTACAGGTCGCTAAACGGTGTGCCGATTTTCACGCCGCTGGCGGTTTTGATATCCGCATCACGCACGTCAATCCGGCTGATAGCACCGTTGTCGCCATTGATGGTCAGCGCCACGCTGTTGTTTTTCAGCGCTTCAAAGTAGTGGACGATATTGCCCTTATCGGTCTTCATTCCGCTGCGTAAACGGTAGTCGCTGCCCAGCGCATCGCTAATCGCCTGTTCATTGAGCGGCGTGGAAGCCGTCAGTTTACCCACTCCCTGCTCGGTCACCTCGGTGGAAGCGCCAAACCAGTTCCACGGATAGGCCGCCGACCAGTTGACTGCGCTCATCGTGGAGCAGCCGGTCAGCGCCAGCGGAAGCGCACAGAGCATTACACGTAGCGATTTCATATCTCAATCCTTTCTGAGTCATTCAACGCATGTTGGAGTTCACGATCGGCAAAAAGTGCCATTAAAAGGTGGTCTGGTGAAAACAGGCGCCCAGGCGACGGCTGGTTAACAGCCACCACAGGGCATAGCCATCCGCGACCAGCAGCGCAATGGTCAACGAGGAGGGAGATTCGCCGCTCAGCCATAGCATCGGCTGCCACAGCAACAGCAGCACTTGCGATAGCACCAGCAGCCAGCGCATCGCCCGCCACAGGCGCGGCAGGCGCTGACGATAGCCGCTAAGCAGAAAGGCCAGCACCGCCGGCACGCCTGGCAGTAAACCAAGCCAGAAGCGCTCGTGATCGGGATAGAACAGATTAAGAATCGCGTCGCCCTGCTGGCGCGATGCGCCGGCCATCAAAAACAGCACCCACGTGCGGGCCTGCAACAACAGCACGCACCAGAAAAGCAAAGGCAGGCGCAGACGGCCATGGGCATCAAAATCGGCGGGGATAAACTCAGTATTCTTCATCTTCGATCAGGCGCTTGCCCAGGGTCAGGACATCGGCGTACTCATAGCCCAACCGCTCGTACATTCCCTGCACCACATCATTGTCTTCACGGACCATAATGTTGATTTTCGGGCAGCCGCGGGCAATCAGCTTTTTCTCCAGACGGTTGAGCAGCGCGTTCGCGATACCCCGGCCGCGATATTCCGGATGGACGCCGAGATAATAGGCCGATCCGCGATGACCGTCATATCCGCCCATCACCGTGCCGACCACTTCGCCATTCACTTCCGCCACCAGAAACAGGCTGACGTCGTGATTCAGCTTGCGCTCAATATCCATCTCCGGATCGTTCCACGGGCGCAGCAGATCGCAGCGCTCCCACAGCGTCACAACCTCTTCGAAATCCTGCTGGCGAAAAACGCGAATCTCCATGGTATTCCCCACCATTGACGGTTAAAAACAGTGATTATGGCGCGAATATAACTGATAGCCAATATCAGGCGAAATCAGCGACAAAAAATGGCATAATATGACTTTGTCATGTATTGAAATGAAAAGTAAAACAATTCTTATTTTGAATGGTCGTAACGGCAAACGCGATACGATATAACATTGGACATCACTTGTTTACAATTCAGGCCGAATGAGCACTTTTAAACCCTTAAAAATACTTGCTTCGCGCCGTCAGGTGCTGAAAGCCGGGCTGGCTGCGATGACGCTGAGCGGCGTCGCCTCACAGGTCAGCGCAAAAGAACAGCCACTGAAAACGTCAAATGGACATAGCAAACCCGCCGCCAAAAAGGCCGGGGGTCGCCGGATTGTAATGTTAGATCCGGGCCACGGCGGCATCGATACCGGCGCTATCGGCCATAACGGCTCGAAAGAGAAGCATGTGGTGTTGGCGATCGCTAAGAACGTGCGCAGCATTTTGCGCAGCAACGGCATCGACGCCCGCCTGACCCGCACCGGGGATACCTTTATCCCGCTGTACGACCGCGTGGAGATCGCCCATCAGCACGGCGCCGATCTGTTTATGTCAATCCACGCCGATGGTTTTACCAACCCGAGCGCCGCCGGCGCCTCGGTGTTCGCCCTGTCAAACCGCGGCGCCAGTAGCGCCATGGCGAAATACCTCTCCGATCGCGAAAACCGCGCCGATGAGGTCGCCGGTAAGAAAGCGACGGATAAAGACCATCTGCTGCAGCAGGTACTGTTCGATCTGGTGCAGACCGACACCATCAAAAACAGCCTGACGCTGGGCTCGCATATCCTGAAAAAGATCAAGCCGGTACATAAGCTGCACAGCCGCAATACCGAGCAGGCGGCGTTCGTGGTGCTGAAGTCACCATCCATACCGTCCGTGCTGGTGGAAACCTCGTTTATCACCAACCCGAACGAGGAGAAACTGCTCGGCACCACCGCCTTCCGGCAGAAAATCGCCACCGCGATTGCCAACGGCATTATCAGCTATTTCCACTGGTTCGATAACCAGAAAGCCCATTCGAAGAGACGTTAATGAAACCCGATGCCGCGCAGGTAAAAACTTTTCTGCTCCAGCTCCAGGACAACCTCTGTCAGCAGCTGAGCGCCGTGGATGGCGCGCCGTTTATTGAAGATGCCTGGCAGCGGGAAGGCGGTGGCGGCGGACGCAGCCGGGTGCTGCGCGAAGGCCGGGTGTTCGAGCAGGCGGGGGTCAACTTTTCCCACGTCCATGGCGACGCCATGCCTGCCTCCGCCACCGCGCACCGCCCGGAGCTGGCCGGACGCAGTTTTGAAGCCATGGGCGTCTCGCTGGTGGTTCATCCGCTGAACCCCTACGTGCCCACCAGCCATGCCAACGTGCGGTTCTTTATTGCCGAAAAGCCTGGCGCCGACCCGGTGTGGTGGTTCGGCGGCGGCTTTGATTTAACCCCTTACTACGGCTTTGAAGAGGATGCCGTCCACTGGCATCGTACCGCCCGCGATCTGTGTCTGCCGTTCGGCGAGGAAGTCTATCCGCGCTATAAAAAATGGTGCGATGATTACTTCTATCTCAAGCACCGCCAGGAGCAGCGCGGCATCGGCGGTCTGTTCTTTGACGACCTGAACACCCCGGATTTTGACCACTGCTTCGCCTTGATGCAGGCGGTCGGGAACGGCTATGCTGACGCCTATTTACCTATCGTCGAACGCCGGAAAGCCACGCCGTACGGCGAACGCGAGCGCCACTTTCAACTCTACCGTCGCGGCCGCTATGTCGAGTTCAATCTGGTCTGGGACCGCGGCACCCTGTTCGGCCTGCAGACCGGCGGGCGTACGGAGTCGATTCTGATGTCGATGCCGCCGCTGGTGCGCTGGGAATATGATTATCAGCCCGAGCCCGGCAGCCCCGAGGCGGCGCTGAGCGAGTTTATTCAGGTGCGCGACTGGCTGTAACGGCCGGATGGCGGCTGGCCACCCGGTAGCGGAGTCTCTTCCCTCACACCCACTGGCGCAGACGATGGTGCAGCGTCATCGACGGTTTCTCAGCAAACAGCTGCTGATAGTCGGTGGCGAACTGCCCCAAATGCCAGAATCCCCACTGCATGGCCGCCTCCTTGACCGTCTCGCGCTCTGACCAGGGGCTTATCAGCTCCCGACGCACGGCGTTCAGGCGGATCCGTTTGAGCCAGGCGTTAGGACCAATCCCCAGTATCGCATGGAAGGCGTTTTGCAAGGTGCGACGGCTGACGTACAGCTGCTGGCACAGATCGAGAACGGTTAACGGCTCCGCGCTGTTTTCCAGCACATATTCGCGCGCCTGCGCCAGCAGGCGGCGGTAGCTCTGGTGGCTGACGCTCTCTGCACTTACCATCGGCTGCGCTTCTTCCAGCATCGTGCCCATCGCCAGCAACAGATTATCCCGCAGGACTTTACGCACGGCCGGCTGATGAAGGGTATCCGGATGCTCGCTAAAGGTGGCCAGCGCCTGCTGGACAAACCCCCACAGCGCGGCCTTATGCGGCTCGCGGACCGCCAGCGCTGACTGGTTGCGTAGCATATGTAGCACCCGTTCCGGGTGGTGCAGGAAACTGGCGTGACGCGCAATCACCTCCTGCGAAATCACTACCCCGAGAATGGTGTAATCATCCGGCGTGCTGAGCTCGAACTCCGTACCGCCGGGACGGGTGGCGATTTCTGCCCGGCCCAGACACTGCGAGCCGATAAAACCTTGTTCTCCCCGGGTCGCCGGAATGCCAAACCAGAAGGAGTTCGGCCAGACCAGGCAGGACTGGCGCAGCGCCAGCCCGGTATATTCGCGGAAGACCTGGATCTCATCGAGCAGGATTTCGGTAAACTCGCCGCGAAACTGCCCCGGATGCAGCTGATCGTAGATCTGTTGCCAGGCGGTAATGGTCAGGGCGTGCTCATACACATCGGTTGTGTGTCGTTGATGAATATTGTCAATTTCAACCTGAGGCGTCAGCCTGGTGTCTTCCGGCAACGCCTCGCAACAGAGATGGTGCAAATTTGCAGAACGACGCTTTTTCATAATCGTTAAAGCCGGGGGCAAGCCGCTCCCGGCACCTCCGACAGGTTATGGATTTTTGAGACGATAGCGGCTACTGCGTTTTCGTAGCGTCCCTGCGGAAAAGAGCTGCTCCAGCGCCTGGCGGGCCTTATCCAGCGGCCAGGCAAAATGCGCGGCGACCTCGCCGGCCGTCATGCCCTGACGAACTGAAGCCAGCAGCGTCAGTAAGGCTTCCGATGAAGCCGGGTCAGCAGGCGGCATGGGCGCTGGCGGCGGTGGCTGAAAACCGCCAATCAGCCGCTGGGTATCCTCTTCCGGGCGGCCAATTTCCCGACGGCTGATCACGCAGCCGGTCCGCCCGGCAGCGGCGGCCCCGGCATCCAGCGCGGCGCGGCAGGCCGCCAGGTCGCCCTCCACCACCAGCGTTAACCTGCCCGGGTCGAGCACTTCATGACTAAGCAGGCGCACATTGGCCGCCTTAAGCATGGCATCCGCAGCGTCTATAGCCGCGACCATGCCCTCCACTTCGAGCAATCCCAGCGCATTGATCATCGCTCCCTCCATTACGCACGCTGTACAGGATGACGGGCAATATCGAGAACGGCATCGGTAAAGGCATTGCAGGCGGCTTTACAGGCGGCCTGGCTTCCCGTCAAAAAGGCGGCCGAATAGTTGGTTTCCGATGGCGGCGGGACGTAGGTCACCAGCTGAACGTCGGCCGACTTCATCGCCGCATCGATACCAAACGTCGCCTCCAGCGGCGGCGCCACCAGATAAGCGATCGGATCGCCCAACGCGATGCCAGCGGCCGATGAAAGATAAGAGCCGGTACGCGACACCACGTGCGCCAGAAAGGCGGTATCTTGCGCGTCGTTAGCCCACTGGAATGCCGCCCCACCTTCAATATGCGCCATCATGGCATCCAGCCCGGCGCGAACTTCCGCCGGGTTCGGGCCGCCAAGCATGATCAGTACTTCGCCGGCGGTAGGCGACGGACCATGGGCCGCGCCGGCGTAGAGGGAGCGGCCATAGACCACCTCCACCATCGCCTGCTTTGTCGCTTCGTCGGCGGCAATATACGTCACATCGTCAGAATCTGCCGTGATGAGTCCGAGGCTACGTATATGCGACGGTAATTTAAGCTCGCGCGCGAAACCGTCATTCACCGAGGCAATCACGCGCATCGCGGTAACCGAGGGTCGAATCAAATCTAATGCTGGCATGATGCCTCCTTAACGGCTCATGTTGATGCCGGAGGCTTTCTGCTCCAGCATGCGTTTGGCTAAATCCACGATCACCGCGGCGGCTTCTACCGGCGGGGTGCCGCCCTGGTGGATATTGGAGATACAGGTCCGGTCGGCCTCGACGGTGGTCGCCACCCGCGGGGAGTACACCGCGTAGCAGGAGAGGCTCTCCGACTGGCCGAGCCCCGGGCGCTCGCCAACCAGCAGGATCACCACCTTCGCGCCGAGGATCTCGCCGATCTGATCTTCAATCTTGACGCGGCCATAGCGCACGAAGAACGGCGTCCCGACCTTCAGACCCGCCTGTTTCAGGCCGGCAAGCAGCGGCGGCAGGATCTCTTCGTAGTTGGCGGTGATGGCATCCGTCGACAGGCCATCGGACACCACCACCTGCACATCCGGATCCATCACGCACTGCGCCTTCAGCGCATCAATCGCTTCCGGACTGAGGCGACGGCCCATATCCGGACGCGTCAGGTAGAGGTTCTTATCGCTAATCTCGGAACGCACTTCCAGCAGCCCCTGCGCTTTCACCCACGCTTCCGGCACCTCTTTGAGCACCGTGTCTTTCGAGCGCGAGTGATCGGCCAGGAAGCGCAGCAGCGCCTGAGTGCGCGGACGCGGGCCGGCGCGGCCGGTGCAAACGCGCGCCGCGGTACTGCGTTTCAGTTCAGTCAGTACTTCGGCGCGGTGCGGATGTTGTACCCCAATCCAGGCTTTCGCTTCCGCTGAGCCCAGGTCCAGCGCGCAGCTTTCCACCACCGCTTCGCTGGCGCAGGCGACATGGCAGGCCGGCGTCGACGCTACGGGGGCCTGCGGCTGCGACTGTGGTTGTCCCATTGACGCCATTACGCTGCGTACAATGTCTTCAATCTGTTTTTGATCCATGATGTGTCATCCCCGCGTCATCAGAAGAACAGTGACGGATCGCCCGCCCGTTTGGTCAGGCGACCATTTGCCATAATGCCCATCGTTTCCAGCCAGCGTTCAAACTCCGGCGACGGCCGCAGGCCCAGCAGCTGGCGCACGGTCGCGGTATCGTGGAAGGCGGTGGTCTGGTAGTTGAGCATGATGTCGTCGCCGAGCGGCATGCCCATGATGTAGTTGCAGCCTGCGGTCGCCAGCAGGATCATCAGGTTTTCGTTGAGGTTCTGGTCGGCATCGGCATGGTTGGTATAGCAGCAGTCGCAGCCCATTGAGATGCCGCTCAGCTTGCCCATAAAGTGGTCTTCCAGTCCGGCGCGAATGATTTGTCGGTCGTTATAGAGGTACTCCGGCCCGATAAAGCCCACCACGGTGTTGACGAGGAACGGATCGTAGTGCCGCGCCAGGCCATAGTTACGCGCTTCCATGGTCACCTGGTCGGCGCCGAAGTTAGCGCCCGCGGAAAGCGCCGAGCCCTGCCCGGTTTCAAAGTAAAGACAGTTCTCCCCGGCGATGCGGTTAAACTCCGCCCCCACCGCCCGCGCTTCATCGAGCATCGCCAGCTCGACGCCGAACTCTTTAAGCCCTTTTTCACTGCCGCAGATGCTCTGGAAGATAAGCCCCCCCGGCGCGCCGCGGCGGATGGCTTCAATCTGGGTGGTGACGTGCGCCAGCACGCAGCCCTGGGTCGGGATGTTAAACTTGTCGATCACCCCGTACACCGTATCCAGCACCCGGCTCAGGTTCTCCACGTCGTCAGTGACCGGGTTGACGCCAATCACCGCGTCGCCCGCGCCGAAGGAGAGTCCTTCATAGATTTGCGCGGCAATACTCTGCACGTCGTCGCGGGTATCGTTCGGCTGCAGGCGGCAGCTAAAGGTCCCCGGCAGACCGATGGTGGTATTGGCTTTTTTGATCACCGGCATTTTTTTACCGCCGTAGATCAGATCGGCGTTGGAGCAGATCTTGGCCACCGCAGCCACCACCTCGGAGGTCAGCCCTTTGCGGACAAAGGCGATATCGTCGCTGGTGACCTCGTCGTTGAGCACGTATTCCCGCAGGTCGCTGATGGTCCAGTGTTTAATCCGCTGATAGGCGGTTTCGTTCACGTCATCCTGGATCAGGCGCGTAACGCAGTCCTCCTCATACGGGATCACCGGGTTATTACGGATATCGGCCACCGTCATATCGGAAAGCACCTGCTTGGCGGCCACGCGCTGCTGCGAACTCTCCGCTGCCACGCCCGCCAGCACATCCCCCGAACGCAGTTCGTTGGCTTTCGCCAGCACCTCTTTAACATCCTTAAACTGATAAACATTGCCGAACAATGTGGTCTTTAGTTTCATAAGTCGTTCCCTCAGGAAGGAAATGCGAGTGATTTCACCGTCACCGGCACAACCGATCCGCCAAAAAGAGGCGTACCAATGTCGATATAGTCCCCCGCCCGGACGCTCACCTCATCGATGACCGCCAGCGGAAGGTGTGGAAGCTGCGGCCGCAGCAGCATACCCAGCGCTTTGCCAAAATCCTGCTCGGCCACCAGCAGCAGCGGACGGGGATTGGGAAAGCGGGCGACGAACGCCAGCAGGGCGTCAATTACGGTCAGTAAGGTGGCGTAACGCACCGGTAGCGCAGCGGGAAGCGCTAGCACGTAAGCGTCCGCCTCGGGGGCCAGATCGAGCTGCGTCAGCGCCTGCCGCCAGGCGTTCGGCAGATCGGCGGCATCCTGCGGGATAGCCACCGGCAGATTGCGCAGCGGCAGTTGAACCCTCTCCAGCCAGATGGTGCTCCCGGACAGGGACAGCGTATGCGCCCCGGCGCCAATCACCGTAGCGCGCACGGTTTGCGTCGGAAACTGCACGTTCATTTCACGCAGGCGCGGATGCTCGTGCAGGGCCGTGGCCAGCAGCGGCCCGATATCGGAAAAACAGAAAGGATCGGCGGGTTGATGGCGGTAGCACTCCCCCACTCCGCCGGAAAGAGTAATCACCTCCGGCTGAACACCCGCAGGCAGTACTTCGGTTTGCATCAGCCCCTGCGCCAGCGGTGAGAGCCTGCCGTCGATCACCTCAACGATCAGCCCCGCCATCCGGCGCGCCACCTGCGCCAGCTGACCCGCAGTCAACGATAAAGCATCGGTTCCCGGGCCGAATACCGCATCGACAATCCGCTGTCCTGGCGAGTGCGCGTGGACCACGCGCCCCTGAGCGTCGGTTTCCAGCAGGCGGCCGCCGACGTTGAGGCAGGCGGTGGCGCTGAGGTTACCGGCGTCAAACAGGGCATAGTTCGAGGTACCGCCGCCAATATCGATATTAAGCACCCGGCACATCCGCTGCCGGGACAGGGTCTGCGCCCCGGCGCCGTGTCCGGCAATGACCGATTCCAGATGCGGCCCGGCGCTGGCGACGACAAAATCGCCCAGCGACTGCGAGAGCGCCATCACCGCCGGGCGGGCATTGCGGGTTTTCGCGCTTTCGCCAGTGATGATGATCGCCCCGGAATCCACCGCTTGTGGAGCGATCCCTGCGGCCCGGTACTGAGCCAGAATCAGCGCCTCAAGCTCGGCCTCTTTCAGTTCTCCCTGTTTATCAACCGGCGTAAAGAAGACCGGGCTTTGCCAGCTAATGTCGCGTTTGATGAATTCATAACGCGGCACCTGGGAAACCGCCGCGCGGTTCACCAGCTCGAGGCGCGAGAAGATCACCTGCGTGGTGGTGGTGCCGATATCAATACCGACGCTCAACAGCTGGCGCGTGTTCACGAGTGCGCCTCCGCTTCGTTGTTGGCAGGCGCCGGTACGTTTTCATCTTTTGGCACCAGCAGCATTGCCACGCCAATCGCGGTAACGCCGCCGACCAGCTTGCCGACAATCATCGGAAAGATCATGGCGTTCATGTTGGCCGCCGCAAAACCGAGATGGTCGCCGAGGGCGAACGCCGCTGACACCGAGAAGGCGCAGTTGATCACTTTTCCGCGGGTATCCATCTGCTTCATCATGCCGAACATCGGGATATTATTCGCCAGGGTAGCGACCATGCCGCCGGCAGCCATATTGTTGATTTTTAGCAGATTACCAACGCGCATCAGCGGCTTTTCAAACCAGCGGGTCAGCAGGAGCACCATCGGATAAGCGCCGAGCAGCACGCAGGAGATAGAGCCAATGACTTCGATGGCGCGCATCACCTCGCCGGGCTGGTCGCCAGGCGCCATAAAGATCGGATCGAGCCCCGGTATCAGCTCCCAGCCGAGCAGGAACTTGATCACCGCCGCCGCCAGGCCGATGGTGATCAGCGCCACGAGGAATTTGGCGAAGATCTGGAAGCCGTTGATCATTTTTTCCGGAATAAACTTCAGCCCCAGCGCCACCAGCACGGCGACGATGATCACCGGGATCATATTCATCAGGATCAGCGCGAAGGTAAACTCTACCGGCTGGCCGTTGATCTCCACCCCGGAATACATCGCCACCAGACCGCCGGCGATACAGCCGATGGGAATGGTGACAATGCCCGCCAGCACGCCGAGCGCCAGCCAGCGGCGATCGGTTGGTTCGATAATGCCGAGCGCCACCGGAATGGAGAACACAATGGTCGGCCCCATCATAGAGCCGAGGATCAGGCCCGAGTACATCCAGGCCGCCACGTCGCCGCCCGCGAGTTCTTTAGCGAGGAAGAAACCGCCCATGTCGCACGCCAGCAGCGTGCCGGCGAACATCGACGGGTTGGCGCCGAGCATCTCATACAGCGGAATAATCACCGGACCAAGCAGATGAGCCAGCACTGGCGCCAGGGCGGTCATCCCGACCATCGCCAGGCCCAGCGCGCCCATCGCCATAAACCCTTCTTCAAACTGACCGCCGGATCCCTCAATGCTTTTCCCCAGTTTGCCGAGAAAGCGCGCCGAGCCGCCGAACTGCGACAGGATCCTGTCCACGGCGGCAATCAGCATAAAGAACATCATGATGTACATGATGATTTCGTTAATTCCCATAGCCCTTACTCCCTGTCATTTATGATTTGTAGATACTGTGAATACCGGGACATTAGCCGCACTCAGGCGACTTTCCCGGGCCGCGGCGTGAACGCCTTACCCGGGCTACGGCATAGCAGACGGCTGTGATCCTGTAGCCCGGCTAAGCGCAGCACGAGCCGGGAAAGCCACAGCCACACGCCTCCGGGAAAATCGGCATTTATCGCGCCGCCGCGTACAGCTCGATAATCTGCTCCCGGCTGGCGGTGCGTGGATTGGTGCGCAAACAGATGTCCTCCTGCGCCGCTTGCGCCCAGGCGTCGTAGTGCGCGGACGTCGCGCCAGCCTCCGTCAGCCGCATCGTCAGACCGACCTCGGCGATCAGCTCGCGCACGGCGGCGATAGCCTCGCGGTCATCGGTTTTCTTGCCGGTTAACGCCCGGCCGATCTGGCTGAAGCGCGCCCGGCGTACCATGCGGTTAAACTCCATCACCGTTGGCAGCAGCATGGCGTTGGCCAGACCGTGCGGAATATGCAGCGCCGCCCCCGGCTGATGCGCCATGGCATGGCATAGCCCCAGCCCGGCGCTGGAAAACGCCATCCCCGCCATGCAGGAAGCCAGCAGCATATTCTCCCGCGCTGCCAGATCCTGACCGCAGCCCACCGCTTTCGGCAGCGCCTCGCCGATCATGGCTATCGCCCCCATCGCCAGACTGTCGGTAAACGGCGTGGCGTGGCGGGCGCTGTAGGCCTCGACGGCGTGGGTCAGCGCATCAATCCCGGTCATTGCCGTGATATGCGGCGGGACGCCTTCGGTCAGCGCGGCGTCGAGGATCGCCACATCCGGCATCAGCGAGGCATGCGCCAGCACCTGTTTGCGTCCACTCACCGCATCGATAATCACCGTCACATTGGTGGTTTCAGACCCGGTGCCAGCGGTGGTCGGCACCGCGATCAGCGGCAGACGTGGGCGCAACTCGCTGTGCTCCGTCATCTCCCCCAGCGTCTGCTCAGGATTGGCGACCAGCAGCGCCACCGCCTTCGCCGCATCCAGTACCGATCCACCGCCAAAGGCCACCACGCCGTCGCAGCGCGCGTCCCGCAGCTGGGCGACGGCGGCGCAGACATCGGTGACGCAGGGTTCGCCGGCGGGACAGGGCCAGAGAGTCATAGCAATCCCTTTCATCGCCAGGCTACGCTCCAGCCCGGCGGTCATTCCCGCCTGATGGAGAAAACTGTCAACCATGACAAACAGATGCCTAAGGCCCCGGGACTGCGCTTGCGGACCGCAGGCCGCCAGCGCGCCGACGCCGTGCAGCGTCACCGGCGGAACGTTGAAGCTTTTCATTTGCTGAAGATTCAGCGTATCAAAGGCATGGAACAGCGCCGTCTGCAGTTCAGCTTGCATACATCCCCTCCGCTTTTTCCCTCCCGCTGTTGGCGATTGCCAGCGGGGTCATAAACAGGCTGTGCTGCGGCAAATGCACCGGTAATGCCGGGAAGCGCTGACGAAACAGCTCATGCACGCCCGGCTGCATACAGGCGCCGCCTGCCAGCCACAAATCGACAATCCCTTGTCCGGCAATATGTCGGGCGACAATTTCGGCCATCTTCTCGTACACCGGCTTAACCACCGGCCAGATCTCCCCGGCGTGGCTGCGCTTGTACTGCTCCGCCTCCTCAAGCCCGATGCCGCGATTCCCGGCCAGAGTCAGGGAGATATGGTGGCCGCCGGTGGCTTCATCCGCCGAATACGTCACCCTGCCCTGTTTAACGATGGCGATCCCGGTGGTGCCGCCGCCGATATCCACCACCCCGGCGTTATCGAGCTGCAGCAGATCGGCCACCGCGGTAGGCTCATCCAGCACATGACTGATCTCCAGCCCGGCGGACTCCAGGACATTGATCGAAATGCGCGGATCGGTGCCGGGCGGAAACGAGGTCGCCGCATGGGTGAAGCGGCAGCCCAGCTGCTGCTCGAGAGTCGCAAGATGTCGGCGCACGAGGGTGACGGCGCCAAAGAAATCCCAGACGATGCCGTCGCGCACCACGTCGGCCCAGTCAAGGCATACCGCAACCGGCTGGCCGTCACGGTCAACCACCATCGACACCACGTCGCAGGTGCCCAAATCGATGCCCAGCCACAGCGGCGACTCGCTGGCGGCGGGCGCCTGGTTACACAGGGCAGCGGCTTTTTGTAGTCTCGGCGAAAGCCAGCGTTGTTCGTCGTGCGCCATGTTCATCCCTTATACGATTCGAAACGCATCCACCAGCACGCAGCGGCGCAGACGAACGAAGGTGCGCGCGCTGGTCACCCCTTCCCCGGTTGGGGTGGTGATGGTCATGGTGGTCCAGCCCTCGCCGCCCAACCCAAGCCCGGCGATGCACGGTCCATTTTTGACGAAGATGCTGGTGTCGATGGCATTCGCCATCTGGTTCATGTTGTCGATGTTGCGCGAGTGCATCGCCGCGGTGTGGTGGCAGCCGCCTTCCAGTTGCACCGCTAGGGCGATGGCCTCTTCAACGTTCGCCACCCGCACCACCGGCAGCACCGGCATCATCAGTTCAGTAACAGCAAACGGATGGCTGGCGGGCGTTTCCACAAACAGCAGGCGGGTTTGCGCCGGCACCTGCAGACCAATCGCCGCGGCGATTTTGCCCGCGTCGCGACCGACCCAGTCGCGGCTGACCGTGCCTTTGCCGCGCTCGTCAATATTTTTCAGCAGCAGCGGCTGGAGCTGTTCGGCCTGCGCCGCCGTGAGTTTCACCGCCTGCTGGCCTTCCATCAGGCGCATCAGTTCGTCGGCAACGCTATCGACCACGATCAGCACCTTCTCGTCGGCGCAGATAATGTTGTTATCAAAAGAGGCGCCTTTGACGATCGCCTGCGCGGCGCGCGGTAGATCGGCAGTCTCATCCACCACCACCGGCGGGTTGCCGGCCCCGGCGGCGATCAGGCGTTTGTTGGTATGTTTGCGCGCCGCCTCGACCACCGCTTCGCCGCCGGTCACCACCAGCAGGCCGATGCCAGGGTACTTAAACAGCCGCTGGGCGGTGTCGATATCCGGGTTCGCCACGGTCACCAGCAGGTTGGCCGGGCCGCCGGCGGCCACTACCGCCTGGTTAAGCAGGGTAATTGCCCTTTGCGAGACCTTTTTCGCCGCCGGATGGGGGGCGAAGACCACGCTGTTGCCGGCGGCTATCAGGCTAATGGCGTTGTTGATCACCGTCGCCGCCGGATTGGTGGACGGCGTCACCGAGGCCACCACGCCCCAGGGCGCATTTTCAATCAGCGTCAGGCCGTTATCGCCGGTGAGCACCTGCGGAGTCAGACACTCCACGCCCGGCGTGCCGCGCGCCTGCGCCACGTTTTTGGCAAACTTATCTTCAACGCGTCCCATGCCGGTCTCCGTCACCGCAAGCTCCGCCAGTTCACGGGCATACTTTTCACCCGCCTCACGAATGGCCTGAATCACCTGCTGACGCATCGCCACCCGCTTTAATCCCTGCTGGGCCACCGTTGCCGCCGCGACAGCGTCATCCAGTGAGGCAAAAACGCCCATATCATGAACGGTGCCGGCAGGCTGGCTGCTGTCTTTCATTTTCAGCAGTACCGCTTTCACTACCTGTTCAATGTCCTGTTGATTCATGATTTTTCACCCTACTTATGGAAGAGCACCTGACCATCGGCCGCAGCCTCATCCACGATACCAATCACGCACAGATCGACCGGAGAGGCGCCGTGTGCGTGCGCCTGTCGCGCCGAGCTGCCGCTGACCAGCAGTACCCACTCTCCGCATCCCGCGCCGATGCTGTCGATGGCGACCGCACATTGCCCGTCGGGCTCGCCGCGGGCATTGAGCATCTCCACCATCAGCAGTTTGTCGTGGGCCAGACCTTCATGGCGTACGGTGCAGACCACATATCCGGTTACCACAGCCAGCTTCATGTCCGTCTCCGCGTGTGATGTGCAGGCCGGAAAAGCGCAACGCCATCCGGCATTCATGCCTTTTCATGGCCGGATAGCGACGCGCTGGCGTCTTATCCGGCCAGAACTTTCCGGCACCCCCTCCCCCGTTAGATGTTGCTGTCGCCCTTGAAGCTAATCGGGAAGACCTCTTCCAGATCGCCATGCGGGCGCGGGATGACATGTACAGAGACCAGCTCACCGATACGCTGAGCCGCCGCCGCCCCGGCATCCGTCGCGGCTTTGCACGCCGCGACATCGCCGCGCACCATGGCGGTCACCAGGCCCCCGCCGATCTGTTTCACTCCCACCAGCTTGACGCGGGCCGCTTTGACCATGGCGTCGGAGGCCTCAATCAGTGCAACCAGGCCCCGGGTTTCAATCATTCCTAATGCTTCCATTGTGTTTTCCTCTCATAAGGGGTCCTGAAGGGGACCATTCATTCAACCAGCGTGGACGAGTCGGGGATCCGGCTTGCGTCCGTCTGGCGCGGTACCGACGCCACCAGCGCCAGTTCGATAATTTCCTCTACGCTACAGCCTCGCGAGAGGTCGTGAAGCGGGGCGGCCAGGCCCTGGATCAGCGGCCCGATGGCGCGATATCCGCCCAGCCGCTGGGCGATTTTGTAGCCGATGTTGCCCGCCTCCAGCGACGGGAAGACCAGCACATTGGCCCGGCCCTGCAGCGGGCTGCCGGGCGCTTTGTGCGCAGCGACGTCCGGTACAAAGGCGGCGTCAAACTGCAGCTCGCCATCGACCATCAGCTGCGGCGCCCGCTGACGCACGATCTCCGTGGCCTGCTGGACGTTAGCCACACAGGGATGCCGGGCGCTGCCGTGTGTCGAGAAGGACAGCATTGCCACCCGCGGCGCTTCGCCAGCGATCGCTTGCCAGGTCTCAGCGCTGGCAATCGCGATATCCGCCAGCTGCGCCGCGGTCGGCTGCGGCACCACGCTGCAGTCGGCAAACCCCAGCGGCTGTCCGGTATACTGCGGCAGCATCAGAAACAGCGAAGAGAGCGTTTTACACCCCGGCTGCAGGCCGATAAGGCGCAGACCAGCGCGCAGCACGCTGGCGGTTGACGAGAGATTTCCGGCGATACACACCTCGGCCTGCCCGGCGCTGACCATCGCCGTGGCGAACATCAGCGGGTCGGCCAGCTTGTCGACCGCGTCAGCGGGCGCTTTATCGCCGGCGCGCGCCTGCCAGGCGGCGGCAAACGTCTCGCGCATCGCCAGGTTGCTGTGCGGATCGATGACCTGCACCCCGGTCAGCGGCAGACGTTCGCCAAGGGCGAACTGCCGCAGCGCGAAGGGGCTGGCGACGAGGATCGGATGCGCCAGGCCCTGCTGCTGCAGATAATGCGCCGCCTTCAACACGCGGACGTCCAGCGCATCCGGGAACACCACCCTGGCGGGGGCGCGCAGCGCCAGTTTGCGACACTGGTCAATGATCATCTTCACCTCCCAGCTGCTGCAGTTGGCTGAGCGCCGGCGGCGCGTCCGTCACGCCCAGGATCATCATCACGTAGACCGCGCTGGAAAGGCGGTTGAGCGCTTGCATAATATCGGCGCGCCGGACCGCAAATTGCGGCGTAATAAACACCTGCGCCGCGGTCACCTCCGCCTCGCGCACTTTGCCGCGCAGCAAATTAAGCAGCGCGACATCGCGCCCATGGCGGGCCTCCGGCACCAGGTGATCGTGACCCAGGTAACGCAGCGGCTGATGGGACAGACGATGCAGCTGCGCCTCGCTGAATCCGGCTATCGACTGCGCCGCCAGCGGTTCCTCCAGCGCATCGGCGCGCATGATGTTGCCCAGCCGCGAACGGATATCCGTCAGCCACGGCTGCCAGGGCTCCGCCAGTTCAATTTGCAGCCACACCGTCAGGGCGATGGTGCTGTCCAGCACCGCGCGGAAGGCCAGCCGCGGATCGTTTTTCGCCACCAGGGTATCGGCCGTCAGATGAGTTAAGGTGTCCGGCTTTTTGCCCACCGGCTGGTGACAAAGCTCGCAGCAGGCCTGGGGCGGATGGTCGCTGCTGGTCAGGACATGCACCGGCTGCGGCGTCTGTTCGTCATCCTCGACAAACAGGCGCCCCTGGCGGTCGAGAAATTTGACCCGCAGATGCCGACTTTCCAGCAGTTCCCTCGCCGAGGGCGTCAGGCGGGCATCGGCAGGAAGATGGATTTCACCGCCTTCGCTGAGCGTATGATTCGCTCTGAGCCACGCTTCGGTAATGAAATCGTTCATAGCGATTGCCAGTTTGCCGGCCAGGCGACGTACAGGAAGCGCACCGTCGACGGGGTACCGAATTCGATGCTGGAGCCTTTCGGGATGAACATGACGTCCCCCGCTTTGGCGACCAGCGTTTCCCCCTGATGGCGCACATGCAGCTCGCCCTCCAGCACCATATCGATTTCGTCGTAGTTCAGCGTCCACGGGAAGAAGGCGTTCTCCCACTGCATAAATCCGGCCGCCATGCTGCTGCCATCCTGGTCAGTCACCAGGTCCGTTAAGCCAACGCAGTGCGGCTGGGCGCCGTCGAAGCGGCCAAACTTCACGCTGCTGCCGTCGATCACTTTGATGCCGCCTTTGCCGGTCACGGAGTCAAATCCCGGCTGCATCGCCTCCTGTTCCAGGGACTGCTTCTCCTTCATCACCTTTTCCATCAGCTGCGCGACCAGGCTTTCGGTAAACTGGCCTTCCGGTAGCTGCGCCAGGATGGTTTCCCGGATCCGCTGGCTTTCCGTTTTGTCGCTGTCCGCCGCTGTCGCCGCCGGCGCGGCGCCATCGTCTTCGGTGATAGTGAATCCCAGCAGCTCGGCGACTTCGCGCGCTTCCGGGGTGATAATGCTGGCGCGCAGAACTACTGACATCGCCTGTTCGCCGCGCGCGTGGGCGGCACGAATATCGTTAGCGGTAATGAGTTTCTTCACCTGGCCCTTCCTCCTTTTGGCTGAGCTCACTCAAGTAATTTTTCAGCGGCGCAACGCTTTGCGGATCGCAACCGTTGAGGGCGAAAACCGGCGCCTGAAACCCCATCCCGTCCAGCAGCTGCCGCACCGCGGCGACATTGGCATCCGGCAGATCCGTTTTGCTGATCGCCACGATAAGGTGCTTTCGGCTGCCAATATCCAGCAACCCGGGTGGCAGGCGACTTTCGGTATCATTGGCCGCATGGACATAAATCAGGGTGTCCACATCCTGCAAGGTGGTAATTAAGGCGTGATACCAGCGCGGATGGCTGAAATATTCCCCGGGTGTATCGATGTCGCCACGATCGTTAAATTCCAGCGCCTGCGTTTTTCTGGCGAGGGAATAATTCCCCTGCAGGGCATTAAATAACGTGGTTTTTCCTGCACCGACGGCGCCGACAATCGCAATACGCTTCATGGTCGCTCTCAATTAACTTTTCGTTAATTCGCACAAGGTATAATTTAATAAGCGGCCTAATCCGCCGATGGTCTGCAGAAGCGCCTCTTCCACCGCGCCGACCGAGCCGTAGATCACCAGCGCGCCGCTAAACCGGTCGAGAAAACCGATGTGCACGTCGGCGGCCTTCATCGCCAGATCGCCGGCGATCATCGCTGTTTCTCCCGGCGTCAGCGTCATAATGCCGATCGCGCCGGATTCGGGTACGCCGATCTTTTTCGCCAGCTCAGCTCCCGGGTGGGCAATCAGATGCGCCAGCGTGACCTGTTTGCCTGGTACGAATTCCTGAATAATGCGTTCTTTATCCATGACTGATTGCCCCCTGAAATCTGTCCTCATGGTGACGGTATTTCAGCGCGGCAAATAACAAATTTCGGCAAGTGGGGTTAAAAGGTGAAGTGGATCACTCAGGAGAGAAAATAATATTGCGGCGGAATTAAAAAGGCAGGCTCAGCGTTTTTTACTCACCGGCCTGCCTGATATTGCGCGCGGAAACGGATCCGCGCGTTAACGGGGGAAATAGAAAATTACAGCGGTTCGGTTTGCGCTTCAACAACCGCCAGCGCCACCATATTAACGATCCGGCGTACGGAGGCGATCGGCGTCAGAATATGCACCGGCTTCGCCACCCCCATCAGCACCGGCCCGACGGTCACCCCTTCCGAACTGGAGACGCGCAGCAGGTTATAGCTGATCCGGGCGGCTTCCATATTCGGCATCACCAGAATATTGGCCGCCCCCTTCAGCGGGCTGTCCGGCATGCGATCGTTGCGGATGCTTTCCACCAGCGCGGCGTCGCCATGCATTTCGCCATCGATCATCAGCTCCGGGGCGCGCGCCTTCACCAGCTCCAGGGTTTTACGCATTTTACTGGCTGACGGACAGTCGGCAGAGCCAAAGTTGGAGTGCGACAGCAACGCCACGCGCGGTTCAATACCAAAGCGTCGCACGCTTTCCGCCGCCATCAGGGTGATCTCCGCCAGCTCTTCCGGCGACGGATCGTGATTGACATAGGTATCGGCGATAAAGGTGTTGCCGCTCGGCAGTAGCAGCGCATTCATCGCCCCGGCGGTGCTGACGCCGTCGCGATAGCCAAACAGCGGCTGCACCACGCGGTAGTGATCGTGGTACTCGCCAATAGTCCCGCAGATCATCGCATCCGCTTCACCGCGATGAACCATGATGGCGCCAATCACCGTGGTGTTGCTAATCACCGCCCGCTGCGCCTGCTCCTGGGTAATGCCGCGGCGCTTCATCAGCTGGTAGTACTCGCTCCAGTACTCTTTAAACCGCGGGTCGGATTCATTATTGACGATCTCAAAGTCAACGCCGGCCTTGATCTGCAGGCCCAGCTTCTGGATGCGCATTTCAATCACGCTCGGGCGCCCCACCAGAATCGGTTTGGCCAGTCCCAGAGACACCAGCTCCTGGGTGGCGTGCAGCACCCGGGTCTCCTCCCCTTCCGCCAGCACCACGCGCTTCGGCTCTTTGCGCGCCTGAGAGAAGATAGGCTTCATAAACAGGTTGGTTTTATAGACGAACTCGCTCAGCTTCTCGATATAGGCGTCAAAATCAGCGATGGGGCGCGTTGCCACGCCGGAATCCATCGCCGCCTTCGCCACCGCAGGGGCTATCTTGACGATCAGCCGCGGGTCGAACGGTTTCGGAATGATGTAGTCCGGACCAAAGCTTAAATCCTGATCGCCGTAGGCGGAGGCCACCACTTCGCTCTGCTCGGCATGGGCCAGCTCGGCAATCGCATGCACCGCCGCCAGCTTCATCTCTTCGTTGATCGCCGTCGCGCCGACGTCCAGCGCGCCGCGGAAGATGAACGGGAAGCAGAGCACGTTGTTGACCTGGTTAGGGTAGTCGGAGCGGCCGGTACAGATGATGGCGTCATCGCGGACCTGCTTCGCCAGCGGCGGCAGGATTTCCGGCTCCGGGTTGGCCAGGGCGAGGATCAGCGGCGCCCGCGCCATCTTCTTCACCATCTCCTGAGTCAGCACTTTCGGGCCAGAGCAGCCGAGGAAAATGTCGGCGCCGTCGATCACGTCATCGAGGGTGCGTTTGCCGTCGTCTTCCACTGCATAGGCCGCTTTGGTTTCCGCCATGTTCGGCTCACGGTCTTTATAGATAACGCCTTTCGAATCGCAGACCACGATGTTGTGCTTTTGCATCCCCAGCGCCACCAGCAGATTCATACAGGCGATCGCCGCCGCGCCCGCGCCGGAGACCACCATCCGCACGTCGGACAGATTCTTCTCGACGACGCGCAGACCGTTGAGGATCGCCGCGGTGCTGATGATCGCCGTGCCGTGCTGATCGTCATGGAAGACCGGGATATTCATCCGCTCGCGCAGCTGCTGCTCGATGTAGAAACACTCCGGCGCTTTAATATCTTCCAGGTTGATACCGCCGAAGGTTGGTTCGAGGGCGGCGACGACGTTAATGAATTTGTCCGGATCCAGCTCATCGACTTCGATATCAAACACATCGATACCGGCAAATTTCTTAAACAGGACGCCTTTGCCCTCCATTACCGGCTTACCGGCCAGCGCGCCGATGTTGCCGAGCCCCAGCACCGCGGTGCCGTTGGAGACGACCGCCACCAGGTTGCCACGGGCAGTGTATTTGTAGGCGGCCAGCGGATCTTTTTCGATTTCCAGGCAGGGGGCTGCGACGCCCGGCGAGTAGGCCAGCGCCAGATCGCGCTGGGTGGCGAGAGGTTTGGTCGGCGAGACCTGGATTTTTCCGGGAACCGGAAATTCGTGGAAGTCGAGGGCGCTCTGTTTTAACTGCTCATCCATTTTCTATTCCTTTCTTTCACGTATCGTTCGTAGGGGAAAAGCGTGATGACCATCCTGTCGTTCACCTTTCAGTGGCAGACAGTATCCCTCCTGGCGGGGCGATAAACTTTGAACACCGCCAAACTCTGGCCATCGTTATGATTTTGTTGTTATCAATTTATAGCGGTTATGTTACCCGGATTCGCCGCCAATAATAGCCCTGTCTGCTATGCTTTTTGGTTATGTACCTCATCAATGTTTATACCGTATACCGGCAAGCACTCATGTAACACCTTGTTCCAGGAGGACTTATCCATGAATCAGTTAGACAGCATCAAGCAGTTCACCACGGTGGTCGCCGACAGCGGAGACATCGAATCCATCCGCCACTACCATCCGGAAGACGCCACCACCAACCCCTCTCTGCTGCTGAAGGCCGCCGGCCTGGCGTCCTATAGCGGCCTCATCGACGACGCTATCGCCTGGGCCAAAAAACAGGGTGGCGGCCGCGAAGCGCAGGTGACTCACGCCTGCGATAAGCTGGCGGTCAATTTTGGCGCGGAGATCCTCAAAAGCATTCCCGGACGGGTCTCCACCGAGGTGGACGCCCGGCTCTCCTTCAACCGCGAGAAAAGTATCGAGAAGGCTCGCCATCTGGTGGCGCTGTATCAGGAGATGGGCATTGATAAGTCGCGGATCCTGATCAAGCTGGCATCCACCTGGGAGGGGATCCGCGCCGCGGAGGTGCTGGAGAAAGAGGGGATCCACTGCAACCTGACGCTGCTGTTTTCCTTCGCCCAGGCCCGGGCCTGCGCCGAGGCCGGGGTTTATCTCATCTCCCCGTTCGTTGGGCGTATTTATGACTGGTATCAGGCACGCAAACCGCTGGAGCCATACGTGGTGGAGGAAGATCCGGGGGTGAAATCGGTGCGCAATATCTATGACTATTTCAAACAGCATAAATACAACACCATCGTGATGGGCGCCAGCTTCCGCCGCACCGAGCAGATCCTGGCGCTGGTCGGTTGCGACCGGTTGACCATCGCCCCGCCTTTATTAAAAGAGCTGCAGGCCAGCGATACCCCGGTGGTGCGCAAACTGATCCCTGCCAGCCAGATCCTGCCGCGTCCGGTGCCGCTCAGTGAAGCGGAGTTCCGCTGGGAACATAATCAGGATCCGATGGCGGTCGAAAAGCTAGCGGAGGGGATCCGCCTGTTCGCCGTCGATCAGCGCAAACTGGAAGATCTGCTTGCCGCCAAACTGTCACTTTAGTCTCACGGAGAAAAATATGTCCCGAAGAGAGCTTGCCAACGCCATCCGCGCCCTGAGTATGGACGCCGTGCAGAAAGCCAACTCCGGCCATCCCGGTGCGCCGATGGGGATGGCTGATATTGCCGAAGTGCTGTGGAACGATTTTCTCAAGCACAATCCGCAGAACCCTGACTGGGTGGACCGCGACCGCTTTATCTTGTCCAACGGCCACGCGTCGATGCTGCTCTATAGTCTGCTGCACCTGACCGGCTACGATCTGCCGCTGTCTGAACTGAAGCAGTTCCGTCAGCTGCACTCTAAAACGCCCGGCCACCCGGAGCATGGCTATACCCCTGGGGTGGAAACCACCACCGGCCCGCTGGGCCAGGGGCTGGCGAACGCCGTCGGGATGGCCATCGCCGAACGGACGCTGGCGGCGCAGTTTAATCGCCCCGGCCATGAGATCATTGACCATCACACCTGGGTGTTCATGGGCGATGGCTGTTTGATGGAGGGGATCTCCCATGAGGCCTGTTCGCTGGCCGGCACGCTCGGACTGGGCAAGCTGATCGGTTTTTACGATCACAACGGCATCTCCATCGACGGCAAAACCGAAGGCTGGTTTTCCGATGATACGGCGGAACGCTTCCGCGCCTATCACTGGCACGTCATAGGCGATATCGACGGCCACGATCCGCAGGCTATCAAACAGGCGATAACGGAAGCGCAGGCGGTGAAAGATAAACCGTCACTGATTATCTGCCGGACCATCATCGGCTTCGGTTCGCCCAACAAAGCCGGCTCAGAGGAGTCTCACGGGGCGGCGCTTGGCGAAAAAGAGGTAGCGCTGGCCCGCCAGCAGCTTGGCTGGAAATATCCTCCGTTCGAGATCCCGAAAGAGATCTACGCGGGCTGGGATGCGCGTCCGCGCGGGGAAAAAGCGGAGCACGCCTGGAACGAGAAATTCGCCGCCTACCAGCAGCAGTTCCCGGAGCTGGCCGCTGAGCTGACCCGACGTATGAATGGCGCCCTGCCGGAAGACTTTGCCGCGACCGCCCGCGACTACGTGGCGAAACTGCAGGCCGAGCCGGCGAAAATCGCCAGTCGCAAGGCTTCGCAAAACGCGCTGAACGCCTACGGCCCGCACCTTCCGGAACTGCTGGGCGGTTCTGCGGATCTTGCGCCGAGTAACCTGACCATCTGGTCTGGATCGACATCGATTAAAGAAGATCCTGCGGGCAATTATATCCACTACGGGGTGCGCGAGTTTGGCATGACCGCGGTGGCCAACGGCATTGCCCTGCACGGGGGCTTTATTCCTTATACCTCGACCTTCCTGATGTTTGTGGAGTACGCCCGCAACGCCGCGCGCATGGCAGCCCTGATGAAGGCCCGGCAGATCATGGTCTATACCCATGACTCGATCGGTCTTGGGGAAGACGGGCCGACGCACCAGGCGGTGGAACAGCTGGCCAGTCTGCGGCTGACGCCCAACTTCAGCACATGGCGCCCCTGCGACCAGGTGGAGACCGCCGTCGCCTGGCAGGCGGCTATCGCGCGACAGGGCGGGCCGACGGCGCTGATCCTGTCGCGACAAAACCTGGCGCAGATGCCGCGTACCCCGGAACAGGTGCAGGATATCGCCCGGGGTGGCTACGTGCTGAAGGATGCCGGCGGAAAACCCGACCTGATCCTCATCGCCACCGGCTCGGAAGTGGAGATCACCGTCCTGGCCGCGGAAAAACTCTTGGCCAAAGGGGTAAATGTGCGGGTCGTCTCGCTCCCTTCCACTGATGTGTTTGACGCCCAGGATGAGGCCTGGCGCGAATCGGTGCTGCCGTCGGACGTCAGCGCCCGGGTGGCGGTCGAAGCCGGGATAGCGGACTACTGGTATAAATATGTCGGCTTAAAAGGCAAGATCGTCGGCATGACCGGCTATGGCGAATCCGCCCCGGCAGAGCAGTTGTTCCCGTTCTTTGGCTTTACGGTCGACCATATCGTCGCCACCGCCGAACAGGTGCTTAACGGGTGATCCACAGCGTGGGCCAGGCATCTGGCCCCTGCCAGTTGTCGCACGTCGGCTGCTGCGCGTAGCGGGAGAGGCTGAACCGCTGGCCGTCAAAACGCCAGCGGGTTTGGATCCCGCAATCGCCGGCCCCGCGGCCTTTATCCAGGGTCACCAGCTCATGGCGGCGGTCATCATAGCTGGCGTTGATCAGCTCAATCTCACGCGGCGCCTCGCCCGGCGGCTGGAATGGCAACGTTAGCCGCACCTGACGGGCGACATAGGGGCGCTGGCGGGAGACCAGCCAGGCCAGCCAGACGGTGTTGTAGGCGCCGGATTCGCAGCTGGTCATCAGCAGCACTTTGTCATCCGTCAGCGCAGTAACGCGAATTTCACGGCGGAAGGGATCGAGGGAGCAGTGGCTGTTGGTCATCCGCTCATTACCGTAGTCCATCAGATCGTTGAGCTCCTCACGCCCCAGCGGCGACTGCGCCGTTTCCGCGCTCGCCACCGCGCGCAGCGCCGGCGCCGGCGGTACGCTGAGCGGCGGCTCTTCCCCTTTGCCGACCCAGGCCGTTTCGCTACCTACCCGCTTTTGCCGATCGTCGATAAAAAACAGAGCCGCTTTCAACCCCTGCAGGGAGATGGTCTGCAGGCCATTGGCCAGCGAGAGCGCTTTACCCTCCTGAACCTGCTGGAGAAACGCATCGATCGTCACGCTGTCGGCGGTTTTAATGAGCTTATCTTCAATGTGCCAGCGCTTGTCGGTCAGGGACAGCGGTTTACCATCCAGCAGCAGGCGCGGCGCTATCGGCGCGAGCGTCGCCACTGGATTGCCGGTGCCGCCCAGCTCGATACGCAGACTGGCGTCAGTGACTGCCCCAGCGCTGCGGCTGAGGGTCATCACCAGGCCATGATGCAGCCCCACGTTACGGGTGACGCAGAAATTTTGGTTGTTACAGGTGACCAGCCAGTCGTTGAAGCGCTGCTGCGTCGGTGCCGACCATGCCTGCGAGCAAGGCAGCACCGCCATAAAAAGGAAAAAGATGACGCGAAAAAGCATGAACCGCCCGACCCCAGATAAACCCGACCACGGCGCCTATCCTGGACAACGGCAGCGGGTTACTCAATCGGATTTGTCAGAGTTCCCCGACATCAGGCCGGAGGTTTGCAGATATTGCAGCAGAATGACCGCCTTACCGTCGCGGATCTCCCCGTCAGCGACCATCTGCAGCGCCTGGCTAAAAGGCAGCTCCAGCACCTCGATGGCTTCATCATCTACCCCGCCGCCGCTGGTGGTTCGCTGCGCGTCGCTGTACTCGGCGATAAAGAAATGCACTACCTCGGTGACGCCCCCTGGCGACATAAACAGCTCAAACAGCTTTCTCACCTCGCCCACTTCGTAGCCGGTCTCTTCCACCGCCTCTTTACGAATGCAGGCTTCCGGCTCGTCGTTGTCCAGCAGCCCGGCGCAGGTTTCAATCAGCATGCCGTCATGATTGCCATTGACCCAGGTGGCGACACGGAACTGACGCACCAGGACCACCGTCTGCTTATGGCGGTTATACAGCAGCACGGTGGCGCCATTGCCGCGATCGTAGACCTCGCGCTTGTGGCGCACAACGCTGCCGTCCGCCCGCGTCAGCTCATAGGTCATATTGCGTAGTACGAACCAGTTCTCAGAGAGGATTTTATCTTTAATGACGTGAATATTGAGTGACATACCGACCCCACAGCGTAAAAGGACGCCCTCATACTACGCTGCGGAGCCGGGTTTGTCGTCAGTGAAGCGGCGTCGTTTTCCGCGCCAGATAGTCCAGGATCCCCTGCGCCGCGTGACGGCCTTCCGCCATCGCCGTCACTACAAGGTCTGCGCCGCGCACGGCATCGCCGCCGGCAAAGATCTTCTCCTGACTGGTCTGATAACGGTAACGGCTCTCCACTCCGGCTTTAATACGCCCCTGGCTGTCCAGCGCCACCCCCGCCGCCTCCAGCCAGGGCATGCGGTGCGGGTGGAAGCCAAAGGCCATGATCACCGCATCTGCCGGCATAACAAACTCGCTGCCGGGGATCGGCGTCGGACGGCGTCTTCCCCCGGCGTCCGGAGCGCCCAGCTCGGTGCGCAAAAAGCGAACCCCGTTAACTCGCCCTTTCTCGTCCAGCTCAAGCGTCACCGGCTGGACGTTAAACTCAAAGAGCGCCCCCTCTTCGCGGGCGTTTTTGACCTCTTTTTTCGAGCCCGGCATGTTGGCTTCATCTCGCCGATAGGCGCAGGTCACCTGGCGGGCGCCGTGGCGCAGCGCGGTGCGCACGCAGTCCATCGCCGTATCGCCGCCGCCCAGCACCACCACGTTCAGCCCGGCGGTGTTGACATAAGGCTCTTGCGCCGATGCCGCCAGCCCCATCACCTGTTTTGTGTTGGCGATGAGGAACGGCAGCGCATCGTAGACCCCGGGGGCCTCTTCGTTCGGCAGCCCCGCCTTCATGGAGCGATAGGTTCCGGCGCCGACGAACACTGCGTCATAATCGGCCAGCAGTGTCGCCATGGAGATATCTTTCCCCACCTCGCAATTGAGCTCAAAGCGGATACCCATCTCGCTGAAGATCGCCCGCCGCCGGGCCAATAGCGATTTATCCAGCTTGAACGCCGGAATGCCGAAGGTCAGCAGACCGCCAATCTCCGGATGACGGTCGAAGACCACCGGCTGGACGCCGTGGCGCACCAGCATATCGGCGCAGGCCAGCCCGGCCGGCCCGGCGCCGATAATCGCCACCCGCTTGCCGCTCGGCTTAACCTGCGAAAGGTCCGGACGCCAGCCGCTGGCCAGCGCCTGGTCGGAAATATAGCGCTCAATATTGCCGATGGTGACTGCCCCGCTTTCATCGCGCAGGGTGCAGGCGCCTTCACACAGCCGGTCCTGGGGACAGACGCGGCCGGTGATCTCCGGCAGGCAGTTGGTCTGATGGGAAAGCGCGACCGCGGCGGCGATATTCCCCGCTTTAACCAGCTCGATCCACTGCGGGATATGGTTATGCAGCGGGCAGGTCCATTCGCAAATACTGTGCTCCCCACACGTGAGACAGCGGGCGGCCTGCTGCTGCGCCTGCTCCGGGGTGAACGGCTGATAGATCTCCTCAAAGTGGCTCTTACGCACCTCCGCCGCCAGCTTATCCGGCTCCCCGCGCGGGGGCGTCATCGCCATTTGCCTGACCTTCGCGCCAGCATTGGGCTGGCTGCAGAGCAGCGTAGCGCGCTGCCACGGCTGCACCTCCTGGCATGCCGAGCGCAGTCGCCGCTGCTTCGCCAGGGTGATCAACGTCTCATCGTCGGCGAGGGTCAGCGCCTGCGCGGGACAGTTTTCCACACAGGCCGGCCCCGCCTCGCGGCCCTGGCATAGATCGCACTTGTGCGCGCTGGCTTTCACCAGGCCTGCGGCCTGCGGCGTCACCACCACCTGCATCACCCCGAACGGGCAGGCCACCATGCAGGATTTACAGCCAATGCATTTCTCCTGACGGACCTGAACGCTGTCGCCGGACTGGGCGATGGCGTCGTTGGGACAACTGCGGACGCAGGGGGCGTCCTCGCAGTGGCGGCAGGTGATGGCGTTACGCTGGCCCTCCGCTTTGATCACGGTGATACGTGGCAAAAAGCGCTGCGGGGTCAGCACGTGTTGCTCCTCGTTATGCGCCATCACGCAGGCCACTTCGCAGGCCTGGCAGCCGATGCACTTTCGGCTATCGCTCAAAATAAAGTGGTTCATGGCTTCCTTTTGTCTTCTTGGTGAATAACCCCTCAATGCGCATGCCTATTTATTACCCGACAAGATGACGCCGGAACAATGTCCAATTGCCCAGGATAAACTTTTTCTGGAGAGAATCCGTTTTGGATCAATTTTTTTGACTTAAATGAAATGAGGTTTCACACCGGCAAGGGATAATGCGCCGGTCTGCGGTGACGAAGCAGACTCGCTACCTGCTGGCAGGAAAGCTCGAGGTTTCTTTACGATACGGCAAAAGCAACATGATAAATTACACTATCTCCTTAATTTCTCCACGATTGCCGGAGAGGCTGGCGCTAAAGTGGCACAGGCTGTGCAATAACAAGAAAATGTGCATATGAGGTTTTTATTCTGATGGCGAATTTCTTTATCGATCGCCCCATTTTTGCATGGGTGCTGGCAATCCTGTTATGCCTGACGGGCACCCTTGCCATTTTGTCGCTGCCGGTTGAACAGTATCCCGACCTCGCCCCGCCGAATGTGCGAATCACCGCCAACTATCCCGGCGCTTCCGCGCAAACCCTGGAGAATACCGTCACTCAGGTTATCGAACAGAATATGACCGGCCTCGATAACCTGATGTATATGTCCTCCCAGAGCAGCGCCACCGGCCAGGCGACGATCACCCTCAGCTTTACCGCCGGTACCGACCCGGATGAAGCCGTGCAGCAGGTTCAGAACCAGCTACAGTCGGCGATGCGTAAGCTGCCTCAGGCGGTGCAAAACCAGGGGGTGACGGTGCGCAAGACCGGTGATACCAATATCCTGACGCTCGCCTTCGTCTCCACTGACGGCAGTATGGATAAACAAGATATCGCCGACTACGTCGCCAGTAACATCCAGGACCCGCTCAGCCGCGTCAACGGCGTGGGGGATATCGACGCCTACGGTTCGCAATACTCAATGCGCATCTGGCTCGACCCGGCGAAGCTCAACAGCTACCAGATGACCACCAAGGATGTTACCGACGCCATCAGTTCGCAGAACGCCCAGATTGCCGTCGGCCAGCTTGGCGGGACGCCTTCGGTCGATAAGCAAGCGCTGAACGCCACCATCAACTCGCAATCTCTGCTGCAAACCCCGGAGCAGTTCCGCAATATCACTCTGCGCGTCAATCAGGATGGTTCAGAGGTGACGCTGGGCGATGTCGCCACCGTCGAGATGGGGGCGGAGAAGTACGACTATCTTAGCCGCTACAACCGCCAGCCGGCCTCAGGCCTCGGGATCAAGCTGGCTTCCGGCGCCAACGAAATGGCCACCGCGGAGCGCGTGATCAATCGCCTCAATGAGCTGGCGCAGTTTTTCCCCCACGGTCTGGAATATAAGGTCGCCTACGAGACCACCTCCTTCGTGAAGGCTTCCATCACCGACGTGGTGAAAACCCTGCTGGAGGCGATCCTGCTGGTCTTCCTCGTGATGTATCTGTTCCTGCAGAACTTCCGCGCCACCCTGATCCCGACCATCGCCGTGCCGGTGGTGCTGATGGGCACTTTCGCGGTGCTGTATGCCTGTGGCTACAGCATCAACACCCTGACGATGTTCGCGATGGTGTTGGCGATCGGCCTGCTGGTGGATGACGCCATCGTGGTGGTGGAGAACGTCGAGCGCATCATGAGCGAGGAGGGCCTGTCGCCACGCGAGGCGACCCGCAAATCGATGGGACAAATTCAGGGCGCGCTGGTGGGGATCGCGATGGTGCTGTCGGCGGTATTCGTGCCGATGGCCTTCTTCGGCGGCACCACCGGCGCCATCTATCGCCAGTTCTCAATCACTATCGTCGCGGCGATGGTCCTCTCGGTGCTGGTGGCCATGATCCTCACCCCTGCCCTTTGCGCCACGCTGCTTAAGCCTGTTAAGCCAGGTGAATCCCATGAAAGAAAAGGCTTCTTCGGCTGGTTCAACCGCACCTTCAACCGCAGCGCCAGCCGCTACGAAACCTTCGTCGGCAAAATACTGCACCGCTCGCTGCGCTGGATGCTGATCTACGTCGTCCTGCTCGGCGGGATGGTGTTCCTGTTTCTGCATTTGCCGACCTCGTTCCTGCCGCTGGAGGATCGCGGGATGTTCACCACCTCGGTCCAGTTGCCGAGCGGCAGCACCCAGCAGCAGACGCTGAAGGTGGTGCAGAAGGCGGAAGATTACTTCCTCAATAACGAGAAGCAGAACGTCGAGTCGGTGTTCGCTACCGTTGGCTCCGGCCCCGGCGGCAATGGGCAGAACGTGGCCCGTATGTTCGTTCGTCTCAAAGACTGGGACCAGCGCGACCCGCAAACCGGCACCTCCTTTGCCATTATTGAACGCGCCACCAAAGCGTTTAATCAGATTAACGAAGCGCGGGTTATCGCCAGCAGCCCGCCGGCGATCAGCGGCCTCGGCAGTTCGGCAGGCTTCGATATGGAGCTGGAGGATCATGCCGGGAAGGGGCACGATGCGCTGATGGCGGCGCGCGATACGCTACTTGAGCTGGCCGGGAAAAATCCGCTGTTGACCCGCGTCCGGCATAACGGGCTCGATGACAGTCCGCAGCTGCAGGTCGATATCGATCAGCGTAAAGCGCAGGCGCTTGGCGTCTCCATTGACGACATCAACGATACGCTGCAAACCGCGTGGGGGTCGAGCTACGTCAACGACTTTATGGATCGCGGCCGGGTAAAGAAAGTCTACGTCCAGGCGGCGGCGAAATACCGGATGCTGCCTGACGATATCAATCTTTGGTACGTGCGCAACAGCAGCGGTACGATGGTGCCATTCTCGGCCTTCGCCACCTCGCGCTGGGAGACCGGCTCGCCGCGGCTGGAGCGCTACAATGGCTACTCAGCGGTGGAGATCGTCGGTGAGGCGGCGCCGGGTATCAGTACCGGTACCGCGATGGACATGATGGAGAAGCTGGCCGCGCAATTACCCACCGGCTTTGGCCTCGAATGGACCGCCATGTCCTACCAGGAACGCCTCTCTGGCGCTCAGGCGCCGGCCCTGTATGCGATTTCTCTGCTGGTGGTGTTCCTGTGCCTGGCGGCGCTGTACGAGAGCTGGTCGGTGCCGTTCTCGGTGATGCTGGTGGTGCCGCTGGGGGTGATTGGCGCCCTGCTGGCGACCTGGATGCGCGGGCTGGAGAATGACGTGTACTTCCAGGTGGGTCTGTTGACGGTGATCGGCCTGTCGGCGAAAAACGCCATTCTGATCGTCGAGTTCGCCAATGAGCTCAACGAGAAGGGCCAGGATCTGCTCAGCGCCACGCTGTCGGCTTGCCGTCAGCGCCTGCGCCCCATCCTGATGACCTCGCTGGCGTTCATCTTCGGCGTGCTGCCGATGGCGACCAGCACCGGCGCCGGTTCCGGCAGCCAGCATGCGGTCGGCACCGGAGTGATGGGCGGGATGATCTCCGCCACCGTGCTGGCGATCTTTTTCGTGCCGCTGTTCTTTGTGCTGGTGCGTCGCCGTTTTCCGCTAAAGGAGCGTCCGCAATAAACCGACGAGCTTCGGCGGCGAGGCGTAATAACAGAAAAGGCGACCACGGTGGTCGCCTTCTTTATGTGTTCAGAACCCTAGCGCGCTTATTTACTTCGCGTTATTCCCCTGCTCACATTGCGGAAATTTATTTACGAAGCATGCCTTCAATAAAGTCTTTCCAGTTCCCCAGTTCATGTTCAATCATAATAGCCTCTCTTATTATTATGGTCGATTCTATATAACTTCATTACCGATGGGAAGTTGTGCTCCCCTATTGCTCTGATTGTCTTATGGACCGCTGACAGAGATAAAACCTCTGGTTGTCGCTACTATGCCGCTTCGTATGTAAACATAATGTGACGTAGAGCAACCTCAGACAACATTTTTGCAATAATGTTAAAGCCCTCACATCATGCCCACAGGTGGCCAACATTTAACCACCCGATATATCGAATGAGATCCCCGGTAAAAAGTTATATTTATTCATCTGAATCACGTATTATTTCAGTAAGACTTATATATTCGGAAATATCTGAGTTAACCGCTTAATTGAATGTAAAAGGTTTATCTATGCTCACCATGTACGGAATTAAAAACTGCGATACCATTAAAAAAGCCCGCCGCTGGCTGGAAGCGCATCAGATTGAGTATCGCTTCCATGATTACCGCGCCGATGGCCTTGAGCGCGCGCAACTGGATACCTTTATTGCCGAGCTGGGCTGGCAGGCGCTGCTGAACACCCGTGGCACCACCTGGCGCAAACTCGACGAGTCGCTGCGCAACAGCATCGATAATGCCGACGCCGCTGCCGCATTGATGCTGGAAATGCCGGCAATTATCAAACGCCCATTGCTCTGCGCGCCCGGTCGTCCTATGCTGCTGGGTTTTAGTGAAGCAAGTTATCAGCAGTTTAACGAGGTATAGTCTATGTCTTGCCCGGTCATTGAGCTGGCTCAGCAGCTTATTCGCCGCCCTTCCCTTAGCCCCGATGATGCGGGATGCCAGGCGTTAATGATTGAACGCCTGCGTGCGATCGGCTTTACCGTTGAACCGATGGATTTCGGCGATACGCAGAATTTCTGGGCCTGGCGCGGCCACGGCGAGACGCTGGCCTTCGCCGGCCACACCGACGTAGTCCCGGCAGGCGACGCCGACCGCTGGATCAATCCCCCGTTCGAACCGACCATCCGCGACGGGATGCTGTTTGGCCGCGGAGCGGCGGATATGAAAGGCTCGCTGGCGGCGATGGTGGTTGCCGCAGAGCGTTTTGTCGCGCAGTACCCGAACCACAGGGGCCGACTGGCGTTTTTGATCACCTCTGATGAAGAGGCCAGCGCCAAAAACGGCACCGTCAAAGTGGTGGAGACGCTGATGGCGCGTAACGAGCGTCTGGACTATTGTCTGGTCGGCGAACCTTCCAGTACCGAAGTGGTCGGCGATGTGGTGAAAAACGGCCGCCGCGGCTCGCTGACCTGCAACCTGACTATTCACGGCGTGCAGGGGCATGTCGCCTATCCGCACCTTGCCGATAACCCTGTCCACCGCGCGGCGCCGATGCTGGCGGAACTGGTCAATATCGAATGGGATAAAGGCAATGAGTTCTTCCCGCCGACCAGCATGCAGATCGCCAACGTGCAGTCCGGCACCGGCAGCAATAACGTGATCCCCGGCGATATGTTCGTCCAGTTCAACTTCCGCTTCAGTACGGAGCTGACGGACGAGATGATCAAAACCCGGGTGATCGCCCTGCTGGAAAAATACCAGCTGCGTTACAGCGTGGAGTGGTGGCTCTCCGGCCAGCCGTTCCTCACCGGACGGGGCAAGCTGGTGGATGCGGTCGTCAACGCGATTGAGCACTATAATGAGATCAAACCGCAGCTGTTAACCAACGGCGGCACCTCAGACGGACGGTTTATCGCGCGCATGGGGGCGCAGGTGGTTGAGCTGGGTCCCGTAAACGCAACGATTCACAAAATTAATGAATGTGTGAACGCCGCCGACCTGCAGCTGCTGGCGCGGATGTATCAACGCGTCATGGAACAGCTGGTCGCCTGACGAATTGACGTAAAGAGGAAGCGCGCATGGAATGGCTTATTAAACACTGGTGGATTCTGGTGCTGGTCTTTTTGGTGGGGGTAATTATCAACGTGATTAAAGATCTAAATCGCGTTGACCACAAAAAATTCCTCAACAACAAACCCGATCTGCCGCCGCACCGTGATTTTAACGATAAATGGGACGACGACGACGACTGGCCGAAGCACGACCAGTCGAAAAAACCGTAAGTTTGCCTTTATCGCGGTACCGCCCGCCTGTAACCCCGCTCTCCGGGGTTACAGCATTTCGATGATATCATCCCCTTTTGGCGTACTGCCGCTCAGCGCCTCATCAAAATAGTGCTTCGGCACGGTATAACGCAGACGCTCGATCGCCAACTGCATACTGCGATCGTCAATGGCATGCCCGAGATCGTCGACAATATCTAAGGTCACGTCGCCGCCCGCCTGCTGTAACGCCTCCTCGGCCGACACCGCCCACGCCAGGTCGATAACCCGATCTTCACCCCCGTGGATCAGGTGAATGGTGGTGGCCGTCGTTGCCGTCTCCGGCAGCGTCGCATAGCGGCCATTAAAGGCGATGACCCGCGAAGCCAGATCCGGCGCCGCTTTGATACTCTCCAGCGACATAATCGCCCCCTGAGAGAAACCGATCAGCGCGGTGGCCAGTGGACTGACGCCGCTCTTTTCCTGCCAGTAGCGTACAATTTCAATAAAGGTCGGCATAATGGCGTCGATGCGCTGCTGACGATTCTCTTCCGTCACCCCCTGCAGCGAAAACCACTGCCGACCGTTGGGGCCGCAAGGTTCCACCCCGCCGATACTGACGATCAGCGCATCGGGAAACTGCGGCGCGAACCAGCTGCCGATTTGCCCCATGGAGACCGGGTTATCCCCTACGCCATGAAACAGCAGCAACAGCTGTTGCGCAGGCGTCGCAGGACTTTGAACAATAAAATGATCGTGTTTCATGGCTGTCTCCTTAGTGTTTGCGGGCAGTGTACGCCGCTCGCCAGATATGACCATGCCATTTAACTGAATGAGTTAGTTAAAAAAATTGCAGATGCGCCACCTGCTGACGCAGCGCATCAGCGCGCGCTGCATCAAGGAAGCGCAAGGCGTCAGCGGCCTCCCGACGCCATCTCGCCTGCAAGGCTTTTCGCCCCGTCAGCTGCAGCACGGCGCAGAGTGCGGCCTCCTCTTTGCCCTGCAGTCGTCCCCGCAGGGCCGGCAACGGCATGTCGGCCTGCATCAGTAGGCGGTTGAGGCAACCCAGCGCCGCGGCCAGCGGGCGGTGGGCGAAGGCAAAGCTCGCCGCTTCCAGCCAGTCCTCATCACTAAGCATAGCGTCTGCGACGGCCGGCAGCGGCGCGGATTCCTCTCGCCACGGGCGAAGCCAGTATTCATCGCGCTGCAGCCGCTGCGCCTCCCGCTGCGCCAGCTGGCGCCCTGCCGCGGTCAACGGATAGAGGGCCATCGCCGTATAGCAGCCGCTGCTGGCCTCGCGATGGGTACCCAGCCGTACGAGGGTAAACCCGCAGCGTTGCCAGAAGCGCCACAGCTCAGCGGTATAGCCGAAGCTGACGGAGAGATAGTCATAGCCAGCGGCATCGGCGGCGATATCGGCGATCATCTTCCGCCCGAGGCCTTCCCGCTGGCGGGTGGGATGGACAGCGATCCGACTGACCCGCAGCCCGCGCAGCGTCGCCGCCAGGGGACTGCCGCCGTGCGCCGCCAGCGACTGGGCGACCAGATTCCCGCGCGGCCGGCGAAAACCCGCCCATACCGCCCGGCTAAGTTCGGGAGAAAGTCCCCCCTCGGCCACCAGCCACAGGGCGCCCGCCACCGCGCCACCGGCGCGAGCGCAGCGGAAAGCCTGGCCCGGAGCATCCATCATGCGCCGCAGATCGAGCGGGGAAGTTCGGTAATGCGCCCCGGACAATAGCTGGTACATCGCCTCCGGTAGCGCTGGCTGCGTTTGCCAGCAGGACTGATTGACCGCCTCCAGGGCTATCTCCCCCATCGGCGCGTCGCGAAATGCCTCATCGTTAAAGATAAGCAACTGACTGATGGCTGACTCCAGCGGACAGCCCGCCGCCCAGCGGATCGGGGCGCTCAGGGTGAACGATTGCAGATGGGGCAGACTGGCGCAAAATTTCAGCAGGAACCCGCGACCGGTGCCCTCGTACCCTTGCACCGTCGTGGTGAGTAGCGTGCGGGGAAAACGGCTCACCAGCTGCCGGAGAAGCGGAGCCGGGATAGCCGCGGCCTCATCGACTATCAGCCACGCCGCCTTTTCTTTCGACGCCAGCAGCGCATCGGGCGCCATAAAGCGCAACGTCTCCCCGGCAAAGCTGGCCAGCACCTCGACAGCGCTACGCGTTGGGGCGGTGACGATGGCCTCGCCCCCAAGCTGGCGCAGGAGCATGCCCGCCAGCGCGGACTTCCCCCGTCCACGCTCCGCCGTCACCGCCGCGATACCGGGCGGCAGGCGTATCAGTTGCTCAAGGATTGCCGCCTGCTCGGCCTGCGGGCGGCCATCGGCGGGATGCCAGTCTGGACGCGGGGCGGTCAGCGGGAAACGTGGCCGGTCCGACTGCCGCCAGAGCAACACCTCCGGATCGGCGATAAACTGCCGACAACAGCGGTGAACAAAGTTAGGGGTAACGATAGGGTCAGGCGTATCGCTCCAGCGCAGAGAGTCCTCATCCGCCCGGGTCGGCCAGTCGGCGAAGGGGGGCGTCAGCAGCACCAGCCAGCTTCCCGCCCGCAGCGTGCCGCTCAGGGCCGCCATGGCGGCCACATCAAACCCGCGCCGGGCATCGAAAAAGGCGTGCATCACTTCCCGCCCCAGCAGCGTTTTCAGCGCGCCGGGCGCCACGCAGGGCGCAGAAACCGGCTCGGGGCCAACCCACAGGCCATCGCCGCCGAGCCTCTCCCGTAGCGCCTGCGCCTGCTGCAGCGTCCAGCTCTCATCGCCGCTGAGCACCAGCAGGCGACGGATCCCCTCCCGCGCCATTTGCGCGGTGAGGTTAAGCAGCGCGTCCATCATGGGGGACGATTACAGCGCGCTGCCGAAGGTATTGCACTGCGCCGGATCGCCGCTATCGAAACCGCGTTTGAACCAGGTGTAGCGCTGTTTCGAGGTGCCGTGGGTAAAACTGTCCGGCACCACGCGTCCCTGGCTCTGCTGCTGTAGACGATCGTCGCCGATGGCCTCGGCGGCGTTCAGCGCCTCCTGCAGATCGCCAGTTTCCAGAATATCCTGCTGCTGCATATTATGACCCCAGACGCCGGCGAAGCAGTCTGCCTGCAGCTCCATCTTAACCGACAGGCGGTTGGCTTCGGCCTGCGTGGCATGCTGCTGTTGCTGGCGGACCTTCGGCTCAATGCCCAGCAGTTTTTGTACGTGATGACCCACTTCATGAGCAATGACGTACCCCTGGGCAAAGTCGCCGTCGGCGCCCAGTTTATTTTTCATCTCATCGTAGAATGACAGGTCAATATAGACCGTACTGTCGGCAGGACAATAGAAGGGGCCCATCACCGACTGACCGGTGCCGCAGCCGGTACGGGTCGCGCCGCGGTAGAGCACCAGCTTTGGCTGCGGGTACTGGCGGCCCATTTTTTCAAAGATCGGCCCCCAGGTATCTTCGGTGGTAGCCAGAATGACGGAAGTAAACTTCGCCGCTTCATCGTCTTTCGGACTGATGGAGCGCTGCGTGGAGGTCTGCTGCTGCGGCATCGGTTCGCCGGTCAACATGCCGGTCAAATCCACGCCGTAGTAGCCCGCCACCAGCACAATAATCAGCAATACAATGCCGCCCTTCCCGCTCGGCAGACGGAAGCCGCCGCCCCCGCCGCCGCCAAACGGCGAGCCTGATTGTCCACGTCGATCTTCAACATTGTCGCTTTCGCGACGCCCTTGCCAGCGCATAAGCACCTCATTCCCTGTTATGTATCAATAGCAGAGATCGTAGGCGGTTCAGCGCAGGATTACCACAGGAAACAGCAAGAGACGCCAGAAGATGAGGCCATCTTCTGGCGGCGGGCGGGTTAGTCGAGCTTAACGCCCAGGCGGTGAGCCACTTCTTCGTAGGCTTCGATCAGGCCGCCAAGGCTCTGGCGGAAGCGGTCTTTGTCCATTTTATCGAGGGTGTTTTTATCCCACAGGCGGCTGCCGTCCGGCGAAAACTCGTCGCCCAGCACCACTTCGCCTTTGAACAGACCAAACTCCAGCTTAAAGTCCACCAGAATCAGACCGGCGTCATCGAACAGTTTTTTCAGCACGTCGTTGGCTTTGTAGGTCAGCTCGCGCATCCGCGCCAGATTCTCTTTACTCACCCAGCCGAAGGTTTCGCAGTAGGAGTCGTTGACCATCGGATCGTGCATAGCATCGTTTTTCAGGAACAGGTCGAACAGCGGCGGATTCAGCTCGATACCTTCTTCAATGCCTAAACGTTTTACCAGCGAGCCTGCCGCACGGTTACGCACCACGCACTCTACCGGCACCATATCCAGTTTTTTCACCAGACATTCGGTATCGGAAAGCAGCGCTTCCATCTGGGTAGGGATGCCCGCTTCTGCCAGTTTACTCATAATGAAATGGTTGAATTTGTTGTTCACCATGCCTTTACGATCGAACTGCTCGATGCGCGCGCCATCACCTGCTGACGTATCGTTACGGAATTCCAGTACCAGCAGGTCCGGATTATCGGTGCTGTATACTGTCTTCGCCTTACCACGATACAACTCAGCTTGCTTTTTCATCTTTCACTACTCCAGTGATATTGAGCCAAAAAATGACGTGTCGGTCTTACATAACATCCTGCAACGGGCGTTGGAGCGGATGCTGTACGCTTGCGGGGCGAACTGCAGTCAGGCGACTGGAGCAGCCTTAACGCGGCGATTTACAGGATTATATGGCCACGCACACGTTTGCGTCACTATACATGAAAAAGGGCCGGATTGCTCCAGCCCTTTTGATTACTTGTTAAATGCGGCCTGGAATACGGCTACCAGGGCGTCATTTTGCGACTGCGTCAGGGTGTGGCCTTTCGGGTCGATAAACTGCAGGCTACTGCGGTTATCGAGGTCGCCGACCTGCAGTTTGTAGTCGCCGGAGACCAGCTGCGGGTCACGTGCGCCCAGCTCCTGCCAGCTGCTGTCAGACAGCGGCTTATAGGTCAGCGCCATGCTGCCCTGAGAGCGCGTGCTGTCGGTCACTTTCATCCCCACTTTCTCGAGGGCGCCCGGCAGACGCTGCCACACCAGGTTAAACGGCGCGCGAACAACGAGCATCGGCAGGCCGGTATCGTCGGCGGCGCTCTGCACGTCGAAGGTGGCCCCCGCGCTGCGCTGTGCGGCGTTCTGGGCGCTGGTGGCATTCATGTCAAGGCCTTCCGAAATGACGTTCAGCATAGCGGTGCTGTAGCGCTGCAGAGACGCCGGATCGGCAACCGGTTTACCCGCCTGCTCCAGATTCACCAGCTTAACGACCACCGCTTGCTGATAACCCTGCGGTTTGACGGAGATTTGATAACGACCGCGATACTGCTGATCTTCATCAAGACGGTTCCACTCAACCCAGTCGGTGTTCAGCGTCTGGCTCGCATCATCGCGCTTGGCGATAACGTAGTTCTTCGCCTGAAGAATACTGGTGACCTGTGCCCACAGCGAACCGCTGCGGCCGTTCTCGACCATCAGCGTCGCGGTATCGCCGTTAAACTGGGTCCGCGCACCGCTCACCAGCGCCAGCGGCTGCGCCGGCGGACGAATGTCCAGCGCTTTACCGACCGCGCCGGTGCTGTTAGCCACCGGAATATTGTAATCACCCACCTGAATCGGCAGGATCATCCCCGCCGGCGCATGAAGTTCGCTCAACGGTGATGCCTGTAAATAGGCCTCATCACCGCTCACCTGACGCTTATAGCGCGAGTCAGAACTACAGGCCGCGAGGAGTAGAACCAGCGAAACACCCGCAACCTTCGCCAGGCGCGACTTCTGTACTGAGTAAGCCATCAAATCTCCCTAAACTTTACAGCAAACCGGCATGCTTCAGCGCGGCAGTGACGGCTTCACGACCATGATCGGTGATAGGCGTCATCGGCAAGCGCAGCGTATCGGTCGCCACAAGACCCAACGCCTTGCATCCCCATTTCACCGGGATAGGATTGGGTTCGACAAATAATTTTGTATGCAGTGGCATCAGACGCTGGTTAATCGCACGAGCTTCGGCAAATTGACCCGCCAGCGCCAGACGGCACATGTCGGCCATTTCGCGCGCCGCCACGTTGGCCGTAACAGAAATCACGCCTACGCCGCCGAGCTGCATGAAGTCCATACCGGTCGCATCGTCACCGCTCAGCAGAATAAAGTCGTCTGAAACCAGCTCTTTGATCTGGTGAACGCGACTTAAGTTCCCTGTTGCTTCCTTAATACCGACAATATTTTTAATTTCCGCCAGACGGCCAACGGTTTCCGGCAGCATATCGCAACCGGTACGGGACGGCACATTATACAGAATTTGCGGCAGGTCAGTATGTTCGGCGATAGCTTTAAAGTGCTGGAACAGGCCTTCCTGGGTCGGACGGTTATAATAAGGAGTGACCGTCAGGCAGCCAACAACACCGCTATCGTTAAAACGTTTGGTCAGGCTAATCGCCTCTGCGGTTGCATTGGCTCCCGTTCCAGCGATAACCGGAATACGCCCGTCGGCCAGCTCCAGCGTCATCATCACCACGTCGCCATGCTCTTCATGGCTCAGCGTTGCGGATTCACCGGTAGTCCCTACCGAAACGATCGCCGAGGTTCCGTTGGCGACATGGTAATCAATCAGTTTTTTCAGGCTTGTCCGGCAGACATTACCGTTTTCATCCATCGGCGTGACAAGCGCTACAATACTTCCCGTGAACATGGGCCATCCTCAGAGCAGAAGTGCGACAAGATTCTCAATGTTACGTTTGGAGCTGTAATAAAAGCAAGAGACCCGACGCCATCAGGGATGTTGTATGGCGGTTTTTTTTATGCTTTCCTAATGTTACCTCACCTTTTTAAAGGAAGAACAGGTTTGACAGCCTCATTACAACACTATCTGGTTATTACCGCCCTGGGGGCTGACCGTCCCGGCATCGTGAATACGATCACTCGCCACGTCAGCAGCTGCGGTTGTAATATCGAAGACAGCCGGCTGGCCATGCTCGGTGATGAGTTTACGTTTATCATGCTGCTTTCCGGGTCGTGGAATGCGATTAACCTGATCGAATCAACTCTGCCGCTGAAAGGCGCGGAGCTGGAGCTGTTGATCGTGATGAAACGCACCACTGCGCGCCCGCCGCAGGCCATGCCAAACACCGTTTGGGTCCAGGTTGAGGTGCCGGACTCACCGCATATCATCGAGCGCTTTACTGCCCTGTGCGATACATGGAATATGAATATTGCGGAGCTGGTGTCCCGCACGCAGCCGGGAGACGGCGATTCCGCGCAGCTTTTTATCCAGATAACTGCCCACAGTCCTGCGACGCAAAATGCAGCAAATATCGAACAAGCGTTCAAAGCCCTATGTACAGAACTGAACGCACAAGGCAGTATTAACATCGTTAATTATTCACAGCATGATGAACAGGATGGAGTTTAACCCATGACCCCACTGAAAGCCGGTGATATCGCACCGAAATTTAGCTTACCGGACCAGGACGGCGAGGAAGTAAATTTAACCGACTTCCAGGGACAACGTGTCCTGGTTTATTTTTACCCGAAAGCCATGACCCCGGGCTGCACCGTACAGGCGTGCGGCTTGCGCGATAATATGGACGACCTGAAAAAAGCCGGCGTTGAAGTGCTGGGCATCAGCACCGATAAACCGGAAAAACTCTCCCGTTTCGCCGAAAAAGAGCTGCTGAACTTTACGCTGCTGTCTGATGAAAACCATCAGGTTTGCGAGCAGTTTGGCGTCTGGGGCGAAAAATCCTTTATGGGGAAAACCTACGACGGGATCCACCGGATTAGTTTCCTCATCGATGCCGATGGCAAAATCGAACACGTCTTTGATGATTTCAAAACCAGCAATCACCACGACGTGGTGCTGAACTGGCTGAAAGAAAACGCCTGATGCAAAGCAAGACGCCGGGAGAGGAAGCCCTCGCCCGGCGTCTTTTTTTATTCTCATTGCCTTAGTCGTCGACCGCCAAACCATCCGGCCAGGCATGCACCACAGCTTTAATCAGCGTGGCCAGCGGAATGGCGAAGAAGACGCCCCAGAATCCCCACAGTCCGCCAAAGATCACCACCGACAGGATAATCACCAGCGGGTGTAAATTGACCGCTTCCGAGAACAGCACCGGAACCAGCAGGTTACCGTCCAGCCCCTGAATAATCAGATAGACCGCAAACAGGCTCCAGAACTCGGTGCCAGCGCCAAACTGAAACAGCGCCACCCCCACCACCGGAATGGTCACCACAAACGCGCCGATATAGGGGATCAGCACCGAGAAGCCGACCAGCACCGCCAGCAGCAGCGAGTAGTTGAGGCCAAAGAGAATAAAGCCTATCCAGGTGGCGACGCTGACGACAATCATCTCCAGCACCTTGCCGCGAATGTAGTTGGTGATCTGCTGGTTCATCTCTTTCCACACCTGCCCGGCAAGCCCGCGATTGCGCGGCAGAACGCGGCGCACCGCGTTGAGCATCTGCTCTTTATCCTTCAGCAGGAAGAAGACCATCAGCGGCACCAGCACCAGATAGACCGCCAGGGTGAGTAACCCCACCAGCGAGGCCAGAGAGTACTTAACCACCGAGTCGCCCACCGTCAGCATCCGGGTGCGCATATTTTCCGCCATCGCATCGATAATGCCGGCATCCATTAACGCCGGATAGCGCCGCGGCAGCGTGGCGGCGAAATCAGAGAGCTTATTTAGCATGCCCGGCATATCGCGGATGAGGTAGATCCCTTGCTGCCAGGCTACCGGCAGCACCACAAAGGCCAGCAACAGCAGGATGCCCACAAAGAGGATCAGCACCAGCGAGGTGGCCCAGGTGCGCGACAGACCGATGCGCTCCAGACGAACGGTCGGCCACTCCAGCAGATAGGCCAGCACGATAGCCACCAGCAACGGGGCCAGCAGGCCGCTGAAAAAGAACATAATGCCGAAACCGGCAAGCAAAATAACCAGCAGCGCTATCGCCTCAGGGTCGCTGAATCGACGGCGGTACCACTGCATTAACATCTCAAGCATAAAACCTTCCCTGAAGGGCCAAGCGGCGACAATCCGGGGAATTGTATCGAAATGTCACAAAAAAGACTTCGCTTTTTGATGCGCCGCAGTCAAACCGTTCTCCGCCATGAAGAACATATTTTCAAGGCGGCCAACGCCAGCTAAACTCGCTGGGATGCGGCCAGGGAACATTACGCCGCACAATCGGTCAAACTGGCACACCCACATTACAGGACAGAGGTTATGTTCAGGCAGTTGAAGAAAACGCTGGTGGCGACCGCGATCGCGTCGCTGACGCTGGGTTCGATAGGTCCTGCTTTTGCTGACTCCGCAGATACCCTGCCGGACATGGGAACCTCCGCAGGAAGCACGCTGTCAATCGGTCAGGAAATGCAGATGGGGGATTACTACGTCCGCCAACTGCGCGGTAGCGCGCCGCTGATCAACGACCCTCTGCTGGTGCAATATATCAACGGGCTGGGTATGCGTCTGGTGGCTCACGCCAACTCGGTGCGTACCCCGTTCCACTTCTATTTGATTAATAACGACCAGATCAACGCCTTCGCCTTCTTCGGCGGCAATGTGGTCCTCCACTCCGCCCTGTTCCGCTACTCTGATAACGAAAGCGAACTGGCCTCTGTCATGGCGCACGAAATCTCCCACGTGACGCAGCGGCATCTCGCCCGCGCGATGGAAGATCAGAAGCGCAATGCGCCGCTGACCTGGGTCGGTGCCCTGGGTTCGATTCTGCTGGCGATGGCCAGCCCGCAGGCCGGAATGGCGGCCCTGACCGGGACGCTGGCCGGCACCCAGCAGGGTATGATCAGCTTCACCCGCCAGAACGAAGAAGAGGCCGACCGGATTGGCATTCAGGTTCTGCAGCGCTCGGGTTTCGACCCGCAGGCCATGCCGATGTTTATGGGTAAACTGCTTGACGAGTCGCGCTACTCGACGCGACCGCCGGAAATGCTGCTCACCCACCCCCTGCCGGAAAGCCGACTGGCCGATGCCCGTAACCGCGCCAACCAGATGCGCCCGGTGGTGGTACAGTCCTCGGCGGACTTCTATCTGGCGAAGGCGCGTACCCTCGGGATGTACACCAACGGCGACAACAAGCTGGGCACCGATCTGCTGAACGCCTGGGATAAAGGCAATATCCGCCAACAGCATGCCGCCCAGTATGGTCGCGCTCTGCTGGCGATGGAAAGCAACAACTTTGACCAGGCACGCAAAACGCTGCAGCCGCTGCTCAACGCCGACCCACAAAATGCCTGGTATCTCGATCTGGCCACTGATATCGACCTCGGACAGAAGAAAACCAGCGACGCCATCAATCGCCTTAAAAACGCCCGCGAGCTGCGTACTAATCCGGTGCTGCAGCTGAACCTGGCCAACGCCCTGCTGCAGGGCGGGCAGCCCGGGGAAGCGGCGACCATTCTGAACCGGTATACCTTTACCTATAAAGAGGATGGCAACGGCTGGGACCTGCTGGCCCAGGCGGAAGGCGCGCTGGGCAATCGCGATCAGGAGCTGGCGGCGCGGGCTGAAAGCATGGCGCTGGTCGGCCAGCTGGAGCAGGCGATTTCCCTGCTCAGCAGCGCCAGCTCGCAGGTGAAACTCGGTAGCCTGCAGCAGGCACGTTACGATGCCCGTATCGATCAGCTACGCGATCTGCAGGCTCGCTTCCGTCCCTATCAAAAAATGTAAGGAGACCCCATGACCGACGCGGTAAAAATTTACCATAACCCACGCTGCTCCAAGAGCCGCGAAACGCTGAGCCTGCTGCAGAGCCGCGGCATCGATCCTGAGGTGGTGCTTTATCTTGAGACGCCACCGGATGCCGGGACGCTGCGCCAGCTGCTGCAGCTGCTGGGTATGGAGAGCCCCCGCGAGCTCATGCGCCAGAAAGAGGATCTGTATAAATCGCTCAATCTGGCCGACCCGGCTCTCAGCAACGCAGCGCTGATACAGGCGATGGTCGACAATCCGAAACTCATCGAGCGCCCTATCGTCGTCAGCCGCGGCCAGGCGCGTATTGGCCGCCCGCCGGAACAGGTTCTTGAGATCGTAAGCTAACTCACCCGCGCCGCGCTTGCGCGGCGCTTTTTTTACGTGGGCGATTCCAGATCTTTCACGCCAATATCTCCCGCCCGCCGGACGGTGCTACTGTTCATCCATCGCTCAATCCACTGGACGGATGAACATGAAAAAGCCGACCTCCACGCCCCATGACGCCGTGTTTAAGACCTACCTCTCCCATCCCGATACCGCCCGTGATTTCCTGCAACTGTATCTGCCCGAGACGCTGCTTAAAGTGTGCGATCTGCGTACGCTGCATCTCGAGTCCGGGCATTTTGTCGAAGACGATCTGCGTCCCTTTTACGCCGACATTTTGTATTCCCTGAAAACCACGGCGGGCGACGGTTATATTTATGCGCTTATCGAACACCAGAGCACGCCCGACCGGCATATGGCCTTTCGTCTGATGCGCTACGCCATCGCCGCCATGCAGCGCCATCTCGATGCCGGCCACGATCGCCTGCCGCTGGTGATCCCTGTTCTCTTCTACCACGGTCTGGTGAGCCCCTATCCGTTCTCTCTGCGCTGGCTCGATGAATTCGTCGCTCCGGAGCTGGCCAGTCACCTTTATCACGGGGCGTTTCCGCTGGCGGACATAACCGTCATTCCGGATGACGAGATTGCCACCCACCAGCGCATGGCAACGCTGGAGTTACTGCAAAAACATATTCGACAACGCGATCTGGCGCAGCTCCTCGACAAGCTGAGCGAATTATTATTGACTGGACTGGCGACGGAATCGCAGGTACAAGCCCTGATGCACTATCTGGTGCAGGCAGGCAACACGCGCGAGCCGATTAAATTCATTCGCGAGCTGGCGTTACGTACGCCGCAGCATAAGGAGACGTTGATGACGATTGCGGAATATCTGGAACAACAGGGGCTGGAGCGGGGCCTGGCGCAGGGGCGACAGGAAGGCCGTCAGGAAGGACGGAAAGAAGAGGCGCAGCGCATCGCTGTCGCTATGCTGCACAGCGGCCTTCCGCGCGACCTGGTCGCCCGGTTGACCGGGCTGACGGAGCAGGAGCTGACTCCCCTGGCGGACTAAAGCTTAAGGATCTCTTTCACGAAGGGGATCGTCAGCTTGCGCTGAGCGGTAATCGAGGCATGATCCAGCTGATCGAGGGTCATAAACAGCGAACGCATCTCGCGATCCAGCCGCTTCAGCAGGAAGCGGCACACATCTTCCGGCATCTCGAAGCCGCGCAGTCTGGCGCGCAGCTGCAGCGCCTGCAGTTTGTCTTCATCCGACAGCGGCTGCAGCTTATAGATCTGCCCCCAGTCCAGCCGTGAGGCCAGATCCGGCAGGCCAAGATTCAGCTGCCGCGGCGGCCGATCGCCGGTGATCAGCAGCCGGGTTTTGCCTGATTCCAGGATCCGGTTATAGAGATTAAAGATGGCCATCTCCCAGGGCTCATCGCCGGCGACGCACTCGATGTTATCGATGCACACCAGCGCCAGCTGTTCCATCCCCTCCAGCACCTCGGGCACAAACCACGTCCGTTTATCCAGCGGCACGTAGCCTACCGCATCCCCGCGCTGGGAAAGCTCCGCGCAGGCGGCGTGTAACAGGTGGCTACGACCTGCCCCTTCACGTGACCAGATATAAATGTACCCGCTGTGTTCCTGGCGCAGTACGTTCTGGAGGGCGGCAAGTAGGGAAGGATTATCACCCGGCCAGAAACTCGCGAAGGTTTCGTCGTCAGGAAGATACAGTGGCAAAGAGAGCTGTGCCGGTGCGTTCAGATGGACCTCAACATAGGCTTACAGAAAAACGCGAAGAGTTTACCACAGATTTAGGTCAGGAGAGAACCGGGCGGGATCGCCGCCCGGTCAGGCGATCGTTATTTAAACTCTTCGCTATCCGCCGCGTCGAGGACCACCTCTTCCGGACGCAGGACGCTGATAAGCTTGAAAATCAGGCTGAGGGCGATGCCCACGATAGTCGCCAGCGCCATCCCTTTCAGCTCGGCGGCGCCAATGTGCACTTTAGCGCCGCTAACGCCGATGATCAGGATCACGGAGGTGAGGATCAGATTCTGCGCTTTACTGTAATCCACCTTCGATTCAATCAGTACGCGGATCCCCGAGGCGCCGATCACCCCGTACAGCAGCAGGGAAACGCCGCCCATCACCGGCACCGGGATGATCTGGATAGCCGCCGCCAGTTTGCCGACGCAGGAGAGCAGAATCGCAATGATCGCCGCGCCGCCGATTACCCAGGTGCTGTAGACCCGGGTAATCGCCATCACGCCGATATTTTCACCGTAGGTAGTGTTGGGCGTCGAACCGAAGAAGCCGGAAACGATCGTCGACAGGCCGTTGGCAAACATCGAACGATGCAGGCCCGGGTCGCGGATCAGATCGCGCTTAACGATATTAGCGGTCACCACCAGATGCCCCACGTGCTCGGCAATCACCACCAGCGCGGCGGGCAGTATGGTGAAGATAGCAAACCACTCAAAGCGCGGAGTGTAGAAAGTCGGCAGCGCGAACCAGTGCGCCTCGGCGATCGGGGTGGTATCGACCACGCCCATCACAAACGACAGCGCATAGCCCACCAGCACGCCGATCAGGATCGGGATAATCGCCAGGAAGCCGCGGAACAGCACGGATCCGAACACCGTCACCGCCAGGGTCACCATCGAGATAATAATGGTTTTACTGTCCGGTGACTGGCCGTCGGCCGGCAGCAGCCCGGCCATATTAGCCGCCACGCCCGCCAGTTCGAGGCCGATAACCGCCACGATGGCGCCCATCGCCGCCGGCGGGAACATCACATCCAGCCAGCCGGTACCGGCTTTTTTGACAATAAAGGAGACGAGGCAGAACAGCACGCCGCACATAATAAAGCCGCCCAGCGCCACTTCGTAGCCCAGCGGCAACAGCAGCAGCACCGGGGAGATAAAAGCGAAGCTTGATCCCAGATAAGCGGGTATTTTGCCTTTACAGATAAAGAGGTACAACAGCGTACCGATGCCGTTGAACAGCAGGACGGTGGCCGGGTTAATGTGGAACAGAATAGGCACCAGTACCGTTGCGCCAAACATGGCGAACAGATGTTGCAAACTAAGCGGGATTGTCTGTAAAAGCGGCGGTCTTTCACTCACCCCGATGGCACGGCGCGTCATAGTGTATTCCTCTGAGAGTCGTCTGTTATTTGCTGTGGATTACTTTTATTCAAAAAAAAGCCGACTCTCAAAGTCGGCTTTTTTCGCGGTATATTTTATTTCGTTCCAAAAATCTTGTCGCCGGCATCGCCGAGACCGGGAATGATATACCCGTGCTCGTTCAGTCCCTTATCGACAGAGGCGGTGTACAGCTCAACGTCCGGGTGGGCTTTCTCCAGCGCGGCAATACCTTCCGGCGCCGCCACCAGCACCAGCACCTTGATGCTGGTGCAGCCGGCGTTTTTCAGCAGATCGATAGTGGCGATCATCGACCCACCGGTGGCCAGCATCGGGTCAACGACCAGCGCCATACGTTCATCGATATTAGACACCAGTTTCTGGAAGTAAGGCACCGGCTCGAGGGGTTCTTCATTGCGATAGATACCGACCACGCTGATACGCGCGCTTGGCACGTGCTCCAGCACCCCTTCCATCATGCCGAGGCCAGCGCGCAGGATAGGCACAACGGTAATTTTCTTGCCCTTGATCTGCTCGACTTCCACCGGACCGTTCCAGCCTTCAATAGTGACTTTCTCAGTCTCCAGATCGGCGGTGGCTTCATAAGTCAGTAAGCTGCCCACTTCTGAGGCGAGTTCACGGAAGCGTTTGGTGCTGATGTCGTGCTCGCGCATCAGGCCCAGCTTGTGTTTGACGAGTGGGTGTTTGACTTCCACAATCTTCATTCTCTTTCTCCTCTGAGGGGCAGCCACAAAAAAAATCGCGGGATTATACCGCTTTTTGCGGATTGTGCCATACCCATCTTGCTTGACGTATATCAAGCAAAGTGATTTAGAGACAAAAAAACCGGAGGCGAGGCTCCGGCTTGGGTGCGGGGTGCAGTCCATACGCTTACGCGGGCCTACGTGTATTGTAGGTCGGTTAAGCGTTAGCGCCACCCGACTACGACAGGTTCTCCCCGTTGCTGGCAATTACCTGCTGATACCAGGCAAAGGACTTTTTCCGGCTGCGTGCCAACGTGCCATTGCCTTCATTATCTTTATCGACATAAATAAAGCCGTAGCGTTTTTTCATTTCCCCCGTGCCGGCAGAAACCAGATCGATACAGCCCCAGGGGGTGTAGCCCATCAGATCGACGCCATCCTCGACCACCGCCTTTTTCATCTCCGCGATATGGGCGGAGAGATAATCGATACGATACTGGTCATTGACGCTGCCGTCCGCTTCGCGGACATCAATCGCGCCAAAGCCGTTTTCGACAATAAACAGTGGCAGCTGGTAGTGATCCCAGAACCAGTTCAGCGAATAGCGCAGGCCGACCGGGTCAATCTGCCAGCCCCAGTCCGACTTTTTGACGTACGGGTTGGAGACCAGGCTGGTGGTTTCATCATAATCAAGCAAGGGGTTGTCTTCGGTGGCTTTGGTAGCGAACGACATATAGTAGCTAAAGCCAATGTAGTCGACACAGCCCTCGGTTAACGCCTGACGATCGGCTTCGGTGATATCCAGAGTAAAGCCGCGGCGGGCAAAATAGTTGAGCAGATGCTGCGGATAGCGACCGCGCACGTGGACGTCGGTAAACCAGTAACGGCGGTGCATGGCGTTCATCGCCATCATCATATCGTCCGGGGCGCAGGTCAGCGGATAGATGGGGCACATAGCGATCATGCAGCCAATCTGCAGCGCCGGGTTGATCTCGCGCGCCGCTTTCACCGCCAGGGCGCTGGCCACCAGCTCATAGTGCGCGGCCTGGTACATCACCGGTTCCCGGTCTTCATCCGGCAAATATTTCAAACCGGAGTTGGTGAAGGGGGCAAAGTCCTCATGGAAGTTGGCCTGGTTGTTGATCTCGTTAAAGGTCATCCAGTACTTCACTTTATGTTGATAGCGGGTGAAGACGACCCTGGCAAAGCGCACGAAAAAGTCGATTAGCTTGCGGTTGCGCCAGCCGCCGTACTCGGTGACCAGATGATAAGGCATTTCAAAATGCGACAGCGTAATGACTGGCTCAATGCCGTGTTTCAGGCATTCGTCGAACAGATCATCATAAAACTTCAGGCCAGCCTCGTTGGGCTCCAGCTCATCGCCCTGCGGGAAAATACGCGTCCAGGCAATCGAGGTGCGAAAACATTTGAAGCCCATCTCGGCAAACAGCGCCAGGTCTTGTGGATAACGATGATAAAAATCGATCGCCTCATGGTTCGGGTAGTTTTTCCCGGCCACCACGCCGTCGGTAATTTCCCGCGGCACGCCGTGGGCGCCGGCGGTCATCACATCCGCCACGCTGATCCCCTTGCCGCCCTCCTGCCAGCCGCCCTCTAACTGATGCGCTGCGACCGCGCCGCCCCACAGAAAACCTGCTTTAAATCCGGACATAGTCTCTCCCTAATGTCGATCGTCGTCTGGCGAACGATACAGCTGATTAAAATGGTAAACCGCGCCAATCAGGCCGGCATCGTTGCCGTGACTGACGGTATCGAGATAGTCGGCAATGCCGAACCAGGCCAGATGCTGGCGCAGTAGCGTCAGAAATCCTGGGCGTTCCACAACGCCGCCGCCGATAAAAATGGTCTGCGGATCGAAGATATGGACGAGGTTATAAAGGCCATGGCCCAGGCCATTGAAGAACTCGGCGACCAGACGCTGACAAACCGGGTCGCCGGCGTCATAGCGGTCGAAAATCAGTTCGCCTGTCACGCTATCCAGCGGCGCGCCAATATATTGCGCATAGCGATGGCGCAGCACCCGCAGAGTGCAGTTCTCATTCATCGAATAGCGACGAGGATCGCGTCCGCCGGGACGGTCGGTAAGCATGTAGCCGAATTCGCCGGCACGAAAACGCGCCCCGTTGATCAGCTGGTGTTGGCAGAAAATCGCCCCACCGATGCCAGTACCGATAGTGAGCACCAGAAAATTGGCCATCTCCGCCGCTTTGCCCTGCCAGCGCTCGGCCAGCAGCACACAGTTGGCGTCGTTTTCCACCGAGACCGGCAGCCCGGTTCGCGTCTCGAGCCACGATTTCATGGCGAAGTTATCAAATCGACGGATAGCGCCGCCCATGGTGATAAAACCGCTGTGCGGATCGATATAGCCCGGCGCGCTGATGGCTATTCCTTCACACGACGGATGGGCCGCCAGCCACGACAGCATTGCCTGTAAGATCCGATCGCCATCGCTGTCATTGATTGACTGCCTGGCGGTTTCCAGCAGCCTGCCGTCGCGGGCCATCACGCCCATCTTTAACGCGGTGCCACCGATATCAAATGCCGCAATCTTCATTCATCCCTCTCCTGACCCGCGTCAATCACCGACAAAATGCGTGGCAAACCAACACGGAAACCGGTTTCAGTCGTATAATGGGGATTCCTTTACGTAGAGGCAAGCACCAGACTGTACCCGGTTTCATTTTCGTGAGCAGTATCAAATTTAACCATTCATCAGCGGTTTTACGCCAACTGTAAAGCAGGCTCGCAAACGTTTGCTTTCCCTGTTAGAATTGCGCCGATTTTTCTTGCTTACCGCAAACGCGTGGAGACTTCGCAGTGACCGATAAAACCTCTCTCAGCTATAAAGATGCCGGCGTGGATATTGATGCAGGCAACGCTCTCGTCGACCGTATTAAGGGCGTGGTGAAGAAAACCCGTCGCCCGGAAGTGATGGGGGGACTGGGCGGATTCGGCGCGCTGTGCGCACTGCCGCAGAAATACCGCGAGCCGGTACTGGTCTCCGGCACCGACGGCGTCGGTACCAAGCTGCGTCTGGCAATGGATCTGAAGCGTCACGACACCATCGGTATCGACCTGGTCGCCATGTGCGTGAACGACCTGGTGGTTCAGGGCGCTGAGCCGCTGTTTTTCCTGGATTATTACGCCACCGGTAAACTGGACGTCGATACCGCAGCCAGCGTCATCAACGGCATCGCCGAAGGCTGCCTGCAGTCCGGTTGCGCGCTGGTCGGTGGTGAAACCGCAGAGATGCCCGGGATGTACCACGGCGAAGATTACGACGTGGCGGGTTTCTGCGTCGGGGTAGTGGAAAAATCAGAAATCATCGACGGCAGCAAAGTGACCGATGGCGACGTGCTGGTGGCGCTGGCGTCCAGCGGCCCGCACTCTAACGGCTATTCGCTGGTGCGTAAGATCATTGAGGTTAGCGGCGTTGACCCACAAACTACCGACCTTGACGGTAAACCGCTGGCCGACCATCTGCTGGCGCCAACCCGCATCTATGTGAAATCGGTGCTTGATCTGATCGCCAGCGTTGACGTCCACGCTATTGCCCACCTGACCGGCGGCGGCTTCTGGGAAAACATTCCGCGCGTGCTGCCGGATAACACCCAGGCGATCATCGATGAGTCCTCCTGGCAGTGGCCATCCGTCTTCAACTGGCTGCAAGCCGCCGGTAACGTCAGCCAGCATGAAATGTACCGTACCTTTAACTGCGGCGTAGGGATGATTATCGCCCTGCCGGCAGCGGAAGCGGACAAAGCGATTGCCCTGCTGAATGACAAAGGTGAAAACGCGTGGAAAATCGGGTATATCAAAGCCTCCGATTCCGAACAGCGTGTGGTCATTGCATGAAAAACATCGTGGTGCTGATTTCCGGTAGCGGCAGCAATTTGCAGGCGATCATCGACGCCTGCGGCCGGAAACAGATAAACGGCACCCTGCGTGCGGTATTCAGTAACAAGGCTGATGCGTTCGGCCTTGAGCGCGCGCGCCTGGCCGGCATCCCGGCCCATGCGCTGGCGCAAAGTCAGTTTGCCGACCGGGAAGCGTTCGATCGTCAGCTGATGCATGAAATCGACGCCTACGCCCCGGATCTGGTGGTGCTGGCAGGCTATATGCGTATCCTTAGCCCGGCGTTCGTCAGCCACTATCAGGGACGTCTGCTGAACATCCATCCCTCGCTACTGCCGAAGTATCCTGGCCTGCATACTCATCGTCAGGTGCTGGAGAACGGTGACGAGGAGCACGGTACCTCGGTGCACTTCGTCACCGATGAGCTGGACGGTGGGCCGGTTATCCTGCAGGCCAAGGTGCCGGTCTTCGCTGGCGACAGCGAGGAGGAAATCACGGCGCGGGTTCAGGCCCAGGAACATGCCATTTATCCGCTGGTCATCAGCTGGTTCGTCGATGGACGTCTGCGCATGGCAGGCAACCACGCCTGGCTGGATGAGCGACAGCTTCCCCCGCAGGGCTATGCCGCCGACGAATGAACAACCAGCCCCGCATGTGCACATCGCGGGGCTTTTTTTTAATTAAAAGTGTTTACTAATCAAACATCTCACAGAAATAATTCTTCTTACTGTCATATTGTTGTGACACAGTAAATCGCTATGCAGAAAAATTCGTCATAATAGTCTACGTCCTGTGAGTAAAACGGAGTGTGAGCGGTAATGGGCCAGGAAAAGCTATACATCGAAAAAGAACTCAGCTGGTTGTCTTTTAACGAACGCGTGCTGCAGGAAGCGGCGGACAAGAGTAACCCGTTGATTGAGCGCATGCGCTTCTTAGGGATTTACTCCAACAACCTGGATGAGTTTTACAAAGTGCGCTTCGCTGAGCTGAAGCGCCGGATTATTATCAGTGAAGAACAAGGCAGTACCGCCCATTCTCGCCACCTGTTAGGCAAAATTCAGGCCCGCGTTCTGAAGGCCGATCAGGAATTCGATAGTCTGTATAATGAACTGTTGCTGGAGATGGCGCGTAACCAGATCTTCCTGATCAACGAGCGCCAGCTGTCCGTCAATCAGCAGGCCTGGCTGCGCAACTACTTCAAGCAGTATTTACGCCAGCATATCTCGCCGATCCTGATCAACCGCGAAACGGACCTCGTGCAGTTCCTGAAAGATGATTACACCTATCTGGCGGTGGAGATTATCCGCGGGGAAAACATCAACTATGCTCTGCTGGAAATACCGTCGGATAAAGTGCCGCGCTTCGTGAACCTGCCGCCGGAAGCGCCGCGTCGCCGCAAGCCAATGATCCTCCTGGATAACATCCTGCGCTATTGCCTGGACGATATTTTTAAAGGCTTCTTTGATTACGATGCGCTGAACGCCTACTCGATGAAGATGACCCGTGACGCCGAGTACGATCTGGTGCATGAGATGGAGTCGAGCCTGATGGAGCTGATGTCCTCCAGCCTCAAGCAGCGCCTGACCGCCGAGCCGGTTCGCTTTGTCTACCAGCGCGATATGCCGGATGCGATGGTCGAAATGCTGCGCGATAAGCTCTCCATTTCCAACTATGACTCAATGCTGCCGGGCGGCCGCTATCACAACTTTAAAGACTTTATCGGCTTCCCGAACGTCGGTAAGGCCAATCTGGTCAATAAGCCCATGCCGCGCCTGCGTCATCTGTGGTTTGATAAATTCCGCAACGGCTTCGACGCCATTCGCGAACGCGACGTGCTGCTCTACTATCCCTATCACACCTTTGAGCACGTGCTGGAGCTGCTGCGTCAGGCCTCCTTCGACCCCAGCGTATTGGCGATCAAAATCAACATTTACCGCGTGGCCAAGGATTCGCGCATCATTGACGCGATGATCCACGCCGCCCACAACGGTAAGAAAGTCACCGTAGTGGTGGAGCTGCAGGCGCGCTTCGATGAAGAGGCTAACATTCACTGGGCGAAACGCCTGACGGAAGCGGGAGTCCACGTTATCTTCTCTGCGCCAGGTCTGAAGATCCACGCCAAGCTGTTCCTTATCTCGCGTAAAGAAGGCGATGAGGTGGTGCGCTACGCCCACATCGGCACCGGTAACTTTAACGAGAAGACGGCGCGGATCTACACCGACTATTCGCTGTTAACCGCCGATGCGCGCATTACCAATGAAGTCCGCCGCGTGTTTAACTTTATCGAGAACCCCTATCGTCCGGTTAGCTTCGACTACCTGTTGGTGTCGCCGCAGAACTCGCGTCGTCTGCTGTATGAGATGATCGATCGCGAGATCGCCAATGCGCAAAACGGGCAACCGTCCGGGATTACGCTGAAGCTGAACAACCTGGTGGATAAAGGTCTGGTGGACCGACTGTATGCCGCCTCCAGCTCCGGCGTGCCGGTTAATCTGCTGATCCGCGGCATGTGCTCGCTGATCCCGGGTCTGGAAGGTATCAGCGAAAATATCCGCGTCATCAGTATTGTGGACCGTTTCCTCGAGCACGACCGGGTCTACTGTTTTGAAAACGGTGGCGATAAACAGGTCTGGCTCTCCTCTGCCGACTGGATGACGCGTAACATCGATTATCGCATCGAAGTTGCCGCTCCGCTGCTCGATCCGCGTCTGAAGCAGCGGGTGCTGGATATTTTTGATATCCTGTTCAACGATACGGTAAAAGCGCGCTATCTTGATAAAGAACTGAGTAACCGCTATGTGCCGCGCGGCAATCGCCGTAAAGTGCGCGCGCAAATGGCGATTTACGATTATCTCAAATCACTCGAACAACCCGACTAACCTATGCCAATAAACGATAACACCCCTCGGCCGCAGGAGTTCGCTGCGGTTGACCTTGGTTCGAACAGTTTTCATATGGTGATCGCCCGTGTCGTCGACGGCGCCATGCAGATCATCGGACGCCTGAAACAGCGCGTACATCTGGCCGATGGCCTCGATGAAAACTCGGTGTTGAGCGAAGAAGCCATGACCCGTGGGCTGAACTGCCTGTCGCTGTTTGCCGAACGCCTGCAGGGGTTCTCCCCCTCCAGCGTCTGTATCGTCGGGACGCATACGCTGCGTCAGGCGACCAACGCGGCGGAGTTTCTTAAACGCGCGGAAAAAGTGATCCCCTACCCGATCGAGATCATCTCCGGTAATGAAGAAGCGCGCCTGATTTTTATGGGCGTTGAGCACACGCAGCCGGAGCGCGGCCGCAAGCTGGTGATTGATATCGGCGGCGGTTCAACCGAGCTGGTCATTGGCGAAGATTTTGAGCCCCGCCTGGTGGAAAGCCGCCGCATGGGCTGCGTGAGCTTCTCGCAGGCCTATTTCCCTGGCGGCGTTATCAATAAAGAGAACTTCCAGCGCGCGCGCCTGGCGGCGGTGCAGAAGCTGGAGACGCTGGCCTGGCAGTTCCGTATTCAGGGATGGACCGTGGCGCTGGGCGCCTCCGGCACCATTAAAGCCGCCCAGGAAGTGCTGGTGGCGATGGGCGAGAAGGACGGATTTATTACGCCGGAGCGCCTCGAGATGCTGGTAAATGAGCTGTTGAAGCATAAAAACTTCGACGCGCTCAGTCTGCCCGGTCTCTCAGAAGACCGTAAAGCGGTCTTTGCGCCTGGGCTGGCGATCCTCTGCGGTGTGTTTGACGCGCTGGCCATCAAAGAACTTCGTCTGTCCGATGGCGCGCTGCGCGAAGGTGTCCTGTACGAGATGGAAGGCCGCTTCCGCCACCAGGATATTCGTAGCCGCACGGCACAGAGTCTGGCAAATCAGTACAACATCGATCGCGAACAGGCGCGCCGGGTACTGGAAACTACCACCCAGATGCTGGAGCAGTGGCAGGAGCAGAATCCCAAGCTGGCCAATCCGCACCTCGCGGCGCTGTTGAAATGGGCGGTGATGCTCCATGAGGTAGGGCTGAATATCAACCACAGCGGCATGCATCGTCACTCGGCCTACATTCTCCAAAATAGCGACCTGCCGGGCTTCAATCAGGAGCAGCAGATGCTGATGGCCACCCTCGTACGCTATCATCGCAAAGCGATCAAGCTCGACGATCTGCCGCGCTTTACGCTATTCAGGAAAAAGCAGTTTCTGCCGCTAATTCAGCTACTGCGCCTGGGCGTACTGCTGAATAACCAGCGTCAGGCTACCACTACGCCGCCGACGCTGCGCCTGCAGACGGAAGCTCACCACTGGACGCTGACGTTTCCGCACAACTGGTTTAGCCAGAATGCGCTGGTGCTGCTGGATCTGGAAAAAGAGCAACAGTACTGGGAAGGCGTGCCGGAATGGATGCTGAAGATTGCTGAAGAAGAGCCAGACGCCTGATCGTATCTCTGGCTATCAACCGAGCCGGGCGCTTACGCCCGGCTTTTTGCTGCTCAGCCGGTCATCTCCTCCGCCAACTGCGTCAGAGGTACCGGTACCCCGATATCATAGCCCTGCATATAATCGATCCCCAGCGTGATGACCGCCTGACGTATTTCCGGCGACTCCACATATTCGGCCACCACCTGCATGTTCTTCATACGCGCCAGACGACAAATAGAGTCCACGACCTGGTAATCAAGACTGCTGGCAAGCAGATTGCGAATAAAACTGCCGTCGATTTTAAGAATGTCGACGTTCATTGTTTTTAACCGGGCGTAGCTGGCGTAGCCGGTACCAAAATCATCGATCGCCACCCGGCAGCCCAGCGCCCGCAGATGCTCTAAAGTCTGGCAGACCAGCTCGGGATTGCTGAGCGCGTAGTTCTCGGTCAGCTCGAAAATAATCTGCCATGGCTCAATGTTGTAGGCCTGCAGCAGCGCTTCGACCTCCTGAGGAAACTGGCTGCGGCTCAGCGACACCGGAGAAAGATTGATCGCCAGCCGCAGACCGGGCAGCGCCCGCCGGTTGGCGTCCATAAAGGCCAGCGTATGCTCAATAACCCACTGGTCCACCCGCGTGGACAGCCCAAACTCGTGCGCCACCGGCAAGAACTCGTTTGGCCCCGTTAGCTCACCCGACTCCCCTTCCATCCTCACCAGCACTTCATGATAGCGATCGCCGCGAATGCCCTGGATAGGCTGCGCCATCAGGACAAAATGGTCATGTTCCAGCGCTTTGAGAATGCGGTTCATCATCACGACTTTATCTTTCAGATCCTGCTGAACATGGCCCGCGCCGCGGCGCTGTAAATTTTCCGGATGGCCGCTGGCTAACGACATGTCGGCAATGGTGTTCAACTCGCCAAGCAGTAAATACAGATGCTTGACCGGCGAGCGAACGTTGCAATAGCTCATGCCGATCCGCGGCTGCAGGGGGACCCCGTCCCAGTGGAAACGGAACTGTCGCAGGGAGCGGTCAATTAAGTGAATGCGCGCCTGGTGCCCTTCGCTATTGAGACGGAACACTAAATCGTGACCGGCAAGATGATATACCGCTTCGTTGGGCTGCAGCAGCGTTCTCAGGTGGTTCGCCAGCATTTGCTTATACTGGATTCGCAAAAGTACCCCATAGTGGCGCCCCAGCAGTTCAAGCTCAGGAATGCGCAGAAAACAGAGCGTCGACCAGCTCGTACCGTTGAGCGCCCGGCTCAGCGCCCGCAAGTTCGGCATATGAACCACCGGGTCGAGGAAGGCCATCTGCCGGACGCGAGCGTAGATCAGCCGCTGCTGTGTCGCCAACATCGCCGTATAGGCGACAATAAACGAGAATACCAGATAGCTTGATGAGGTGATCGCCAACTGGGTGTTATAGCTTGGGTAAATTGGTAAGTAACGGTAATGAAAATGGATCACGGCAATCAGCACCGGCGTCCAGATCAGTGAGATAAAGCGATAGCCAAAACGCATGGCACCCCAGAGCATCACCGGCATCAGCAATGACAACGTATAATTCGTACTAAATATGGTGCTGCTATCATTAAGCGGCATCAATAATAGCCACAGTAGCAGAATTAATACCGTCGCCCAGCAAATAATTTCAATTTTTTTTATTTTTGGATCAATTTGTAAGCGAACCTGAGAAATAAAGCCGCGTAAATGAAAAGGATTACGAATGACCCGTAACACAAAATAACACAGCGGCATGCCGGTCAGGCACCCTACCATTAGCGCCTGAAAGGTGATTAATGAACGTAAACTAAATGGCGTAACGCCGGTCATTTCCGTTGTGCGCGGATGGAGTCCAAGATATTCGGCAATCTGTGACAAAATCAGAAAAATGACCGAGGGGAGCAGCATTTGCCAGAACAGACGATGCGGCATCAGTCGGACGTTGCCGTGTGAGACCTGCTGACGCTGGGGGACAAAAATGCGGTAGCCGCCCCAGCAGAGCACGCAGGGGATAAGGAAATGGAACAGTACACCGATGGACTGCTCAAGCATTATGCCGTGGGCCAGAGTTAACAGCAGGCCAATAATAATGCCAGGGATCGCCGCCCAACCAAAAAACATCATCAGGCTGAGCACCAGCGCCAGGGGAAGATAATACAAAAATACCATATGACCATTGAGCATGGTGTAGGTATTCGCCCATCTGGCGACCGGTAATAACAGCGCAGGCAGAACGAGCGGTAAAGCCCACCACTTGTCGCGATATTGTTGATAGTATTTTAATAAATTCATAGGTGCTCTACAGAGTGCCTCTGCTCCCGCGAGGCATATTCAGGCAGGCATCCAACCACCCATGCTGACCGCGTAAATAATAACGATACGGTAACGTCCGCTGATTTTAGTGGCCAAGAGAAGGAGACTATTGATATAAATCAACAAATGCTGACGCCAACATTAATAAATCTTATTTTTCCCGACATTTCACGGCTAATAAAGTGAGCATGTAAATACGACGATTATCTTATATAACATTAATTAATGTTTTCACTGCCGCACTTTTACATCTGCATCAATTGACCCCATCTCGTTCCTGTGCCTTAATACCCCCATCGCCCATCTTCGGGTATACTTCAAGGATCCTTTTGTGAGTCAGGCACCCAGTATGCGTAAACGACATCGATTTAACCGTCGCATGACCCGTATCGTACTGCTTATCAGCTTTCTCTTCTTCTTTGGACGCTTTGTCTACTCCTCCATCGGCGCCTGGTACCATCATCAGGATAAAAAAGCGTCGCAGGAGTCATCGCTCACCGTCGAGCCCTCCCCCCGCGAGTAATCCTTTGATTCTAATACTGCAAGCGCCACACTCCGCAGGCAGAGCCGCTCGCTGCTGAAGTACTGTCTTTGATGCGGTAATTTTGCCGTCGGCGATTTATAAGCGCACGGTATGCAGCAGGCGCAGCATTTCAGCGATACCTTTTGTCACAATTTTGTCCTGACGCATGACTACCGCCAGCTGTCGGTATAGCCGCGGCGCCAGCGAGTGTACGCGTAATCCGTCGCGATCCTCCACCCGCTCCACCGCCATGCGGGGCACGATGCTGTAGCCCAGCCCTGCCCGCACCATGCGCTTAATCGCCTCGATGCTCCCCAACTGCATTACCGGCGTCACCGCCAGTCCCGCCGAGCGGAACCAGCGGTCAATCAGATCCCGCGTGCCGCTACCCGCCTCGAAGGCAATGAGCGGCTGCGCCTGCAGCTCGGCGGGAGTATAAACCGCCGGCATCTCCGTCTCGCGGCTGGCATAGATGGTCACGAACTCCTCATCTAACATCGCAGTCACCGCCAGACTGCGCCCCTGCACGGGCAGCGTGACCAGCCCGAGATCGAGCCGGTTTTCTTCCACCGCGCGGACGATATCCAGCGTGTTGCCGGTGGTCACCCCCACCGTCAGCAGCGGGTGCTGCTGACGAAGATGCTGCAGCAGCGGTGGAAGAAGATGAATGCAGGCCGTCGCGCCTGTCCCCAGCGTCAACGATCCATTAACCTCCTGACTGAATGCGCTGACCGACTGCACCGCGCTATTCACCGCCCGATCGATCTGCTCGCTGTGGGCCAGCAATGCCATTCCTGCCGCCGTCGCCTTGATCCCACGTCCGGTTCGCTCCAGCAGCCTGGTCTGTAAAAACTGCTCCAGCTGACGTACCTGCAGGCTGACGGCAGGTTGGGAGATCCCCAGCGCGTCGGCGGCGGCAGAAAAGCTGCCGCGCTGTACGACCAGCCGGAAGGTCGCCAGATTTCCCAGGTTCAGTGTTGTCATAAAAGTTTCTCTTATACCGCGCATAAGGTAGCCGCTCTGCCAGAACAATAGCCTGCCGGGTATGCTCAGGACAACTGTCTTAACGGAATGAAAAACCATGGAAATAAACGCTATTCCCCGACGCCTTGCCTTCACCGCGGGCGGTCAGCAACTCATCAACTGGGGGATCTCTTTTTATATGCCCGGCACCTTTGCCGGGGCTATCGCCGCCGACAAAGGATGGTCCTTGCCGCAGATCTATCTCGGCCTGACGCTTGCGATGCTGATGATGGCCGCTGTCTCCCCGTTCGTTGCCAGGCTGCTGGCTCGCTTTGGCGGAAGGCTGGTGGTCACCAGCGGTACCTTACTGATAGCCGCCAGCTGCGCCATGATGGCCTGGCGCCCTTCGCTGGCCGGCTGGTACGGCGCCTGGCTGCTGACCGGCATCGGCATGCGGCTCTCACTGTATGATGCGCTGTTCGCCGCAGTGGTGAATCTGTACGGTCAGCAGGCGCGGAAAACTATCTCTCATATCACTCTCGCTGGCGGTCTGGCCTCTGCCCTCTTCTGGCCGCTGGGCGAGGCGTTATTAACCATCATGCCCTGGCAGAATGCTCTGCGGATCTATGCGCTGTTTGCCCTGCTGAGCGCATGGCTGAGTTATCAACTGCCTCGCCAGCGGCTCAGTTCAGCGGCGAAATCACCAGCCTCGCCAGCGACAGCAGAGGGCGACCGGCGTAACGGGGCGCGTTACGCGATCTTTATTGCGCTGATCACCTTCATCTCTAACGGTACCTCTACCCATCTGCCGGAGTTTATCAGCCACTTTGGTCTGCCGGTTGCCGTCGGTATGCTGTGGGGATTCGGCCAGACCGGCGCCCGGCTGGGGGAAGTGCTGGCCGGTCCCCGGGTCACCTCACTCACGCTAACGCGTTTTACTGCGCTCGCCATGCCGCTCTGTTTTCTCCTTGGATTGAGCAGCACGACCTATGCCGGATGCGCAGCCGGGTTTGTGCTGGGCTATGGCGCGATTAACGGGCTGGTGACGATTGTCAAAGCGACGCTGCCGCTGGCGCTGTTTAGCGCAGAAAGCTACGCCAGCCGCACGGGTCTCCTGCTGATCCCCGGGCAACTGATGGCAGCTGTTTCACCCTTTGCCTACGCATGGCTGAACCACCGGCTGGGCATTATCGGCGGAATGTGGGTGTCCACCGGGTTAACGTTGATCGTTGCCGGACTGGCGCTGGCGATTGTGCGCGAGGCGGGTAAGGCGCAGGATGAACGTAATGTAGAATATCCGGCAGCGGCCGTTGACCAACCGATAGCCAAAAACAACCTTGCTGAAGAGTAAACGTGGATCACTACGCCCTTGATAATTTACGCCTGCGCTTATAGCCATATGGCAGGCATTATTCATATTATAAATTTTTAATGAAAATACATTCACCAAATCAATGATGAAATTTTTAAGAGAATAGCAGGGCATGCTGTCACCTGCGAAAAATAACGATACCGCCTGTATTTTTCGCTTGCATAATGATCCAAAAAATAAAGCCAGTCGCCATCGGTAACATTAGCCACACCTCCGGTAACACAATTAGCTTTACTCTCTTCCTCATCGAAAACGTTCGAGCATAGCAAAGAATGAGCGCTAATTTTAATACCGTAGCAAAACCCGGCGGCAATCGATGCAATCTGGCCTGTCGGTATTGTTTCTATCTGGAAAACGAGGTTCCGCGTCCAGGGTATGCCACCATGGACGACCTCACGCTGGAAGCATACATTCACAACACCATTTCATCGACCCCCTCGCAAAACGTCGAGTTTTGCTGGCAGGGCGGTGAGCCTACCTTATGCGGGCTGGATTTTTTTGCAAAGGTGGTCGAGCTCCAGCAGCGTTACCGTGGTAACAAAATCATCGCCAACAGCCTGCAAACCAACGGCATCTTGCTGAACGATAAATGGGCTCGTTTTTTGCGTCGTCATGGATTTCTGGTCGGATTATCCATTGATGGCCCTGCGTCACTCCACGACACCTGGCGTACGACGGGCTGCGGAAAACCCACCTGGGAAAAAGTTGTGCAGGCCATACGCTGCCTGCAACAGCATGACGTTCCGGTGAATGCCATGGTGGTGGTCAGCCGCCAGTCTGCAAGCCAGGGGAAAAGTCTCTATCGCTGCCTGAGCCGCGAGCTAAACCTTCACCATCTCCAGTTTATTCCTCTCGTTGACTCCCCTGCTCCCTGGTCAGTTACCCCTGAGGGCTGGGGCAAATTTTTGTGCAGTGTTTTCGACGACTGGCTGGAAAACGATGTTGGCAGGGTGTTTATCCAGTACTTTGATAATCTGCTCGGCGTATGGGCCGGCCAGCCCGCCACGCTCTGCACCATGCAGCCTGTCTGTGGGCAGAGTTTACTGGTGGAGCAAAACGGCGATGTCTACAGCTGCGATCACTTTGTCTCAGCGGAATATAAGCTGGGTAATCTGAAGCAAGATGCTATGGCAGCGATGGCGAGCTCGCCATTTCAGCAACAGTTCGGGAAGCAAAAGGGCCAACTCTCTGCCCGCTGTCAGGGCTGCCACTGGCGCTTTGCCTGCCATGGGGGATGCCCTAAACACCGTTTTACCATCCATGACGACGAAGCACAGAATTACCTGTGCAGCGGCTATTTAGCCTTTTTCGGCCATATCACGCCCTATATGAACGTCATGCGAAGGCTTTTTTTAAATTGCCAGCCGCCCGCGCTCATTATGAGTCTTATCCCGGAGATTCGGCAAAATATATTACAATTAACGGAGTCTGAAGATGAAAGAACCAAATAAAATAGATGGAAATCGCCGCGATCTCCTCAAAGGTCTGGGGATTGCCGCTGTCGTGAGCCTGTTACCAGAGACGGGAAACGCCGCACAAAATAATGCCGCCCCGAAAGCGGCATGGGATATTCCTTTCACCGGCGAAATCCCTGACACACTGCCCGAAGGCTACAATATTTTACTAATAACCTGCGATCAGGAACGTTATTTCGAGCGGTATCCCTTTCCGGTGCCGGGCCGGGAACGCCTGATGAAAACGGGTATCACTTTTACCAATCATCAGAACACGGCCAACGTTTGTACGCCATCGCGCTCTGTCATGTACACCGGGCTCCATATGCCGCACACCCGGATGTTTGATAATCTTGGCTTCCCCTGGATGAATTACGATCTGGACCCGGAATTACGTACCGTGGGCCATATGATGCGTGAACTGGGTTATTACACGGCGTATAAAGGTAAATGGCATCTTACCCGGGAGATCGATCAGCCGGTCGCTGGTAAATCGGTAGAAGAAATGGACCTGGGCGAGATCCCGACGCCGCGACTGCATGAAATTATGGAAAAGTATGGTTTCTCTGATTATCACGGCATTGGCGATGTCATCGGGAAAAGTAAGGGCGGCTATTTCTTTGATTCAGTCACCACGGGGCAGACCATTAGTTGGCTACGTAACACCGGCCGCCCGCTGAATGATGAAAATAAACCCTGGTTCGCGGCAGTAAACCTGGTTAACCCCCACGATGTCATGTTTATCGACACCGATGAGCATGGTGAGCAGGTGCAGTGGAAAGGGCCAATGGATAAAGAAAACCACACCCTGCTGCCAACCCAACCCCCGCACAACCAAATCTATCAGCAAAGCTGGCCAGACTATCCGCTGCCTGCAAACCGCCACCAGCCGCTCGATGAGCCTGGCAGACCTGCCGCCCATAAAGAGTACCAGAATGCCAGGGCGGTGATGGAGGGACAGTTCCCCGATGAAGACCGGCGCTGGCGCAAATTACTGGATTATTATTTCAACTGTATTCGCGATAATGACCAGCATCTTGAGGCGATTCTCAATGAGCTGGATAACCTGCAGCTGACGCAAAATACGATTATCGTCTTTACCGCCGACCATGGGGAGCTCGGTGGCTCCCACCAGATGCATGGTAAAGGTTCCTCGGTGTACAAAGAGCAGATCCATGTGCCGATGATCATTCGCCATCCGGCGTATCCGGGAAATATCCGCTGCAACAGTTTGACCAATCATCTGGATTTAGTACCGACCCTGATTGGTCTGACTGGACGCGATCGCTCGCTGCGAGAGAAAGTCCTGGAGGGCAGAAAAGGCCGGGATATGAGCCCATTACTGGCGCATCCTGAGCAAGCGGGCTTAAATGCGCTGCGTCCGGGTTCGCTTTATTGTTACGGCATGATCCTGTATATGGATGCGCAATACACGGCAAAATTCAGAAAGCTGGCTGGAGAAAAACTCCCGCACGATCAATTTAAAAAAGCGATCGCGTCACTCCATCCTGATTTTTCCCATCGCTCAGGGATCCGTATGATCAACGATGGACACTATAAATTTGCCCGCTACTTTTCGCTCAAGCAGCATCATATTCCTGCGACCCTGGCCGAGCTGCTGGAGAATAATGATGTTGAACTTTTCGATCTGGTTAACGACCCCGAAGAAAATCATAACCTCGCCCGGGAGCCAGAGAAATACCGGGATCTGTTAATGACAATGAACGATAAACTCAATCAGCTCACTGCCGCTGAGATTGGCGAAGATGATGGCAGCTATATGCCCCCGTTTGAAGGAAGCCAGTGGGATCTGACGGCGGCCCAGATGCATCAATATATGCGCGATTAGCGCTTGCCGTCAGGTGGGAGACCTTAATGTAGCAGCTATAAAAAAACCCTCTGTAAACACAGAGGGTTTCGTTTTACTCAGCTAACGCCGGGGATTACTCCCACTCAATCGTTGCTGGCGGCTTGCCGCTGATGTCATACACCACGCGGGAGATACCGTTCACTTCATTGATGATACGGTTGGAGACGCGGCCGAGGAAATCATACGGCAGGTGCGCCCAGTGCGCGGTCATGAAGTCGATGGTTTCCACCGCACGCAGGGAAACCACCCAGTCGTATTTACGGCCATCGCCCATCACGCCGACGGAACGAACCGGCAGGAACACAGTGAACGCCTGGCTGACTTTGTTATACAGGTCAGCTTTGTGCAGCTCTTCGATGAAGATAGCGTCCGCACGACGCAGCAGGTCGCAGTACTCTTTCTTCACTTCGCCCAGCACGCGCACGCCAAGGCCGGGGCCCGGGAACGGGTGACGGTAGAGCATGTCGTACGGCAGGCCCAGTTCCAGGCCGATCTTACGCACTTCGTCTTTGAACAGCTCACGCAGCGGCTCAACCAGGCCCATCTTCATCTCTTTCGGCAGGCCGCCCACGTTGTGGTGAGATTTGATGACGTGCGCTTTACCGGTGGCGGAAGCGGCAGATTCGATAACGTCAGGGTAGATGGTACCCTGCGCCAGCCATTTGACGTCGTCCAGCTTCAGCGCTTCTTCGTCGAACACTTCCACGAAAACGCGACCGATAATTTTACGCTTCGCTTCCGGATCGCTTTCACCCGCCAGCGCGTCGAGGAAACGCTGCTCGCCTTCAACGTGAACAATGTTCAGGCCAAAGTGGTCGCCGAACATCTCCATCACCTGCTGCGCTTCGTTCAGGCGCAGCAGACCGTTGTCCACGAATACGCAGGTCAGGTTTTTGCCGATAGCGCGGTGCAGCAGCATCGCGGTCACCGAAGAGTCCACACCGCCGGAGAGGCCGAGGATCACTTTGTCGTCGCCAACCTGCTGACGGATACGCTCAACGGCGTCGTCAATGATTTTCGCCGGGGTCCACAGCGCTTCGCACTGGCAGATGTCGCGCACGAAGCGCTCCAGCATACGCATTCCCTGACGGGTGTGGGTCACTTCCGGGTGGAACTGCACGCCGTAGAAGCGTTTTTCTTCGTTGGCCATAATGGCGAACGGGCAGTTGTCGGTGCTGGCGACGGTTACGAAGTCCGCTGGGATGGCGGTCACTTTGTCGCCGTGGCTCATCCACACGTCCAGCAGCGGTTTGCCGTCTGCGGTCAGGGAATCTTCGATACCGCGCACCAGCGCGCTGTCGTTAACCACTTCAACCTGTGCGTAACCAAACTCACGCTCGTTAGAACCTTCTACATGGCCGCCCAGCTGCATCGCCATGGTCTGCATGCCGTAGCAGACGCCAAATACCGGCACGCCGGCTTCGAACACATACTGCGGCGCACGCGGGCTGTTCTCTTCGGTGGTGCTTTCCGGGCCGCCGGAAAGAATGATGCCGCTTGGATTAAATTCGCGGATCTGTGCTTCCGTGACATCCCATGCCCACAGCTCACAGTAGACGCCCAGCTCACGCACGCGACGCGCCACCAGCTGAGTATACTGAGACCCGAAGTCGAGGATGAGGATGCGATGTTTATGAATGTTTTCCGTCATTGACGCTAATTCCGAGGCAAGTGAAACAGAGTAAATAAATCGCCCGACGCAAGGTCGGGCGAAGAAATCAGGAGCCCAGACGGTAGTTCGGGGACTCTTTGGTGATGGTCACGTCGTGAACGTGGCTTTCCTGAATGCCCGCACCGCTGATGCGTACGAATTCAGCTTTGGTACGCAGCAGGTCAATGGTACCACAGCCGGTCAGACCCATACAGGAACGCAGACCGCCCATCTGCTGGTGAATGATCTCTTTCAGGCGGCCTTTATAGGCCACGCGGCCTTCGATACCTTCCGGCACCAGTTTGTCAGCGGCGTTATCGCTCTGGAAATAGCGATCAGAGGAGCCTTTGGACATCGCGCCAAGGGAGCCCATCCCGCGGTAGGATTTGTAAGAGCGACCCTGATAGAGTTCGATTTCACCCGGGGACTCTTCGGTACCCGCCAGCATGGAGCCAACCATCACCGCCGCCGCACCGGCGGCGATCGCTTTGGCGATATCGCCGGAGAAACGGATACCGCCGTCAGCGATAACCGGAATACCGGTCCCTTCCAGCGCTTCCACCGCGTCGGAAACAGCAGTGATCTGCGGCACACCCACGCCGGTGACGATACGGGTAGTACAGATGGAGCCCGGGCCGATGCCCACTTTCACCGCGCTGCAGCCGGCTTCCGCCAGCGCGCGTGCGCCTGCGCCAGTGGCGACGTTGCCGCCGATGATCTGCAGGTCAGGATATTTCGCGCGCGTTTCACGGATACGCTGCAGAACGCCTTCTGAGTGACCGTGCGAGGAGTCGATCAGCAGAACGTCAACGCCTGCCGCTACCAACGCGTCTACGCGCTCTTCGTTGCCGGCACCAGCGCCGACCGCCGCGCCTACGCGCAGACGGCCCTGCTCATCTTTACAGGCGTTCGGTTTACGTTCTGCTTTCTGGAAGTCTTTGACGGTGATCATGCCGCGCAGGTGGAAGCTCTCATCCACGACCAGCGCTTTCTCAACGCGTTTTTCGTGCATCTTAGCGAAGACCACTTCACGGCTTTCGCCTTCACGAACGGTGACCAGACGCTCTTTCGGCGTCATGTAGACGCTGACCGGCTGGTTCAGATCGGTGACGAAACGCACGTCGCGGCCGGTGATGATGCCAACCAGCTCGTTTTCTTCGGTAACCACCGGGTAGCCGGCGAAACCGTTGCGCTCGGTCAGCTCTTTCACTTCACGCAGGGTGGTGGTTGGCAGAACGGTCTGCGGGTCGGTGACCACGCCGGACTCATGTTTCTTCACGCGACGAACTTCTTCCGCCTGGCGCTCGATGGACATGTTTTTGTGAATAAAGCCGATGCCGCCTTCCTGTGCCAGGGCAATAGCCAGACGCGCTTCCGTTACGGTATCCATGGCTGCGGAGAGCATAGGAATATTCAGACGAATGGTTTTCGTCAGCTGAGTGCTGAGATCGGCAGTATTCGGCAGAACGGTAGAATGAGCGGGAACGAGGAGGACGTCGTCAAACGTCAGGGCTTCTTTAGCGATACGTAGCATGGGCAATATCTCGACCAGGGTGGATAAATATTGCCGTGGCATTATACAGAGCGTAACCGATTGCATCTACCCTTTTTTGCAAATAATACTTGCCATCCCCTCTGAGCGCGTTACTATCGACTGAATAACCTGCTGATTTAAAGTTTGATCTTGCTCACATGTTACCCTCTCAATCCCCCGCAATTTTTACCGTAAGCCGCCTCAATCAGACGGTGCGTCTGCTGCTTGAGCGCGAAATGGGCCAGGTTTGGATCAGCGGCGAGATCTCTAACTTCAGCCAGCCTTCTTCCGGCCACTGGTACTTCACCTTAAAAGACGATAACGCCCAGGTGCGCTGCGCGATGTTCCGCAACAGCAACCGCCGGGTGACGTTTCGCCCACAGCACGGGCAGCAGGTGCTGGTTCGCGCCAACATCACCCTGTATGAGCCGCGCGGCGACTACCAGATTATCGTCGAAAGCATGCAGCCCGCCGGCGAAGGGTTATTACAGCAGAAGTATGAGCAGCTCAAAGCGCAGTTAACGGCGGAAGGACTGTTCGAGCAAAAACATAAGCAGGCGCTCCCCTCCCCCGCCCACTGCGTCGGCGTCATCACCTCGAAAACCGGTGCGGCGCTGCACGATATTCTCCATGTTCTCAGGCGCCGCGATCCCGGGCTGCCGGTGATCATCTACCCAACCTCGGTCCAGGGTGACGACGCCCCCGGGCAGATTGTGCGCGCCATCGCGCTGGCCAACGCGCGCCAGGAGTGTGACGTACTGATTGTCGGACGCGGCGGCGGTTCGCTGGAGGATCTGTGGAGTTTTAACGATGAGCGGGTGGCGCGGGCTATTTTCGCCAGCCAGATCCCTATCGTCAGCGCCGTCGGCCATGAAACCGACGTCACGATCGCTGATTTTGTTGCCGACCTGCGGGCACCGACTCCCTCAGCCGCCGCGGAAATCGTCAGCCGCAACCAGCAGGAGCTGCTGCGCCAGCTGCAGTCCGGACAGCAGCGGCTGGAAATGGCGATGGACTATTTCCTCGCCAGTCGCCAGCGCCGTTTTACCCAGCTGTTCCATCGCCTGCAGCAACAGCATCCACAGCTGCGCTTGGCCCGCCAGCAGACCGCCCTGGAACGCCTGCGCCAGCGGATGCGTATCGCCGTGGAGTCACAGCTTAAGCGCGCAGAACAGCGGCAAAAGCGCACCGTTCAGCGTCTGAATCACTACAACCCGCAGCCGCGGATCCACCGCGCGCAGTCGCGGATCCAGCAGCTGGAATACCGGCTGGCGGAAATTATGCGTGGCCGCCTCAGCGAGCGGCGTGAACGGTTTGGCAACGCGGTGACCCATCTGGAGGCGGTTAGCCCCTTAGCCACCCTGGCGCGGGGCTACAGCGTCACCTCGGTGAGCGACGGTACGGTGCTGAAGCAGACAAAACAGGTCAAAACCGGCGATCTGCTCACCACCCGCCTGAAAGACGGCTGGGTCGAAAGCGAAGTGAAGCAGATCGCGCCGGTGAAAAAAACGCGGGCCAGAAAGCCTTCGCCCACTAAACCAGCGGAATAAATTCCACCCGTTTTTTCGAGATAAGGCCATGCCCATGCTGGCAAAAGTAATCCACCGCGCCGCACGCCTTCAGCACCTCCAGCGGCTGGTGGCATTCCGGGCAGCGGGCCTCAAGGGTAAATACCCTTTCGCACTGGGCGCAATGCGCGCTACTGCCTTTGACATCTAACGGCGCGTGGCACAGAGGGCAATCAAGTTCCATAACCATTCCTTTCAACGTTTATCTGCACCTATTTTATCATGTTCCGGGTTTAATGCGGGCCGCGTAATTGCTGCTGCAACCTGAGCAGCCATTCCACTTCCTCAAGCCTACGCTGCGTTAGCCCGGCCACGCTGTCCGGCGCCCGGATAAACAGATTATCAGCGCCGAGGATCTGCTCATCAAGACAGTGCGTATAGATCGCCCCGGGCCGGGTCCAGCGCTGCACCCGCTCGCCGTCCTTTAGCGTCACCACTTCGCCCTCAGGGGCGCGATCGAAGGTAATTATTCGCCCGTCCCGCAGTCCTATCCGCATTCCCTTTTGCCCGCCCGCGGGACCCGCGTATTTGTTGAGCCAGATATTGAGCGGGATAGTGCCCAGGGTTCCCTGCAGATGCGCCTCCCCCTCGGCAGTGCTCGTATCCCCAGGAGCAATGTCATGGCCGAGGCGGTCTTTCGCCACCCGAAGGGAAAGGCTCAGCGCCGTATCGCCTCCGCTGGCGTGCAGGGTTTCGCGGAGCATCGCCAGGACATGGGTGCCGATATCGAGGATCACCCCATCAGGGTGACGCAGCTGCCGGGTATCCAGCTCCCCGGTGGCAAAATTGAGTGCGACCGGCTCACCAGCGCTGTTAAAGCCGCTTGGCTCCTGCAAATAACCTTCGATCCAGACGATATCCTGCGCTGACAGGTGCGGCGGCGGCAGGCGGCTGGCCTCCCCTTCCGCCCGCCACTGCGGGCCAGGAGCGTTCAGCGCAACGCCTCGCGCCATCCAGTGGTCAAGAGCCAGCACCCGCGCGGCCTGCTCAGGCGGCGCCAGCAGCGCCCGCAGCCGGGCGGCCTGCTCAAGGTTGGCCACGATCGGCTTTTCCACCACGATGCGGGAAATGCCGCTGGCTAACGCCCTCTCCAGTACGGGCAGATGCTGAAGTGATGAGGTGGTAATGAAGAGCGTATCCAGGGGTTCGGCCAGCAGCGCCGACAGCGAACTACAGCGCTGGATCCCCGGCAGCGCTCTGCTGCAGTCCAGGTCATAGCCCTGGCAGCGGTCGATGACGTCCCCCAGGCGACGCAGCGCCGGTAAATAGGCGGTTTCCACCACCGCGCCGAGGCCGATAAAACCAATCTGCATAGTAAGTCCACCTTTGAGCCGCTCTGTTCCCGGCGAAGTATCGCGGGATTATGGCGGAAGGTTTTGACATTTACCGGCATGGCGGCCACAAAAACCCGCCAATATGAATTTCAACTTTGAATTGATGTATAAAATTGTACCTACTACGAGATACCTGGCATTTTTTGCGTGAGAATAATGGAGTCATGCACAACAGCGGTCATTCCATGAGTCGCGGTAGTAAATATTTCCGTCCATGTATTTCCAGGTGATCGCCTCATAACGCATCTCGAGCGTTTCCAGGTGGGTACTGCTCATACCAGTAGGTGATAAATACGGCGCAACCGTAGTGACTTTGACGTTCTCCAGGATGATGTTGAAATACTCGGCCTCAATGCCCGCCTCCAGAATGCGATACATCTTTATAATCGCCTTCTTCATCGGGCGCCCCTCACACACGGCACGATACAAAAGCGGTGTTGTCTGATCGAATTCCTTCACTATCGACACAGGACGATGTATTCGCGTACCTGTCAGTTTTCCCCAGCTTGGATCAACTGGAATAGTAATACCATGAGAGAATGATTTTAACTCAATAGATCCAAGACGCGTTGGCATCATGCAGCTTCCAATGATCGGAGAACCGTTTTCATCTTCAAGCCATAAATGTGCGGGAGTAGACATACAATTTCCTTATCATAAATAACGTTAGAATTACCATTTCACATAGCGCCCAAAGATAATAATCATAAGTACAGCGAATATACCAACAGGCCAAACCGGCCCCTCAGGAAAAATTTGAAAAAAAACCACTGCAAATATGACAATGCAAAGTGGCGGGGCATACAGCGAAATTAATTGCTGGAACAACCACAAAAGCGCTCTTTTAATAAATGACATCATCACTACCTAATCATTCTTTCGATGATATTAGCGAGCTCTGCCTCTGAAGCCCATTGGGCTTTAAAAGCGTCGGCATGTTCAAATAATGGCGCCACCAGGAAATACATCATTTCAAGTTCTTGTTCGTATAGTATAGAAAAGAATGCAGGATAACAGATTCGGAGACGCTCAGCGCTATCTGCAGCCCTCTGCACAACGCCATACATACCAGCCACTGTAACGGCGACCCCCGCAGAACGCCCAGCAATCGCTCCCATATCAAGGCTTAGTTTCATGCCAACCGAAACACAGGTAGCCGTAGCTAAAACAAATCCAGATTTGGTTAGAGAGTCTGCAGCGATATGAATGTTAACAGCCATCAGAATTCTTTTAATATGCTCTAACTGCTCTGTTGTTTTGTGCTTAAATATTTCTTCAAAATATATTTTCAGTATTTCATATACAATATTCTTACGCTGTAAAAGATGGTAGATACCTTTAGCAAATCTAACATCCTCATTCTTCTGCTTTTTACATACATCCTGATACTCATCAGTAAAACAGGATGTATAATATAGGATTCGAGTTACGCCAGCACCTATTGTTTTAACCTGACCGGAAACCCGTTGTTCTGTGCCTGAAACAGCGCGATCAAGTTTCATTGCGAGAATTTTATTGGCCTGTAAATAGCTGATGACAACATTGCTGTAATACATAATCGCTCCTTGCCGATTAATTTCCCCATCCTGGGAAGAACCGCAATTTACCACAATACTCAGCCATAAAGTAGACTCTCCAGTTTCTCCCATATTACAGAAGAGAGACACCGTGGATTTTCTCCGATATATCCAGATGCGTTTTCTCTCGTATCATTGCGATAACTTTCTGCGTATATATTATCATAGCGTACTCAAACAATTGCTTGAGCAAGCGAAGCTGGCAAATGAGAAATCTCATAGGATACGTGCAGATATACATGCCAATCATGCGCGTTGTTGCGTCGCTACAATCGTCCTTAATAAAAAAGCCCGGCAGAGCGGGCTTTGAAGGATTCATGTTGGTGGGTAAATCTTGCTGATAGCTTATTTGCTTTTCTTGATATGCTTGATCAAGCGCTTACGTTTACGCATCTGGTTCGGCGTCAGGGTGTTACGCTTGTTAGCGAACGGGTTTTCCCCTTCCTTGAACTGGATCCGGATTGGCGTGCCCATCACGTCCAGGGATTTACGGAAGTAGTTCATCAGATAGCGCTTGTAGGAATCCGGCAGATCCTTGACCTGGTTACCGTGGATCACCACGATAGGCGGGTTGTAGCCCCCGGCGTGGGCGTATTTCAGCTTCACGCGACGGCCACGCACCAGCGGTGGCTGATGATCTTCCGCCGCCATGTTCATGATCCGGGTCAGCATCGCGGTGCTTACGCGGCGCGTAGCGCTGTCGTAGGCTTCGCGTACCGATTCAAACAGGTTGCCGACGCCGCTGCCGTGCAGGGCGGAGATGAAGTGCACCCGGGCAAAGTCGATAAAGCCCAGACGATAGTCGAGGGTCTCCTTCACCTGCTCCTTCACTTCCTGACTGAGGCCATCCCACTTGTTAACGACGATCACCAACGAACGGCCGCTGTTGAGGATAAAGCCCAGCAGCGAGAGGTCCTGGTCGGAGATCCCTTCGCGAGCATCGATCACCAGCAGCACGACGTTGGCGTCTTCAATCGCCTGCAGCGTTTTGATCACCGAGAACTTTTCCACTACGTCGGTGATTTTCCCGCGTTTGCGCACCCCAGCGGTATCGATGAGCACGTATTCGCGCTCGTCACGCTGCATCGGGATATAAATGCTGTCACGGGTGGTGCCCGGCATATCGTAAACCACCACGCGATCTTCACCGAGGATGCGGTTGGTGAGGGTTGATTTACCGACATTAGGACGCCCGACAATCGCCAGCTTGATCGGCAGATCCTGCGGATTGAAGTCGTCTTCCGGCTCTTCTTCCGCTTCGCCATTCTGCTCGGCTTCGAATTTCGCCCAGTATTCGGCGTCTTCATCCACTTCTTCCTGCGGATTAACCTCATCGACCCATGGCAGCAGGGCCTGCTCCAGCAGGCTGGTCACGCCGCGGCCGTGCGAAGCGGCAATCGGATAGATATCGCCCAGGCCGAGCGACCAGAAGTCCGCCATTGCCTGGTCGACGTCGATGCCGTCGGTTTTGTTAGCCACCAGGAAGGTGGGCTTTTCACGAGAGCGCAGGTGTTTAGCGATCGCGATGTCCGCCGGCATCAGGCCCGCGCGCGCATCGACCATAAACAGCACCACATCGGCCTCTTCGATTGCCAGCAGCGACTGCTCCGCCATCCGGGTTTCCACGCCCTCTTCCGTACCATCAATACCACCGGTATCGATACAGATGAATTCGCGGCCTTCGACTTCGGCCCGACCGTACTTACGGTCACGAGTCAGCCCCGGGAAATCCGCAACCAGCGCATCACGAGTGCGCGTCAGGCGGTTAAAGAGCGTGGATTTTCCAACGTTAGGGCGCCCGACAAGCGCGACCACAGGTATCATGTTAAATGCCTCATACAATCACTAAGCAACATCGTCTTAACGACGTTTTTAAAAAAGTCAAAACGGCCCCTGTCTGCCAGGGGCCGTTTCTTAATCACTCACGACAGCGGTAATTAACGCGTAATCGCGTACAGCGTACCGTCTTTCGCCTGGATCAGCAGTCGACCATCGGCAACCACCGGGTCGGTCAGGAAGCCGGAACTATCGACTTTCTGCTGCGCCACAAAATGGCCATCTTCCGGATTAACCCAGTGCATGTAGCCTTCGCTATCGCCGACGACCAGATTGCCATTATACAACACCGGCGCGGTCAGCAAACGGTGCAGCAGATCGCTTTGCGTCCACAGGGTTACACCGCCGTCGGTGGTCAGTGCCAGCAGGCGATCGTTCTGGTCAACCAGGTAGATACGGTTACCATCGACGATGAAATCATTCACCGAACCCAGCTCGCGTTTCCACATAATCTGGCCGCTACGCAGGTCCAGCGCGGTCAGGTTGCCGTTATAAGCCAGCGCATAAACCACACCGTTAACGATGATCGGCGTCGTGTCGACGTCGTTCAGGCGGTCAATTTCCGTCGGGCCGGTGGCCGTAGAAATACGCTGCTGCCAAATCATCTGCCCCTGCTGCATCAATACTGCACTGACGCGGCCGTTGTCGCCGCCGACGATCGCCGCGCCGTAGGCGGTCGCAGGCGCAGACTCGCCGCGCAGGGAGAGCGCCGGCATATCGAGGTTAACGGTCCACTTCACGGCCCCATCGGTCTCGTTTAGCGCCTGCAGCTGGCCGTTGCTGGTATGCACCAGCACCATGCCATCGCTCACCACCGGACGCGACAGCGCCTCGCCGGCGACACGGGTTTGCCAGGCCACGGTACCATCGCTGGTATTCAGCGCATAAAGCTGCGCTTTCTCGCTGCCGATATAAACATGGCCGCCAGAGACGGTCACCCCGCCGGAAAGCAGCGCTGGCGTGCGCGAGAACCAACCATCTTTCTCCGCCAGATTCACCGACCACACCTCTTTGCCGTCGTCGGCGTTCAGCGCTTTGACGGTGCCTTTACGGTCAGCAGCATACACTACGCCGTCGGCAAAGGCCGGATGAAGGTTAGAGTAAAATTCGCCGATACCATCGCCAACCGAGGTGCTCCAGGACGTGGACGGCGTAAACTGGTTTTCTACCGTCGGCAGCGGTGACATTTTCACCACATCTTCTTCGCTATTAAACAGCGAACACCCGCTCAGCAAGGTAACGGAAAGCAGCCCTGGCAACAGTAATTTACGCAATTGCATCGAGTCCCTCTCAGATGGACAAATTATTCATTTTCATACGCATCATTTCGCTGAGCGCAGGAGAAGCATCGCTTTTCACGCCAGCTTCCCACGCCGCACGGGCCCCTTGCTTATCGCCTTTGCTCAACAGAATTTCGCCGCGCAAATCGGCCACAATGGCGGTCCAGCCCTCACCTTTGATGCTGTCGAGGGTTTTCAGCGCCGCATCAGCCTGTTTCATTTGCAGCTGAACGCGGGCCAGACGCATACTGATAACCGATTTCAGATTATCATCAGATGCGGCCGCCAGCCCCTGCTGCAGCTGCTTTTCAGCGTTCGGCAGATCGTTCTGTTCAACAAAATGCTGTGCCAGCTCGAGAGAGGCGAAGGCGCCGTAGGTATTTTTATTGTCAGCCGCGAATTTCTCCGCCCCTGACAGCACTTCTGGCGTATTCGATTTCAGCGCGGAAGTCGCCTTCTCGTAAGCCAGCGACGCGTCTCTGGCCGTATCCTGCTGATGGGAGGTCCAATAGCGCCAGCCAACCAGCGCGCCAATCCCTAAAATCACCCCGACCGCCAGCGCTTTGCCGTTTTCGGCAAAGAAGCGCTTCAGCGCATCGACCTGATCGTTCTCGTTGTTAAAAGTTTCCACGCAGTCCTTCTCCTGACTAATAATTCCCGGGAGATTAACCCAGAAGTGTGCGCAAATGCGCGGCAACGCTCTCCTGCGTTACGGTAGTTTGCTCACCTGAGCGTAAATCCTTCACTACCACGTTTCCGTCAGCGATCTCTGACTCACCGACCACCAGCGCGACGCGCGCCCCCCACTTGTCAGCGCGGGCGAACTGCTTCTTAAAGTTGCCGCCGCCGTGGTTGGTCATCAGCTTCACGCCGGGCAGCGCATCGCGAACCTGCTCAGCCAGACGCATTGCAGCAGACTGAGTATCGGTCCCGGAGGCTACCAGGTATATATCGACAACAGGATCGGCTTTAAATTCCGGATTCACTGCCTGGACCAGTAAAACAAGACGTTCCAGCCCCATGGCAAAACCCACGCCCGGGGTAGCGCGACCGCCCAGCTGCTCAACCAGGCCGTCGTAACGACCGCCGGCGCAGACGGTGCCCTGGGAACCAAGGCTGGTGGTCACCCACTCGAACACGGTGCGGTTATAGTAATCAAGGCCGCGCACCAGGCGCTGGTTGACGGTGTAGCGGATCCCGGCATCGTCAAGCAACGCGCACAGGCCGGCAAAGTGGGCTTTCGACTCTTCGTCAAGATAATCGCCGAGCGCCGGCGCGTCGTTGAGCAGCGCCTGCACGTCCGGGTTTTTGGAGTCCAGCACCCGCAGCGGGTTGGTATACATCCGGCGTTTACTGTCTTCATCCAGTTTATCGGTAAACTGCTCCAGGTATGCCACCAGCGCGTCGCGGTAGTTGGCGCGCGCTTCCAGCGAACCGATGGAGTTCAGCTCCAGGCTGACGTGCTCGGAGATGCCCAGCTCACGCCACCAGCGCGCGGTCAGCATAATCAGCTCCGCGTCGATGTCCGGGCCCTGCAGGCCAAACACTTCGGCGCCGATCTGATGGAACTGGCGGTAGCGACCTTTCTGCGGGCGCTCGTGACGGAACATTGGCCCGACGTACCACAGACGCTGTTCTTGATTGTACAGCAGACCATGTTCGATGCCGGCACGTACGCAGCCCGCCGTCCCTTCCGGACGCAGCGTCAGGCTGTCGCCATTGCGGTCTTCGAAGGTATACATCTCTTTTTCAACCACGTCGGTCACTTCGCCGATCGCGCGTTTGAATAACGGGGTCTGCTCTACAATCGGCAAACGGATTTCGCTGTAACCGTAGCTACCGAGCACCTGCTTCAGTGAGCCTTCAATGCGCTGCCAGAGAGCGGTTTCGCCCGGCAGATAATCGTTCATGCCACGGATGGCTTGAATGTTCTTTGCCACGTTTATTCTCTTTATATATACAAAAATGAACCCCGGCGCCTCGCGCCCGCAGGTTCAATCATACACGGGAAGCGTATCGCTTCCCAACACGTTATTTTGCTTCAACCTGTTGAACGTCAATCCGACGGGCTTCATCGAGCATCGAGGCTTTGGCGCGGATCCGCGCTTCCAGCTGGTCGATCATGTCGTTGTTGTCCAGGCGATCTTTACGCACGCCGTCTTCATACAGGCCGCTTTTCTTATTGCCGCCGGTGACGCCAAGGGTGGAGACCAGCGCTTCGCCCGGGCCGTTCACCACGCAACCGATGATCGAAACATCCATCGGGGTGATGATATCTTCCAGACGCTGCTCCAGAGCATTCACCGTACCGATAACGTCAAATTCCTGGCGTGAACAGGTCGGGCAGGCGATAAAGTTAATGCCGCGGGAACGAATACGCAGAGATTTGAGGATATCGAAGCCGACCTTGATCTCTTCCACCGGATCCGCCGCCAGCGAGACGCGCAGCGTATCGCCGATCCCCTCGGACAGCAGTAGTCCCAGACCGATCGCCGATTTTACCGCGCCGCTGCGCGCGCCGCCCGCTTCGGTGATCCCAAGATGCAGCGGCTGATCGATCTGTTTCGCCAGCAGACGATAGGATTCCACCGCCAGGAAGACATCGGAGGCTTTAACGCTGACTTTAAACTGATCGAAGTTCAGACGATCGAGATGATCGACATGACGCATGGCGGATTCGAGCAGCGCCTGCGGCGTCGGCTCGCCATATTTTTCCTGCAGATCTTTTTCCAGCGAGCCGGCGTTGACGCCGATGCGGATCGGGATGTTTTTATCGCGAGCGCAATCCACAACCATGCGGATGCGCTCTTCGTTACCAATGTTGCCCGGGTTGATACGCAGGCAGTCGACGCCATATTCCGCCACTTTCAGCGCAATACGGTAGTCAAAGTGGATATCGGCGACCAGCGGGACGTTAACCTGCTGTTTGATAAGTTTGAACGCTTCAGCAGCGTCCATCGTCGGAACAGAGACACGGACAATGTCCGCGCCTACGCGCTCTAACGCTTTGATTTGATTTACGGTCGCCGCCACATCGGTGGTGCGCGTATTGGTCATTGACTGAACGGCGATGGGAGCCCCATCGCCAATTGGCACATTACCAACGTAAATACGTTTAGATTTTCTACGTTGAATCGGAGCCTGGTTATGCATGAAAAATCTCCCGCGTTACCCGTCTGTTACTGCGCCGGTGATGATTCGGCATTGAGGGTCAGACGCGCAACCTGGTTAGTTCTGATAAAACGACTTAAATCGACAGGCTTGCCCAGATACTGGATCTGTACCGCGGCCGGGGCGCCAATTTTCAGCTTATACGGTGCCTGACCGCTCAGGTTCAGGTTACCGCCTTTACGCTGCAGGCCGCTGAACAGTTTTTTACCGGTGGCATCGCTCACTTCCAGCCAGCAGTCGGCGGAAAAGTTCATCACCAGATCCTGCGCCGACGCCGCCGGAGTCGTGACGTTCGCCTGATCGGTCGGCAACGGCGAGGCAGGGGTGGTAGCCGGAGCTGCCGGCGTCGTCCCCGCGGTATCGACATTGGCCTGGGAAGGCGCCACGACAGCGTTATTATCCGCTGGCGTCTGGGCCGGCGCGCTGGTGGTCGGTGCGCTGGCGGTATCGGTTGGCGCGCTGTTCGCGGCGCTATCGGCGGTCGGGGCTGCAGGGGCGCTGGTATCCAGCGGCACGTTCTGGCTGTTGGCGTCGCCGCCGTTCAGCTCTGCGGAAGACTGATCGGCCATGGTCGAAATCTCTTCCTGCTGCGCCTTATGGTCTTGCCACCACCAGGCGCCGCTCAGACCGATAACCACAAACAGCACCAGCCAGGTGAAGCTCATCAGCCAGCCGTCGCGCTTTTTGCGGCGCTTGCCTAAAGAGAAACTCTGCATTGGCGCGACTTTCGCCGCGCGGATGGGCGCCTGCTTGGCCATCATCGGCAGCAGCTCGTCTTCTGGAATATGTACGAGGCGAGCGTAGGAGCGGATGTACCCGCGCAGGAAGGTGGAGGCGAGGTCGGCGGGGGCCTTATCGTCTTCAATATCACGAACCGTGGACACCTTCAGGCATAAGCGTTCGGCCACCGCTTGCTGGCTAAGTCCGAGTTGTTCGCGGGCGTGACGCAGACGCGCGCCCGTGGTGTTTGCTTCTTGATGATCTTGAGTGGCTTCAGTATTCATTCGCTACAACTACTGGTACGTGAAATTTAAAGTTCAGCGCGGGAAAAAGCCGGCGCCGCGAGACATCTGTGCTACGTCAGCCTCACAGTATAGGACTGTCAGCCGCGCGATCACAGAGACGAATCTAAATTGAATGCTAAGCGGTTGTTGTGCCGCTACATACTGCCTCAAAGTCGACAAAAACGCACCGTAATTATTAACCGAATCAGCGTATTTCGCCTGGCTATCGGCCATAAATATGACCCATGCCGCCTGCGCTGCACGGGTCATCATTTGTCAGACCGCTTTTACGTCAATCGCTTCGCCCTGCATCCGCTTACGCAGCGTACGCTTGGTACGGTCAATGACGTCGCCCGCCAGCTGGCCGCAGGCGGCATCGATATCGTCGCCGCGCGTTTTACGCACGATGGTCGTAAAGCCGTACTCCATCAGGACTTTGGAGAAACGGTCGATGCGGCTGTTGGAGCTGCGGCCATACGGCGCGCCCGGGAACGGGTTCCATGGGATCAGGTTGATCTTGCACGGCGTATCTTTCAGCAGCGCCGCCAGCTCATGGGCGTGCTCGGTGCCGTCGTTGACGTGATCCAGCATCACGTACTCGATGGTCACCCGGCCCTGGTTGGCGTTGGACTTCGAAATATAGCCGCGCACCGAGTTGAGGAACGTCTCGATGTTGTACTTTTTGTTGATCGGGACGATTTCGTCGCGAATGGTGTCGTTCGGCGCGTGCAAGGAGATCGCCAGCGCAACGTCGATCATATCGCCGAGTTTATCCAGCGCCGGCACCACGCCGGAGGTAGACAAGGTCACACGACGCTTGGAAAGGCCAAAGCCGAAATCGTCGAGCATGATTTCCATCGCCGGAACGACGTTGTTGAGGTTCAGCAGCGGCTCGCCCATGCCCATCATTACTACGTTGGTAATGGGACGCACGCCGGTGGTCTTCACCGCGCCGACGATCTTCGCCGCGCGCCAGACCTGGCCGATAATTTCGGATACCCGCAGGTTGCGGTTAAAGCCCTGCTGGGCGGTGGAGCAGAATTTGCACTCCAGCGCGCAGCCTACCTGGGAGGAGACGCACAGGGTGGCGCGGTCTTCTTCCGGGATATAGACGGTCTCGACGCGCTGATCGCCAACGGCAATCGCCCATTTAATGGTCCCGTCGGTTGAGCGTTGCTCTTCAACCACTTCCGGGGCGCGGATCTCCGCCACTTCTTTCAGTTTACTGCGCAGGACTTTGTTGATGTCGGTCATCTCATCAAAGTCGTCGCAGCAGTAGTGATACATCCATTTCATCACCTGATCGGCGCGGAAAGGCTTCTCGCCCATGTTTTTGAAAAACTCGCGCATCTGCTGACGGTTTAAATCCAGCAGGTTGATTTTGGCATCTTTGTTCGGCACCGTCAGAGCGGCGGTATCAGGCGTGACAATTTGTTCAGACATAATATTTTCCGGCCTCGTTATTACACGTTATGGCCCCAGGTGGGTTGAAAAAGAAACGCCCCGGAGAGCGACTGCTCGTCCAGGGGCGCTATATTCTACAAATTCTGGCGCATCATTGCCACGTTTGCACAAAGCAATGAAAAAAAATCTGTAACTGACTGCTCAATCCTCTAAGGCTTTTCGATTGTCGCAAGGCGGCAAGCAAGTGACAAATTCGTCGGGAACGAATTTGACCAGCCGTAGGCTGGCCTCCGGTGAGAGGCAGGAGCCTCTCATTAATCCCCGGGAGCATAGATAACTATGTGACCGGGGTGAACGCGCGCAGCCAACGCCGCGACGGTCGAAAAGACGAGGTTTGTATCTCCAAAGTATTTCAGGTCACAGCGAGACGGCGAGTTCGCAAATCCCCGGGAGCATAGATAACTATGTGACCGGGGTGCGCGAAGGAAGCCAACAATGCTGTGGCGTGAAAGACGCAGGAGATTAGCGAGTGCGCGGGCAAACCTCGCCTTCAGCAAAGAAGAACGCGATTTCGCGGGCAGCGGATTCTACAGAGTCGGAACCGTGGGTGCCGTTCTCGGTGAAGCTGTCAGCGTAGTCAGCGCGCAGAGTACCCGCCAGGGCGTTTGCCGGATTGGTGGCGCCCAGCAGGTCACGGTGACGCTGTACCGCATTTTCGCCTTCCAGAACGGAAACCACGATCGGGCCGGAGGTCATGAACTCAACCAGACCGTCGAAGAACGGGCGACCTTCGTGCTCAGCATAGAAACCACGAGCCTGTTCAACGGTCAGGTGCAGCATTTTGGTGCCGACGATTTTGAACCCTGCAGCTTCAAAGCGGGAAAAGATGCTGCCAATAACGTTTTTTGCCACCGCGTTTGGTTTGATGATGGAAAAAGTACGTTCAATAGCCATGATTACCTCTAATTAAATGTTCTGTTGTTGCACATACGATTGTATGGCCTGGCGCGCATTATAATGAGCATCCCCGCCCCTGCCTACGGATGAAGGTAACATTTTGTTAAAATAAGATGAGTATTGAAAACACAAACCGCCAACAACAAATTCACCCTGGTTATTGCAGGGTGAAGCTGGCGGCCGCCGTCTGACCCGCTTCATCCATCACTACCAACTGCCACTCGCCGGGTTTATCCAGCATTAGCGTGGTTCTTGCGCCGGCGGCCTCTAACGGTTCGCCATTAATAAACCACCAGCGCCGCCCCTCCCCACCGCTGGTTTGTAGCGGCAACATCACCCGCGCCTCACCCGGGAGACGTTTTATCACCGCCCCATCACGGATGCCGGACAGCACCAGCGGCGCGGTATCCTGAGTCTGTAACGGCGGGCATGACTCCGATGCCGGTCCCAGGCGCGCGCGCCGCCTTTCGCTGGCCGGCAGCCAGGGATCCAGCGGCAGCGGCCAGACTTCGACCTGGCTTTCCCGAGCGCCGGGACAATCCGCCGCCACCCGTTCGCCGTGTTCATTGCGCCACACCGGGAAGCGGATCCCGCGTACGCTCTCCTGCCCCGGCAGCAGCAGAGTCGGCGGCTGGCTGGCATCCAAAAGCCAGCTGGCCAGGCGACGACGACAGTTGCTGTCGCCCGCCGGCAGATCCTGCCCGCCAGGCCAGCAGATTGTCCCCTGGCTGACCGTTGCCGGGCGCGGATCGCTCGGCAGCCCGCCGCGGCTCATCGCCGGGCGGGCCAGCAGCAGATTATTGACCTGGTTGAGCAGCGGTACGGCGCTGGCGAAGCCAAACTGGCCCACCACCGGCGTACCGTCCGGGCGCCCGGTCCAGATGCCTATCAGATATCGCGCATTGAGGCCGACCGCCCACGCGTCGCGATAGCCGTAGCTGGTGCCGGTTTTCCACGCCAGCGGCACCGCCTGCGGCAGCGAGGCATCGGGAACCGGTTGCGCTTCGCCGGCCAAAATACGCCGGACGATCCATGCCGCCCCGGGCGACATCAGCGCGCGCTCGGTCAATGGATCGCTCGGCTTCAGGCGCAGCCGCGCCGCCTTGCCATGGCGAGCGAAGGCGCTGTACGCCGCGACAATATCTTCCAGCCGCGCCCCGGCGCCGCCGAGGATTAGCGACAGATTCGGCTCTGCGCCAGCGGGCAGCGTCAGGGGCAGCCCGGCGTTGCGTAAATTAGCCGCAAAGCGTTTTGGTCCATAGGCTTCGAGCACCTGCACCGCCGGCAGATTCAGCGAACGCACCAGCGCCTCGCTGGCGCTCACCGGGCCATGAAACCCGCTGTCGAAATTACCGGGGCGATAATCGCTAAAACGCCGTGGCACATCCTGTAATAGCGATGCCGGGTGAATCAGCCCCTCATCCATCGCCATCGCGTAGATAAAGGGTTTCAGCACCGACCCCGGCGAGCGTACCGCCGAGACCATATCAATATGGCCGAAGCGGCTGTCGTCGGTGATATCCGCCGAGCCTACCCAGCCGCGAACTTTCATATCCGTGTGGTCGACGACGACCATCGCCAGTGAACTGCGCGGCGGCAGGCGCGATTTCCAGTTCAGCGCCAGATCTTCCAGTTGCCGCTGCAGTCCGGCATCCAGAGTCGTCACCACCTTTTCATCACGACTGGTCGCCAGCGCCCGGCGTGAAAAAAGCGGCGCCAGCTGCGGCATCTGGCGCGGAAACAGCCATACTGGCTCCTCCATCGCTTCCTTTACCGCCTGCTCCGGCCAGACGCCCTGGCTGACCATTCGCGTAAGCACTTTATCACGCGCCGCCTGGGCCCGCTGCGGCCAGCGGTCCGGACGTAAACGACTGGGCGCCTGGGGAAGTACCGCCAGCAGCGCCGCCTCGCCGTAGCTAAGCCTGGCAGGCGGCTTACCGAGATAGGCCCAGCTGGCCGCGCCGATCCCCTGCAGGGTGCCGCCAAACGGCGCGCGGTTCAAATAGAGGGTTAGAATGTCGCTTTTTGACAGATGCCACTCCAGCTGCAGCGCTCGCCACAGCTGGCGCAGCTTGCCGCCGAAGGTGCGTGGATGGGGATCAAGCAGGCGTGCCACCTGCATGGTAAGCGTGCTGCCGCCCGAGATAACTCGCCCGGAAGTAAGATCCTGCCAGGCGGCGCGCAGCACCGCGAAGGGATTGACCCCCGGATGGCGCCAGAACCAGCGGTCTTCATACTGGATGAGCGCCTGCAGATAGCGCGGCGACACGTCGGCGAGCGTGACCGGATAACGCCAGACGCCCTGCGCGTCGGCAAACCGCCACAACGGCGTCCCGTCTTCCGCCACCACCACACGGGCAGGCGTGACGTCATGCAGCGGCAGCGGCCACAGGCGATCGGCCGCCAGCACCGCCAGCCACAGCAGAAAAATAAACGCCGCCAGCCAGCGCCAGCGGCGTTTTACCCGAGGCAATACGCGCATTTACGGCGTCACGGTGAGCGGACCGCTGGCCGCTCCTGTCGCCCGCCACTGCGGCGCATACATCGATTCCACCTGCGGCTGCGGGACCTGATAAGTGCCCGGCGTCACCGCCCGCGCCAGATAGACCAGCGTCACCGGCTGGCCTTCATTGACAGCGACGGCAGCGACGAAACGGTCATCGCGGAACTCGATATGCTGAATATCCGCCTGCTGCATCTGGTTAAGCAGGTTTTGCACCGCGTCGCCATTCTCCTGCAGGCTGGCGCTGCTGTTGGCCAGATTCTGGTTTTCCAGCTCCAGACCGGCTGGCAACAGATCAACCACCAGCGCGTCAGGCACGTTGCGTTTGGCGGTCACCTCCAGCTTGACGAGCACCAGTTCGCCGCTGCGCAGTGAAGACAGCGATTTCTGCTGCCCCTGGGTATCGAAAATAGTGCGTTCAATCCCCAGGACGTTACCGCCCGGCTGCGGCGCGCTTTGCGGATAGCCGCTGCTGTCGAGACGCAGCCACAGCGGCTGACTGCCGGTATTACTCACCTGCAGCGCCGCCAGCCGATCGCCGTCGAGATTGCGGGTTTGCGCTTTGTCGCCGGCCAGCGGCTCCGCCTGCAGCGAGGTTTGCGCCTGCCAGCTGCCCGGCAGGTCCGCCAGCGTACGTCCGGCAAGGAACAAGGCGTTGGTTTCCTGGGTCGACAGCCAGCGCTGGCCATAGGCCTCTTCCGACAGCGTGCTCAACAGCTGATTTTGCACCTCCGGCAGCAGCTTATTCTCTTCCAGCAGCGCCAGCTTCAGGGCGTTATCGCGCAGCGGGCTACCGTAATCGCCCAGCCAACGATTCTCATCCTGGCGCGGGGTGGCAACCGCCAGCTTCAGGGCGGCGTCGCCGCGCGGCGCATCGCCCATGGTTTTCAGCGCAATGCCGAGCTGCAGCAGCGGCAAGCCGGATCGCGCCTGGTCGTGACGGCTCCAGATTTCACGCAAGGCGCCGAGCGGCGCTTTTTGCTGACGCGCCAGCACCAGCGCGGCATAGGCCTGAGCGGCAAAGCGGCTAGCCTGGGCGTCGTCGCTGTAGCGCACGGTCATCAGTCCCGGCTCCTGCAGATAGCGTAGCAGGCGCTCGTTGCCTTTATTAATGGCGTTGACCGGTACGCTATAGCCCTGCTCGCTGGCGCGCACGAGGAAGTCCATGGCGTAGGCGGTCAGCCAGTACTCTTCCGGCCCCTCTCTATCCCATAGCGCAAAGCCGCCGTTTTCCAGCTGCATCTGCAGCAGGCGTGAAATACCGACATCGATGGCCGCGCGGCGTTTTTCGTCGCTGTCCCCACTAATGCCCAGCGCCTTTAGCTGCGCCGCGCTGGTATACAGGGACGGGAACAGGCCGCTGGCGGTCTGCTCAAGGCAGCCGTAAGGATAGGCTTTCAGCTCGCGGATATAGCGGGCGAGATTCAACGGTGGTTTACCGCTGAGCAGCAGTTGGCCCTGCAGCGTTTGCGGGGCAAAGCCCTGGCTCTGCGCCGCCGGCGGCTGCCAGCTTTCACCTGGCTGCAGCACTGCGCCGCTGTTGACGGTCTGTGCCGGGTACGCCGGACGCACGCCGATTTTCCACTGTTTTTGCAGCGGGGCGAAGGTTTCGCCCGGCAGGCTCAGGCCGCTGATGGTGGCATTAACCTGACCATCGCCGAAGCCCGTCAGCGCGCTCACTGGTATAAACAGCGTGCTGCGCGCCCCCGGCGCCAATTGCACCGGCGGCAGTTGACCCTCGGTCAAGGTCACCAGCCCGCTGGCGGTAAGATGAACCTGCAGGGTTTGCGGTTTATCGGTCAGATTGCTGAGATCCAGCGCCAGCCGTGTGGTATCGCCGCTGGCGAGGAAGCGCGGGGTGTTCAGTTCGGCGATGACCGGGGCGGCCACCACCACTTTATCTTCGCTGCTGCCGAAGTCATCCGCCGTCCACGCCTGGGCCATCACCCGCAGCTCGCCGTTAAAATCGCCAATGGGTAACGTCACCGTGCCTTCGCCCTGATCGTTCAATACCACCGGCTGCGCCTGCTGGGCGACGATCGTCACGTGGTTGACCGGCGGTTTGCCGCCGCGTTTTAACTCGTCGCCATCGCCGCCGAAGCGCAGGCTGGCCACCCGCCCCTGCCCTTCGATCACCTGGCCGTAGATGTCATAGATATCTGCGCCGTAACGCTTCTGGCCAAAGAAGGCGTTCCACGGATCCGGGGTAGCGTAATCGGTGATATTCAGTACCCCGCTATCCACCGCCGAGAGCAGGACATTGACCTGTTTCGGCGCCTCGCCCTCTTTGACGCTGGCTTTCACTTTCACCGTCAGCGGCTGGTTGGGGCGTATTTTGTCCGGGGCCTCCAGCGCCAGCGTCAGGCGACGGTTTTCATCGCCTAGCGGCAGATGCAGCAGGCCCACCGCGCGTTTCGGCGTCGCCGAGCGCGATTTATCGCCGGGGCGAACCACCAGCGTGCTGAGGTAGAGATCGTGGCGATTCCAGGCTTTATCGACCGGGATCGACAGGTCCATGCCCTCCGCCGGGACGTCAATTTCCTGCCACCACAGCGGCCCTTCGCTGGATTCGACCATCGCGTAGCCTTTACCCGCCGCCGGGGCGGCGATGTGCAGCCTGATGGTATCGCCCGGTTTATAGCCAGGTTTGTCGAGCTTCATCGTTACGCGATCAGGACGCGCCGCGCCGGCGCCTTCGCTGTTATCCTGCCAGCTGTAGCCCGCCCAGAAGCGCACGCTGCTGACCACGTCGTCCGGTCCTTTCACCTCCAGGCGATAGGATCCCCACTCCACCGGGAAGCTCACTTTGCCGATCTGGCCGGCCTGCAGGTCTAGCGACTCCTCGCCCTCCTGCAGATCTTTTTGATCGAACTGCGACTGCCAGCCTTCGCTGTCGGACCAGTTCCAGTAGTAGTCGCGCCGCTCGCGGATCAGCCGCACCTGGAGACCGGAGATCGCTTTTTTCTCGCCTTTGACGTCGGCATAGACGATATCAAACGCGGCGTTACTGTTTTCATCCACCACCGGCTGTTTGACGGTGGTATCGGTGCGGTAATCGTAAACGTCCTTCAGCGTAAATTGCGGGCGGATCCCCGGCAGCGCCTCGGCGGGCCAGATCGGCTGCTTAACCGTACGGGTCACCGGGCGACCGCCGGATTCCAGCAGGCTGGCCTGCAGCACCACCTGCAGCGGCGAATGGCTATCCTGCCACTGGCTTGAGGTGGTCACTTCGCCATGGCCTTTTTCGTCCAGCGTCAGCTGGACTTCATCCAGACTACGGGAGAGGTTTTCTTCCGCAATATCGCCGAACTGGAAGCCCGCCAGCGCAGCGACGGCGTCGCGCAGCGGGCGCAGGAACAGCTTGCCCTGCAGCTGGTTGCCGCTGGCCGGCGCGCCGTAGAGATAAGCGCCGCTAACGCCAAAGGTGACGTCGGCATCCGGCGCGACTGGCGCGGCCTGCGGCGTCAGGTTCAGGGCCATGCGTTCCGGCATAAAGTCTTCAACGTGGAAATCCCATTCGCGCGGTTGATTGTCGCCGGCGCTGGCGCGAATGTGCCACATGCCGGTAGCCGCGCCGCTGTCGAGCGGATAAGTAAACTGATACAGGCCATTCACTGGTTTGCTCATCACCGAGCGGATCACCTGGCCGTCTGGCTGAACCACCTCCAGTTTCACCGGCTGCTCCGCCAGCGGCTTGCCGTCGCTATCGCGCAACAGCGCATTAAGGATCACCGTTTCGCCGGGACGATAGAGATCGCGCGGGCCAAACATAAAGAACTGTTTGCTAAAGCCTGGCGCCCCTGCGATAGAGAATTCCGCCAGATCCAGCGCCGGCAGCTTGAGGTCGAGCAGCGTGGTCTGCCCCTCTTTGCGCGCCAGCAGCAGCGCGGCTTCTTTATCGGTTTGCAGGGTGACGTGGCCCTGGCTGTCGCTTTTCGCTTCCGCCAAGGTCTGCCCTTTGGCATTGAGCAACTGCACCTCAATACCCGACTGGGCGGCGCCGTTTTCCAGACTCTGGGTAAAAACGTCCAGCCGGTTATGGTAGCGATGCGCCGAGACGCCGATATCGCTGAGGGTAAACAGCGTCGCCGCGTTGCTGTAGCTATAACGGCCCGCCGGGTTCATGACCGCCACGTAGACGCCAGGCTGCTGGAGCGGCTTGATGTCGCTCAGCGGCAGCAGCAGCTTTTCGCGAGTATTACGCGCCGGGTTGAGATCGAAGCGGCCGGTATAGACCAGATCCGCCATCTTCAGCAGTTCATCAGATTCCCAGTTGCTTAACGAGTTACGGTATTCCCACTGACTGACAAAGGCGGAGAGCGATTCCGGCTTAATGCGGAAGAAATTAACGTCGACATTATCGACGTTCAGCGCCATCACCGGCAGCCCGGCGACCACGTTGCCCGGCAGCAGCGAGCCGCGGCTGGCAAACCCAACGCTCGGTGCGATATCGCGGGTGGTCAGGGTCTTCTCAAACGGTTTATCGAGCGTCGCCTTGTTCAGGGCGGTCAGCGTCGGGTCGACTGAGACAATCAGCTCGCGCTTTGGCTCAAGGTGACGCAGACGCAGCTCTTTCAGATTCGGCGCCAGCTCCCAGGCACCGTCCACCTTACCGCTTTTCTTGTCGACCAGATGCACGCTGCGCGAGAAATCCTGGTCCGGCTGCAGCGGGACGGAAAACGTCAGCACCAGGGTCGCGGCGCCATCCAGTTGCACCTCCGAGGCGTCGAGGAGCGTCAGCGCTTTACCCTGGCTTTTTTCCGCCAGCGCCGCCAGCTGGGCGCGGTCCGGTTTTGCCGTCGCGCCTGGGTTGCTATCCGCGGCTGGCGCCGGGGCCGAGGCCTGCGGTGTACCGCTGTCATCACACCCGGTTAATGAAAATGCGGTAAGGAGCGCTAGTGATAGCGCCGCTAAACGAAATGGTTTCATCCTTCTAACCCCTCGGCCGATGAGCCTGATGCAATTTGTCACATTTATTATGCGTTATGGCGGCGCTTCTCAACAGTGACGAAGCGGGTTTCTGCCGATTAATCAGAAAAGTGCCGTGACGCCGTCCCCACTCTGGCGTCCTTAACTTGTCAGCGCCAGCTAAAACGCCGACAATTCAGTCATGAATAATAAAACGGAGGCACCTATGTCCACCTCGTTTTTTGTCGCTGCCGACTGGCTGGCAGAACATATTGATGACCCGGAAATTCAGATTATCGACGCCCGCATGGCGCCCGCCGGGCAGGAGGCCCTGCGGGATATGGCCGCGGAATACCGCGCCGGCCATGTGCCGAACGCGCTGTTTTTCGATATCGAGGCGCTATCCGACCACACCAGTCCGCTGCCGCATATGATGCCGCGGGCCGAAGCGTTTGCCGTCGCCATGCGCGAACTGGGCGTCTGCAGCGATAAGCATCTGGTGGTCTATGACGAAGGCAATCTGTTTTCCGCCCCGCGCGCGTGGTGGATGCTACGCACCTTTGGCGTAGAGAAGGTGTCAATTCTGGCCGGCGGACTGGAGGGCTGGCGGCGCGACGAACTGCCGCTGGAACAAGGGATGCCGGAGGTGGCCGAAGGGGAATTCGACGTGCGGTTCGATCCTCAGCAAATTAAGCGTCTGACCGACGTCCTGTTGGTCAGCCATGAAGGATCGGCGCAGATTGTCGATGCCCGTCCGGCGGCCCGGTTTAACGGCCAGGCCGACGAACCGCGCCCGGGCCTGCGCCGCGGGCATATCCCCGGCGCGCTGAACGTACCGTGGACGGATCTGGTGATTAACGGCGAACTGAAAACCGTTGACGAGCTGAACGACATCTTTTTACGTCAGGGTGTCGATTTTGAACGGCCGATCATCGCCAGCTGCGGCTCGGGGGTGACGGCGGCGGTGGTCGTGCTGGCGCTCACCACGCTTGGCGTGAACGGCGTCTGCCTGTATGACGGCTCCTGGAGCGAATGGGGCGCGCGGAGCGATCTGCCGATTGAACCGGCCCCTGCCGCTCCGTAAACACGGCGTGACCGCGGGCCTCCCGTTCCGCGGTCACTAAATAATTTCTGATTTTCTCTCCCACTTTCTTCTGCTTCTCGCTAAACCGGTTACTCTGTGCTGCCGCAGGGCTTGTACCTGTCGAGTTCGCTTTGCCTGATGAGGAGGCAGAGCACTGGTACAGAATTCCTCAGGGCTGATAGCGCATCCAGTCCATCCCAATCTGATGTCACCACAAGGAGTGAAAATGGCATTAGTCTCTAACCCACATTCGGCTTATTCACCGCGCCTTCCCTGGCTGGGAGGTATAGCTGGCCTGCTGGCAGGCGGCGCGATCCTTTATTTTTGGCCGCAATGGAACCGGACATGGCTAAGCCTGGTGCCTGCGCCAGTCTCCGTGTATACCCGCTTTCTCGGGGTCACTCTCGAAGACGTTCCGTTAGTCACCTATTGCCATCAGGCGCTGCTGGGTTTTCTGATGGTGCTGCTCGCGCCCGGTTACGGTAAGTCGACCCTTGCCGCGTGGATGATGCATAACCCAGCGTCAAGCCGGCGCTGGCCCGGCGAGGTATTCCGTGCCTGGGTCACAAAATTTGGCCTGCTGGTCATGGTCTTTTGCAATCTGTTCTTTTTGTCCCGGGTCCCATCCGGAACCCTGGCGTTATATATTTTTATTCTCCAGCACGTCAGCGTTGCCGCGGCGGTGGCGTCAGGGGTGCTGCTCCTGCGTGACGCCCGGCGCCTGGCCCGCACGTTCGACGCTCAGCTGGCGGACCTGCGTCTTCTCATGATACTTACCCTCGGGTTCCAGACGATTTTGCCGGCGCAGCTCGCGCTGATGAGCGCCCGGGGCGTGAATACGCCGCTGGGCTGGTACATTGTTATCGCGCAAATGGCAGGGGTGTTACTGGCGTTTATGCTGGTCGGCGGGCTGGTGGCAGCGCTACGTTCTCTGCTGGGCGAAGAGAGGTGCCGGGCCTGGCGCGGGGATATGGCGCTCTTCAACGGCATTGTCACACTGTGCGTGACGGGATTTCTCCTCTATCACATGGTGTCTGCCTATCCGCGAATCTTTGCCGCCCTGCATTAGCTTTTGCCACCCCGCTTTTGTGCCTCGAACTGGAAGCAGAAAGAAACAGCGGGGGGTGCCGCCCCCGCTGTCAGATGATGCGGTTCTGCTTAAAATCGCGCAGGAAGCTGCCCCAGCGCTTTTCATAGAACGGCGTGATATGGGCAATCATAAAGTGGCTGATGCCCTTCTCGCCTTCCACCACCTGGCAAATATCGATCGGTTCGTCGCCTGGCAAGGTATCGGTGGCCACGCTGCCGGTGGTCTGGATAATGGCTTCAATATCTCCTTCCGCTTCAATCCCGATCAATAAGTTGGCCGGCGCGTCGGCGCGCTCTTTAATCGAGCACAGAAACGCCCGCTTGACGGTCTTCAGCGTTTTGAACAACGTGGTCAGCGAATCGACCATCTGCGCCGGCGGTTCGGCGACTTCAGACAGCAGCAGCGCTTCGCCGCCTTCCAGTACCGTCTGGGTGCTCAGTGGGCTGCCCTCTTCGCCTAACAGATGGCTGATTTCCCGTGGGGTGAACTCTTTGCCGCTCGGCAGCTTCGGGTTGAGGAATAACGATTCGCCCAGCGTCATCGCCATCAGCGTGCGGGCCGGCATCATCACGAAGGCCTGTTCATCCGCCACCGCCTGCTGCAGCGCCTCCAGCGAGGTAAAGAATGGGATCACCGAGGTACCGTCGTCTTTTTCCCAATGCTGCAGATCCAGCGCGCTATCTTCGACAATCTGCTCGCCATCGGCTGCCCTGCCCGGCACCCAGACGGTGGCCTCCAGCAGCGCGCTGAAAAATGCCGGACGATGGGCGGGCTCAGTCGCCGCTTTTTCCAGCAGGATTTCTAATTCATTTTTTGTATCTGACATAGTTTGGCTACTTCACAATGAATTGCCCGGCGGCCATTCGTCCACGCGGGCATACGGTTTTCCTGGCCGGGTAAGCGCAGCGCCACCCGGCAAGGCCATTACTCAGCTGTCAGCAGGTTAGCAATGGTACGCACGCCAAGCCCGGTGGCGCCCGCCGACCACTGCTCAACGGCAGATTTGCGGTAGGTTGCCGAACAGTCGATATGCAGCCAACCCTGGTGGTAGTTTTCCACGAAGTGGGACAGGAAGCCCGCCGCGGTGCTGGCGCCAGCCGGATAGGCCGCGCTGCCGGTATTGTTCAGGTCAGCAAAGTTGGACGGCAGCTGGTTGCGGTGGAACTCGGCCAGCGGCAGACGCCAGAAGGCTTCGTTTTCCGCCTGAGCGCTCGCCAGCAGGCGATTCGCCAGCGCATCGTCAAAGCTGAACAGCGCGTGGTAATCATTGCCCAACGCGGTTTTCGCCGCGCCGGTCAGGGTGGCGGCGTCGATGATCAGCTCTGGCTTCTGCGCCGAGGCGTCAATCAGGCCATCCGCCAGCACCAGGCGGCCTTCCGCGTCAGTGTTCATGACTTCAACGGTTTTGCCGTTGCGATAATGAATAATATCGCCCAGTTTGAAGGCGTTACCGCTGATCAGGTTGTCGGCGCAGCACAGGTAGAGCTTCACGCGTTTGTTCAGACCGCGGGTAATGGCGAAAGCCAGCGCGCCGGTGATAGTCGCCGCACCGCCCATATCGGATTTCATCGAATCCATAAAGGCGCTTTGCTTGATGCTGTAGCCGCCGGAATCAAAGGTGATGCCTTTGCCCACCAGGCAGGCGTATACCGGCGCCTCTTTATCGCCGGTCGGGTTGTAGTCCAGCGCCAGCAGGACCGGCGGACGCTCGGAGCCGCGGCCCACGGTATGCAGACCAAGATAGCCCTGCTCGCGCAGATCTTCGCCTTTGGTGATGCGATAGCTAATCTTCTCACCCGCCACGCCGCACAGCAGGTCGACAGCGCGCTGCGCCAGCTGCTCCGGACCCAGCTCTTCCGCCGGCGCATTGATGGTGTCGCGCACCCAGTCGATGATCGTCAGGCGGTTATCCAGCTCGCTGCGCTGCGCGTCGTCAAGGGATGGCCATTCGACCTGACGCTGACCTTTCGGCCCTTTATAGCCGGCCCAAAAGGCCCAGGCGCGATCGGTGTTCCAGCCTTCGCCGCTCAGGGCGACGTGCTTGATGCCCATGCCGTCAATTTTGCGCGCCGCGCGCTGGATAAGCCCGAGGTCGTCTTTACCGTTGAGATGTAGAGCGATGCCGTCGTTATTGATGCTCCAGGTCGCTTTTTCTCCCCAGCGTCCATCGGCTGGCTGAGTAGAAAGCGTAATCTTCATAGCTTCGGTCATTATCATTATCCTTCTTAGCAAACGGGCCACCCTATGGCAGCCCGTTAAAATGTTTTCGCTTAACGCGAAATTATTCGGCCTCGTCTAGCCAGACTAGCAGAATCGCCTCGAGAATTTTTTCATTGGATGCGTTTGGATCATCATCAAACTCTTCCAAATCGCAAATCCACTGATGCATGTCGGTAAAGCGAACGGTTTTCGGGTCGAGATCCGGGTAAGCGTCGTACAGCGCTTCGCCGATTTCACGGCTGTCGGTCCATTTCAGTGCCATATTAGTGCTCGCGTGCGTGGTTGATGGTGTAACGCGGGATCTCAACGACCAGATCTTCGTCGGTGACGCGCGCCTGGCAGCTCAGACGGCTGTCAGGTTCCAGCCCCCAGGCTTTATCCAGCATGTCGTCTTCATCTTCGCTACTTTCCGCCAGCGAGTCAAAACCTTCACGCACGATGCAGTGGCAGGTGGTGCAGGCACAGGATTTTTCGCAGGCGTGTTCAATTTCGATACCGCTACGCAGCGCGGCATCGAGAATGGTTTCACCGGTCTCAGCTTCCACAACGATGCCATCCGGACACAGGTCCTGGTGGGGCAGAAATACAATTTTTGGCATTTTAAACCTCGTCCACGGATTGGCCTTTCAGCGCGATACGGACCGACTGATCCATACGGCGAGCGGCGAATTCCTGGGTTTGTGTGTCGATATTTTTAATCGCTTCTTTAATCGCGTCAGCGTCGTCGCCTGCCGCGGCGGCGCGTACCTGCTCCGCAGCGGCATCGATGGCCTGACGCTCCGCGGCGCTTAACAGCGCGGCGTCGGCGGCCAGCGCGCTTGTCAGGCTCTCCAGTACGCGCGCGGCTTCCACTTTCTGTTCAGCCAGCATGCGCGCCTGAATATCCTGTTCGGCGTAGCTCATCGAATCTTTAATCATGGTGGCGATTTCGCCATCGGTCAGACCGTAAGACGGTTTCACCTGGATGGAGGCTTCCACGCCGGTCGATTTTTCCATCGCCGTAACGCTCAGCAGGCCATCGGCATCCACCTGGAAGGTAACGCGAATATGCGCCCCGCCCGCCGGCAGCGCCGGGATACCGCGCAGCGCAAAGCGCGCCAGCGAACGGCAATCCTGGACCAGCTCACGCTCGCCCTGCATCACGTGAATGGACATCGCCGTCTGGCCATCTTTGAAGGTGGTAAACTCCTGCGCCCGGGCCACCGGAATGGTGGTATTACGCGGGATCACTTTCTCCACCAGGCCGCCCATGGTTTCCAGGCCTAACGACAGCGGGATAACGTCGAGCAGCAGCAGTTCGCTGTCCGGCTTGTTGCCCACCAGGATATCGGCCTGGATCGCCGCGCCGATGGCGACAACTTTGTCCGGGTCAATGGAGGTCAGCGGAGTGCGACCGAAGAACTCGCCAACGCGCTCACGCACCAGCGGCACGCGGGTCGAACCGCCGACCATCACCACTTCCAGCACTTCTTGCGCTTCAACGCCAGCGTCTTTTAGCGCCCGACGGCAGGCCATCAGGGTACGTTTTACCAGCGGGGCAATCAGATCGTTAAACTGGCTGCGGGTGATATCGCCCTGCCAGCCGCCGACCTCGACGTGCGCTGCCTCGGCATCGCTCAAGGCGATTTTCGCCGCGATGGCGGCATCCAGCAGCTCACGCTGCAGACGGTTATCGCTGCGGTCGCTGAAGCCCGCCTGCTCGCGCAGGTAGTCAGCCAGCAGGTGATCGAAATCATCGCCGCCGAGAGCCGAGTCGCCGCCGGTGGCCAGCACTTCAAACACCCCGCGGCTTAAACGCAGAATGGAGATATCAAAGGTGCCGCCGCCGAGATCGTAGACCGCAATCACCCCTTCCTGGCCGGAGTCGAGGCCGTAGGCAATAGCCGCCGCGGTCGGCTCATTGAGCAGGCGCAGCACGTGCAGGCCCGCCAGACGCGCCGCGTCTTTGGTTCCCTGGCGCTGAGCGTCATCGAAGTAAGCGGGAACGGTAATGACCACGCCGTCGAGTTCGCCGGCCAGCGCTTCGGTCGCCCGGGCGGCCAGCGCTTTGAGGATATCGGCGGAGACGCGAATCGGGTTCAGCAGGCCGCCGGCGGTCTGGATCATCGGCAGGCCGTTTTCACTGGCCTGCAGCTGATACGGCAGATGCGGGTAACGGTTTTGAATATCGGCGAGGGAGCGCCCCATCATCCGCTTCACGGAGCTGATGGTATTGGCAGGATCCTGAGCGGCGTTAAGCCGGGCGTCATAGCCGACGGTCAGCCCCGAAGCGTGGTAGTTCACCACCGACGGCAGCAGATAGCGGCCTTGATGATCGGGCAGAGTCTCGGCCTGGCCGCTACGCACGGTAGCCACCAGAGAATTGGTGGTGCCCAGGTCGATACCGGCCGCCAGACGACGCTGGTGCGGCGCGGCGCTCAGGCCGGGCTCACTAATTTGTAATAAGGCCATAATTGCTTCCGAAAATTAAAAATCGAGCAGTTTTTCTTCGAGTTCTTCAGCACTGCTGCGCAGTTTATCGAGGAAACGGAGCTTACGAACCGTGTCCGCCGCCGCCTCCCAGCTCTCATTATGCAATTGGTCAACCATCAGCTGCTGACGGGTATCAAACAGCGCTTTCACCCGTTTGATAAAACCTTCCAGCCGCGCGTCGTCTTTCGCCTGGCCGATCTCATCCAGCTCTTCGCGCAATTCCAGCTGTTCCATCAGGAACGCGGTATCGCGAACGGTATGCTGCTCGCTGGCCAGATCGAAGCCATGCAGCGAAAGGAGATATTCTGCGCGAGTCAGCGGATGGCGCAGCGTCTGCCAGGCTTGGTTTATAGTGGCGGAATGCTGAACCGCCGCAAGCTGTTCCGCCGCAGGCGCGCTGGCAAATTTATCCGGATGGTACTGGCGCTGCAGATCCTGATACCGGACAGCCAGTTGTTCAAGCGAGAGGGTATAGCTGGCTGGTAACCCGAAGAGGGTGAAATAGTCCATAGTAACCTCAGGGTCATGCATCTAAATTAAAACCCCACGCGCGGCGTGACCGCGGTGGGGTTGAGAAGTACCGATTATACGTTAAAGCTTTCGCCGCAGCCGCACTCATCTTTGACGTTAGGGTTAGTGAATTTGAACCCTTCGTTGAGGCCTTCTTTGACGAAGTCCAGCTGAGTGCCGTCGAGGAATTGCAGACTTTTGCCGTCGATCACGACCTTCACGCCTTTGTCTTCAAACACGGTGTCTTCAGCCGCCGGCTCGTCAACAAACTCCAGTACATAGGCCATACCCGAGCAGCCGGAGGTTCTTACGCCCAGGCGCAGGCCAAACCCTTTACCGCGGTTCGCCAGGAAGGCATTGACTCGCGCTGCTGCACTGTCGCTAAGAGTAATCGACATAACAAAACCTCAACTAATTATTTTGCTTCACGTTTGCTTTTGTAATCCGCAATCGCGGCTTTAATCGCGTCTTCCGCCAGGATCGAGCAGTGGATTTTCACCGGCGGCAGTTCCAGTTCATCGGCGATATCGGTGTTCTTGATCGCCTGCGCTTCGTCCAGCGATTTGCCCTTCACCCACTCGGTAACCAGGGAGCTGGAAGCGATAGCGGAACCGCAGCCGTAGGTCTTGAAGCGCGCGTCTTCAATGATACCTTCATTGTTGACTTTAATCTGCAGCTTCATCACGTCGCCGCAGGCCGGCGCGCCGACCATGCCGCTACCGACGTTCTCGTCGCTGTTGTCAAAAGAGCCGACGTTGCGCGGATTCTCGTAATGATCGATAACTTTTTCGCTGTAAGCCATGATGAATTCTCCTTATTGGTGCCGAATTAGTGATGTGACCATTCAATGCTGTTCAGATCCACGCCCTGTTTGAACATTTCCCACAGCGGAGAAAGCTCGCGCAGACGGCCAATGGATTTGCGAATCAGATCGATGGCATAGTCAATCTCTTCTTCGGTAGTGAAACGACCTAAAGAGAAACGAATAGAACTGTGCGCCAGTTCATCAGTCATGCCTAACGCGCGCAGCACGTAGGATGGCTCAAGGCTCGCGGAAGTACAGGCTGAACCGGAGGAAACCGCCAGGTCTTTCAGCGCCATAATCAGCGACTCGCCTTCAACATAGTTGAAGCTGACGTTAAGAATGTTCGGCGCGCCCTGCTCGAGGTCGCCGTTGAGGTACACTTCTTCCATATCCTTCACGCCGTTCCACAGACGGTTGCGCAGCGTGCGCAGACGCGCCATCTCGCTTTCCATCTCTTCTTTGGCGATACGGTAAGCTTCACCCATGCCGACGATCTGGTGAACAGGCAGAGTACCGGAACGCATACCGCGCTCGTGGCCGCCGCCGTGGATTTGCGCTTCGATACGAATACGCGGCTTACGACGCACGTACAGCGCGCCGATGCCTTTCGGACCGTAGATTTTGTGACCGGAGAAGGACATCAGGTCAACTTTCAGCTGGCTCAGATCGATAGGCAGCTTGCCCACGCTCTGGGTGGCGTCTACGTGGTAAATGATACCGCGGGCGCGACACATCTCGCCGATGGTAGCGATATCCTGCACCACGCCGATTTCGTTATTCACATGCATGATGGAAACCAGGATGGTGTCGTCACGCATCGCTGCTTCCAGCTCTTTCAGATCGATAATCCCGTTGCTCTGCGGCGCCAGGTAGGTCACTTCGAAGCCTTCGCGCTCCAGCTGACGGCAGGTATCCAGAACCGCTTTATGCTCGGTTTTGCTGGTGATGATGTGCTTGCCTTTTTTCTGATAAAAGTTGGCTGCACCCTTGATCGCCAGGTTGTCGGATTCAGTCGCACCAGAGGTAAAGACGATTTCGCGCGGGTCGGCGCCGACCAGCTCGGCAATCTGATTGCGGGCGATATCAACCGCCTCTTCAGCCTGCCAGCCAAAACGGTGGGAACGGGAGGCCGGGTTACCAAAGGTCCCGTCCATGGTCAGGAACTGCATCATTTTCTCGGCAACACGCGGGTCCACCGGCGTGGTTGCGGAGTAATCGAGGTAAATCGGTAATTTCATTGCTCTTAAACTCCGTACATCACTCAATGCAAGGAATCAGGCAACCGGCTTGATGTACGACCGAGTACACGGAATGTCGGAGCATCCCGGCCTGATTCTGAAAGCTCTTTATAATCGTTGTCCCGCCGTTTCGCGCCGCCTTGCCCTGTCAGCCGCAGCCCGAAACGGGACGGGTCACTCAGGCGCGCAGTTTAACGTCAATCGCGTCCTGGGTGCGCGCATTGCGCTGGGTTTCGTGCTGATGCTGACGACCGGAAACATCGAGGATCTCCTGGTTATTCACCAGTTCCCCGAGGGTGATATTGTTCAGGAAGCCGGTCAGGCGCTCGCTCAGGTCGCGCCACAGCGCGTGAGTCAGGCATTTATCGCCGCCCTGACAGCCGCCCTTGCCCTGGCAACGGGTGGCGTCAACGGATTCGTCCACGGCGCTAATGACTTCGCCGACGGCGATACTGCCGGCATCTTTACCTAACAGATAACCACCACCTGGGCCACGAACGCTGGAAACCAGGCCATTTTTACGCAGGCGAGAGAACAGCTGTTCCAGATAGGAAAGCGAAATTCCCTGACGCTCTGAAATATCTGCCAACGGCACCGGGCCCGTTTCAGAGTTGAGCGCAACGTCAAGCATCGCGGTCACGGCATAACGCCCTTTAGATGTCAGTCTCATGTCTTACTTAACCTCAAACTCGCCCCTGGCCGGGCTTTTTATTAATATGGGTATTGCATAGCAGGGCCAAGTCTGACATTCCCGAGTAATTTGGTCAACTATTTACTTGACTGTTTTAGTCAGGTATTTGGCTTTCCGTGCCGTTTTACTTCCGCATAGCCTGATACCTTCATCCCGCCAGGCGAGCCCGATTCGTAGCCCGGATAAGCGAAGCGCCATCCGGCGTTAACGCGGTTACTTACCTTTATTCTGCTGCTCAATAGACGCCAGCATGCCGCGCAGGATGTTCAACTCCTGGCTTTCCGGACGCGCGCGGGTGAACAGACGACGCAGCTTGTTCATCACCTGCCCCGGATGATTCAGGCGGATAAAGCCCGTCGCCAGCAGCGTCTGCTCAAGATGGTCGTAGAATCGCTCCAGATCGTCCACCAGCGGGTACGGCGCCTCTTCATGCTCAACCGCCGGCTGCGCTTGCTCCTGCGCCGCCAGCCAGGCCATCCGCACTTCATAGGCGATAACCTGCACCGCCATCGCCAGGTTCAGCGAGCTGTACTCCGGGTTGGCGGCGATCGCCACGTGATAGTGGCACTTCTGCAGTTCATCGTTGGTCAGACCAACGCGCTCGCGGCCAAAGACCAGCGCCACCGGCGCATGCTGACCTTCGGCGACGCTTTTCAGACCGCATTCGCGCGGGTCGAGCATCGGCCACGGCAGCGTGCGGGAGCGCGCGCTGGTGCCAACCACCAGGCTACAGCCTGCCAGCGCTTCATCAAGGGTATCGACAATCTGCGCGTTGCCGATCACGTCGCTGGCGCCCGCGGCCAGGGCTATCGCCTGCGAATCGGGTTTGACCAGCGGATTGACCAGCCACAGGTTAGTTAAGCCCATGGTTTTCATCGCGCGGGCTACGGAGCCCATGTTGCCGGTATGGGAGGTTTCTACCAGTACGATTCGAATATTTTGCAGCATTATGGTTCTTCGGCTAAAGATTATTCGTGCATGCTACCATAAAACGGAGACATAAGCAGATTTGGCTGCTATTATATGCGCCGTTTTTTCCCGTTCTTTAACATCCAGTGAGAGAGACCGATGCATCCGATGCTGAACATCGCCGTGCGCGCCGCGCGCAAGGCGGGTAATTTAATTGCCAAACACTACGAAACGCCAGACACCGTAGAAACCAGCCAGAAAGGCAGCAATGATTTTGTGACCAACGTCGATAAAGCCGCCGAAGCGATTATTATCGAAACCATTCGCAAATCTTACCCGCAGCACACCATTATCACCGAAGAAAGCGGTGAACACGCTGGCGAAGAGCAGGATGTTCAATGGGTTATCGATCCACTGGATGGCACCACCAACTTCGTTAAACGTCTGCCGCACTTCTCTGTTTCCATCGCCGTACGCATCAAAGGTCGTACTGAAGTCGCGGTGGTCTACGATCCGATGCGTAACGAACTGTTTACCGCGACCCGCGGCCAGGGCGCGCAGCTGAACGGCTACCGTCTGCGCGGCAGCAACGCTCGCGACCTCGACGGCACCATTATCGCGACCGGCTTCCCGTTCAAAGCGAAGCAGCACGCCACCACCTACATGAATATTCTCGGCAACATGTTTACCGAATGTGCCGACTTCCGTCGCACCGGCTCTGCCGCGCTGGATCTGGCCTATGTGGCCGCCGGCCGCGTTGACGGTTACTTTGAGATCGCCCTGAAACCATGGGATTTCGCCGCAGGCGAGCTGATCGCCCGTGAAGCTGGCGCGATTGTCTGCGACTTCACCGGCGGTCATAACTATATGCTGACGGGCAACATCGTTGCCGGTAACCCGCGCGTGGTGAAAGCGATGCTGGCGAACATGCGCGAGCAGCTGAGCGACGCGCTGAAGCGTTAATCTCTTACTGATGTCAAAAAGGAAGCCGCGGCTTCCTTTTTTTATGTCATTTTATCATGTTGAGGATCTGGCGAATCACCGCATTGCCGCCAATACAGAGCACCGTCAGGCCGCTAAATAAGGCCAGCGGTCCGCGCCAGCGCAGACAGCCCTGCGTCCCCAGCCAGCGCCGGAAACACAGCGCTATCCCTACCGTCGCCAGGCGGGCTAACAGCACGCCGACCATCGCCGGAACCAGCAGCAGCCATCCCCACAGCGGCAGCTCATACTGCTGCGCACTGAGTAAAATCCATACCAGCTGAAACGGCAGATAAAAGCTCAGGGCAAAGATCAGCGGAATGCGAATATTCCCTGCCGGTGCGGCAACGCCCTGAAAGTCGCGCCAGCCGTCGCGCAGCAGTATTCCAGCCAGCACCAGCGTGGCCAGATAGCATACGTCGTTAAAGATGCCCACGATCTGCATTAGCCTGTCGCTGCTTAGCTTACCCATAAACGCGAAACGCCAGAAAATGATCACCAGAAAACCGAACTGCAACACCCAGCTGCGCAGGATCCAGTCGACCATCTCCCGCGGCGAGGGCTGGTTATGCACAGCCCAGGCAACAATGGGCAGTTTACTGTGACCGGGATGACAAAAGGCCAGCACGAAGCCCGACAGCGTTAGGGTGGCGTAGGCCACCAGCGGAATATCCGCGACACTCGCCACCCCGAATCGCATAACATACGGCATGGCGTGGTAGACACGCACCAGATCTGACGGCCACCAGCTGGCCAGGGCTGGAAACCAGAATATGATCGCCAGGCCCGCCAGCAGCCCGGCGGCGCCGGCGCAGCCATAATAGAACCGCCCGCTCTGCGCGGGAGAAACGATATTTGCGGCCATAGCGACTCCTTGTCATCCGCCGAAAAGCGGAAAACTAGAGCATCGCTTCGCCAGCGGCAAGCGCTGGCGCCCACTTTAGGATTTGCGCCCGGCGTCTGTCTAAAACGGACGGATCCCACCGCCGGCAGGGACGGCGCTGAGCCACATCACCCCTGCCGCCGCCAGCAATATGACGCCGCCGGCCAACGCCAGCGTCGCCCAACTAACCTGCTTCCATAACGCTGGCGCCTGATGGCGACTGAGGCGGATCGCCAGTTGGCGGAACCCATGCACCAACAGCGCCAGCGCCGTGATAGTCAACGAGGTTCCCGCCGCCATCGCCAGCGCCGCCGCCATCCCCCAGCCAAAAACGCCGATTACCTTGCTGAACAGCAGAACCATGATCGCCCCCGAGCAGGGACGCATACCCATCGACAGGACGATCGCGGCGCGAGCCCGCCAGTCGTCGCCGGCCTGCAGCTGCTCCGGGGCCGGGAGATGCTGATGCCCGCAGCCGCAGTGTTCGTTATGAACATGATGCGGGGTAAAAGCGGTAAACGTTGGCCGGCGCAGCAGCAGACGCAGCTTTTTTAACGCCCGCCAGCACAGCAGCAGCCCTAACGCACCCACCAGCAAATAGCTCCCCTTCTCCAGCCAGAAACTGCTGAGGTGCAGCTGGCGCGCCGGCAGCTGCAGCAGCGCCAGCACCACGACCACCAGCGCGATGGCCACCAGCCCCTGCAGTAAAGAAGCGGCCAGCGTCAGGCCAATGCTTGATTTCAGCTTCGCGGGATGGGTGGCAAGCCAGGTCGTAATGACAATTTTACCGTGGCCGGGCCCTAAGGCATGGAGCACCCCGTAAACAAAGCTAAACCCCAGCAGCGACAGCCCTGCCGCCGCCGGGTTCTCCGCCACCGCCTGCAGCAGGCGGCTGAGTTCCAGGTTGAGCGAACGCTGCCAGACTGCGCTCTGCATCAGCACCTGCGGCCACGCCCGCCACAGCCAGACGCCGCCGATGATGCTCACAGCCAGCAACAGCGCCAGCGGCCACAGCGCTTTCCAGCGCGAAGATCGCGCGCGCGGAGTAAAAATTACTGACATGTCAGGGTCACCTTCTGGGCAAAATAGCTGCCCAGCGCCATATCTTCCGGCGGCGCATCCGCTTTATCCAGCGACTGGGCGTATGAGAGCATTTTGTCGTTCGGTTTTGGCGTCATCACCGTTGCCTTACAGGCGGCCCGCAGCCCTGCGGGCAGGGAAAAATCGCTATCCTTGTCATAAAACATATCGACGTAGTAGGCCGGGTCGAAGGTGGAAAAGGTAAACGTCTGCCCGGCAATGGGTTGCGGCGTCGCCAGCGGCAGAGTAAAGGTGAGTACCGCCTGCAGTCCGTCACGTTCGAGGCCGTAACCGTCGGGACGATTGTCAAATTTAACCCGCTGACCGTTATGCCACAGCTCGCTGAAATAGTGCTGACCGAGCACGTTGGCCATCACCTCCGCCGCCAGCTTTTTCCAGACTTCGCTGCCCGGTTTGGCGTTTCCGGCATCATAGAGCAGATCCGATGAGGTAATTTCATCCATCGTCCAGCGCATTTTAAAGGCGCTCAGCAGACCGTCCTTGACCACCGGCTCGCTTTGCAGGCTGATGAAGCTATGCGGATGCGCAGCGGCCGACCATGATAAAACCATGAAAAACGCCGCGCTTGTGCATTGTTTCACTCTGTTCATCTGTTCCTCACGTGAAAAATTCTGTGAACTTCGCCAGCAATCCTGAGTAAAAGCGGACGCTCTTCCCTGCCCACGCCGCGGTCATTGTCTATCCTTAGCGGAAACCCTAACTGGAACTTACCAGATGATGACCGTCATTGAACCACCATCTGCGCTTTCCAGTCCACAGCGCCGTAGCCAGGTGCTCCTGATGTTTTATCTGCCCGGACAGTCGGTGACGACTGAACGGCTTGGCAGGATCAACCTCGTTGATGAGACCACGGCCCGGCAGGATATTGAGGAGACCGGACGCGAAATTCAGCGTTACCACCGTTTGACCCTCCAGTCACAGGTGGACGGCAGCTATCGGATTGAAGGCGCCGCGCTCGACCAACGTTTATGTCTGCTGCATGCGCTGCGGCGGGGGCTGCGCCTCTGCCCACAGTTCGTTAATCATCATTTTACCCCGGCGCTGAAAACGCAGCTTAAACAGGAAGGCATTGCCCGCACCTTATACGATGATACCAATCTGCAGGCGCTGGTGAACCGCTGCGCGCGGGCGCTCAATCGCCAGTTTGACTGCCGCGACGTGCAGTTTCTGCGCTTGTACCTGCAGTACTGTCTGCTCGAACATCACCGGGGATACTCTCCGGACTTCAATGAGGAACAGCAACGCTGGGCTCAAACCGCCGCCGAGTTCACCCTGGCGCAGGAGATTGTCCGCCACTGGCAGCGTCGGGTCGGCGCTCCGCCCCATGTCGGAGAACCTTTTTTCCTCTCGCTGCTGTTTATGTTGCTCAAAACCCCCGACCCGGTCCGCGACGGTCACCCGCACGATCGCCGCCTGCGGCTGGCTATCTCCGGCCTGATTCACCGCTTTCAGATCCTCGCTGGCAGAGCGTTCAGTGATGAGCAGGGGCTCAGCGATCAACTCTATATTCATTTGTCGCAGGCGTTGATCCGCAGCGTGTTTGCTATCGGCATCGACAGCACGCTCACAGAGGAAGTGACCCGGCTCTACCCTCGCTTACTGCGTACCACCCAGGCGGCATTGAGCGAATTCGAGGAGGCCTGGCACATCCGTTTTAATGAGGAAGAGACCGGTTTAATCGCGGTGATCTTTGGCGCCTGGCTGATGCAGAAAAGCGACCTGCACGAGAAACAGGTGCTGTTGCTAACCGATGACAACCCAGCTATTGAAGAGGCCCTGGAACAACAGCTGCGCGAACTAACGCTGCTGCCGCTGAATATCAAATACCAGAGCGTAGAGCGCTTTCAGAAGGAAGGTGCGCCCAAAGGGGTGACGCTTATCGTCACCCCCTATGCGACGGCGCTGCCGCTGTTTTCGCCGCCGCTGATCCACGCGGAGAACTACTTCACTGAACGCCAGCAGCAGCATATCTGCGCCATGCTCGAGGACTAGGCCGCCACCGCTTTTGGCCGTATAGCCATCGCCGGGAGCGTCAGCAGGGCCATCACCCAGAATACGCCCTGGTGCAGGTGCTGATAGAGGAAACCGGCGAAGACGGTCATGATGGCAATACTGCCGCCCATCGCCACCGCGGAGTAGACGGCCTGCAGACGGATCACTTCGCTACCCTGACGGGCGGCGATATACCGCATCGCCGCCAGATGACACACCGTGAAGGTGCCACAGTGAAGGATCTGCGCAAGGATGAGTCCCGGCAGCGCCGTGGTCCAGCCCATCAGTCCCCAGCGAATCAGCCCGCAGGCGGCGGAGAGCAACAGCAGGTCGCGGGCGCTGAAGCGGCGGAACACCTTTTTACTCAACGCGAAGATCACCACTTCCGCCACCACGCCTAACGACCACAGATAACCGACCGCCGAGGCGGAATAGCCGGCCTGCTGCCAGTAGATGGCGCTAAAGCCATAGTAGGCGGCATGCGCTCCCTGCAGCAGACAAACGCAGGCGAGAAAGCGCCAGCTTTGGCGCACCAGCGTCAGCCAGGCCGCCATTCCGGCCCCCTGCTGCTGGCGCGACTCCCCCTGGGGCATCACCGACGGCTTAAGCAGCATGCCGAGCAGCATCGAGGCGACCCCCAGGCTTAGCATCAGCAGGATCGCCCGGTAATCGAACAGGCTCACCAGCTTGCCGGTCAGCGCCGAACCAATCACAAAGGCAATAGAGCCCCACAGCCGCACCCGGCCATAGTCCATGGTGATCTGCTTTTGCCAGGTATTGGCCAGAGCATCCGTCAGCGGCACCAGCGGCGAAAAGAACAGGTTGAAGCCGATGATGATCGCCAGCAGCCATGCTACGTGGCTGCCGGCCCAGAAGGCCAGCGCGAAGAGCAAGGTTAACAGCGCCAGCACGCGCAGCGCGGCGATCAGCCGGGAGGGATCGCTCACCCGCGGGGCAATCAGCAGACTGCCGAGAAAACGGGCCACCAGACCGGCGCCAAGCAAAATGCCGATGGTTTCCGGAGTCAGCCCGTTTCCGGCCAGCCAGACGCTCCAGAAGGGCAGAAAAATACCGTAGCTAAAAAAGTAGGTGAAATAACTGAGCGCCAGCCAGCGCGTGGAGTGCAAGACCATGATTTCCTCCCGAATGGTGGCGACAGTCTGGCGATAAACCCCGGCGGGCGCAAGATGCTCTTGTCTGCTGATAGCTCGTTATTTATGCCCCCTCGATGATGATTTTCAGCGAAAAATTGAGCTTCTCTCCCGCGCCTAAAACTCGCAGCCCCGGCTGCCCGTCCATGTTGTGGGCGTTTACCGGATGGCTTTGCGGCTCGAGGCAAAGGAATGATTCACCTTGCATTCTGAACAGCATCAACCACGGAGTTTGCGATAGAATTGTGATATTCATCACGTTATTGCTTACCCTCGCCCGCCCGCCCCAGCCGGAATAACCCACGTTCAGCCAACGATCTTCACCGAACTGAGCCACGCTGAAATTGGCATAGTCGGGCAAGTTTCCTTGCCAGTTGAGAGGTAAGTGATTCTCCCCTTCCGGCCAGTAACCGCTGACCTGGAACTGAACCTTGCTGCGTTCATCGAAAGGGAAAAAGGGATGAAAGCCGCAGCCGTAAAGCGCAGGGACCTCCCCATAGTGGGTAAGCGTTAGCTCCGCTATCAGCTGGTTACGCAGCAACTGGTAGCGGAGCTGCGCCAGATAATCGAAACCGCAGGCATGCTGCCGACGCAGCTGTAATACACAATACTCGGCGCCGTACTCAATAATATCCCAGCGCTGTAACCAGCCGTCACCGTGAAGAAAGAAATACTCGTCGGCATGGTGGCGAGGCAGGATAATCTCCTGCCCATGAAAAATAAAACGGTTGCCGGCGACGCGATTGGCCAATGGCAGCATCGGAAACATGCCGCCGGCGGGATTTTCATATAGCACCGGCGCTTGATATTGCCGCGAGAATAAACTTTGCACTTTGCCGCCCAGAGAAGAGACGCACATCCGCAGATGCGCGTTCTCCAGAATCCACTCTTCCGCCATTAGCGCATCTGCTCCTGCTTCGCCGCATTAACGCCCGTATGACGCTGCGCCAGCTGCTCTTCCAGCGCTTCGAGGGTGATACCTTTCGTTTCCGGGACGTTGCGCAGGATATAGAGGTAGCCGGCAGCGCAAATAACACCATACAGCAGGAAGCTTCCTGCCGCGCCCAGACCGGCATTAAGCAGCGGGAAAGTATAGGTTAACAGGAAACAGGCGATCCACAGCGCCAGGGTACCTAAAGACATCGCGAGTCCACGTACGCGGTTGGGAAAAATCTCCGCCAGCAGCACCCAGGTCACCGGCGCCAGGGTCAACGCATAAATAGCAATCGCCGCCAGCACCAGCAACAGTACCGGCCACCCCATAATGCCCATGGCGTAAGCGCCGGCGATCAGCACATAGATCAGCGTCAATCCCGAAGCGCCAAGCAGCATTAATTTACGGCGACCGATTTTATCCACCAGCGGCAGCGCCGCAATGGTAAAGACCAGATTAACGACGCCCGTCGCGACGATAGATTTCAGCGTGCTGTTAATATCGAACCCCGCCGAGGCAAAAATCTCCTGCGCGTAGTTAAAGATGACGTTAATCCCACACCACTGCTGGAATATGGCGAGCACCATGCCAATGATCACAATCGGTTTCACCTGGGGAGCCAACAGCGCGCCGTAGGAGACTTTATTGTTATCCTTTTCCAGGGTATGCGCGATTTCACGCAGGATCCTGTCGGCATAGTCGGCAGAACCAATGCGTTCCAGCGCAGCCCGGGCGCGCTCCGGTTTACCGGCCTTCATGAGCCAGCGCGGCGACTCGGGGACAAAAAACATCAGGACCAGAAACGCCAGCGCCGGCACCAGTTCCGCACCGAACATCCAGCGCCAGCCCATCTGCCCATTCCAGCTGTCCACAATCATCTGCTGCGTCGCCCCCGGCTCCACCGGTTCAGCAATCATCAGATTGATTAACTGAGCGGCCAGTACGCCAATCACGATGGTGAGCTGATTGACCGCGACAAAACGCCCTCTTTTCTCTGCCGGACTGACTTCGGCAATGTAAAGCGGGCTGAGAGCGGAAGCCAGACCAATCCCTACGCCGCCCACAATGCGGTAAACCACAAACATATCGAAATGACTGGCGACCGCCGTCCCCCAGGCCGACGCGCTGAACAGCACGGCGGAAAGAATTAATGGCAGCTTGCGCCCCAGTTTGTCTGCGCACCATCCCGAAATTAATGCGCCGAAAATACAGCCCAACAGCGCTGAGCTCATCGCCCAGCCGGACTGCGCCGGGTCCGTAATTGAAAACCAGGCTTCATAAAATGGCTTAGCGCCGCCAATCACCACCCAGTCATAGCCAAACAGTAAACCACCGCAGGCGGCGACCAGACAAATCGTCCAGACGTAGCCCATTTTCAGATGTGTCTGCGCGTTGTTCATAATGATTCCTCTATAAGGGAAACGCAGGGAACAGTAGGGTTCAGGCGGGCCGAGCCCGCCCATTGAGGTTCAGGAAAAAATGCCGCTTTGCAGGGCATGGCGAATCAGATGCGCCTTATCATGAGCCGGATTTATTTGCAGAAGCTGCTGCATCCTCTGCTGGCAGGCGGATACGTTGCCCAGCCCCAGATGGCCCAGCGCTTCAATAAACAAGCAGTGCTGCAGATGTCTCTGCTGCGCTGATACATCGAGAACCACCAGGTCCGGAAGAGAGACGGCAAAAAAATCGACTTGCGGAACGTCATCCCGATGCTGCGCGGCCCAGTCGATAAAATGGCGGAAGTGCTGCTCGGCCTGCGCTGGGTTACCGCTCTTACGCAGCGCAATGCCCTGCCAGAAAAGGTAATCGGCGGGTTGATCGTTGTAGTACCGCCCGGCGTCCAGCGTTGAGCCCCCTTGCCGGGCAAGCTGGTAATATTCCGCCGCCTGCTGCGCATCCCCAGCCTGTTCTGCGCAGTAGCCCAGCAAATACCAGATATCGTTGTCCGTTTGCCCAGGCAGTCGCCCCTCCCCCAGATTGTCGGGATAGCGTAATGCGGCTTTCAGACAGTCCGTGGCCTGTTTAAACGCCCCACGCTCGATGAACTGTAATGCCAGATGGAGCTGATTGAGCAAATACTGGCCGGTGATTTTCCCTTCTCCTCCTTCCCAGGGATGGAATACGCGCGTATCCAGAATCGCGGCGGCATCGGCATAATGACCGGACGCGTTCCACAGGCTTAGCAGCTCAGCGGTCAGGTCGTCCCGCTTCAGCACCACGGCTTTACGTTCCACCAGCGTCGTCAGTCGCTCATGTACCGGCCTGGCCAGTAATTTTTGCAAAAAATCGAGTTCAAACAGGAAGCGCGCATTGTCCGGCTCCAGCGCTACGGCGCGCTGCAGATAAGCCAGCGCCTGCGTTGCATCCTGCTGTTTATTCCACGAGTAAACGCCCAGCAGACGATGAGCGGGCGCATAATCGGGAGATTTTTCGAGCGTCTCGCGCCAGCAGCTCACCGCCTCGTCATAGCGACGTTTGCTGTACCAGAAGCAACCGAGTAGATAGCGGGCAAAAGCGCTGTCGCCCAGCGACTGCAGCATCTGAACTTCATCGAGTGAGTTAGGGAAACGAACATTGTGCGCATGGCAGTGCTCGGCGGCGGCAATAAACTGTTGGCGTTCATTGGCATCATCACTTAGCGACGCACGCCAGAGCATCGGCAGCGCTTCCTGACTGTCCAGAACCGCAAGAACCTCTTTCACCGCCGACGTCTGTCCGATAGAGAGCAACCAACCCGCCAGCAGGCTGGCGTTGACCCCTCTGCGCCCCGTGATGCGCAGCAGGGCTTCTCGCGCGTCGTCGCTCCGCTCAATCATCCAGCGCGCGCAGTGCAGCGGATAGCTCAATGGGTATTGCTCAAGAGAGGCGAAAATAAACTCCAGCGCTGCTTTCTTCTGCCCACTGTTGGCTAATGCCAGCGCTTTCAACCCCATCGCCAGAGGATTGCTGGCGTTGAACCGCAGACTGGTGTTTACTTTTTCCAGCGCATCGGCAACATCACCGCGCTTCATCGCCAGCCTCGCCAGCGACCACCAGGCGGCGTCACGGCAGTTACCGCTCCAGGAGGCTTTGTAATAGTGATCCCAGGCGCCTGCATCATCCCCCATCCTTTCCAGCACGCTGGCAAGCAGCATACTGGCTTCGCCATCTCGCGGGTTCTTATTCAAACGATGCGCGCGCTGTAGCGCAGCACGGGCACACTGTTCCGCCAGCGCCCAGTCGGCACTGTTGAACGCCAGGGTACCGAGGGCAACATTATTGCGATAATCCTGCGGATCGAGCTCAACCGCCCGACGATAGTAATCCCCGGCGTAGCGGCTTGCGTGGTTGTATTGTTCAAGGTGCTGGCCGATAAAATAGAGCTCGTCGCCATTGTGGATCGCTTCCGGTAACGCGGGCGCTATAGCTGGTTCGGGCAGCGGCGTCTGTTGGGTAATATGTTCCTGATAATCCAGCAGCGGCTGGTTCTCGGCGGTTTTCACTTTGAGGGTTAAGCGCCCGACGCCATTTTCCGGCAGCGTCTGCTGCCAGCTCTCACCGGGCTTCAGCGTCAGCTGAGTTTCGTACAATGGCTGATGGTCAGCGCTGAGTTCAACCACGATATGATTTAGCGGAGCAATGGCATATACGCCAAGCTGCAGTTGCCCAGACTCGCGAACCAGCTTCAGTGCCAGCTGTGTATTGGCATTTTGCACCATCCCTAACTCGCTGTAGGGAAGGAAATTTTGCACAAACACCTTCTCTTCATAAGGCGCAAGCCACGTAAAGTCAGGCTGGTTATCGGTGAAGACGCCGGTCATCAGCTCAATATAAGGGCCATTTTCATCAGTCAGATTTCGATCCCAGGCCTGGCCAAAATCCCCGTACCCCCAGCTCCACTGTTTCTTGCCAGGAGAGACATGGTGATCGGCAACATGCAGTAACCCGCCTCGCTCGTCATGATGATAAGCGCCGACAAAATCGTAATCCGACTTCTCCGCCATATACGAAGTGGGTACCGGGACGTTTTTATAACGGGAGATATCAACCCCCGCAGAATAGTCCACTTTGTAGTAGGTACCGGTGGCAATCGGGAAAGCGGAAACATCACGCTTACCATGGTCGAATACAGCGGTGACATCGGGTGGGAATACACTCTGGTGGGCATCGCCGCCTTTTACTGCAGGGTTGGCCCACCACAGGAAATGGCGCGGCGTGGCGTTACCATTGAAGATCTTGCCAGTGATTTCAATCAGCGCGCGGTCAGGATAGAGCGTAAACCCGGCCATAACCTGCAAACCGCGCATGGGCTCCGCTTCCCCCATCCATACGGTCTGCGCGCCGTTTTCTCCCTGCTGAATAGAAAAATCGACCGGCTTAAAGGTCGTCGGCCGGTGATGTTGCGGCCAGTTAAATTCGATTCCGCCGGAGATCCAGGGCCCGAGCAGCCCTACCAGGGCTGGCTTAACCACCTCATTGTAATAGACGAAATCACGTTGTTTGACTTTATCATATGCCCGGTGAATACGGCCGCCAAGCTCCGGTAGCAGCATGACCCGAAGGAAATCATTCTCCATCCACACTGCCTGATAATCGCGCATTTCGCGTTCGCCGGTCAGGGTATCAATCACGCCGTAGGGATAGACGCTGCCGGAAGATCCTTGATAAACACGTTTTTCCAGAAACATAGGGTTCGGATCTTCCGCTCCCGTCGTCCACGTTGGTAATGAAATGATTTCCTGCCAGACCTTAACCGAACCGTACATGATGCCTCCACTAAACAAAACGAAGTAAAAGTTGCAATAACAGGAGTCTATATCGCCAATTCGCTGTTAAAATGCGCAATGCTCACGCAATATAGTTAAGGGAGTTAAGTGTATGCAGCGTACTGGCTTTAATAACGCCCGGGTCCGGCAGGCCAATAAGTCGATTTTTCTTTCCCATCTGTGGCGGGAAAAGCAGCTCAGTAAATCACAGCTCTCTCAACTCACCGGTCTCTCCATTCCGGCGGTGAGCAATATTCTGGCCGAGCTGCTTAGCGAGGGATTGATCGGTCACTCAACGGAACACTTGAGCAAACGGGGCGTGAACAGCGGCAGCTACCAGATCCCCGAGCACGGCGCCTGGACACTGTGCATGAATATCACCCCGACCAGCATTGAATATCAGCTTGCCGACGCCCGCCTGCTGGCAGTGGATGGTCATCAGCATTTGCCGGTCAACGCGCCCACTCCTCAGGCCCTGCTTGAGGCCATCGTTGAATGCTGGCGGCATATCCACCGCCGCTACCCGCAGCACAGCATCAATCTCGCCCTTGGCGTGCATGGACAGGTTGATCCGATTACCGGCGTTTCACAAACCATGCCCCAGGCACGCTGGAAAACACCGATCGAAATAAAGTATCTGCTTGAGGAGCGGCTTGGCGTGCAGGTTCGGGTGGATAACGACTGCGTGATGCTGGCGCTGGCGGAGAAGTGGCAGCATCAGGGTACACAGCAGGATTTTTGCGTGATCAACGTCGACTACGGTATCGGCTCGTCATTTGTGATTAACGATCATATTTATCGCGGCAGTCTGTACGGCAGCGGGCAGATTGGGCATACGATTGTCAATCCTGACGGCAAAGCCTGCGACTGCGGAAGATACGGTTGCCTCGAAACCGTCGCCTCTCTCAGCGCGCTGAAAAAACAGGCCCGAATGTGGCTCAAAACGCAGCCTGAAGCAACGCTCTCCCCTGAGCAGTTAACCACGGCGTCGCTCATTGAGGCCTGGAAAGAGGGAGATGTGCAAATTCGCGCATGGGTTGATAACGCTGCCAACGCGATTGGCTTAAGCCTCTATAATTTCCTGAATATATTAAATATTAATCAAATATGGCTTTACGGGCGCAGCTGCGCCTTCGGTGAGCAGTGGCTGGAAAGTATCGTCAAACAAACGGGTTTCAACCCCTTTGACCACCGGGATACGCCGCGAGCGCACGCCACCCAAATTGGCTTTGGCCAGCTGACACGCGCCCAGCAGCTGATGGGGATAGGTTATCTGTACGTTGAGGAGCAATTGCAGACGCTGGTTTAGTCATAAACGAACGTGGCGGAGCGCAAATTTGTGTATTACGTTTAAATCACACGTCTCTCATAACGAGCTGATTATGAACACACTCCGCTATTTTGATTTTGGCGCTTCCCGCTCTCTGTTGCTGCTTATCGCCCGCATCGCCGTGGTGATTCTGTTTATTCTTTTTGGCTACCCCAAACTGCTGGGCTTTGACGGTACGGTGCAGTACATGGCCGCCTCCGGCGCGCCGATGCCGACCCTGGCGGCGATTATCGCCGTCATTATGGAAGTGCCTGCCGCGATTCTGATTGTGCTCGGCTTTTTCACCCGCCCGCTGGCGGTCATCTTTATTTTCTACACCCTGGGCACGGCGGTGATTGGCCATCACTACTGGGATATGACTGGCGATGCGGTATTGCCGAACATGATTAACTTCTGGAAAAACGTCAGCATCGCCGGCGCTTTCCTGCTGCTGGCGGTAACCGGCCCCGGGGCGATCTCCCTCGACCGCCGCTAATCTCCAGACGCAAAAAAGGCCGCATACGCGGCCTTTTTGATGTCAACGCTAACGCTTACGCATATACCGGGAAGCGGGCGCAGATATCCAGCACTTTACCTTTCACGCGCTCAATGACCGCGTCGTCATTGATATTGTCCAGCACGTCACACATCCAGCCAGCCAGCTCTTTGACTTCCGCTTCTTTAAAGCCGCGGCGAGTCACTGCCGGAGAACCGATACGGATACCGGAGGTTACGAACGGGCTCTTCGGATCGTTCGGCACGCTGTTTTTGTTGACGGTGATGTTGGCGCGGCCCAGGGCAGCGTCAGCTTCTTTACCGGTCAGGTTTTTATCCACCAGGTCCAGCAGGAACAGGTGGTTCTCAGTACCGCCAGACACCACTTTGTAGCCGCGGTTCAGGAACACTTCCACCATCGCTTTAGCGTTTTTCGCAACCTGCTGCTGGTAAACTTTAAACTCTGGCTCCATCGCTTCTTTCAGCGCCACCGCTTTCGCCGCGATAACGTGCATCAGCGGGCCGCCCTGCGCGCTTGGGAACACTGCAGAGTTCAGTTTTTTGTACAGCTCTTCGCTACCGCCTTTCGCCAGAATCAGGCCGCCGCGCGGACCCGCCAGGGTTTTGTGGGTGGTGGTGGTCACAACGTGAGCATGCGGAACCGGGTTCGGGTACACGCCAGCGGCAATCAGGCCTGCCACGTGCGCCATATCGACGAACAGGTAAGCGCCGATGCTGTCAGCGATTTCACGCATTTTCGCCCAGTCAACGATACCGGAGTAAGCGGAGAAACCACCGATGATCATCTTCGGTTTGTGTTCCTGAGCCTGCTTCGCCATGTCGTCGTAGTCAATTTTACCGGACTCATCAATACCGTAAGGGATGATGTTGTACAGTTTGCCGGAGAAGTTAACCGGGGAGCCGTGAGTCAGGTGGCCGCCCTGCGCCAGGTTCATACCGAGCACGGTGTCGCCCGGCTGCAGCAGCGCGGTGTAGACGGCAAAGTTAGCCTGGGAGCCGGAGTGCGGCTGGACGTTAGCATAGTCAGCGCCGAACAGTTCTTTCGCGCGGTCGATTGCCAGCTGTTCAACCACGTCGACGTATTCACAGCCGCCGTAGTAACGCTTGCCCGGATACCCTTCAGCATATTTGTTGGTCAGCTGAGAGCCCTGCGCCTGCATAACGCGCGGACTGGTGTAGTTTTCGGAGGCGATCAGTTCGATGTGCTCTTCCTGACGTACTTTTTCCTGCTCCATAGCCTGCCACAGTTCGGCATCATAATCGGCAATGTTCATTTCACGCTTTAACATCCGCATCTCCTGACTCAGCTAACAATAAAATTTCGGCCTAAAAAGGCGGTCCGATTGGACAACGGCCCACAGTATAACCGAATCATTCTGTGATAACAGGTCTTGACAAAGGATTTTACGCAAACGATTGGCTCCGCATGACACAAGGCTTTGAGCAATAACGCCTCTCTCAGTATCAACGGATTTCTTTTCAGGTTTGTGATGCAAATTCTTCATGTTGTAACTGGATCGGGGGAATGTGTTAAAGAACCATTTACAACGCAGGGTTATTTCTTTAAGATGCATTTAAAATACATCATTAAGATAACACATAAGGAAGCACGCTATGCTTGACGCTCAAACCATCGCCACGGTAAAAGCCACCATTCCCCTGCTGGTAGAGACCGGCCCGAAATTAACCGCCCATTTCTACGATCGTATGTTCGCGCATAATCCGGAGCTCAAAGAGATCTTCAACATGAGCAACCAGCGCAACGGCGATCAGCGTGAAGCGTTATTCAACGCTATTGCCGCCTACGCCAGCAATATCGATAACCTGCCTGCCCTGCTGCCGGCGGTGGAAAAGATCGCCCAGAAACACACCAGCTTCCAGATCAAACCGGAGCAGTACAATATTGTTGGCAGCCATCTGCTGGCAACCCTCGATGAAATGTTCAGTCCGGGCCAGGAAGTGCTCGATGCCTGGGGTAAAGCCTACGGCGTGCTGGCGAACGTCTTTATCGGCCGTGAAGCCGAGATCTATCAGCAAAACGCCAGTAAAACCGGCGGCTGGGAAGGGACCCGCGCGTTTCGCATCGTGAAGAAAACCCCGCGCAGCCAGCTTATCACCAGCTTTGAGCTCGAACCGGTTGATGGCCAGCCGGTCGCCGATTACCAGCCTGGCCAGTACCTGGCCATCTGGCTGAAACCGGAAGGCTTCGAATATCAGGAAATCCGCCAGTATTCCCTGACCCGCAAAGCGGACGGCAAAGGCTACCGCATTGCGGTTAAACGCGAGGAAGGCGGTCAGGTTTCCAGCTGGCTGCATAACCATGCCAGCGAAGGCGATGTGGTCTATCTGGCCGCCCCGGCGGGAGATTTCTTCCTTAACGTTAAGCCGCAGACGCCAGTCACCCTGCTCTCCGGCGGCGTCGGGCAAACGCCGATGCTGGCGATGCTGGATGCGCTGGCGAAGAGCGGTCATCAGGGTCAGGTGAACTGGTTCCATGCGGCGGAAAATGGCGACGTTCACGCCTTTGCCGATGAAGTGAAGGCGCTCGGCGCGGCGCTGCCGGCGTTTACCTCTCACGTCTGGTATCGCACCCCGACTGAGGCCGACCGTCAGGCTGGACGTTTTGATAGCGAAGGTTTGATGGATTTAGCAGCAGTGGCGGACAATATTCGCGACCCGCAGATGCAGTATTATCTCTGCGGCCCGGTAGCGTTTATGCAGTTTGCAGCGAAGCAGCTGGTCGAATTAGGGGTCAACAAAGACAACATTCATTACGAATGCTTCGGCCCGCATAAGGTGCTGTAAGCCCCGACGACGCGGGGATCTGTAGGCCGGGTAAGCGCAGCGCCACCCGGCAATACTGCAGCGAGCGGCGAGCGTTAAATCGCCGCGTCGTCTTCTTCGCCGGTACGAATACGAATGACCCGCGCCACGTCGAAGACAAAGATTTTACCGTCGCCGATTTTACCGGTCTGTGCGGTACGGATGATGGTATCCACACAGGTATCGACGATATCGTCGGTCACCACAATTTCAATTTTTACTTTCGGCAGAAAATCGACCATATACTCGGCACCACGGTACAGTTCGGTGTGCCCTTTCTGGCGGCCAAAGCCTTTCACTTCCGTTACCGTCATCCCGGTGATGCCGACTTCGGCCAGCGCTTCACGCACGTCATCCAGTTTGAAAGGTTTAATAATCGCATCAATCTTTTTCATGGGGTTCCTGTCTTAATCGCGTAACCGGTTGCTTACCGTATCATAACTTGCGCTATAGTGCGGAGCTACTCTTTAAAGTCGTTGGCGTCGAGCTCATGGCGCGACAGCAGCTTATAGAATTCGGTGCGGTTGCGCCCTGCCATCCGCGCGGCGTGAGTGACGTTGCCCTTGGTAATTTGCAGCAGCTTGCGCAGGTAGTTCAGCTCAAACTGATTGCGCGCCTCCACGAAGGTCGGCAGCGCCGTGTTCTCGCCCTCCAGCGCTTGCTCAACCAGCGCGTCGCCGATCACTGGCGACGAAGTCAGGGCCACGCACTGCTCGATCACGTTCACCAGCTGGCGCACGTTGCCCGGCCATTTGGCGGCCATCAGCCGCTTCATTGCATCGCTGGAAAACGCCCGCACGAACGGCTTATGGCGATCGGCGGACTGACGCAGCAGATGGTTGGCCAACAGCGGAATATCTTCCGTGCGTTCGGAGAGCGGCGGTATTTTCAGGTTCACTACGTTGAGGCGGTAGAACAGGTCTTCACGAAACTCGCCGCGGGCCATCGCCTTCGGCAGGTCGCGGTGGGTGGCGGAGATAATCCGCACGTTGATTTCGATATCGCGGTTGCTGCCCAGCGGGCGCACCTTGCGCTCCTGCAGGACGCGCAGCAGCTTCACCTGCAACGCAACCGGCATATCACCGATCTCGTCGAGAAACAGCGTACCACCCTCAGCGGCCTGGAATAATCCTTCACGGTTACTGACCGCGCCGGTAAAAGCGCCCCGCGCATGGCCAAACAGTTCGGATTCGAGCAGCTGTTCCGGCAGCGCGCCGCAGTTGATCGCCACGAACGGCTTATCATGACGCGGGCTGGCGTTGTGGATCGCCTGGGCGACGATCTCCTTCCCGGTCCCGCTCTGGCCATTAATCAGTACGCTGACATCCGATTGCGCCACCATCCCGGCCTGCTCAAGCAGGCGCAGCATCAGCGGGCTGCGGGTTACAATCGCCTGGCGCCAGGCTTCGTCGGTGGCCGGCGAGCGCTGCTCCAGCGCCTCATCAATGGCTTTATATAAGGCATCTTTATCGACCGGCTTGGTCAGGAAGCTGAACACCCCCTGCTGGGTAGCCGCCACGGCGTCGGGAATCGAACCGTGAGCGGTGAGAATGATCACCGGCATGCCGGGGTGGCCCTTCTGGATCTCGCTAAACAGCTGCAGGCCGTCCATTTCATCCATCCGCAGATCGCTAATCACCAGATCCACTTTCTCACGCCCCAGCACGCGCAGCGCTTCCGGCCCGCTCTCGGCGGTGACCACGCTGTAGCCTTCGCTGACCAGGCGCATGCCCAGTAGCTTCAACAGTCCCGGATCGTCATCCACCAGCAGTAAACGCGCCGGTTTACGGATCGTCATGGATCACCTCCGGCACTTTTTCGCTGCCGAAATTGCCGCCCGGCTTGCGGCTGGAGAGCTGGCGTTCGATATCCGTCAGGTTCTCCAGCTTGCGGGTGGTCAGCTCCAGCTGCTCGCGCAGCGCCAGCTCCTGCTGACGCAGTGTCTCCAGTTCGCTATCGCTGGACTGCTGAAGCTTCGCGTAACGGGCACGCTCTTCCACCAGCTGCAGCTGACGGGTCTGGCCGTCGCGCCAGAGCTGATACAGCGGGCGGACCTGAACGGCGATTTGCGGGCTGAAGGTATCGAGACGCGCCACCAGGTCGCGGCGCTCCTCAGGGGTAATTTTAGCATCAGCAAGCAGGATGCCGCGACGGAACGCGTCCTGCCAGCTGTCGTCGGTATGGCGTTTCGCCTCCGCCCGCGCCTGCGCCGGCGCGAGGCGATCGGCACAGTCAATGCCCCGCAGCCAGTAGAGGGGATTTTTGTCGCTGGCATCGCTGCTGTGCGCCCAGATATCCGCGCAGTCTACCGCGACAAAATCGGCCACCTGATGCTGCGCCTGCCCGGGGGCGGCGGTACCTTCCGCGGTATGCGGTGAAAAGCCGGCGGAACACCCCGCCAGCGTCAGACAAGCAATGCCTGAAAGCAGCCATCCGCTGAGGGAACGGCGCCAGGCCAGGAATTGGGACATAGTTCCCCGATATCGATTCATAAGTTGGATTATTCCGGCGCTGAGGGAAGCGTAATGCGAAAACAGACCTGCCCGGCGGGCGCATCAACTAAGCTGAGCTCCCCTTGCATCTGCCGGACGCAGTCGCGGGCGATACTCAACCCCAGTCCACTGCCCTTAACGGCCCCTTTACGCTGGTGACTCCCCTGGTAAAAAGGCTCGAATATCATGTTTTTTTCCGCGGCCGGGATCGGTTCGCCGCTGTTGGCGACATCAATACGCACCTGATCTCCGTGCCGGTAGCTATGGATACGGATGTTACCGGATTCAGCACCATAGTGCACCGCATTGGAGTAGAGATTATCCATTACGCTTATCAATAGCGCAGGCTCTGCCAGGCAACGCCGCGCCTGCAGCGTCAGTTCGGTATGCATCAGTTTAGCCCGCGCGGGCAGGCTGTGCGCCGCCACGACGTTTTCCACCAGTTCCACCAGGTCCACCGCTTCGCGAGCCACCGGGCCGTCGGCCTGTTTTCGGTTATAGTCCAGCAGCTGTTCAATCAGCTTTTGCAGGTTACGGCTACTGCTGTCGAGGATCTCGACAATCTCCTGCTGCTCAGGGGTCAGGGGCCCCGCGACCCGGTCGGCCAACAGCTCGGTACCTTCACGCATACTGGCCAACGGGGTTTTCAGCTCATGCGACAGATGGCGAAGAAATTGATGCCGCTGCGACTCCAGCCACGCCAGGCGCTCGCTGAGCCAGATGATGCGCTTGCCCACCGATCGCAGCTCGCGCGGGCCGGTAAACAATGCGGCGTCGTCCAGCGACTTTCCTGCCCCCAGCTGATTGATCATTCTTTCGATGCCTTTCACCGGGCCGATAATCATGCGGGTGAAGAGTAGCACCAGCGCCAGGCTCAGCAGAAACAGCACCAGCGCCTGCCAGCCGAAAAACTGGCCGCGTTCGGCTATCTCCTGCTGCAGCTGTTGGCCACGAGAATAGACGACCGCCCGGGTCGCCTGCACCATATCGCTGTTATTACTGGCGAAAACTTCCAGTCTGGCGGCTGCCTGGGCATCGGGTCCGCTATTTTTACACTGCAGCTGCGCCAGATCGCTGACATCCTGACGCAGCGCCTGCCAGAGCTTCTCGTCCGGCAGCACGCCGGCGTGGGCGTCCAGCATCTGGCTGTAGCGCTGCCGCTGGTTTTGATAGACGCGCGCCAGCGTCGGATCGTCCAGCACGCAGTACTGGCGATAGCTGCGCTCCATCTCCAGTGCGGCATTGATCATCGCCTCGCTGCGTCGGGCGTCGACCAGGGTGGTACGGTTAATATGCGCCGCCTGGGCGCTAAGGGCGTTCAGGCTCTGCCAGGCCTGCCAGGCCAGCACCAGCAATGGCAGCAGGATCAGCACAAAAGAGAGCGTCACCAGCTGACGCAGCGAACGGGGGAAAAGAGAGAGTCGCTTCAAGGATGTTGTCTCAATCATTAGCTCTGGTCGATGCTAACTGAGGAGCGCGCCGGAGAAAAGCGCTACCGCTGGTTACTGCGCCGCAGAAACAACAAAGCCAGGCGCAAGGCCTGGCTTTGTTCAGGAATGAGGCGGTGCCTTACTCGACGTTTCGCCCGATGTCTGATAAAGCCAGGCTGTTATCAGGAGTTGGACGGCAGGCACCTGTTTGTGCGTCATTCGAAGTTTATGTAGCGCGTCCCGAAGGGGCTGACATAAGAAGGTGAATGAGCCACTGGTTAATATTATGCATGAACTATGCCAGCTCTCAAAACATTTTATTAACATACTGATATATATGACATTAACCGCAAGAACAGTCGAACTACCTCTGTTTATTTTTCACCCGCGTTGTCGCTATTTAGCGACACCAAATAGGCTACCGATTACTCATCATTTAAATCAATAACTTAAGTGTCGCCTATTGACGACACTGCAATATCGCAGTTGTCGGCAATTCCCGACACCCTGGCGTGCCGACCATCACAGATAAAAAAAAGCCCCCTGTCAGGCAGGGGGCTGATACGTTCGCGTGAAGCGCGGCGGGAAGATTAACCCAGCTGTTTACGCGCGTTACGGAAGATACGCATCCACGGGCTATCCTCGCCCCAGTTCTCCGGGTGCCAGGAGTTGCTTACGGTGCGGAAGACGCGTTCCGGGTGCGGCATCATGATGGTCGCGCGCCCGCTTTCGCTGGTCACCGCGGTGATACCGTTCGGGGAACCGTTCGGGTTCGCCGGATAGGTTTCGGTCACTTTGCCGAAGTTATCCACGAAGCGCAGCGCCACCAGACCTTTGCTCTCCAGCTGAGCCAGATGCGCGCTGTCGCGCACTTCCACCTGACCTTCGCCGTGGGAGACCGCAATCGGCATCCGTGAGCCAACCATGCCTTCCAGCAGCAGGGATGGGCTTTGCGTCACTTCCACCAGGCTAAAGCGCGCTTCAAAGCGGTCAGACTGGTTGCGCACAAAGCGCGGCCACAGGTCGCTGCCCGGGATCAGCTCGCGCAGGTTGGACATCATCTGACAGCCGTTGCACACGCCGAGCGCCAGCGTCTGCGGACGATGGAAGAAGGTCGCGAACTCATCGCGCACGCGCTCGTTGAACAGAATCGACTTCGCCCAGCCCTCGCCCGCGCCCAACACGTCGCCGTAGGAGAAGCCGCCGCAGGCTACCAGGGCATGGAAATCGCCCAGACCGGTCCGGCCGGCCAGCAGGTCGCTCATATGCACGTCGATGGCGTCAAAGCCGGCGCGATGGAAGGCGGCCGCCATTTCAACGTGGGAGTTCACCCCCTGCTCGCGCAGGACGGCCACTTTCGGCCGCGCGCCGGTGGCAATGTACGGGGCGGCGACGTCGTCGTTAATATCAAACGAGAGCTTCACATTGAGGCCCGGGTCGGCATCATTGGCTTTCGCCTCATGCTCCTGATCGGCGCAGGCCGGGTTGTCGCGCAGACGCTGCATCTGCCAGGTGGTTTCCGCCCACCACATGCGCAGCGTGGTGCGGCTTTCGCTGAACACCGTCTGACCGCCGGCGGTCAGCACGAAGCGATCGCCCTCAACCGCTTTACCGAGGTAATGCACGCAGTCCGCCAGGCCGTTAACCGCCAGAATGGCTTCCACCGCCTCACGGTCTGCGGCGCGGACCTGAATCACCGCCCCCAGCTCTTCGTTGAACAGCGCGGCCAGATGGTCGTCGCCCAGCGCGGCGATATCCGCTTCCACGCCGCAGTGGCCGGTAAAGGCCATTTCCGCCAGCGTGACAAGCAGACCGCCGTCGGAGCGGTCGTGGTAGGCCAGCAGTTTACGCTGCGCCACCAGGGCCTGCATCGCATTCCAGAAGCCTTTCAGTTGCGCGACATCGCGCACGTCAGCCGGCTTGTCGCCGAGCTGGCGATAGACCTGCGCCAGCGCCGTCGCGCCCAGCGCGTTGTGCCCTTTACCGAGGTCGATCAGCAGCAGGGCGTTATCTTCCGTCGAAAGCTGCGGCGTGACGGTATGACGGACATCTTCGACACGGGCGAAGGCAGAGATGACCAGCGACAGCGGAGAGGTCATCTCGCGCTGCTCGCTGCCTTCCTGCCAGCGGGTTTTCATCGACATCGAGTCTTTACCGACCGGAATGGTCAGGCCCAGCGCCGGGCACAGCTCTTCGCCTACCGCTTTTACCGCCTCATACAGGCCAGCGTCTTCGCCCGGGTGACCTGCGGCGGCCATCCAGTTAGCTGACAGTTTCACGCGATTCAGCTCGCCAATCTGCGTGGCGGCGATGTTGGTCAGCGCTTCGCCGACCGCCAGACGGCCAGAGGCCGCGAAGTCCAGCAGGGCGACCGGGGCGCGCTCGCCCATCGCCATCGCTTCGCCATAGTAGCTGTCGAGGCTGGCGGTGGTCACCGCGCAGTTGGCCACCGGGATCTGCCACGGGCCAACCATCTGGTCGCGGGCGACCATACCGGTCACGGTGCGGTCGCCGATGGTGACGAGGAAGGTTTTCTCGGCCACCGTCGGCAGATGCAGAACGCGGTTAACCGCATCGGCAAGGGTAATCGGTTGGCGATCCAGTGCACTACCCTGAGCTTTCAGAGTCTGCACGTCGCGGGTCATTTTCGGCGTTTTGCCGAGCAGGACGTCCAGCGGCAGGTCGATCGGCTGATCGTTAAAGTGGCTGTCGCTCAGGCTCAGATGCTGCTCAGCGGTGGCTTCGCCGATAACGGCATAAGGCGCGCGCTCGCGGCGGCACAGTTCGTCGAACAGCGGCAGCTGCTCCGGGGCGACCGCCAGAACATAACGTTCCTGCGATTCGTTACACCAGATCTCCAGCGGACTCATCCCTGGCTCATCGCTGAGAATATCGCGCAGCTGGAATTTACCGCCGCGGCCGCCGTCGCTCACCAGCTCCGGCATAGCGTTGGAGAGACCGCCGGCGCCAACGTCGTGGATAAAGAGGATCGGGTTGGCGTCGCCCAACTGCCAGCAGCGGTCGATCACTTCCTGACAGCGGCGCTCCATTTCCGGGTTGTCACGCTGTACGGAGGCGAAATCGAGATCGGCATCGGACTGGCCGGAGGCCATAGAAGACGCCGCGCCGCCGCCGAGGCCGATATTCATCGCCGGGCCGCCCAGCACGATCAGCTTCGCGCCGACGGTAATCTCGCCCTTCTGCACGTGCTCACCGCGGATGTTGCCGATACCGCCGGCCAGCATGATCGGTTTGTGGTAGCCACGCAGCTCTTCGCCATTGTGGCTGGTGACTTTCTCTTCATAGGTGCGGAAGTAGCCGTTCAGCGCCGGACGACCAAATTCGTTGTTAAACGCCGCGCCGCCCAGCGGGCCTTCGGTCATGATGTCCAGGGCGGTGACAATGCGATCCGGTTTACCGAAATCTTCTTCCCACGGCTGTTCGAAGCCCGGGATACGCAGGTTGGAAACCGAGAAGCCCACCAGGCCCGCTTTCGGCTTCGCGCCGCGGCCGGTGGCGCCTTCATCGCGGATTTCGCCGCCGGAGCCAGTTGCCGCGCCCGGCCATGGAGAGATGGCCGTCGGGTGGTTATGGGTTTCCACCTTCATCAGAATGTGCGCCGGCTCCTGATGGAAGTCGTAGCGCCCGGTCTGATGGTCGGCGAAATAGCGCCCGACTTCAGACCCTTCCATCACCGCGGCATTATCTTTATAGGCCGACAGCACGTAGTCCGGCGTTTTTTCAAAGGTGTTTTTGATCATTTTGAACAGCGACTTCGGCTGCTGTTCGCCGTCGATGATCCAGTCGGCGTTGAAAATCTTGTGGCGACAGTGCTCTGAGTTCGCCTGGGCGAACATATACAGCTCGATATCGTTCGGGTTGCGTCCCAGGCGGGTAAACGCGTCCTGCAGGTAGTCAATTTCGTCGTCGGCCAGCGCCAGACCCAGACGGAGGTTGGCGTCAATCAGCGCCTGACGCCCTTCGCCCAGCAGGTCGACGCTGGTGACCGGCGTCGGCTGATGGTGAGCAAACAGCTTCTCGCCCGCTTCCAGCTCGTCGAAGACGCTCTCCATCATGCGGTCGTGCAGCTCCGCCGCCACCGCGGCCCACTGCGCTTCGGTCAGGGTTGAGGCTTCAACGTAATACGCCACGCCGCGCTCAAGACGCACAACCTGCGCCAGACCGCAGTTGTGAGCGATATCGGTAGCTTTAGAAGACCAGGGAGAGATGGTGCCAGGGCGAGGGGTCACGAGCAGTAATTTACCGGTCGGGGTATGGCTGCTTAAGCTCGGGCCATACTGAAGCAGTCGCGCCAGGCGCTCGCGATCGTCAGCGCTCAGCGGGGCATTCAGATCGGCAAAATGAATATATTCGGCATATATGGCGCTTACCGGAAGGTTGGCCGCCTGAAATCGTGCCAGCAGTTTATTAATACGGAATGCCGACAGTGCAGGTGAACCACGCAAAATTTCCATCATAAGTCTCTCGTCTTCGAAGCTTTCAGGGTGAGCCAGGGGGGGAAACGGGCGTCATTATAGTGAATCCTGCGCCCCGACGAAACCGTTTGCGTAGAAATAAAATCATTGATGCTGTTTATCAATAAATGTGACGACCATCGCGAATAAGTTGCCAACTGGCGCATTATTAAGCAGAATGCCGCACATTCGACGACAACCTTGCGTTTTTTCCGGACATCGCCTGCTGAGGAACCTGAAGCTGCAGAAGATTAACTCTCTGAAAAAATTAAAGATTAATTATCTGCTGATCGGCATTGTCACCCTTTTGCTGGCGGCGGCCCTGTGGCCGTCGATCCCCTGGTCTGGTAAACCCGAGAACCGGGTGGCGGGCATTATCGCTCGCGGCGAGCTGCGCATCAGCACCATCAACTCGCCAATGACCTTCGCCACCATGAACAATAAAGCGTTCGGTCTGGATTATGAACTGGCGAAGCAGTTTGCCGACTACCTTGGCGTAACGCTTAAGATAACCGTCCGGCAAAACATCAGCCAGCTGTTTGACGACCTCGACGACGGTCAGGCCGATATGCTGGCCGCCGGACTGGTCTATAACCAGGAGCGAGTGAAAAACTATCAGGCCGGCCCCACCTACTATTCTGTTTCGCAACAGCTGGTCTACCGCGTCGGCAATACCCGGCCGCGCACCCTCGCGGCGCTGACCGCCGAGCAGCTCACTATCGCTCCGGGCCACGTGGCGATCAACGACCTGCAGACCTTAAAAGCCGAGAAATACCCGGATCTTGCCTGGCGCGTGGACGAAAAACGCGGTACCACGGCGCTGATGCAGGCGGTGATTGACGGTAAACTTGATTACACCATCGCCGACTCGGTGGCCGTCAGCCTGTTTCAGCGCGTCCATCCGGAGCTGGCGGTGGCCCTCGATATCACCGACGAACAGCCGGTCACCTGGTTTAGCGCCCGGGACGACGATAATTCGCTGTCGGCGGCAATGCTTGATTTCTTCAACAACATCAATGAAGACGGCACCCTAGCGCGCCTCGAGGAGAAGTACCTCGGCCACGGCAACGATTTCGATTATGTCGATACCCGCACCTTCCTGCGCGCGGTGGAAAATATTCTTCCGGAGGTGCAGCCGCTGTTTGAAAAATACGCCCGCGAGATTGACTGGCGCCTGCTTGCCGCCATCGCCTGGCAGGAATCCCACTGGGATCCGCAGGCCACCTCCCCCACCGGCGTGCGCGGTATGATGATGCTCACACGCAATACGGCGCAAAGCCTGGGTCTAACCGACCGCACCGATGCGGCGCAGAGTATCGACGGCGGCATGCGCTACCTGCAGGATATGATGGATAAAGTGCCGGATTCGATCCCGAAAGATGAACGCATCTGGTTTGCGCTGGCCGCTTATAATATGGGTTATGCCCATATGCTGGACGCCATGGCGCTCACCCGCAAACAGAAAGGCAATCCTAACAGCTGGGCGGACGTTAAGCTGCGTTTACCGTTGCTGAGCCAGAAACCCTATTACAGCAAACTAAAATACGGCTATGCCCGCGGCCATGAGGCCTACGCCTATGTGGAAAACATCCGCAAATATCAGATAAGCCTTGTCGGCTATTTGTCAGAGAAGGAGCGCCAGCAGCAGCAAACGCTGGCCCTGGCGGAGGATTACCCGGCCGTGCTCCCCAATGAGCTCGAACAGCCGCAGGAGACCACCCTGCCCTTTTTCAAGTTTCGCGCCGATAAGCAGATGGATAATGCCCGGATGAAACTCCCCGGCCACCTGTATTAACTTTCCCCGGTCTGCTCCCGGGCTTTCTTCAGCGCTTTTTTCTCTTCCCGCCGCCAGCGAAAGAAGTCGCTCAGCATGACAGAGCAGGACTCTGCCAGCACGCCTTCGCTTATCGCAACCCGATGGTTCATTCCCGGGTGGTGCAGAACATCCATCAGCGAGCCGGCGGCGCCGGTCTTGGCATCCCTGGCGCCAAACACCAGGCGGGCGATACGGCTGTGCACCATCGCGCCCGCGCACATGACGCAGGGCTCGAGGGTCACGTACAGCGTGGCGTCGATCAGGCGGTAGTTTTGCAGCACCAGTCCGCCCTGGCGTAAGGCCATGATCTCCGCATGGGCGGTGGGGTCGTGACGGCCTATCGGCCGGTTCCAGCCCTCGCCAATGACCTGATTGTTATGCACCAGCACCGCGCCCACCGGCACCTCGCCCTCTTCCCAGGCGCGTTTCGCCAGCGTCAGGGCATGACGCATCCAGTATTCATCATTGAGTTCGAGGTCAGACACAGCGGCCACTCCAGCAGAAAAAGCGGGGCGCATTATACATGGGCGCTATCAATTACACACTATTACTCCAGCTGCTGAAGCTCTCCCTGAGGGGTTACCCGCCAGCGATGCTGGCAAAAGCCGAGCAATGGATTATCCTGCTCACTATCGCTATAGCCGCTATACAGCCGCAGCGGGGCGCCAATCTTTTTCTCCAGCTGAACCACCTTTTCATGCCCCAGGCAGCGCAGGGTCAATACCCAGCCGCCCCAGCGGCGCGCGGTGCGGCTGGCTATCAGATTCACCCGCGGCAACCAGAGGGTATCGCGATAGACCTGCTCCACCAGCGACTGCGGCGAGCCGGTGATCAACCAGACGTCGGCATCGGTGCTGGTCAGGTAGGCGGTAAGCCGCGCATGAACTACCGGAAACGCCGTCACATGATGGCGAAACCAGCCGACAAACTCCGCTTCCAGCCGCTTCAGCACCGCCTCGCGGCGGCCAAAGGTTGTCGCCCACAGCAGGAGGCTCATCGGCCAGCGCGCCGCCCGTCCGCTCACTGCCAGTCCGGCAAGGATCACCGGCCCCATCGCCACCACCAGCAACAGGTTCAGCGGCAAATGGCGCAGCAGATAGCGCAGAAAACTGCCGAACATATCCTGTTGGTGTAAGGTTCCGTCCAGATCGAAAAACACCACTCTCCGTTCAGTGTGCTGCAAACTGCCTCCTTTATCTCAGAACTCGCTTCTCGTTAGGGTAAGCTTAACAGCCTGACGCCATGTCGAGGGAAAACATCCCCTGCCGTTAAGAAAGAATTAAAGTAGCAGGCGAAGGAAAAATTGTGGCTTAAGAATTTTTAATTCATGGTATACCCCTTATAATCGAATAAAAATTCTGTCAGTCACGAGCCGGACGGCTCCAGCGGAGCTCCAATGAACTGTTTAACGCGTATTCGTCAGCGCTATCCCACCCTGGCGGCGAGCGACAAAAAGTTGGCCGATTATATTCTGAGCCAGCCCGATGAGACCCGGCACCTCAGCTCGCAGCAGCTGGCAGCGGAAGCCGGTGTGAGTCAGTCCAGCGTGGTTAAATTTGCCCAGAAGCTGGGATTCAAAGGCTTTCCGGCGCTGAAGCTGGCCCTTAGTGAAGCGCTGGCGAGTAGCCCGGATCCGCACTCCGTCCCGGTGCATAACCACATTCGCGGTGACGATCCGCTGCGTCTGGTCGGCGAGAAACTCATTAAAGACAATGTCGCCGCCATGCATGCCTCGCTGGACGTCAACACTGAAGAGACGCTACGGGAAGCCGTCACGCTGCTGCGCAACGCCCGGCGAGTGATCGTCACCGGGATTGGCGCCTCCGGCCTGGTGGCGCGTAACTTTAGCTGGAAGCTGATGAAGATCGGCATCAACGCTGTTTCTGAGCAGGATATGCATGCCCTGCTGGCGACGGTGCAGGCCATGTCCAGCGACGATCTTCTGCTGGCGATCTCTTACTCCGGCGAGCGCCGGGAGATCAATATGGCGGCCGGTGAAGCGCTGCGCGTCGGCTGTAAGATCCTGGCGATCACCGGGTTTAGCCCGAACGCCCTGCAACAGCAGGCGACCCACTGCCTGTATACTATCGCCGAAGAGCAGGCGACGCGCAGCGCGGCCATCTCCTCCACCAGCGCGCAAATGATGCTCACCGATCTGCTGTTTATGGGGCTGGTGCAGCAGGATCTGGAGCGGGCGCCGGAGCGCATTCGCCATAGCGAAGCGCTGGTGAAAAAGCTGGTCTGAGCAGAAAATGGGCGTATAATGCCCGCCCTGTTTGTGTTGTTTCTGAGACTTTCCTGATGGCGCTGTTAATTACCAAAAAATGCATCAACTGCGATATGTGCGAGCCGGAGTGCCCGAATGAGGCCATTTCGATGGGTGAGAGCATTTATGAGATTAACAGCGACCGCTGCACCGAGTGCGTGGGTCATTACGACACGCCAACCTGCCAGAAAGTGTGCCCGATCCCGAATACGATCCTGAAAGATCCGGCACACGTCGAGAGTGAAGAACAGCTGTGGGATAAATTCGTGCTGATGCACCACGCGGATAAAATTTAACCGCCCTCCTGGCTAGCTTTCGACAATCACCGTGGCGCAGGCGTAGTGGCGTTCATCAGCGAGAGTAACGTGAATAGCGCTTACTCCCATGCGTTCAGCTAAAAGGTTTGCTTCACCCCATAGCCGCAGCTTCGGCTTGCCCAGCTCGTCGTTGTAAACCTCGAACTGGTTAAACGCCAGCCCGTTACGGATCCCGGTTCCCAGCGCTTTCGCCGCCGCTTCCTTGACCGCAAAGCGTTTCGCCAGGAAACGCACCGGCTGCTGGTGCTGCTCCCAGATGCTCCATTCATGGTCGCTCAGCACCCGGCGGGCAAGGCGATCGCCGCTGCGGGCGATCACCGCTTCGATGCGGGCGATCTCGACGATGTCGGTACCCAACCCGAGAATGGCCATTAGCCGCGCGCTTCCAGCATCAGACACTTCATTTCCGCCACCGCCTCTTTCAGGCCGCTCATCACCGCACGGCCAATAATCGCGTGACCGATATTCAGCTCATGCATTTCCGGCAGCGCAGCAATCGCTTTCACGTTGTGGTAGGTCAGACCGTGGCCGGCATTCACCTTCAGGCCGAGGCTGGCGGCGTAGGTGGCCGCTTTGGCAATACGTTCCAGCTCCCTGGCCTGCTCGGCGTCGGTTTTGGCATCGGCATAGCAGCCGGTGTGGATTTCGATATAGGGCGCGCCAACGTCCGCCGCCGCTTTGATCTGCGCTTCATCCGCATCGATAAACAGGGAGACCAGGATGCCGGCATCCGCCAGGCGTTGACAGGCATCGCGCATCTTGTCGCGCTGGCCGGCGACGTCCAGCCCGCCTTCGGTGGTCACTTCCTGACGCTTCTCCGGCACCAGGCAGCAGAAGTGCGGTTTGGTTTCGCAGGCGATCGTCAGCATCTCTTCGGTGACCGCCATTTCAAGATTCATGCGGGTGTGCAGCGTCTGGCGCAGGATACGCACATCGCGATCGGTAATATGGCGACGGTCTTCGCGCAGATGCACGGTAATGCCGTCGGCGCCGGCCTGTTCGGCAATGAAAGCCGCCTGAACCGGATCCGGGTAAGCGGTGCCGCGGGCGTTACGCAAGGTCGCGATATGGTCAATATTGACCCCTAACAATAATTCAGCCATGACAATCCTCGTTAATCATTATTCGTATTATCGGCTCGCGCCTTTCGCGCGGGCATAAACTGGCGAAACAACTCCCGGCTCTTGAGCGGTTTGCCGCCGAGATAGGGCTTCAGGGCGATACGGGTAAAGCGCTTCGCGGCGCGCAGCGTATCAACATCAGGAAACTCGCGACTCGCCAATGCTTTCAAATGGTGCCCGGTAAACGTGTTGTTATCAATCACCAGGCTGGCAATAAAGCCTTTTTCTTCACGATAGCGGTAGGTCATGGTGTCGTCTACCGGCTCGCCGCTCCCGGCGCAGTGGAGAAAATCCACGCCATACCCCAGGTGCCCGAGCAGCGCCAGCTCAAAACGCCGCAGCGCGGGCTCCGGCGAGCCGCTGGCCCCGGCGAGCGCCTGAATGCAGTGCAGGTAGTCGAAAAAGAGTTCGGAGAAGCGTGTTTCGTGCTCCAGCACGCGGGAGATAAGCTCGTTAACGTAGAGACCGCTGTAGAGGGTGATGCCGCTGAGCGGCAGCGCCAGCGAAACGGCTTCCGCGCTGCGCAGGGTTTTGACTTCGCCGCGACCGCCGAAGCGAACCAGCAAGGGGGTAAAGGGCTGTAAAGCGCCTTTGAGATTAGAGCGTTTGGAGCGTGCGCCCTTGGCAACCAGGCGCACACGACCGGATTCTTCCGTGAAGACGTCCAGCATCAGGCTGGTTTCGCTCCACGGACGGCTATGCAGGACAAAGGCGCGCTGCCATCCATCCACGTTGCGTTAACTCAGAGGTCGTCAACGTAACCGAGACTGCGCAGGGCGCGCTCGTCATCGGCCCAGCCGGATTTCACTTTCACCCACAGCTCGAGGTGCACCGGCGCTTCAAACATCTCCTGCATGTCCTTACGCGCTTCGATACCGATGGTTTTAATTTTGGCGCCTTTGTTGCCAATCACCATCTTTTTCTGCCCTTCGCGCTCGACGAGGATCAGGCCGTTGATATCGTAACCGCCGCGCTCGTTGCTGACGAAACGTTCGATTTCCACGGTGACGGAGTACGGCAGCTCAGCGCCGAGGAAACGCATCAGTTTTTCACGGATGATTTCGGAGGCCATAAAGCGTTGTGAGCGATCGGTAATATAATCTTCCGGGAAGTGATGGATCGCTTCCGGCAGATGCTTACGCACGATCGCCGCGATGGTATCAACGTTGGTGCCGGTTTCCGCTGAGATCGGTACGATATCGAGGAAATTCATCTGGCTGGCGAGGAACTGCAGGTGCGGTAACAGATCCGCTTTTTCCTGCACGTTATCCACCTTGTTGACCGCGAGGATCACCGGCGCTTTCGCGTCGCGCAGCTTGTTGAGCACCATCTCGTCGTCCTGCGTCCAGCGAGTGCCTTCCACCACGAAGATGACCAGTTCCACGTCGCCAATCGAACTGCTGGCCGCTTTGTTCATTAAGCGGTTAATGGCACGCTTCTCTTCCATATGCAGGCCCGGAGTATCAACGTAAATCGCCTGATACGGCCCTTCGGTATGGATACCGACGATGCGGTGACGGGTGGTCTGCGCTTTACGGGAGGTGATCGAGATCTTCTGCCCAAGCAGCTTATTCAACAGCGTGGATTTACCAACGTTTGGACGACCCACGATGGCGACAAACCCACAATAACTTTTTTCTTCGCTCATTCCAGCTCCAGCTTTTTCAGCGCCTGTTCGGCGGCAGCCTGCTCCGCCTTACGACGGCTGGAACCTGTGCCAACCACCGGTTCACTCAGGCCACTGACCTGGCAGTGGATAGTAAATTCCTGATCGTGCGCTTCGCCGCGAACCTGGACCACCAGGTAAGACGGCAGCGGCAGATGACGTCCCTGCAGATACTCCTGAAGACGCGTCTTCGGATCCTTTTGCTTATCGCCCGGACTGATTTCGTCCAGACGGGTCTGGTACCAGGAGAGGATTAAGCGTTCAACGTTCTGAATATCACTGTCGAGGAAAACCCCGCCAATTAACGCTTCAACGGTATCCGCGAGAATCGATTCGCGACGGAAACCGCCGCTTTTCAGCTCTCCCGGCCCGAGGCGCAGACACTCGCCCAGCTCAAACTCGCGGGCGATCTCCGCCAGCGTGTTGCCACGCACCAGCGTCGCGCGCATACGGCTCATATCGCCTTCATCGACACGAGGAAAGCGATGATACAGCGCATTCGCGATCACGAAACTTAAAATGGAGTCACCTAAAAATTCCAGGCGCTCATTATGTTTGCTGCTGGCACTGCGGTGAGTTAATGCCTGTTGCAACAGCTCCTGATGATGAAAAGTGTAGCCCAGCTTTCGTTGAAGCCGATTAATTACGATGGGGTTCATGCGTTACCAATAAATGAATGCGTCAAAGATGCAGCACACGAAACCGACCTGAGCATTCGCTTCAAACAGTAATTTGAAACAGACCAATACGCTTTCGTGTGCAGTGTCACCCGGCAGAGCGACAACCAAAAACTTCGGGGGGATATTCTATACGCAACGACACGGGATGTCGTTAGTTTGAATGGATTTAAATACTAAATAATTCACGCCGCTGCGATAACAGCAGCGACGTGAATTCAGCAGAGGAAATTAATGAATTCCACCAATGCGCGATAACCGCACGCCGGTCGGCCATTCACCTTCCTGCTTTTCAAAACTCATCCAGATAGCGGTTGCTTTTCCGACCAGGTTGGCTTCCGGCACAAAGCCCCAGTACCGGCTGTCGGCGCTGTTATCCCGGTTGTCGCCCATCATGAAGTACTGACCGGGCGGCACAATCCAGGTGGCCAGCGGCAGACCGGACTGATGGTAGTACATCCCAACCTGATCCTGGGCAATCGGCACCATCAGAATTCGGTGCGTCACGTCGCCCAATGTCTCCTGACGCTCGGTAAGACGAATGCCGTCGGCTTTGGTTTCGCCCTTCGGCAACTGCCAGAAACCGCTGCTCGCTTCGCCGCCGTTGCTGCGGGAGAAGGTCTGAACAAAATCGCTCGGCTCCACGTTGGAATAGGTCACCGGCAGCGCGTTGCCGCAGGCCTGTCCGGAACTGCAGCCCGGCTGAATAGTGACCTGTTTGGCAACCGGATCGTAGGTGACCTTATCACCCGGTAACCCCACCGCGCGCTTAATGTAGTCCAGACGCGGGTCTTCCGGATATTTAAACACCACGATGTCGCCGCGCTTCGGATGGCCGGTCTCGATCAGCGTTTTCTGGTAGATAGGATCTTTAATGCCGTAGGCAAATTTCTCCACCAGAATAAAATCGCCGATGAGCAGCGTTGGCATCATCGAACCTGAAGGGATCTGGAAAGGCTCATAAATAAATGAACGTACCACCAGAACGATCGCCAGCACCGGGAAAACCGATGCGCCGGTTTCCAGCCAGCCCGGTTTCGGGCCGACTTTCTTCAGCGTCTTCTTGTCCAGTTGCTCGCCGGTCGCTGCCTGAGCAGCGGCCTGACGTTCACGACGTTTCGGTGCAAAAATGAACTTGTCCAGGCACCATAAAACGCCCGTCACCAGGGTTGCAATCACCAGGATCAGGGCAAACATGTTCGCCATGCCAACTCCTTAGGGTTATTTGCCGTCTTTACCAACGTGCAGAATGGCGAGGAACGCTTCCTGCGGCAGCTCAACGTTACCGACCTGCTTCATACGCTTCTTACCTTCTTTCTGCTTCTGCAGCAGCTTTTTCTTACGGCTGACGTCGCCGCCGTAGCATTTCGCCAGGACGTTTTTACGCAGCTGTTTCACCGTAGAGCGCGCGATAATGTGGTTACCGATGGCCGCCTGAATCGCGATATCGAACTGCTGACGCGGAATCAGATCTTTCATTTTTTCCACCAGCTCGCGGCCGCGATACGGCGCGTTATCGTTGTGGGTGATCAGCGCCAGCGCATCGACGCGCTCACCGTTGATCAGCACATCGACGCGTACCATGTTCGACGCCTGGAAGCGTTTGAAGTTGTAGTCCAGCGACGCATAGCCGCGGGAGGTGGACTTCAGGCGGTCAAAGAAGTCGAGAACCACTTCCGCCATCGGAATTTCATAGGTCAGCGCCACCTGTTTACCGTGGTAAACCATGTTGGTCTGCACCCCACGCTTCTCGACACACAAGGTAATCACGTTGCCGAGGAACTCCTGCGGCAGCAGCATGTGACACTCGGCGATCGGCTCGCGCAGCTCCTGAATATTATTCAGCGGCGGCAGCTTGGACGGGCTGTCGACGTAGATAACTTCTTTGGAGGTGGTCTCTACTTCGTAGACTACCGTCGGCGCGGTGGTGATCAGGTCGAGATCGTATTCACGCTCCAGACGCTCCTGAATGATCTCCATGTGCAGCAGGCCGAGGAAGCCGCAGCGGAAGCCGAAGCCCAGCGCGGTAGAGCTTTCCGGCTCGTAGAACAGAGAGGCATCGTTAAGGCTCAGTTTGCCCAGCGCGTCGCGGAAGGCTTCATAATCATCGGAGCTCACCGGGAACAGGCCGGCATACACCTGCGGTTTCACCTTCTTAAAGCCAGGCAGCGCTTTGTCTGCCGGGTTGCGGGCGGCGGTCAGGGTATCGCCCACCGGCGCGCCGAGGATGTCTTTGATCGCGCAGACCAGCCAGCCTACCTCGCCGCATTTCAGCTCGGTACGGTCAACCTGTTTCGGGGTGAAGATGCCCAGACGATCAGCGTTATACACCTGGCCGGTGCTCATGACCTTGATCTTGTCGCCCTTGCGCATGGTGCCGTTTTTAATCCGCACCAGCGACACCACGCCGAGGTAGTTATCGAACCAGGAGTCGATAATCAGCGCCTGCAGCGGCGCGTCCGGATCGCCTTCCGGCGGTGGGATATCGCGCACCAGACGCTCCAGCACGTCGGTCACGCCGACGCCGGTTTTCGCTGAGCAGCGCACCGCGTCGTGGGCGTCGATCCCGACGATATCTTCAATCTCGTCCGCTACGCGCTCAGGGTCGGCCGCAGGCAGGTCGATCTTGTTGAGTACCGGAACCACTTCGAGATCCATCTCCATGGCGGTGTAGCAGTTGGCCAGGGTCTGGGCTTCTACCCCCTGCCCGGCGTCTACCACCAGCAGCGCGCCTTCGCACGCGGCAAGAGAACGGGAAACTTCATAAGAGAAGTCCACGTGGCCCGGGGTGTCGATAAAGTTCAGCTGGTAGGTCTCACCGTCGCTGGCCTTATAGTCCAGGGTGACGCTCTGCGCCTTGATGGTGATCCCGCGTTCGCGCTCAAGATCCATGGAGTCCAGAACCTGGGCTTCCATTTCACGATCAGAAAGGCCACCGCAAATCTGGATGATACGGTCAGACAGCGTCGACTTACCGTGGTCGATGTGAGCGATGATCGAAAAGTTACGTATATTCTTCATATTTAGAGTTAATTATGCCTTACGAGTATCATGAGGCCGCTGTACTGTGCCTGACGTTTTTTAATCCGAAAACGCCGCATTCTACACTACATCCGCGAAACCAGGAAATGCTGTTAGATCCAGCATACCCGCAGAAATTGTGGCGTTGTAACAGGAAAGGTAAATAAAGATAAGGGCCAGTGAAATCACTGGCCCATGTCGGAGGAAGGCGTATCAACACGCAGCAGATCCGGCGGCAGTGCGACGTTCAAAATCACCGGCTGCCAGGACTGACGTGCCGCCAGTCGCGGCGACAGACCGCGCGCCACCAGGAAGCCGCCGACGCCGCCCAGCAGCGCGCCGCAAAGTGACGCAATATCACTGGCAAACAGCACCTGAAAAATAGACGCCATTACAAACAGCCCCGCCAGCGGCGCCATATACACCAGCATCGCTGAGCCCAGCAGGCTGCTTTCAGCGATCCCCAGCTCCACTTTTTGCCCCGCGGCCAACGGCTGCTCGCAGGGCACGCTAATGGTATGGCTGGTCTGCGGCCCCAGCTTGTTTAGCACCCGGCTACCACAGCCGGCACGGGAGGCGCAGCTGCTGCAGGAGGCTTTAACGTCGCAGTGCACCTGCGCCACGCCGTTATGCCAGGAAACCACGGTAGCCCACTCTTTAATCATTGTACTGCCTTGAATTTAATACTGTCAGAGATACGCTTCGCCGTCTGCGGCGGCAGCTCGCCCACTACGGTTATCTCCGCGTTATCGCGCACCGTCGTGCTGACGGTGCGTCGGCCGGTGCGCAACAGCTGGTCGCTGCTGGCCGCCGTGGCGCGGTTGATATTGATCGAGAAGCTGAACAAGCCGTCGGAATAGAGACGTGATTCTACCGGACCGTCAAAGGTGGGAAGACGGCGCTGACTGCTGGAAACCTCAGTCACGCCCTGCGGGAGCCACGTCGGCGCCCAGTTGAAGTTGGCTTTGTCGCCTCCTTCAGGCACCGACAGCTGCGGCGGCAAATTCGCTTTTGCCAGCGTCTCCATGCTGGCGCTGACGTTATCGCCAACGTTGAAGGAGACAACCCGGAACTGCTCCAGCGTTTCCCCGTCGCGGTCGAGCAAATCGACGCGCAGCGGCAGCTTAGTTTCAGCATCCAGCCAGGCGATAAAGCTGTAGCGCGTGCCGTCGCGAGCCACGACGCGGATCACGTCGCAGAGGCGGTCAGCGATACGGGTACGGCCCACGGAAATAAAATCATACGCCGCGGAGAGGCGTTTGAAATCGCTATATACCAGCGATGGCAGCGAATCGACGATATAGTCGCCGTTCAGGGTGAACGGATCGAGACCGGGTTCAAAATAGCTGATTTCCGTGCCGCGCAGGACCACTTCCCGGCGCGGACCGTCCAGCTGCAGCAACTGCGCCAGCGGTTGGTTGTTCAGTCGCGCGTGACGATAGCGCAGCGACTCAACGCCTTGTTTGCTGATGCTAACAAAAGACAGCTCATAATTGAGAGACTGGCTGGCCAGGTTCATCTGCTGCAACAACGCCCCGGACGATGTATCAGCCGAGGCGTTGACAGAGAACAACAGGCTGCCTGCCATGAGCGACATGGCACACCAAAGTTGCTTCATTACTGCGATTGTGTTCCTAAAGTTTGATAGCCCGGTACCTGGACTGCGGCCTGCTGAGTCTGGGCCTGGCCAAACTGAAGCTGCTCAGCGTGCAGGCGGCGCTGCAGTTCGTAGTCCTGCAGCATGGCGTTAATTCGGCGGCGCTGTTCCTGGACCTGCGCCTGCTGGCCGCTTCCCGCTGACGCGTCAGCCGGCACGCCAAGACTTACCGGGCTTGCTTTACCCATCATGGGCAGCGTATTGAACACCGGCGCTTCGGGCTGCTGAGCGGAATCAGACTGACCATTATAGTGCTGGACGCCGACGATAACCGCAAGCGATACGCAGGCGGCAACGCCCATTTGAGTCAGGGAACTGGCCCACGGACGCACCTTGTTCCAGAACGGCATCTGCCGCCACTGATGCGGTGCGGGCTGAGATTCAGGAATAAGCGGCGCCGTCTGACGAACGGGCTCATTTTCAATGGCGGCCATCACCCGGGCGGAGATATCAAATTGCAGCACCTCAGCGGTATCGCCACGCAGCGTATCGCGGATAAGGTGATAACTCTCCCAGGTTTTTTGCATCTCAGAAGAACGACTCAGCTCGTTGAGCAGTTCGTTATCCAGCGTTTCACCATCCATTAAAGCCGAAAGTTTTTCTTTCTGCATGCCTGATACCCTTTTCCAGTATTCCGCTATCGTCAACGCCTGATAAGCGGTTGAACTTTATTATCAATAGCTTCTCGCGCCCGGAAGATACGCGAACGCACCGTCCCAACCGGACAATCCATGATAGCGGCTATCTCTTCATAGCTCAGGCCATCCAGCTCCCGTAACGTAATTGCCATGCGTAAATCTTCCGGGAGCGATTCAATGGTACGAAAAACTATTTGTCTCAGTTCTTCTGACAACATTAAGTTCTCAGGGTTCGAAATTTCTTTCAACGCCCCGCCGCTTTCGAAGTTTTCCGCCTCGTTGGCGTCAACATCGCTGGACGGCGGACGGCGCCCCTGAGCAACCAGATAATTCTTCGCCGTGTTGACGGCGATACGGTATAACCAGGTGTAAAAAGCGCTATCTCCCCGGAAAGAGTCCAGCGCACGCCATGCCTTAACGAACGATTCCTGAACAACGTCAGCGATATCGCCCGGCGGTACATAGCGGGAAACCAGGCTCGCGACCTTATGCTGATAGCGCACTACCAGCAAATTAAACGCTTTCTGATCTCCTTTCTGGACCCGTTCAACAAGGACCTGATCCGTTAACTGCTCGCTCATCCGAGGTAATGTCTCCCCAAACCCAATTCCCATGCGTCTTCAAAACACCACCCAAAATCTGCATTATGAGCAAGCTGACTGTTGGAGTGCATGAAAACAATAAAGTTCCGTTACGCTTTTTGTTTTTTGTCTGGCAACGGCGGCAGATCGTTATCAATCATTATATGCCCAGGTTGCTAAACGATAGGTAAGTCAATAAGAAAAAGCGCAGGCCCGTCTGAAGGGTATCGTAACACGCCGTTTATTTCACTATAAAATCCAATGCCATCAACCTGCCCCGCGTCTCATTTTCAGCGCGCAAGACGCCGTTTCCGTTCGCCTTTTGTTTAGCCGTCACAACAGCAGACAAAAAAATTGTACGATTCCTCACGGACCGGTGCTATTGTGAGCTAAATGTGTTTAGTAAATTAAACAAAGACAATGAATACCACTCCTGACTTCTCTTGTGATGTGTTGATTATCGGCAGCGGCGCTGCCGGTCTTTCCCTTGCCCTGCGCCTGGCTGAGCACAGTTCGGTGACCGTGCTGAGTAAAGGGCCGATCAGCGAAGGTTCGACGTTCTACGCCCAGGGTGGGATTGCCGCCGTCTTCGATGAGACGGACAGTATTGAATCCCATGTCGAAGATACCCTCATCGCCGGCGCGGGACTCTGCGATCGTCATGCGGTCACTTTCGTCGCCAGCAATGCCCGATCATGCGTCCAGTGGCTTATCGATCAGGGAGTGCTGTTTGACACCCAGGTCCAGGCCAATGGCGAAGAGAGCTATCATCTCACGCGCGAAGGGGGGCACAGCCATCGGCGCATTCTTCACGCCGCCGACGCCACCGGCAAAGCGGTAGAGACGACGCTGGTCGATAAAGCGCTTGCCCATCCTAATATCCGCATCCTTGAGCGCAGCAATGCCGTCGATTTGATCGTATCGGATAAGATTGGCCTGCCGGGCACCCGCCGGGTGGTCGGGGCATGGATCTGGAATCGTAATAAAGAGCGGGTGGAAACCTGCAGCGCGAAAGCCGTAGTACTCGCTACCGGCGGGGCCGCGAAGGTTTATCAATATACCACTAACCCCGACGTTTCTTCCGGAGACGGGATTGCAATGGCCTGGCGGGCGGGATGTCGGGTGGCGAATCTGGAGTTTAACCAGTTCCACCCCACCGCGCTATATCACCCCCAGGCGCGTAATTTCCTGCTTACTGAAGCGCTGCGCGGCGAAGGCGCCCACCTTAAACGCCCGGATGGCACCCGCTTTATGCCGGACTTTGACGAGCGCGGCGAGCTGGCCCCGCGCGATATCGTCGCCCGCGCCATCGACCATGAAATGAAGCGCCTGGGCGTGGACTGCATGTTCCTTGATATCAGCCATAAACCCGAGGCGTTTGTTCGCCAGCATTTCCCGATGATTTATGAAAAGCTGCTCGGCCTGGGAATTGATTTAACCAAAGATCCGGTGCCGGTCGTCCCCGCCGCGCATTACACCTGCGGCGGCGTGATGGTGGATGATAATGGCCGCACCGACGTCGATGGTTTATACGCCATCGGCGAAGTTAGCTACACCGGGCTGCACGGCGCGAATCGTATGGCGTCGAACTCGTTGCTGGAGTGCCTGGTCTATGGCTGGTCCGCCGCGGAGGATATTACCCGGCGCCTGCCGCTCGCCCAGAAGGTCGCCACGCTGCCAGCATGGGATGAAAGTCAGGTGGAGATCCCGGATGAACTGGTGGTTATCCAGCACAACTGGCACGAACTGCGCCTGCTGATGTGGGATTACGTGGGGATTGTGCGCACCACCCGCAGGCTGGAGCGCGCCCTGCGGCGCATTACCATGCTCCAACAGGAGCTGGATGAGTATTACGCCCGCTTCCGCGTCTCGAATAATTTGCTGGAACTGCGCAATCTGGTGCAGGTGGCGGAGCTTATCGTACGCTGCGCGATGTTGCGTAAGGAGAGCCGCGGTCTGCATTATACCCTCGACTATCCGCAGCCGCTGCCTGACAGCGGCCCGTCGATACTCTCGCCCCTGGCTCACATAAAGAGATAAAAGTCCTCGGTCAGAGCGGTAAAGCCTTCCGAATATTGCTGCTCTGGCCCGCGGATCGCCAGCCTGTCGCTGAAACACTCCCCTGCCGTCGGGGAGAAAGCCAGCAGCACCCGATGCGGCGGTCGCAGCTCGGTCTCCGCCACGTCAGTACGCAGTCGCAGATGCCAGCCCATCGCCCTTGCCCGTTCGATGAACGCATTACCAATATCCACCGGCAACACCACGCAAAAAAAACCTTCTTCGGTAATATGCTCTGCGGCACAGGTCAGCAGGGAGGCGTGATCGAGCGTCGTGGTGTACCGCGCCTGCTCTCGCTGCGAGGTCGCGCATGGCACGCCTTCGGCAAAAAAGGGCGGATTACTGATTATCAGTTCATAGCGTCGAGTTTGCGACGGCTGCCACTGATGAATATCGGCCTGCCAGACCTCAATCCGCGAAGCCCACGGCGACGCGAGGGCGTTTTCCCGCGCCTGAGCGGCGGCCTCTTCGTCCAGTTCTACCGCCTCGACATGCACATCATCTCCGGTACGCTGCGCGAGCATCAGCGCCAGCAGGCCGCTGCCCGCGCCAATATCCAGCACATGCTTCACTCCGGCAATCGGCGCCCAGGCGCCCAGCAAAATGCCGTCGGTACCCACCTTCATGGCGCAGCGATCGTGAGCGACAAAGAACCGTTTGAAGGTAAAACCATTGCGCGGCAGCGCAAACTTCGACTGAGACATCCTCAATAACCTTGCCGACAAAAACTCCTGAACCTCAGGCTATGCACAATACCGGAGAACAGATAGCCTTACAAACAGATGAACATTACGTCAGTAACGTCTATAATCGGCGGCCCACTCAGAGGTAGAACATGACTGTAACGACTTTTTCCGAACTTGAACTCGACGAAAACCTGCTGGAAGCCCTCCAGGATAAAGGTTTCACTCGCCCGACAGCCATTCAGGCCGCCGCTATTCCGCCTGCGCTCGATGGCCGTGACATTCTCGGTTCAGCGCCGACCGGCACCGGTAAAACGGCGGCGTATCTGCTGCCAGCGTTGCAGCACCTGCTCGATTTCCCGCGTAAGAAATCCGGCCCGCCGCGCATTCTTATCCTGACGCCGACCCGTGAGCTGGCGATGCAGGTGGCCGACCACGCCCGCGAGCTGGCGAAGCATACCCATCTGGACATTGCTACCATTACCGGCGGCGTGGCGTACATGAACCACGCGGAAGTGTTCAGCGAAAACCAGGACATCGTAGTCGCCACCACCGGTCGCCTGCTGCAATATATTAAAGAAGAGAATTTCGACTGCCGCGCCGTCGAGACCCTAATCCTCGATGAAGCCGACCGCATGCTGGATATGGGTTTTGCCCAGGATATCGAAACCATCGCCGGTGAAACTCGCTGGCGCAAGCAGACTATGCTGTTCTCCGCGACGCTGGAAGGCGATGCGATCAAAGACTTTGCTGAGCGTCTGCTGGAGGAGCCGGTTGAAGTTTCCGCCAATCCGTCAACCCGCGAGCGTAAGAAAATCCATCAGTGGTACTACCGCGCCGACGATATCGAACATAAAACCAAACTGCTGGTGAATCTGCTGCAACAGCCGGAAGCCACCCGTGCTATCGTGTTTGTGCGTAAGCGTGAGCGCGTGCATGAGCTGGCTAACTGGCTGCGTGAGGCCGGGATTAACACCTGCTGGCTGGAAGGCGAGATGGTGCAGGCCAAGCGAAACGAAGCTATCAAGCGCCTGACCGACGGCCGCGTCAACGTGCTGATCGCCACCGACGTCGCTGCCCGCGGTATCGATATTCCGGACGTCAGCCACGTCTTTAACTTCGATATGCCGCGTACCGCGGATACCTACCTGCACCGTATCGGTCGTACCGGCCGCGCCGGTAAAAAAGGGACCGCCATTTCTCTGGTCGAGGCTCATGACCACCTGCTGCTGGGTAAGATTGGTCGCTATATTGAAGAGCCGTTGAAAGCCAGAGTTATCGATGAACTGCGCCCGACGACCCGTGCGCCGAGCGAGAAGCTGACGGGTAAGCCATCGAAGAAAGTGCTGGCGAAGCGTGCGCAGAAGAAAAAAGATGAAAAAGAGAAACCGCGGGTGAAGAAGCGCCACCGCGATACGAAAAATATCGGTAAGCGCCGGAAGCCAAGCGCGGCCGGGACGCCATCAGCGTCCAGCGATGAGTAAAAAAAACGCCGGGATATCCCGGCGTTTTCACATCTGGCGTTAGCCTTACAGGCTTTCGGTAAAGGTACGGGCGATAACGTCGCGCTGCTGTTCCGGCGTCAGAGAGTTGAAGCGTACCGCGTAGCCGGAAACACGAATGGTCAGCTGCGGATATTTTTCCGGATGCTCAACCGCGTCCAGCAGGGTTTCGCGACGCAGCACGTTAACGTTCAGGTGCTGACCGCCTTCGACGCGCACTTCCGGTTTCACGTCCACCGGGATTTCACGGTATTCGATTTCACCCAGTTTGCTTACCGCAACCACATCATCTTCCGCAAAACCACCTTTGGCGCACAGGCAGCGCGCTTCGCCTTTTTCGCTATCCAGCAGCCAGAAAGAGTTGAGCAGGTCGTCGTTTGCCGCTTTAGTAATTTGGATACCAGTAATCATTTGATGCCTCCCAGGCAGTGTTTATTCGATTTTGGCCTCTTCGCGGCCAATTGGTAAAACCATTGTTGTATGAGTGTATATATATCAGCCGCACCCTCGGCATTCCTTGATATAAATCAATAAAAACCACTCACCCAACGTGGGTATAGGAGGTTTTTATTGTTTTACATCAAGTTACGCCATTGTGAGCTATAAATAATTTTGTAAATTTTCAATTTTTTTTGCATAAAAGCCGGCATCAAGCCGTGCCGATTTTGTTCTATAGAAAGAAGCCGTTAAGCTATAGCGATGACCCTTTTGCAGGAGAGCAAGATGACCACCCCTTTAACCTGGCATGACGTGCTGGCGGATGAAAAGCAACAACCCTATTTTCTCAATACTCTGAAGACCGTCGCCGAAGAGCGCCAGTCCGGGATCACCATCTATCCACCGCAAAAAGACGTCTTCAATGCGTTTCGCTTTACTGAACTGGGCGATGTCAAAGTCGTCATTCTCGGCCAGGACCCCTATCACGGCCCGGGTCAGGCCCATGGTCTGGCGTTCTCAGTTCGTCCGGGCGTCGCGATCCCGCCTTCGTTGCTGAATATGTATAAAGAGCTGGAGGCCACGATCCCCGGCTTTACCCGCCCCACCCACGGTTATCTCGAAAGCTGGGCACGACAGGGCGTGCTGCTGCTGAATACGGTCCTGACCGTCCGCGCCGGACAGGCGCACTCGCACGCCAGTCTGGGCTGGGAGACCTTTACCGATAAGGTTATCGCTTTAATCAATGAGCATTGCGAGGGAGTAGTTTTTCTGCTGTGGGGCTCTCATGCGCAGAAGAAAGGCGCGATTATCGATCGTCAGCGCCACTGCGTGCTGAAGGCGCCGCATCCATCACCGCTCTCTGCGCATCGCGGCTTCTTTGGCTGCAATCATTTCGTACAGACCAACCAGTGGCTGGTTGACCGCGGCGAAACGCCGATCGACTGGATGCCGGTCCTTCCCGCTGAAAGCGAGTGATTGACAGCCATAAAAAAAGCCAGCATCAGCTGGCTTTTTTGCATTCAGGCAGGCGAATCACGCCTTGTTCTGACGCCACCATTCCGCCAGCAGGACACCGGTCGCCACAGAGACGTTCAGGCTTTCAACGTTGCCGGTACCGTCGATGGCAACGCTGAGATCGGCGCTGGAAATCGCCGCATCGGACAGACCATCACGTTCCTGGCCTAACGCCAGCACCATTTTCTTCGGCAGCTCGGCTTTAAACAGCGGGGTACCATTATGGCTGGACGTTGAGACAATCGCGTAGCCCGCTTTGCGGAACTGATCGAGGGTATCGATAAAGCTGTCGCCGGTGATCGGTTCAACATGCTCCGCACCGCCCTCCGCCGTACGGATCGCCGCCCCGGACTCCAGCACGCCGGCATCCTGAACCACCACGCCCTTCACGCCAAAGTGCGCGCAGCTGCGCATGATCGCCCCGAGATTATGTGGGTTACCCACATCTTCCAGCGCCAGAACGCAATCTTCTTCCCCGGCCTTCGCGACCCATTGAGCAACAGAAGTGCCGTGGCGTTTTTTGATCAGGAAACAGACGCCGCCGTGGTGCTCGGTGCCGGAGGCTTTCGCCAGCTCGGCTTCGTCCACCACGTGATAGGCCTTACGGTTGGCCGCCATCCAGCGCAGCGCCTCTTTAAAGCGCGGCGTCACGCTCTGAATAAACCAGGCGCGAACGATAGCTTCCGGACGGCTCTGGAACAGCGCCTGGCAGGCGTTTTCGCCATATACGCGGGTCTCTTCCGCACGCTGACGACGCAGCACTTCCGGATCGATAAAGCTCTTCCCGCTGATCCCGCCGTGATCTTCTTTTACCGGCGTCTCATCGCCAGGAGCGCGGGAAACGGTACGCCACGGAGACGCATCGTCGCGATGAAAATCATCGCGTTTGCGATCGTCACGCTTACGGTCGTCACGTTTGCGATCGTCGCCGCGGCTGTTTCGTTCGTCACGCGCAGGGCGGCTGCGGCCGTCAACACGAGATTTTCCTGGACGACCTCCCCCTTTCCCGGTACGTGGGTTATGGGTGCGTTTGTCAGAATCATCATCACTGCGGACATACATCACTTTGACCTTGCCGCTTTTATTTTTCAGTTCGTCGCTCATCAATTTTCTCCACCTGCGCTGCGCGAAGCGCGCAGATTACCCGATGTGCCATCGCTTCGCCATGATTTCGTTTAAAAGCCGGCCTCTATTGCACTCATCGAACAAAACGCATTGTCCTCAAATAACACTTCATCGATAATATGTAACATCACAGAAACATATCGGCCACGTGCCACGTTGCAACCCATAACCAGAGGTTAGTTATGAATACCGTTTGTGCCAGTTGTCAGGCTCTGAACCGCCTCCCGGACGATCGTAGCGCGGATGGCGCAAAGTGCGGACGCTGCGGTCACGATCTTTTTGATGGCGACGTCATCAACGCGACCGGGGCAACGCTGGATAAACTCTTGAAAGACGATCTGCCGGTCGTTGTCGATTTCTGGGCGCCATGGTGCGGACCCTGCCGTAGCTTCGCGCCGATCTTTGAAGACGTCGCGGAAGAGCGTAGCGGGAAGATGCGTTTTGTGAAAGTCAACACCGAAGCGGAACGTGAGCTTAGCGCCCGGTTTCGTATCCGCAGCATCCCGACCATTATGATGTTCAAAAATGGCGAAGTGATCGACATGCTCAATGGCGCAGTGCCAAAAGCGCCATTCGATAGCTGGCTTAACGAAGCCGGCCAACAATAACCCTTCCGGGGCACCGCTTGTGCCCCGTTTTCACCTCTGCGACAATAGCGTTTTTCACTATCGACTCCCATGACTGATAACGCTGTCCTTCGCCTGCGCGCCGAACGTCTCGCGCGAGCTACCCGCCCTTTCCTTGCGCGCGGCAATCGCATCCGCCGCTGCCAGCGCTGTCTGCTGCCGCTCAAGCAGTGCCTGTGCGCCACGTTAACCTCGGCGCAGGCCGCCAGCCGCTTCTGCCTGGTGATGTTTGATACGGAACCGATGAAGCCCAGCAACACTGGCCGGCTCATCGCCGATATTCTGCCAGATACCGAAGCGTTTCAGTGGTCGCGTACCGAACCGCCGCAGGCGCTGCTCGATCTGGTCGCCCATCCTGATTATCAGCCCATGGTCGTATTTCCGGCCTCCTATGCCGGGCCGGATCGCCAGGTCCTGAGCGCGCCGCCGTCCGGTAAACCGCCGCTGTTTATCATGCTCGACGGCACCTGGACCGAAGCGCGCAAAATGTTCCGTAAGAGTCCTTATCTCGACGCGCTGCCGATTATCTCCGTCGATCTGTCGCGCATCTCTGCCTACCATCTACGCGAGGCGCACGCCGACGGACAATATTGTACCGCGGAAGTGGCCATCGCCCTGCTGGATCTGGCGGGCGATGCCCCGGCCGCCGCTGCGCTTGGCGAGCACTTCACCCGCTTCCGGACCCGCTATCTGGCGGGAAAAACCCAGCATAAGGGCAGTATCACAGCGGGCCAGGTGGAAAACGTTTAAAATCATTCGGTCACTGGGATGAAAGGAGACCGGTATGAGCCAACGAGGCCTGGAAGCGCTGCTGCGACCAAAGTCCATCGCCGTTATTGGCGCATCAATGAAGCCGCAGCGCGCTGGCTATCTCATGATGCGCAACCTGTTAGCCGGCGGCTTCAATGGCCCGGTGATGCCGGTCACCCCCGCCTGGAAGGCGGTTCTTGGGGTACTGGCATGGCCTACCATCGAGAGCCTGCCGTTTACCCCGGATCTGGCGGTGCTCTGTACTAACGCCAGGCGTAATCTCGAATTGCTCGAAGCCTTAGGGCAAAAAGGCTGCAAGACCTGCATCATCCTCTCTTCGCAGCCGGAACAGTACCCGGCGCTGCTCGAATGCGCCGCGCGCTATCAGATGCGTCTGCTCGGCCCCAACAGTCTCGGACTGCTGGCCCCATGGCAAGGGCTGAACGCCAGCTTTTCACCGGTGCCGATCCATCGCGGTAAACTGGCCTTTATCTCGCAGTCGGCCGCCGTCTCCAATACTATCCTTGACTGGGCGCAACAGCGCGAGATGGGTTTTTCCTACTTCATCGCCCTGGGTGATAGCCTGGATATTGATGTCGATGACCTGCTGGACTTTCTGGCCCGCGACAGCAAGACCAGCGCCATTTTGCTGTACCTCGAGCATCTCAGCGACGCGCGCCGCTTTGTCTCCGCCGCGCGCAGCGCTTCGCGAAACAAACCTATCCTGGTGATTAAAAGCGGCCGTAGTCCGGCGGCGCAGAAGCTATTGCACGCCAATTCCGGGATGGACCCGGCATGGGATGCGGCCATTCAGCGCGCTGGTCTGCTGCGGGTGCAGGATACCCATGAGCTGTTCTCTGCGGTGGAAACCCTCAGCCACATGCGCCCGCTGCGCGGTGAAAAACTGATGATCGTCAGCAACGGTGCGGCGCCGGCGGCGCTGGCGCTGGATGAGCTTTGGTTGCGAAACGGTAAGCTGGCGACTCTCAGCGAGGAGACGCGCGACGCCCTGCGCCAGGCGTTGCCGGTTGGCGTGGAGATCGCCAACCCGCTGGATCTACGTGATGACGCTAGTAGCGAACACTATCAGCGGGCGGTGAATGTTTTGCTCAACAGTCAGGACTATGACGCGCTGCTGGTGATCCACTCTCCCAGCGCCGCCGCGCCGGGCACCGAGAGTGCCCTGGCCCTGATTGACGCTCTGAAGCATCACCCGCGCGGTAAATATGTCACCGTGCTGACCAACTGGTGCGGCGAATTTTCCTCGCAGGAAGCGCGACGTTTATTCAGCGATGCAGGCCTCCCTACCTACCGTACGCCGGAGGGCACGATCACCGCTTTTATGCATATGGTGGAATACCGTCGCAACCAGAAACAACTGCGCGAGACGCCGGTGCTACCAGACTCCTTAACCGCCAATACCAGCGAGGCGCATGCTCTGCTGCAGCAAGCGATAGAAGACGGCGCCACCACGCTGGATACTCACGAGGTCAGCCCGGTGCTTCGGGCCTATGGCATCCACACGCTGCCAACCTGGATTGCCGCTGACAGCGCGGAAGCGGTGCATATCGCTGAGCAGATAGGCTATCCGGTTGCGCTGAAGCTGCGTTCTCCGGATATCCCGCACAAATCGGAAGTACAGGGGGTCATGCTCTATTTGCGTACCGCCGCCGAGGTGCAGCAGGCTGCAGATGCGATGATCGATCGCGTCAAACTGGCCTGGCCCCAGGCGCGCATCCATGGATTGCTGGTGCAAAGCATGGCCAATCGCGCTGGCGCCCAGGAGCTAAGAGTAGTGGTTGAGCACGATCCCGTCTTCGGCCCGTTGATTATGCTGGGCGAGGGCGGCGTGGAGTGGCGGGCCGAGGACCAGGCCGCCGTGGCGCTGCCGCCGCTGAATATGAACCTGGCGCGTTATCTGGTGATCCAGGCGATCAAAAATAAGAAGATCCGCGGCCGCAGCGCCTTGCGCCCGCTGGATATCGCTGGCTTAAGCCAGCTGCTGGTTCAGGTCTCGAACCTGATCGTCGACTGCCCGGAGATCCAGCGCCTGGATATTCATCCCCTGCTCGCCTCCGGCAACGAGTTTACGGCGCTTGACGTTACCCTGGGGCTTGCTCCCTTCAGCGGCGACAGTGAAAGCCGTCTCGCTATTCGTCCCTATCCGCACCAACTGGAGGAGTGGGTGGTGATGAAAAATGGCGATCGCTGTCTGTTCCGGCCGATCCTCCCGGAAGATGAGCCACAGTTGCTCGCATTTATCGCCCAGGTCACCAAAGAAGATCTCTATTATCGCTATTTTAGTGAGATCAACGAATTTACCCATGACGACTTAGCCAATATGACCCAGATCGACTACGATCGAGAAATGGCGTTCGTTGCAGTCAGGACCAGCGCAGAGAAGAGCGAGATCCTCGGCGTGACGCGGGCGATCTCCGATCCCGATAATATTGACGCCGAGTTTGCCGTTCTGGTCCGTTCAGATTTAAAAGGGTTAGGCCTGGGGCGAAGGTTGCTGGAAAAGCTGATCGCCTATACGCAAAGCCATGGCCTGCAGCGCCTTAATGGTATTACGATGCCAAATAACCGAGGCATGATAGGCCTCGCCAGAAAGCTGGGATTCACCGTCGATATTCAGCTGGAAGATGGGATTGTCAGCCTGTCGCTGCCCCTGAATCAGGGATAATCGCGCGACGCTGACCGCAATTGTTGACCACATTAGCGGGTAGTAATGGTATTATTGCCCGCTTACGTCGTCTGCATGGTACAGAAGACCCTTCAATAAACAGAGAAGAAACGCACTGTGATGTTGTCAAAATTTAAGCGTAATAAACATCAACAACACCTTGCCCAACTCCCTAAGCTTTCTCAGTCAGTTGATGATGTAGAGTTCTTTTACGCCCCTGCGGAATTCAGGGAAGCGTTACTGACCCGGATTGCCCACGCCACTCAGCGTATATGCATTATTGCGCTCTATCTGGAGCAAGATGATGGCGGAAAAGGAATTTTGCAGGCCCTTTATGACGCCAAACGCCAGCGTCCGGAACTGGATGTCCGCGTTCTGGTGGACTGGCACCGCGCTCAGCGTGGCCGTATCGGCGCCGCCGCCTCTAATACCAATGCCGACTGGTATTGTCGGATGGCCAATGAAAATCCAGGGGTAGATATCCCCGTTTACGGCGTGCCGATTAACACCCGGGAGGCGCTCGGCGTTCTCCATTTCAAAGGCTTTATTATTGATGACTGCGTCCTCTACAGCGGCGCCAGCCTGAATGATGTTTATCTGCATCAGCATGATAAGTATCGCTATGATCGCTATCAGTGCATCCGTAACGGCAAAATGGCGGACATCATGTTCGACTGGGTCGACAACAATCTGGTTCAGGGGCGCGGCGTTAACCGTCTCGACAGACCGGATCGGCCAAGAAGCCCGGAAATCAAAAACGACATTCGCCAGTACCGTCAGGAGCTCCGCGACCGCAGCTACCATTTTGTCGGCACCGCTGGTGACGAAGAACTCTCCGTCACCCCGCTGGTAGGCCTGGGTAAATCGAGCCTGCTGAATAAAACCATCTTTCACCTGATGCCCTGTGCCGAACACAAGCTGACGATCTGCACCCCCTACTTCAACCTCCCTGCCGTACTGGTAAGAAATATCATCCAGCTGCTGCGCGACGGAAAACAGGTGGAGATTATTGTCGGCGATAAAACGGCTAACGATTTCTACATTCCTGAAGATCAGCCGTTTAAAATCATCGGCGCCCTTCCCTATCTGTATGAGATCAACCTGCGGCGTTTCCTCAGCCGGCTGCAGTATTATGTCAATACCGATCAGCTGATCGTCCGCCTGTGGAAGGATGACGATAACAGCTACCACCTGAAAGGCATGTGGGTTGACGATGAGTGGATGCTGCTCACTGGCAACAACCTGAACCCGCGCGCCTGGCGGCTCGATCTGGAAAACGCCATTCTGATCCACGATCCAAAGCGGCAGCTGGGGGCCATGCGGGAGAAAGAGCTGAAGCTCATCCGCACCCACACCACGGTAGTGAAACATTATCGGGATCTGCAAAGTATCGCCGACTATCCGGTGAAAGTGCGAAAACTGATCCGCCGCCTGCGGCGGATCCGCATTGACCGGCTGATCAGCCGTATTCTCTGACTATCAGCCCCGCCTCGACGGGGCTTTTTTCTGGAAGTGCTATGCGTACGATATTAGTGATTGCTTCGCTGCTGTTAACCGGCTGCAGCCACATGGCAAATGATGCATGGTCCGGTCAGGACAAAGCCCAGCATTTTCTGGCCTCAGCGATGCTCTCTGCCGCTGGCAATGAATATGCGCAACATCAGGGTTACAGCCGGGACCGCAGCGCCGCTATCGGCCTGATGTTTTCCGTCAGCCTTGGCGCCTCAAAAGAGCTTTGGGACAGCCGCCCGGCTGGGAGCGGCTGGAGCTGGAAGGATTTTGCCTGGGATGTCGCCGGCGCGACCACCGGCTACGCTGTATGGCAGTTGGCTCATCAGTAAGCGTTACAGACGCAACCCCTTCCCTTTGCGATGCAACATCAGGGAGACAAGGAAGGCAATGGCGGCCATCACCGTCACATACCAGTAGAACGCGTGCTCTATCCCTGCCGACTTAAGCGACAGCGCGACGTACTCCGCAGAGCCGCCGAACAATGCGTTCGCGACGGCATAGGACAACCCGACCCCAAGCGCGCGAACCTGAGCCGGGAACATCTCTGCTTTCAGGATGCCGCTGATCGAGGTATAGAAACTGACAATCAGTAAGGCGCAGATCACCAGGCCGAAGGCGGCATAGGGTGAGCTCACTTTTTGCAAGGCGCTGAGAATAGGCACGGTAAATAACGTCGCCAGCACGCCAAAGCACAGCATGGAGGTCCGGCGGCCAACTTTATCCGAGAAGGCGCCGAATAGCGGCTGAACCAGCATATAAACGAACAGCGCCGCGGTCATGATCACGCTGGCGGTGCTGGCCGTCATGCCCGCCGTGTTGACCAGATACTTTTGCATATAGGTGGTGAAGGTGTAGAAGGTCAGCGATCCGGCGGCGGTAAAGCCTAACACCATCGCAAAGGCCCGGCGATTGCGCCACAACCCTTTAAATGAGCCAGCCTCTTTCAGCGCCCGGGTCTCCTGCTTCGAGGTTTCGTCCAGCTGGCGACGCAGCCACAGCGCGACGATAGCCAGTACCGCCCCGAGGGCAAAAGGAATACGCCATCCCCAGGCATGGAGATCTTCATCGCTAAGCACCTGCTGGAGCGCCACAACCACTAATACAGCCAGCAGTTGACCACCAATCAGCGTAACGTACTGGAAGGAGGCATAGAAGCCTTTCTTACCCTCCACCGCGACTTCACTCATATAGGTCGCACTGGTGCCGTATTCTCCGCCAACAGACAGCCCCTGGAACAGACGCGCCAGCAGCAGCAGCGCCGGGGCCCAGGTGCCGATCACCGCATAACCCGGCAGACAGGCAATCACCAGTGAGCCAAAGCACATCATGCAGACCGAGATAAGCATGGACGTTTTACGTCCCCGGCGGTCAGCGATCCGACCAAACAGCCATCCACCGATAGGACGCATCAGAAATCCGGCGGCAAATACGCCTGCCGTTTGCAGCAGTTGGGTGGTGGTATTTCCGGATGGAAAGAAGATGTGCGCGAAATAGAGCGAGCAGAATGAGTAAACGTAAAAATCAAACCATTCAACCAGATTCCCCGAGGAAGCGCCAACAATTGCCCAAATACGACGACGGGTATCGGCCAGTTCCGGCGCGCCCCGTTCGGTAATGCTACTTTCTGTCATTGTTATATTGCTCCAGCAAAGACTGCAATCTGTCTTGTCGGGCGTACCACGTCACGCAGACAAATTAATTAGTAAACTAAATGTTATATAATTGTTATATTTTTATATGTGATTGGATTCACATTTTTTTCGCAAGCACGGTTTTCGCGATCATCGCCAGCGCAGGGGCAGGGGCAGGGAAAAAGTGGATTATGGCGAAGGGATTGCCATGACGGGGTTTTATTTTGCGTTGAAAGGAGATAATGGAGCGAACATGGCGTAATTTTCGCCGGAGGCGGTGCTGCGCACTTTGTCCGGGCTACGCTTTTGTAGCCCCGGTAGGCGCAGCGCCACCAGGGAGACATACCGGCACGCTGGCCGGACGACAGAAACGCAAAAAGCCCATCCGGCAGGATGGGCTCTTCACTTGTTTGATGCCTGGCAGTTCCCTACTCTCACATGGGGAGACCCCACACTACCATCGG